>Ga0207657_10005769_pt1 | contig 12909 bp, 12 predicted proteins | sample KBSC33metaG_FD_184316 | JGI IMG/M metagenome (GOLD analysis project Ga0207657, IMG submission 184316) | Corn rhizosphere microbial communities from Kellogg Biological Station, Michigan, USA - KBS C3-3 metaG (SPAdes) (version 2) | ecosystem: Host-associated > Plants > Roots > Rhizosphere > Soil ...
CTCTTCGACGACGCGCAGACGCTGCTGGACGAGATCGTCCGCGACCGCCTCCTCGTCGCGCGGGGCGTCTACGGCTTCTGGCCGGCGTCGTCCGACGGCGACGATATCGTTGTCCAAAATGGCAACGAGACGCGCCTCTGCATGCTGCGCCAGCAGTCCGAGTACGGCGACTCGCGGCCGAACCGCTCGCTCTCCGACTACGTCGCGCCGGCAGGAGACCACATCGGCGCGTTCGCGGTCACCGCCGGCATCGGCCTCGAGGAGCTGAGCGCGCGCTTCGAGGCGGAGTACGACGATTACCGCTCGATCATGGCGAAGGCTCTCGCCGACCGGCTTGCCGAGGCGTTCGCCGAGCAGCTGCACGCCGTGGCCCGGCGCGCGTGGTACGAGACCGGTCCCGAAGTGCCCGCCGCGGACCTGCTCGAGGAGCGGTTCCGCGGCATCCGGCCGGCGTTCGGCTACCCGGCGTGTCCCGACCACAGCGAGAAGGGCAAGCTCTTCGAGCTGCTCGGCGCCGAGGCGGCCGGTATCGCGCTCACCGAGAGCTACGCGATGGTCCCCGGTGCAAGTGTCAGCGGCATCTACCTCGCCCACCCGCAGAGCCGCTACTTCTCCGTCGGCCGCGTCGCCCGCGACCAGGTCGAGGCGTACGCGGCGCGGAAGGGCCTGCCGCTCGCCGAGGCCGAGCGCTGGCTGCGTCCGAACCTGGCCTACGAGCCGGGCACGGCCGCTGCCTCGACGGAGCCCGCCCGAGCCCTCCGCTAAGGTGGCGCGCAGCGCCTCGACGGCGCTCCTTTTTCCTGCATGCGGACGACGCTGAAGAGAGGCATGGGTCGCGCGGCGACCCTGAACGGCAACGGCCGCGCGGTGCTTCCGCCCCCGGTACGCGATCCGATGCGCCGGTATCGCCAGCCGCCGCCGCCGCGGCAGACGACGCGTGGGCTCGTCGGGCGCGTGTTCGGCTGGATCATGCTCGCGCTCGTCGTCGTCGCCTCGGGCATCGCCGGCGGCCTCTATCTCTACGGTCACGAGACGCTCGGTGCGATCGGCGCGCATACGAAGGGGGCGATCGCGGCGTCGAAGGACAAGAACCTGAAGCCGATCGCGACGCCGTCGGCGCCCGCGACGGCGCTCGTCGTCGGCTACGACGCGCGCAAGGGCGCAGACCAGTCGACCCTGGCCGACTCGCGCTCCGACACGATCATGCTCATCCGCGCCGACCCGACGAACAACACGCTGTCGCTGCTCTCGTTCCCGCGCGACCTCCAAGTGCCGATCTACTGCGACGGGTCAGACGTGCCGGTGGCGCAGGACCGCATCAACACGGCCTGGACGCGCTGCAGCGAGCACGAGCGCGGCACGCTCGACACCGTCGCTCACCTCACCGGCCTGCCGATCAACTACCTGATCACGGTCAACTTCCACGGCTTCAAGCTGCTCGTGAACAAGCTGCACGGCGTGTACATGGCCGTCGACCATCGCTACATCAACACGGTGAGCGGGCCGGGCGGCTACGCGAAGATCGACCTGCGCCCGGGCTACCAGCGGCTCGACGGGCAGCAGGCGCTCGACTTCGTCCGCTTCCGCCACACCGACTCCGATCTCTACCGGCTCGCGCGGCAGCAGCTCTTCCTCGAGGCGTTGAAGGACCGGCTCGCAGGCAGCCTCCACATCACCGAGATTCCGCCGCTGATCGGCGCCGTGAAGGGAAGTGTCGAGGTCGTGAAGCCGGGCGCCGGCGCGCCGAGCATCGCCGAGATCCAGTCGTACGCGGGCCTCGGGTATCACCTGCCGGCGGGGCACCTGTTCCGCAACAGCATCCCGAACCTCGTCGACTGCGGTTACCTGAACGCCCAGGTCTGCGCCAACCCGTCCGACATCGAAAGCGCCGTCCAGTCGTTTCAGCACCCGGATGTGACGTTGCCGGGGCGCGCGAACGCGATCGCGCTCGGACGCAAGGTCCACCCTGTCAAGTCGAAGGCGCTGGCGAAGTCGGCGATCACGACGCTCGTCCTGAACGGGACCACGATCGGCGGGCTCGCGCGGGACACGTCCTACAAGCTCGGGCTCGACGGGTACCACACCGTGCTGCTGCCGCCGCCGAGCCGCGCCGACGCCCCGACCTCGACGCACTACTCGAACACCGTCTACTTCGACAGCGTGCAGCCGAACGCGAAGCAGGCCGCCCGGCAGCTCGCGGTCGCGATGGGGCCGCACACGACGATCGCGAGGCTTGCGCCCGAGATCGCGCCGATTGCGCAGCAGGCGGGCAACCCGCTCACGGTCGTCGTCGTCGGCACCGCGTTCGGCGGCGAGATCGTGAACCCGGAGGCGAACATCGCGCCGGCGCCCGTGCACGAGGCGCCGTCGGTCGCGCCCGCCTCGAGCTACATCTCGTCGGCGATCCGCGCGGCGAACCGCGTGCCGTTCAGGGTGCTGACGCCGACGGTGCTCGCGAGCAACTCGGGGCTCGCTCAGCTGGACCCGGTGCGCGTCTTCAAGCCCGCGGCGCACAGGCACGAGCTCGTCACCACGTTCTACACACTCGGCGGCAACGTCTACTGGCAGGTGATCGAGACCGACTGGACGGACGCGCCGATCCTCCGCAAGCCCACCGGCAAGTACCCGCTGAAGGACGGCCGGAAGCTCGACCTGTACACGAACGGCGGCCATATCCACATGGCCGTGCTGCGCTCGGGTCGGGCGAGCTACTGGGTCGTGAACACGCTGCGCGACGAGCTCTCGAACGAGACGATGCTCGCGATCGCCCGCGGACTGGCTCCGCTCGGAAAGTAACCTAGGCGCGTGGCGAAGATCGGCATGTTCGGCGCCGGCTACGTCGGTCTCGTGACCGGTGCGTGCTTCGCCGACCTCGGGCACGAGGTCGTGATCCGGGACGTCGTGCCCGAGCGGATCGAGCGCCTGCAGGCGGGCGAGGTGCCGATCTACGAGCCCGGTCTCGAGCTCGTGCTCGAGCGGAACGCCGACCGGATTCGCTTCACGCTCGACGTGCAGGAGGCCGTGGACGGCGCCGATTTTCTCTACGTCGCCGTCGGCACGCCGCCGACCGAGTCGGGCGACGCCGACCTGCGCGCCGTCTGGAACGTCGTCGACGAGCTGCCGGCCGACATCCCCGGCCGGCCGGTGATGGTGATGAAGAGCACGGTGCCGGTCGGTACCGGCGAGCACGTGCGCGCGAGGCTCGACAGCCGCGGCCTCTCAGGCGTCGGCTATGTATCGAATCCGGAGTTCCTCGCGGAGGGCAGCGCCGTCGCCGACTTCATGCGCCCCGACCGCCTGGTCGTCGGCGCGTTCGCCGACGCCGACGCCGACCGCGTCGTCGACCTGCACCGCGGCATCGAGACGGTGATCGTCCGCACGGACGTCCCGTCCGCCGAGCTCGTGAAGCTCGCCGCGAACGCGTTTCTCTCCACGCGCATCAGCTTCATCAACGAGATCGCGAACGTCTGCGAGCTCGTCGGGGCCGATGTCGTCGACGTTGCGAAGGGCATCGGTCTTGACCACCGCCTCGGGCCGCACTCCCTGCGTGCAGGGATTGGCTTCGGCGGAAGCTGTTTCCCGAAAGACGTGACCGCGCTGAAGCAGCTCGCCGGCAACTCCGGGTACCAGTTCATGCTCCTGCACGCGGTGTGGGAGGTGAACGAGCTGCAGAAGCGGCGCGTCGTCTCGAAGCTACAGAAGCATCTCGGTTCGTTGCGGGGCAAGACGATCGCGCTGCTCGGGCTCGCGTTCAAGCCGAACACCGACGACATGCGCGAGGCGCCGAGCCGCGTGATCGCCTACCGGCTGCTGGCCGAGGGCGCGGAGGTTCGCGCCTGGGACCCGATCGCGCATCCCGACGATCTGCACGGCATCGAGCTGCACGACACCGTCCTCGACGCGGTGCGCGACGCCGACGCGGCCGTCATCGTCACGGAGTGGCCGGAGCTCGCGACGTTCGCATCGGCCGAGGTGCGCGAGGCGATGGCGCGGCCGCTGATCGTCGACGGCCGCAACCTGCTCGATCCGGTCGCCGTCAGGGCGGCCGGCTTCATCTACGAGGGCATCGGCCGGCCGCGGCATGCGTCGCCCGCCGAGCCAGAGGCCGCGCGCGATCCGGAGCTCCAGCGCTGATGGAGGCGCTGCTCCTCGCGGGCGGCAAGGCGGAACGGCTCGGCGAGGCGGCGCAGGGGCTCCCGAAGCCGCTCGTCCCCGTCGCGGGCGTCCCGCTTGCGGAGTACGGCGTCGCGCGGCTCGTCGGCGCCGGTGTCACGCGGGTGATCGTCGCCTGCCGTGCCGGGCAGGAGGCGGCGTTCGCGAGCGCGCTCGGCGGGCTCGGAGCGGAGATCGACGCGGTAGGCGAGCCCGAGCCGCTCGGCCGCGGCGGCGGGCTTCGTCTCGCCGCGGCCCGGCGTCGCGAGAGCGGCCCGTGCCTCGCGCTGAACGGCGACGAGCTGCTCGACGTCGATTTCGCCGCGCTCCTCGAAGAGCACGAGCGGACGGGGGCCGCAGCGACGATCGTCGTCGCGCAGGTGCGCTCGCCGTTCGGCGTCGTCGAGCTCGAGGCCGACGGCCGCGTCACGGGCTTCCGCGAGGCGCCGCTCCTCGACGACTGGGTCAACTCCGGCGTCTACGTCCTCGGCGAGCCGGCGCTCGAGCTGCTGCCCGAGCGCGGCGACCACGAGCAGAGCACCTTCCCCGAGCTCGCGGCGGCGGGCAGCCTGCGCGGCTACCGCCACGACGGCGTCTGGCTCACGGTCAATACGCCGAAAGACCTGCGCCGCGCGGCCGAGTTCCTCGGCGCCCATCCGGAGTGGCAGCCGCGGCGTGCCGTCGCGCAGCCGTGAGCATCGACTCGCCGAACCTCGAGGGCGTCGACCGCTGGGGGGCCGACCCGCGTCGGGTCGAGAAGCCGTGGGGCTGGGAGCTCATCTGGGCCCAGACCGAGCTCTACCTCGGGAAGATCCTCTTCGTGCGGGCAGGCCAGTCGCTGAGCCTCCAGTTCCACAACCAGAAGGACGAGAGCTGGTACGTCGAGTCCGGACGCGCCGAGGTCGAGCTCGGCGAGGCGGGGCAGGGCGTGCTCGACACGGGTGTCGTAACCGCCGGGTCGGCCTTCCGCTTCCCGCCCGGCACGGTGCACCGGGTGACGGCCCTCGACGACACGACGATCCTCGAGGTCTCGACGCCGCACCCGGACGACGTCGTCCGCCTCGAGGACCGCTACGGCCGCGAAGGCACGAGCGCACCATGACATACTTGTGTTAAGGTTCGCGGCGTGGAACGGTTACAGGTCGGAGAGGCGGCGGTCCGGGCGGGCTGGTCGCCGCGGATGCTGCGCTACCTCGACCGCTTCGGCCTCGTCACGCCCCGCCGCACCGCGGCCGGCTACCGGCAGTACGGCCTCCGCGAGCTGAACCAGCTCCGGTCGCTCGCCGAGCTGCGGCAGACGCATCGGCTCGAGATCTCCGACCTCGTCTTCGCCGCGCGGCTCCGGCGCGAGCCCGAGCTCCGCAAGGCCGTCGACGGCTGGCTCGCCGGCGCCGACGACCTCGCCTGGGTCGAGTGGGAGCAGCGCAAGCACGAGCGGCTACTGGCCGCCTAATCGAAAGGATCTATGGCAGCGACGAAGCGATACGACGTGAAGGACCTCACCCTGGCGGGCGAGGGCAAGCGCAGGATCGAGTGGGCAGACCGGCAGATGCCGGTGCTCGCCGCGATCCGCGACCGGTTCGAGCAGGAGCAGCCGCTCGCGGGCTACCGCATCGCGGCGTGCCTGCACGTGACGACCGAGACCGCGAACCTGATGCGGACGTTGAAGGCGGGCGGCGCCGACGTGGTGCTGTGCGCCTCGAATCCGCTCTCGACACAGGACGACGTGGCGGCCGCGCTCGTCGAGGAGTACGACATCTCGTGCTTCGCGATCAAGGGCGAGGACCACGACACGTACTACTCGCACATCGAGGCTGCGGTCGACCACAAGCCGCACTTCACGATGGACGACGGTGCCGACGTGATCGGCGTGCTGCACTCGGCGCGCCGCGAGCAGCTCGGCGACGTGATCGCAGGCACGGAGGAGACGACGACGGGCGTCATCCGCCTGAAGGCGCTCGAGAGCGAGGGCAAGCTCGGCTTCCCGATCATCGCCGTCAACGAGGCCATGACGAAGCACATGTTCGACAACCGCTACGGCACCGGTCAGTCGACGGTGGACGGGATCATCCGGGCGACGAACGTGCTCCTCGCGGGCAAGAAGTTCGTGGTCGCCGGCTACGGGTGGGTCGGACGCGGCGTTGCGTCGCGTGCGCGAGGGATGGGCGCTCAGGTGATCGTCACCGAGATCGACCCGATGCGGGCGCTCGAGGCCTCGATGGACGGCTTCGACGTGATGACGATGGAGAAGGCCGCCCAGGTCGGCGACATGTTCTGCACCGCGACCGGCGACAAGAACGTGATCGCGCGCGAGCACTACGGGCTGATGAAGGACGGTGCGATCCTGGCGAACACCGGCCACTTCAACGTCGAGATCGAGATCCCGGCGCTCCGGCAGCTTGCGTCCGAGACGCGGATGGCGCGCGAGTTCGTCGAGGAGTTCACGATGGCGGACGGCCGCCGCATCTACCTGATCGCCGACGGCCGCCTCGTCAACCTCGCCGCGGCGGAAGGTCACCCGGCCCTCGTGATGGACATGTCGTTCGCGAACCAGGCGCTCGGCATCGAGTACGCCGTCCAGCACGCGAGCGAGCTCGAGCGGAAGGTCTATCCGGTCCCGGCCGAGATCGACAAGGAGATCGCGCGCCTGAAGCTCGCGACGATGGGCGTCGAGATCGACGTCCTCACCGAGGAGCAGGAGAAGTACCTGGCCTCGTGGGACGAAGGCACCTGAACCGACGGGCCACGCCCCCGTTGCACAGGTCCGCATCGCACATGTCCCCGTGTCAGACGAACCGGGCCGGGCGCGCAGCGCCCGGCCCGGTTTCGCTGCTCGGCCGGGGCCGGCGGAGCCACTGTCCCGTCGTCAGACGTGGCAGGTTCGAGACGGTGGCGTGACGAAGTCGTGACACTTCGGTGACACTGCTCGCGCCCGAGGCCATCGTCCGGCTCGACGAGGCGATTCCCGCCGTCGTCGTCCTCGACCAGCGGCGGCTGCCGGAGACGGTCGTCGAGCTCGAGTGCCGCACCGTGCCGGAGCTCGTCGACGCGATCGCCACGCTCGCGGTGCGCGGCGCGCCGGCGATCGGCGTCGCGGCGGCGTACGGGCTCGCGCTCGCGGCGCTTCGCGGCGACGACCTCGAGGAGGCCGCGCGGCTCCTCGCCGGCTCGCGGCCGACCGCCGTCAACCTCGCCTGGGCGCTCGCCGAGCTCCGCGACGACCCGACACCGGCGCACGCCCGCGCGCTCCACGACGAAGAGGTCGACCGGTGCCGGGCGATGGCCGCCCACGCGGCCGGGCTCTTCACCATCGGCGCCCGGGCGCTCACTCATTGCAACGCGGGCGGCCTCGCGACGGGCGGCTACGGCTCCGCCGTCGGCGCGCTCCGCACCGCCTGGGAGCGAGGCCTGCTCGCGCACGTCCTCGTCGACGAAACGCGGCCGCTGCTGCAGGGCGCACGGCTCACCGCCTGGGAGCTCGAGACGGCCGGCATCCCGCACGACGTCATCGCCGACTCGGCAGCAGCGGCGATGATGCAGGCCGGCGACGTCGACCTCGTCGTCACCGGCGCCGACCGCATCGCGGCCAACGGGGATACCGCGAACAAGATCGGGACATACTCGCTCGCGGTGCTCGCACGCCATCACCGGATCCCGCTCTACGTCGTCGCCCCGAGCTCGACCGTCGACCTCGCAACCCCCGACGGAGCCGGCATCCCGATCGAGGAGCGCGACCCGACGGAGATCTCGGCACGCTTTCCCGCACGGAACCCCGCCTTCGACGTCACTCCTGCGGCCCTCGTCACGGCGATCGTCACCGAGACGGGCGTCCACCGGCCGCCCTACACCGAATCGCTCGCCCGATGAAGGCGCTGATCCTCGCCGCCGGCTACGCGACACGGCTCTACCCGCTGACGAAGGCCGTGGCGAAGCCACTCTTGCCGCTCGCCGAGCGCCCGATGCTCGACTACCTGCTCGACGCGATCGACGAGGTCGACGACGTCGACGAGATCCATGTCGTCACGAACCACAAGTTCGCGGCCGCGTTCGCGGAATGGGCGAACACGCGAGAGGTCGTCGTCCACGACGACGGCACGACGAGCGAGGACGACCGGCTGGGCGCGATCGGCGACATCCGGTTCGTCGTCGACAAAGCCGACCTCGACGACGACCTGCTCGTGATCGCGGGCGACAACCTCTTCGACTACAGCCTCGCCGACTACGTGCAGTGGTGGCGCGGCAAAGGCGAGGCGAGTGCCGTCGCGCTCTACGACGTCGGCAGCCTCGAGCTCGTGCAGCGGTACTCGAACGTCGACCTCGACGCGGACGGCCGTCTCGTCGCGTTCACGGAGAAGCCGCAGAGCCCGACCTCGACGCTCGTCGCGACCGCCGCGTACATCTATCACCGCGCGCACGCGCCGCTCCTGCGGACATACCTCGACGACGACAACCCGCGCGACCAACCAGGCCGCTTCATCGCGTGGCTCGTTCCGCGCGTGCCGGTCTACGGCTACCCGGCCGCGGGCGACTGGCGCGACATCGGCGACGCGCAGCAGCTGCTCGACGCCGACAACCACCTCCGCGGTCTCGCGGGCCTGCCCGTCCGGGATTCGTACTCCCTGGGCTAAGCTCCGGCCCGTGGCGAGCACCGAGCTCCGCGCCGAGGACATCCGCTGGAACCTCGCCGATCTGTGCGAGGGCGCCGAGCAGGCGCGCACCGAGTGGACGGCGCTCGTCGCCCAAGCGCAGGAGCTGGCCTCCCGCTACCGCGGCACGATCGCCTCGCTCGACGCGCCCGCGCTCCGCGAGCTCTTCGACGCGGCCGACGCGCTCGAGCAGGAGCTGTCACGGCTCCAGGTCTACTCGTACCTCCGCCTCAGCATGGCCGCCACCGATGTCGAGGCCAACGACCTCGCGACGTTCACGCGCGACCGTGTTGCGGAGATCGAGAACACACTCGTCTTTCTCGGCCTCGAATGGATCGCGGTCGACGACGAGCGGGCGGAGCAGCTGCTCGCCGCCGGCGAGCTCGCGCCCTATGCGCACAAGCTGCGCGTCGAGCGGCGCGAGAAGCCGTACGTCCTGAGTGAGCTGGAAGAGCAGGCGCTGAACGCGCGCAGGCCCACCGTGTCTGCGTGGCAGGCGCTCCACGACCGTCACGTCTCGACGCTCGAGGTCCCGTTCGACACCGGCGAGGGCGCAGAGCCGCACACGATCAGCCAGCTTCTCTCGTATCTCTACCGACCCGACCGCGACATCCGCCTCCGTGCGGTGAAGGCGCTTTTCGACGGACTCGAGCCGCGCGCCGACGTGCTCGCCGCGTGCTACGACGCGCTCGTCGGCGACCGGCTCGGCACCGACCGCCTGCGCGGCTACGCACATCCGATGCAGCCGACGAACCTCGACAACGAGCTCGACGACGAGACGGTCGAGGCGATGATGACGGCCACCGAGGAGGCGTACCCGATCGCGCGCAAATGGTTCGAGGCGAAGGCCGGGCTGCTCGGCCTCGACAAGCTCGACCTCGCCGACCAGTACGCGCCGATCGGCGAGGCGCGCCTCTTCACGTGGCCGGAGGCGGTCGGCATCGTCGACTCGTCCTTCAACCGCTTCGCTCCGAGGCTCGCCGAGATCTTCCGCTCGTGCATCGACGCCGGTCACGTCGACGTGCTGCCGAGGAACGGCAAGGCCGCCGGCGCATACTGCACGTCTGTCTCGAAGACGATCCTGCCGTACGTCCTCATGAACTACACGGAACGACTGCGCGACGTCAGCACGCTCGCGCACGAGTTCGGCCACGCGACGCACAACGTGCTCTCCCTCGAGGAGCAGACGTGGCGCTCGCACCGAACGGGGATCCCGATGGCCGAGGTGCCGTCGACGTTCGCCCAGTCGATCGCCGACGACTACCTGCTCGAGAACGAGGCCGACGCCGGCACGCGCGCCGCCCTCGCCGCCGACAGGCTCGAGAACGCATTCGCCGCGATCTACCGGCAGACGGTGCTCGCGCGCTTCGAGCAGCGGGCGTACGCGGTGCGGGCCGACGGCCGCTCTCTCGGCACCGAGCGCCTGAACGAGCTCTGGGTCGAGGAGAACGGCCGCTACTACGGCGACGCGCTGCACATGCCGGAGGGCTACTCCCTCGGGTGGTCGTACATCCCGCACTTCATCCACGTCCGCTTCTACACCTACGCGTACTCGTTCGCGCAGCTCGTGGCGCTCCTGCTCCATCGCCGCTATCGCGAGGACGCGGAGTCGTTCGTGCCGAAGTACCTCGATCTCCTCGGGGCCGGCGGCTCGGCCTCGCCGGCCGACCTCGTCGCACCGTTCGGCCTCGACCTCCGCTCGACCGGCACCTGGCGCGAAGCGTTTGCAGAGCTGGACACGCTTCGTCAGGAAGCCGAGACGCTCGCGACACACGCCGCGCAGTAGCGTCGGCCGTGTGCTCGAGCTCCTGCTGCCGCGGCGATGCATCGTCTGCGCGCAGGGCGGCACGCTCCTCTGTGCACGCTGCCGCGGCGGACTGCCCCGCCTGACGCCGCCCCTCTGCGGCCGCTGCGGCGCGCCGACGGCCTGGCCCGTCGCACGCTGCCGCGAGTGCGCCGGCCGGCGCCTGGCGTTCGTCCGCGCCCGCGCGGCCGTGCCGTACGAGGGAGGGGTGCGGAGCCTCGTCGGCGCCTGGAAGGAGCGGGGGCTGCGACCGGTCGCCCGGCTCGCCGCCGAGCTCGCCCTCGAACGGCTGGAGCGGCCCGACGCGGCGTTCCTCACGTTCGTGCCGCCCGACGGCGGGCGGCTGCTCGAGCGCGGCTACCACCCCGCCGAGCGCTTCGCACGCGACCTCGCGGCCGCCTGGGAGCTGCCGTGCCTGCCGCTCCTCCGCCGGGCGCCCGGCTCCCGCCGCCAGCGGGGCCTCACGCTCGCCGAGCGGCGCTCGAACGTGCGCGGGGGCTTCGCCGCGAGCCCCACTTCCGGGCCTGCCATCCTCGTGGACGACGTCTATACGAGCGGCGCGACGGTCCACGCCGCGGCCGCCGCCCTCTGCCGCGCCGGGGCCGCCCAGGTGGAGGTCGTGACCTTCGCTCGCACGATTCGGATGCCCCGACTAGGGTTAGGTCGAGGGTGAAAGTCCGATGCCGAGGAGGCGCGATGCAGCTTCAGGTCAAGGGCAGGAACCTCGAAGTGAGCGACTCGATTCGCAGCTACGCCGAGCGGAAGCTCTCGAAGCTCGACAAGCAGGTGCACGAGCTGACGCGGATCGAGGTGGAGCTCGCGGTCGAACGAAACCCGTCCGTCGCCGCGAACCAGGTCGCCGAGGCGACGGTGTGGCTGAAGGGCCACACGCTGCGCGCGCGCGAGGCGACGCGCGACATGAAGGCGTCGATCGACGAGCTGACGGAGAAGCTGGTGCGGCAGATCCGCGACGAGCGCGACAAGAAGGCGTCGAAGCGCCGCATCGACAAGCACGCACACGACGACGGTCCCGTCGCCGAGCTCTAGTGGCCCCTCTCTTCCGGCGCGAGCCGTTGCACGAGCAGCTCGCACGCGAAGGCGGCCTCGTTCCGCCGGACCCGCGGCCGGCCTGGCAGGAGACGGGCATCCACGGCATGCAACGCCCGCGCGAATGGGACGCGACGTTCACCGTGGACGTGCCCGGTATCGAAGGCAACGCGGTGCGCTGGGTGACGCTCCCGGACGGGAGCCTGCTCGTCGAGGACGGCCCGGAGGGCTCGCTCGCACCGCTCGCCGACGCGGTCGACCAGCGCGTGCCGCCGCCCTACCGCGCCCGCGCGTCGCGCCAGGTGGACGACGTCTGGGCGGTGCAGGCCGCGCGGATCGAGGTGCTGGAGCTTCGGGACGCGCCCGAGGGCGACACGGTCGACGTCGCGCGGAACGGCGAGACGACGACGCTCGCCGTCGACGGCGTGCCGGTGTTCGGCTCGCTGCCGGCGCTCGAGGCCCGTGGCGAGCGCGAGTCGTCGAACTACGCCGTCCACGCGGAGCACCTCGACGGCGCGTTCTGGGAGGTGCGGGCCGCTGCGCTCTGACCCCCGGAGACCCCGCAGGCCAGTCGCTACCCTAGCCTCGTGACGACCACCGACCTCGGCGGTTTCGAGAAGGTCCTCCGCCTCGGCGAAGGCCGGCGCACGAAGCGCCTCGGCCAGCAGGCGGCCTACATCGGCACGCTCGAGCCGGAGTTCGAGCAGCTCTCCGACGACGAGTTGCGCGGGAAGACGGCCGAGCTCCGGCAGCGCTTCGAGAACGGCGAGACCCTCGACGAGCTGCTCTTCGAAGCGTTCGCCGCGGTGCGCGAGGCGTTCAAGCGGAACATGGACGTCCGTCTCTTCGACGTCCAGTTGATGGGCGGCATCGTCCTCCACGAAGGCGACATCGCGGAGATGAAGACGGGTGAGGGCAAGACGTTCGTCGCCACCCAGGCGCTCTATCTGAACGCGCTCGCCGGCCGCGGCGTCCACCTGATCACCGTCAACGACTACCTCGCGAAACGCGACCAGGAATGGACGCAGTCGGTCTTCGAGGCGCTCGGCATGCGCACGGCGTACATCGAGAACATGATGCCGTTCGACCAGCGCAAGCACGCCTACGACGCCGACGTCACGTACGGCACGAACTCGGAGTTCGGCTTCGACTATCTCCGCGACAACATGTCCGTGTCGCTCGAGGGCGTCGTGCAGCGCGGCCATTCGTACGCGATCGTGGACGAGGTCGACTCGATCCTCGTCGACGAGGCGCGCACGC
>Ga0207657_10005770_pt1 | contig 12909 bp, 14 predicted proteins | sample KBSC33metaG_FD_184316 | JGI IMG/M metagenome (GOLD analysis project Ga0207657, IMG submission 184316) | Corn rhizosphere microbial communities from Kellogg Biological Station, Michigan, USA - KBS C3-3 metaG (SPAdes) (version 2) | ecosystem: Host-associated > Plants > Roots > Rhizosphere > Soil ...
ACTTCCAGATCGATCGAATCGATGTCGGCGAAGCGCTTGAACAGCACCGCCTTGCCTTCCATCACGGGCTTGGCGGCAAGCGCGCCGCGATTGCCGAGCCCGAGGATCGCGGTGCCGTTGGTGATGACGGCGACGAAATTGCCCTTGGTGGTGTAGTCGTAGGCCCGGCTCTCGTCTTCGGCGATGGCCAGCACCGGCACGGCGACGCCCGGCGAATAGGCGAGCGAGAGGTCGCGCTGGGTGGCCATCGGCTTGGTGGCGATCACCTCCAGCTTGCCGGGCCGTCCGGTCGAGTGGAACAGCAGGGCTTCCTGCTCGGTAAAGGTCGGACGGGGCGGGCCGGAACGCTTGGGCATGATCACTCCACTACGATGGCCTTCTATCGAGCCAGGGGCCGGACCCTACGGAACCACCTGGTATATCTCAAGGCGAACACGGCAGGGCCGTCCCGCGCCCGGTGCAGGACCCCGTTCAGGACGGCTGGCTGTCGTGGCGCCGGTTGAATGCCAGCGCCGCAACGGGTAAGCGGTGGAGGGGGCCTGGCGTGGGCTTAAGAGCGTATCGATGATCCGGTTTCTGTTGCGATTTGTCGGGCTGATCTGTCTGGCCGGGGCTTTCATCCTGGCCATCTATGACGGCACCAGGTCGATCGCGGCCAACCGCGTGTTCCTCACCAGCGTGCGGACGCTCTGGGAGCTGATCAACGCCAACAGCCTGACTCAGGTGAAGCCGCTCATCAGTTCCTATGCCGGCGGCGTACTCTGGGACCCCGGCATGATCTCGATCCTCAATGCGCCGGCCTTCACGCTGCTGGCCTGCCTCGGTGTCGTGCTCCTGATGCTCGGCCGCCGCAAGAAGCCGCTGATCGGCTACGCGCGGTCGTAGCGCCGCTCGCGGCGCCGTGAGGCGGATGCGGGTTCCCAACGAGACGTGATCGCCGCCTGCATTCCGGAAAGCGCTCCGCGCGCCTATATTCGGCGCAACACACGGGGAGTTTCAGATCATGTTCGGCTTCAAGAAAGTGTCCATGCCGAGCGCCTCCGAGGCCCTGCCCGGACGCAGCTCCGCCATCCCGACCGCCGAGAGCCATTTCGTCAACACCCACGCACTCAAGGGCCCGTATCCGGCGGGGCTGGAAACCGCGATGTTCGGGCTCGGCTGCTTCTGGGGCGCGGAGCGCAAGTTCTGGGAGCTCGGCGCCGGCGTCTACGTCACCGCGGTCGGCTACGCCGGCGGGGTCACGCCCAATCCGACCTACGAGGAGGTCTGCTCGGGCCGCACCGGCCACAACGAGGTGGTGCTGGTCGTCTACGATCCGAAGACGATCTCCTATGACGCGCTTCTGAAGACATTCTGGGAAAGCCACGACCCGACGCAGGGCATGCGTCAGGGCAACGACATCGGCACGCAGTATCGCTCCGGCATCTACGCGTTCACGCCAGAGCAGAAGAAGGCGGCCGAAGCGTCGAAGGCCATGTACCAGGCCGAATTGAAGAAGAAGGGCTACGGCGCAGTCACCACCGAAGTGCTCGATGCGCCGCCGTTCTATTTCGCCGAGGACTATCACCAACAGTACCTGGCGAAGAACCCGTTCGGCTATTGCGGCCTCGGCGGCACGGGCGTGTCCTGCCCGATCGGTACGGGCGCGAAGCTGCAAGGCGCGACGGCATAGCAGTGCTGACCCTCCCCCTTCAGGGGAGGGTGAAGGCCTCCGCCGCCGGTGACACTTCCTTAACCATATAAAGCGTTAATCGGGCTCGTATTCCTTTTGAAACGGCCCGGAAGCGTTGATGCGGGGTGTACCCTTTTTCCTGACATCGCTGATGGCGCTCGCGACGGCGGGCTGCATGCATCAGCAACAGACCTATTACGTCGTCGATCCGGCGACCGGACAGCCCGTGCCGGTCGTCCAGCAATATCAGCAGCCACAGTACGCTCAGCAGGGCTATCCGCAGTCCGGCTATCGGGCGGCAGCGCCGCGCGCCGTCGATAATCGCGGCCTATTCTCGTCCTCGCCCGCCGCTGCGCAACAGAGCTACGCCACGCCGACCTACGCGCCGCCGTCGGCTCCGCCGGCTCCGCCGGCTCCGCCGGCCAAGGCCGCGTCCGGCCGCGGCCTGTTCAATTCATCGCACCGCACGTCGCCGGCTTACGCCGCGCAGACCTACGCGCCGCAGACCTACGCCGCGCCCCAGACTTATGCCGCGCAGCCGGCCTATCCGGCGCCGCAGCCGCAATATGCGCAGCCGCAATACGTCCAGCCGCGCTACGCCGCGCCGCGCGCCTCCGGCGCGCCATACGTCGCCGCGCCGGCTCAGGCCTATGCCTATGCGTCGCCGACGGCGCAGCCGGCCTATACGCTCGATGCCGGCGACAAGCTCCGCGTCGTCGTCTTCGGGCAGGACGGCATCACCAACAGCTACGTCGTCGGCGCCGACGGCAACGTGAACCTGCCGCTGGTCGGCTCGGTGCCGGCGCGCGGCTTCACCACGGCGCAACTGTCGGCGATGATCTCCGAGCGGCTGAAGCAGGGCTACGTGCGCGAGCCGCATGTCAGCGTCGAGGTCGAGACCTACCGGCCGTTCTTCATCCTCGGCGAGGTGACGACGCCGGGCCAGTATCCTTACGTCGCCAATATGACGGCGGAGACGGCGGTGGCGATCGCCGGCGGCTTCTCGCCGCGCGCCGACAAGCGCAAGATCGAGCTCACGCGCAATGCGCCGGGCCAGTCGTTCAAGGGCGACGTGCCGCTGAATTATCCGGTTCGTCCCGGCGACACGATCCAAGTGAAGGAGCGCTGGTTCTAGGCGAGCCCGAGCGGCGGGCATAGTTCAGCCGCCGCCGAAGCGTCCTGCACATTTTCCCGCTACAAAGGCGCCGTCTTTCTCGACCGGCGCCCATGACCAACCAACGATCCAGTATCGGCCTCGAACTCGCGCTCCTGCTCGTTTTGGCGACGCTCTGGGGCGCGTCCTATACTTTCATCAAGCTCGGCGTCGCCACGATCCCGCCGGTGACCCTGATCGCCGCGCGCACCTTGATCGCCTCGCTGGTTCTTCTCGCCGTGCTGCGCTCGCGCGGGCTGTCGCTGCCGCGCGACGGCGCGACATGGCGGCGGTTCATGTTTCAGGCCTGCCTCAACAGCGTCGTGCCATTCACGTTGATCGCCTGGGCCGAGCGCGACGTCGATGCCGGCCTCGCCACCATCCTGAACTCGACTTCGCCGATCTTCACGTTCTTGCTGACCGCGGCCGTCACCCGGCATGAGCCCGCGACTGCGCGAAAGCTCTTGGGCGTCGTCGCCGGAATCGTCGGCACCGCGATTATCGTGGGGACGCAGGCGCTCGACGGCCTTGGCCGGGAGTTGTGGGCGCAACTCGCCATTGTCGCGGCGACCATCTGTTACGCGGGTGCGGCGATCTTCGGCCGCAGCTTCAAGGGACTGGACCCGATGATGCCGGCGGCGGGTTCGATGCTGTGCGGCGCGGCACTACTCATTCCAGCGAGCCTGGTCCTCGACCGCCCGTGGGCCCTGGCGCCGTCGTCATCGTCGCTAGCAGCGCTCATCGGCCTGTCGCTGTTCTCGACCGCGCTCGCCTTCGTCATCTATTTCCGCCTGGTGCAGACGCTCGGCTCGGTCGGCACGACCTCGCAGGCCTATCTGCGGGTTCCGATCGGAGTCGGTATCGGCGCGCTCGTCCTCGGCGAGGCGCTTCCTCCGAGCGCCTGGGCGGGGATGCTGTGCGTGCTTCTCGGCGTCGCGGCGATGACCATTCCGGCGCGCAAGACCGCAAGGGTCGCCGGCTGAAATGCAAAAGGCCCGGCGCGGGCCGGGGCTTTCACGCGCGCCGTGCGGCGCGACTATTTCAGGTGCTTGGCGAAGAAGTCGGTGGTGCGCTTCCAGGCGAGGTCGCGGGCCTCGGCGCGGAACGAGGCGCGCTCATCGCAGGCAAAGCCATGCGGCGCGTCCGGATAGGTGAAGGTCTCGGCCTGCGGCTGCTTCTTCTTGATGTCCTCGACGGTCGCCATCGGGATGCCTTCGTCCTTCTCGCCAAAGTGCATCATCAGCGGACACTTCGGCTTCTCGTCGGCAAACTTGCCGATCATGCCGCCGTAATAGGAAACCGCGGCTTTGAAGCCCGGCACGCGGCACGCGGCGAGGAATGAGGCCGTGCCGCCCATGCAATAGCCGACGATGCCGGCAGGCCCTACGCCCTTCACATTGTCGAGCGCCGCGGCGATGTCCTTCATCATGTTGTCGAAATTCAAATTGCCGAGGTAGCTGCGCGCATTCGCGATCTCGTCCGGCGTGTAGCCGCACTCGAAGTCGCGGACGAAGCGGTCGAACACGGCCGGCGCGATCGCGGTGTAGCCGATGCCGGCGAAGCGGTCGCACATCGCCCGAATGTGATGATTGACGCCGAAGATTTCCTGGATGACGACGATGGCACCTTTCGGCTGGCCGTTGGGATCCGCGCGATAGGCGCCGAGCTTGTGATTGTCCGAGGTGGTGAGCGTCAGCTTCTGACCCAAAGGAGCCTCCTATTATTCAATTCGAAGGGATGAAAACGTACGACCGTGTCCGCGGGCTGCTTTTAGCACGAGGACCGGCCTCAAGCGAAGATGCCCGCCAGGAGCTCGTATGAATGCTTGCGCGCCGCGTGGTCGTGAATCATGGTCGTGACCATCAATTCCTGCGCCTGCGTTGCCTCGATCAGCGGCGCCAGCCGCGCCTTGACCGTTGCCGGCGAGCCGATCGACATGCGCTGCCGGTTCGAGGCGATGCGGGCGCGGTCGACCGGCGCGTAGTCGTAGGCGGTTGCCTCCTCGGGCGAGGCGAGCGGCAGGTATTCGCCCTTCGCCCGCCGCACGAAATTGAGGTCGACAGTGCGCGCGAGCCGGTCGGCCTCCTCGTCGCTGTCGGCGCAGACGACATGGGTCGCCAGGATGGCATAGGGTTTCGCGTGCGACGGCGACGGCTTGAAGCTCTCACGGTAAAGCCGCATCGCGTCGGCCGCGTCGAAGGTCGCGAAATGATGCGCAAACGCGAAGACCGCGCCGATGTGGCCGGCGAGCTGCGCGGAGTAGTCGGACGAGCCCAGCAGATAGATCGGTGGCAATGGAACGTCCGCGGGCATCGCCTTGACGTTCGCGAAGGGATGACCGGCCGGGAAGCCGCGCGTTTCGAACAGCATCAATTCGTTGAAACGGTCGAGGAAGTCGTCCTCCTCGCTGACGCCCTGGCGGCGGCGCAGCGCATAGGAGGTTGCCGGGTCGGTGCCCGGCGCGCGGCCGAGGCCGAGATCGATCCGGCCGGGGAATAGCGCCTCCAGCACCTTGAAGCGCTCGGCCACCATCAGTGGCGCGTGATTGGGCAGCATCACGCCGCCGGAGCCCACACGGATGTGCGACGTCGCCGCCGCGACCTGCCCGATCATGATCTCGGGCGCCGAGCTGGCGATCATCGGCATGTTGTGGTGTTCGGCGATCCAGTAGCGGGTGTAGCCGAGGCTGTCGGCGAGGCGGGCGAGGTCGACGGTGTTGTGCAGCGCCTGCGCGGCGGTCGAGCCGGAGGCGACGGGCGAAAGGTCGAGGACGGAGAGCGGAAACATGGGTCTCCTGTGCGCCAGATCGGGCAAGGTGACAAGCCGTTGGAGGTACGCCTCGGCTTCCGCCTTGCCGCCGCCACCATTATGATGCGACCTCGACGCGCAGGCGAAAGGACAGCCATTGGCCTCAGTGACCGAATGGAAAGTGCCGGCGGCCGTGCAGCCGCGGCCGGAGGATTACGGCTACGACCTCGAGCGCGCGCTGTCCGCGGTGGTCGGGCTGCACACCATCATTCCGTCCGATGCTTTCACCGCGGAGACGCTCGGCACCGAGCGCGCCGGCAACGGCGTGCTGATCGATGACGGCCTCATCCTGACGATCGGCTATCTCATCACCGAGGCCGAAACCGTGTGGCTGCACGTCGGCGACGGCCGCGTGGTCGAGGGTCATGCGCTCGGCTTCGACGGCGAGACCGGCTTCGGGCTCGTGCAGGCGCTCGGCAAGGTCGATCTCCAGCCTTTGCCGATCGGCAAATCGAGTGAAGCGCAGGCGGGCGAGCGGATCGTCGTCGGCGGCGCCGGTGGCCGTACGCGCTCGCTTGCAGGCCACATCGCCGCGCGGCAAGAATTCGCCGGCTATTGGGAATACCTGATCGACGACGCGATCTTTACCTTTCCGGCGCACCCGAACTGGGGCGGCACGGGCCTCATCTCGCACAAGGGCGAACTGATCGGCGTCGGCTCGCTGCAGCTCGAGCGCGAACGCGACGGCCGAAACGAGCACCTCAACATGGTCGTGCCGATCGACCTGTTGAAGCCGATCCTCAACGATCTGCGCCGCTTCGGCCGCGTCGACAAGCCGGTGCGCCCGTGGCTCGGCATCTACTCGACCGAGATCGAGGACAAGGTGGTGATCGTCGGCATCGCGCCGAAGGGGCCGGCGGCCCGCGCCGAATTGAAAACCGGCGACGTCATCCTGGCGGTCGACGGCGACAATGTGTCGAGCCTGGGCGAGCTGTATCGCAAGGTCTGGTCACTCGGGACCGCCGGCGTCGAGGTGCCGATGACGTTGTATCGTGAGGGCGTGACCTTCGACGTGCGCGTCAATTCCTCCGACCGCGCCAAATTCCTGCGCTCGCCGCGGATGCATTGACACTTCAACTCGCCTCGATCGTGTCGACGCGGTTCGGATAGAACGCCAGATAGTCCTTGATCTCGGCGACGGCGGGGAAGGGCGTCTCGTAGCTCCACACCGCGTTTTCGGCCGAGCGGCCGCCGGCTGCGATCGAGAAATAGCTCGCGTCGCCTTTGTATGGGCAATGGGTGTGGTGTTCGGTGCGCGTCAGCGCCGTCATGTCGGCGTCGGCGCGCGGGACGTAGAAAACGCCCGGGTAGCTCGCCTCCTTCAGTTCCAGCGCGCGGGTCGTATCGGCGACGATCTTGCCGGCGAATCTCACGCGCACGTGCTTGCCGCTGCGGGTAATGGTGATCGGGTGGTCGGGGCCAGGCACTTTCATCAGGCGTCCTTCGGGGCTCGAATGGTAACCGCTCGCTAACCTAATCATCACTCGGACCCATCGCTATGTCAGCGGGCGGGCAGACCACGCTACAGAATGGTATCGCGGGGCGGTTTTCGGAAAAATTGAACCAAACGCCTTAATCCGGGTGACAGACCTTCCCTATTAGGTTCCGCATGTACCCACTGTGGGAAATGGTTATGGCGGTCCACGCGTTCGACAAGAAGATTCAGGGCCTCAGCGTCCTGGTCGCCGACAAGAACCAGTTCATGCGCCGGCTCACCCGGACCATGCTGATGAATCTCGGCGCCAAGTCGGTGATCGAGGCGTCCGACGGGCTGGCGGCGCTCGAGGCGATCCGTACCTGCGATCCGGACGTGATGTTCCTGGAGTGGGACCTGCCCGTGCTCGACGGCATGGAAGTGATCCGCATCGTGCGTTCGCCCGGCGTCTTCCCGCGGCCGAACCTGCCCATCGTCATGCTGACGACGCGCTCCAATCGCTCCCAGGTCGTGCAGGCGCTTCGCGCCGGGGTGCACGAATTCCTCCTGAAGCCGACGTCGCCGAAGGCGCTACGCGACCGTCTCACCTCAATCCTGCTCAAGCCGCGGCCGATGCTGAAGCTTGGCGAATTCTACGTGCCGCAGCCGCGCCGTATCGCCGCGCCGCCGGCGGACCAGGCCGACGGCGAATACGTCGCCAGCGACGCCGTTTCCGCCGAGTAGCCTCTCCCGATCCTGAACGGCCGCGCGTGGTTTGCGCCGCGCGCCGCGATCCGTGTATGAGACGGCCTCTCCGACCGAATGGGGCCGCGCATGAGCGCTTCAACCGTCATCGACTCTCTGCTGTTTCGCGATGCCTTCGGCACCGCGGCGATGCGCGACATCTTTTCCGACACGGCGCTGGTCGCCCGCTATGTGGAGGTCGAGGTCGCGCTTGCGAAAGCCGAAGCGCGCGTTGGCGTCATCCCGGCCGCGGCGGCCGATGAGATCGCGAGGCGCGCCGACGCGTCCAAGCTCGACGTCGAGATGCTGCGCAAGGAGACCGACCTCGTCGGTTATCCGATCCTGCCGGTGGTGCACCAGCTGGTGAAGCAGTGCGGCGAGGCCGGTCGCTACGTGCACTGGGGCGCGACAACGCAGGACATCATGGATTCCGCCGTCGTGCTGCAGATGCGCGATGCGCTGACGATCGTTGGCGACGACATCGCCGCGCTGCGCGGCATCCTCGTCGATCTGGCGAAAAAGCATCGCGACACGGCGATGGCCGGCCGGACGCACTTGCAGCAGGCGCTGCCGGTCACCTTCGGCTACAAGGCCGCGATCTGGCTCGCCATGTTCGACCGCCACGCCGCGCGGCTCGAGGAGTTGAAGCCGCGCGTGCTGGTCGGCCAGTTCGCCGGCGCCGCCGGCACGCTCGCCTCGCTCGGCGACAAGGGCTTCGCCGTGCAGGAAGCGCTGTGCGACGAATTGAAGCTCGGCGTACCGGCATCGAGCTGGCACGTGGCGCGCGACGGCTTCGCCGAGGTCATCAATTTCCTCGCGCTCGTCACCGGTACGCTCGGCAAGATCGCGCTCGACGTCATGATCATGGCGTCGACCGAGTTCGCGGAAGTCTACGAGCCGTTCGTGAAGGGCCGCGGCGCCTCCTCGACCATGCCGCAGAAGCGCAATCCGATCTCGTCGGAGCTGATGCTGGCGGCGTCTAAGGCGGTGCGCCAGCACGCAGGCCTCATGCTCGACGCGATGGTGCAGGACTTCGAGCGCGCCACCGGTCCGTGGCATGCGGAATGGGTGGCGATCCCGGAAAGCTTCGTGCTCACCGCCGGTGCGCTGCACCAGGCGCGCTTTGCGCTGGGCGGACTCATCGTCGACGCCGCGCGCATGAAAGCGAACCTCGATATGTCGAAGGGCCTCATCGTGGCGGAAGCCGTGATGATGCAGATGGCGCCACATATCGGCCGCCAGCAGGCGCATGACATCGTCTACGGCGCCTGCCGCGTGGTGAACGAGCAGGGCGGCACTCTGGCGCAAGCGCTTGCGGCGATGCCCGAGGTGACGAAGCATTTCGACGCGGCCGCCATCGCGCGCATGACCGACCCGGCGAATTATTGCGGCCTCGCGCCGCAGATGGTCGATCGGGTGATCGCGAGCGTGAAGCGGTAGGCGACGTCACCGAAAATCGTAAAGCCGCGCAGGATTATCGCTGAGGATCGCCTGCCGGTCCGCGACGCGCGGCGTCCAGTCGAGGAACAGGTCGAGCAGGTGCTTCGCGTCCGGCACGGGCCCTTCCGGCCGCGGATGCGGCCAGTCCGAGCCCCAGACGAGGTTCGCCGGGTTTGCGGCAACCAGTGCCTCGTGGAAGGGCTTTGCCTCGAGATAATCCGGCGCGCTCGAGCCGAGACGGTAGGCGCCCGACACTTTGGACCACAAGCGGCCTTCGCCAACGCCGCGCACCAGCGCCTGGAAACCGGGATGGTCGATGCCGTGCCGGTGGTCGATGCGCCCCATATGGTCGACCACCACCGGCACCGATGCGGGCACGCGCGCGAGCGAGGGCTGAAGATCGGGCAGGTCGCGGGTGTCGATCCACAATTGCAGATGCCAGCCGAGCTCCGCCATCGCCGGATAGAGCGGCTCGATGTCGGCGAGCCGCACGCCATTCTGATAATAGGGCTTGCCGTCGCGGCGGAACTCGTTGGCGCGCAGGCCGCGCACGCCCGATTCATGCCATTCGGTCATGATTTCGGGCGTCAGTTCGCCGCCACCCACGGCGACGCCACGCAGGCGTTTCGGCTCGCGCGCGAGCGCGTCGAGCATGGCGGCATTGTCGCGGCCATAGGCGCTCGGCTGCACCAGCACGCCGCGCTCGCAGCCGAGCCGGTCGAGCAGCGCGAGATAGGCGGCAAGCGGCGCGTCTTCGGGCGTGTAGCTGCGCGGCTCCGCATAGGGAAACCGCGCCGCCGGCCCGAAGACGTGACAATGGCAGTCGCAGGAGTGCGACGGCAGTGCGTCGCTCATTGCGGCTTGATGTCGGCGAGCTTCGCCGCCTGTTTCATGTTCTCGTAGTCGGTCGCGATGAAGGCGGCGAAGCCCTTCGCCGTCATCTGCTCCGGCGTGGCGACTTCGGCGCCGAGCTGGGCGAGGCGTTCGGCCGCCGGGCTGCCCGGCTTCAGGCCGTCCTGTACCGCCTTCTCGACCTTGGCGATGACGTCGGCCGGAGTCTTCGCCGGCGCGAGAATGCCGATATAGCTCTCGGCGGTGAAGCCCTTCACGCCGCCGTCGATGAAGGTCGGGATGTCGGGCGCGAGCTTCGAGCGCTGCGCGAGGCCGACCGCGATGATGCGCGCCTTGCCGCCCTTATGCAGCGGCAGCGCGGTCGAGAACTCGGTCATCGCCGACTGCACGCTGCCGCCCATCAGGTCGGGCATCAGCGCGCCGCCGCTGCGATAGGGCACGTGCGTGATGTTGGCGCCGGTCGCAGCCTTGAATCGCTCGATCGTCATGTGCGTGGCGCTGCCGACGCCGCTCGAGGCCATGGTGATCGCCTGCTTCTTCGACTGCGCGATGAATTCCGGCAGCGACTTCGCCGCCAGCGAATTGGTGACGATGATCGCGTGCGGCACGTAGCTCGTCAGCGCGATCGGCGCGAAGTCCTTGGTCGGGTCGTATTCGAGGTGCGCCTGCACGAACGGGTTGACCGTGAGAGGGCCGTTCGAGCCGACGAAGAGCGTGTAGCCGTCCGGCGCCGAGCGTGCGACGAAGGCCGCGCCGATGCCGCCGCCGGCGCCGCCGCGGTTTTCGACCACCACCGGCTGGCCGATCGCCTTGGAGATCTGGTCGCCGACGAGGCGGCCCACGATGTCGGCGTTGCCGCCGGGCGCAAACGGCACGATCAGATGTACCGGCCGGTCCGGCCAGCCGGCAGCGAAGACCTCGCGCGGCAGCAGTGCGGCGGCGGGCAGGGCGCCCAAAGTGGCGATGAATGTGCGGCGTGAAACGGTCATTTGTACATCCTCCCGGTTGAGCCGGCGGCGTTGAACGCCTGCCGTAGCCTGTCGTTGACCCGCCGTCGTGGCGCGCGGCGGGTGCGGACAGACTAGGCAAACGGCCGATATTCGCATAATCGATAATCAAAATGCGAGCTATTCACCACACCAATGCCGGCCCGGCCTTCCCCGCATGAACCTGAGCAGCCTCGACTTCAATCTCCCCAAGGTGCTCGACGCGCTGATCGCCGAGCGCAACGTCACCCGCGCGGGGAAACGGCTCGGCCGCTCGCAGCCGGCGGTCAGCAACGCATTGCAGCGGCTGCGCCACCTGACCGGCGACGAGCTCTTGGTGCGCGGACCGAACGGCTTCGTCCTGACGCCGCGCGCCGAAGCGATGCGCGAGCCGCTGCGCGAGGCGATCGCGCTGGTCGAATCCTGCGTCGCCGGCGTGCCGCAGTTCGACCCGGCCAAGGCGGGCGGCGCCTTCCGGCTGTCGACGCCCGACCGCCTGAGCATCGCGGTGGTGCCGGCGCTGCTGGCGCGTTTGCAGAAGGCCGCGCCGGACGCGGCGCTGCACGTCATCACCGCCGAGCGCCAGCGCGCGCTCGAACTGCTCGACGCCGACCGCATCGATTGCGCGCTCGGCTGGTTCGACGAGAAGCCGGCGCACTGCGCCGCCGAATTGATGATGGAGGAGAACCTGTTCTGCGTCTTCCGCCGCGATCATCCGATCCTGCGGCGCGGCAAGAATTTCGACATCAAGGCGGTGCTGTCCTATCCGCACGTCGTGGTCAGCGCCAGCGGCCAGGGCAGCGCCATCTTCGACGAATTGCTCAAGCGCAACGGGCTGGCGCGCAAGGCGCTGGTGGCGGTGACCAATTTCACCGCGGTGCCGGCGCTGCTCGGCGACAGCGACATGATCGGCGTCTTCACCAAGCTCGCCGCCGACGTGTTCCAGAAGTCGTTCGGACTGACCAAACGGCCGGTGCCGCTCGAAATCGGCAAGATCGCGACGCAGATGGTCTGGCCGCTGCGCTACGACCGCGACCCGCGGCACGTCTGGCTGCGGCAGCAGATCAAGGCGGTCTATCGCGAGTTCTGACCGCGTGTCCCGGACGCGGTGCAACGCGCTGGCGGTGCACCGCAGACCCGGGACACGAACCGGTTAGCCGTGCACGCGGGCGAGGAAGTCGAGCGTGCGGGCGCGTGCCGTCTCGGCGGCGTCGGCGACATAGGCCGGCCGCACGTCGTTGGCGAAGGCGTGGCCCGCCTCGTAGAGATGCGTCTCCGCGGTCGGATAGGCCGCGCGCACCTGCGCGATGATCTCCGGCGTCGAGTTCGGATCGGTCTTGCCGAAGTGGAAGAGCAGCGGACATTTCGGCTGGCAGGACAGATAGGTCGGCAGTCGCGTGCCGTAGAAGGCGATCGCGCCCTTGAGCTCGATCTCGGCCGCGGCGCGCACGATGACGCCGCCGCCCCAGCAGAAGCCGAGTACCGACACGCCGCGCGGCCCGCGCACGCGGTCGGCGACGGCGGCGATGTCGAGCATCACCTTGTCGAGGGGGAGGTTGTAGGCGAGGTCGCGGCCGCGGTCCGGCTCGCTGAACGGCACCACGGTGCCGGGCGCGACGCGATCGTACAGCGCGGGGATGATCGTGTCGTAGCCGTCGCGCGCGTAGGAGCGCACGACGTTCTTCAGCTGATCGGTGATGCCGAAGATCTCCTGCAGGATGACGAGGCCACCCTTCGGCGTGCCCGCCGGCGTGGCGCGGAACGCCTCGAGCTTGAAGCCGTCGGCCGCGGTGACGCTGGTCATGCCGTCGCTGATCTCGTTCGCCATCTTTGCATCCTA
>Ga0207657_10005771_pt1 | contig 12908 bp, 16 predicted proteins | sample KBSC33metaG_FD_184316 | JGI IMG/M metagenome (GOLD analysis project Ga0207657, IMG submission 184316) | Corn rhizosphere microbial communities from Kellogg Biological Station, Michigan, USA - KBS C3-3 metaG (SPAdes) (version 2) | ecosystem: Host-associated > Plants > Roots > Rhizosphere > Soil ...
CGCTCGCGACGCACACGTTCCTCTGGGCGCACCTGCTGCAGAACGTCGTGCTCGCCGAGTGGGCGCCGGCGCTGCTCGTGCTCGCGATCCCGAGTGACCGCTTCCGCAACGTGCGCATCCCGATGCTGCCCGCGCTCGCGCTCTGGCTGGCGACGTACTTCGCCTGGCATCTGCCGTGGGTCTACGATGCCGCGCTCAGGCGACCGCACTGGCTCCTGCACGTCGAGCACGTGACGTATCTCGTCGCCGGCGTGGCGCTCTGGTGGCCGATCGTCCGCGGCGCGCACAACGCCGGCGCGAAGGCGCTCTATCTCTTTGCGGCGTTCGTCCTCGCGAGCCCGCTCGGGCTCGTGCTCGCGCTGATTCCGAAGCCGATCTACGGCTTCTACGTGCACGCGCCGCGCACGTGGGGGCCGCGGCCGCTCGCGGACCAGCAGATCGCGGGCGTGACGATGGCGCTCGAGCAGGCAGCCGTCTTCTTCGCGGTCTTCGCGCTCTACCTGTCGCGCTTCCTGCAAGAGGAGCAGCGCGACCCGGAGCTCTTCAGCCGAGCGGCGAGATGAGCGCGCGGTACGCGGCGCGCGACGCCGGTTTCGACGCGAGGTCGAACACCGACCCGGGCCTGCCGCCGTAGTACGCGATGAACTCCGTGCGCCGGTGTGTGTGCACGAACCTCGCCATGTCACGAACGAACCCGGCGTCGTCGAAGCCCCAGACGCCCCACTCCGGGAACGCGAACGCCTTGTGCGGATGCGCCTTGTACAGGGCCTGGGCCGCCGCCCAGGTCGCGCCGTGCCCGCGGATGTCGTACAGGTCGTCGCCGACGACGTCGACGTATGCGTCGCCCGGGTAATACGCCTGCGCCGAGTTAGCGGGCAGGTTCGGCGCACCGAAGCCCTGCGGGTTCCACACGATGCGCAGCTTCGGCGTCGTGATCGCGAGATCCTGGTGGATTCCCGGAAGTCCGAGCTTCGCGAGCTTCGCGTTGACGTCTGCTTGGACGCCGCCGCGCAAGAGCACCGCGATGCGCGCGAGCGCCTTCCTGTTCCACGCAGTCGTGTATGCGGCGCCGCGCGACGTGCCGTTCTGGTTGTACGCACACGTCGACTCCCAGTACGCATTCATCTCCGGAAACGGACGCACGTAGAAGCGGTCGCCGCTCCAGTCGTTGATGACGCCGTTGAGCCGGATGAGGAACGCGTCGTTCTGGCCGAGCGCGAGCCCGCGCGGCGTCGCCGTCGGCCGTGCGCCGTACGCGCCCGCATTGAGCGCGAGCAGCGGCACGGGGCCGGAGTTTGCTGCGACCTTCGCGAGCGAGCTCGTCTGCGCGAACGAGACGAACGTGTGGACGATCTGCGTCTGCTGACCGGTCTGGTTCTGGAAACGCGCCGGGTCTCCGTGGAGCCCGAGCAGGATGGCGGCGAGTGCGAGGACGTGCATGACGCACGCCAAGGTAGCGTCGATTTACGCAGGCAGCTCGACGCGTTCGATGACGACGTCCTGACGCGGCTTGTCGCTCGCGTCGGCGTCGACATTCGAGATCGCATCGACGACGTCCATCCCGTTCGTCACCCGCCCGAAGACGGTGTGCTTGCCGTTCAGCCACGGGCACGATTCGGCGGTGACGATGAAGAACTGACTGCCGTTCGTGTTCGGGCCCGCGTTCGCCATCGCGAGTGCGCCCCGGTCGACGCCGTGCTCGTTCTGCTCGTCCTCGAACGTGTAACCCGGCCCGCCGCGGCCGGTGCCGGTCGGATCGCCGCCCTGGATCATGAAATCGGGGATCACGCGGTGGAAGATGACGCCGTCGTAGAACCCGTCGCGCGCGAGCTTGACGAAGTTGTCGACGGTCTTCGGCGCGTCGTCGTCGTACAGCTCGACGTCGATCGCGCCGTGATTCGTGTGCAGCGTGGCGGTGCTCATGTGCGCAACCTATCCGCGAGCGGCTCGATCGCGCCGGCGGTCGGCGCGAGCTCGCCCGACTCGAGGCCCGCGACGACGTCTCGGAGGAGCGCGAGCCCTTCGCTGTCCTGGTCGACGTCCAGCACGGTGTTCACAGCGGCGAGATGTTCGGAGTCGTCGAACAGCTCGAGCGCCACGGTGTTGCGCTCGCGGGCCGGAACGTACGAGTCGTCGGGCACGCCGACGCGAACGTGGACGACCCGTCCGTCGGGCAGGGTCGCGTCGGCTTGGAGTCCGGCGCGCAGGCTCATGCCCCACCCCGTCGCCAATCTTTATCACTTGAAAACGTGGGACGTCCCGCGTGCAAATATCCTCCTTTGGGTCGATGTGAACCCGGCTTGCAAAGCCGATCTTCACAGGGATGCGCGCCGCACGCGTCTTCCTCGGGGTCACCGCCGCCGTCGCGCTGCTCGTTCCGGCTGCGGCGGCGGCGCCCGAGCATGCGCACGTCTCGCTCTCCCCGCTGGAATCGGGCGTCCTCGTGGACATCAACACCTTCCGGCGTGCGCACCATCTGACGCCGCTCCATCTGAACGTGAAGCTCAGCGCAGCGGCGCTCGCACACACGCAGCAGATGGCGCAGGACGGCTACTTCGCACACGAGTCGGCCGACGGCTCGGCGTTCTGGAAGCGAATCCAGGCCTTCTACGGATCCGGCCCGTGGGCCTACTGGTCGGTCGGCGAGAACCTCCTCTGGTCGTCGCCGGACGTCACGCCGGCGCGGGCGCTGGAGATGTGGCTGAAGAGCCCCGAGCACCGCGCGAACCTCATGAACCCGCGCTGGCGCGAGATCGGCGTCGCGGCCGTCCACGAGGCGGCCGCCCCCGGTGTCTACCAGGGCCTCGACGTCACCATCGTCACCACGGATTTCGGCGTCCGTCGATAGCGGCCTCTACCCTGCGCACACGCGCCGGTAGCTCAGGGGACAGAGCGGCGGACTTCTAATCCGCGGGTCGGAGGTTCGAATCCTCCCCGGCGCATTCGCCGAACCGAGCGGTTTGCAGCACCTTCACGCCGGTGAGCGCAGCGATCCGTGGGCGATCGCCACCGCGTTCGGGCATGTGTGGGTGAGCGTCCGTTAGGAGAAGACCTCGGAAAGGCAACCGACCGAGGAGGTTCGTCGATGGGCGAGCGCAAGCTCGAAGGAAAGAAGGTCGCGATTCTCGCGGCCGACATGTTCGAACGCGTCGAGCTCGAGAAGCCGCGCCGGGCGCTCGAGGATGCAGGCGCGACGACCGAAGTGATTTCGATTCACGACGGCGAGATCCAGGGGTTCGACCATTTCGATCCGGCAAAAAAGGTCAAGGTCGACAAGACGGTCGAGGAGGTCTCACCGGACGACTACGACGCGCTGTTCGTCCCCGGCGGCGTCGGCAATCCCGATCAGCTGCGCGGCGACGAGAACGCGGTCGCTTTCGTGCGCGCGATGGTCGAGGCGAAGAAGCCGCTCGCGGTGATCTGTCACGGACCGTGGGTCCTCGTCGAGGCCGGCGTCGTCCGCGGACGCAAGCTGACGTCGTGGCCGACGCTGCAGACCGACATCCGGAACGCGGGCGGCGAATGGGTGGACGAGGAGGTCGTCGTCGACGACGGCATCGTCACGAGTCGCAAACCGGACGACATCCCGGCCTTCAACGGAAAGATGATCGAGGAGTTCTGCGAGGGCCGGCACCCGGCGCGCGCCGTCTAGCGCGGCTACCCTGGTGTGACCTCGCGGTGGCGGTAGCTCAGTTGGTAGAGCTCCGGGTTGTGGTCCCGGTGGTCGCGGGTTCGAGTCCCGTCCGCCACCCTGCGACAGCTCCGAAATCGGCTCCAGAAATGGCGCCGATTTCGTTTCTCCGGGCGTCTCTCGTCGCGCGGCGGTCTAGCTCCGCCCGGCGTCGACGAGCGCGCGCAGGCTTTCGTGCTCTTCGCGGCAGGCGGGGCAGCCGTCGAGGTGGGCGCGCAGTCCCGGGAGCGCCGCATCGGCGTCGTGTCCCGCGAGCTCCAGGTCGACGTAGCGGTCGAGGTGGTCGAAGCACTCGTCGCAGCCGACCTCGCTGCCGGCGGGGCCGAGCAGGCGTCCGAGCATCTGTTCGAGCTTGGGCATCTCCATCAGCGATTCTCCTCGAACGAGAGGGTCGGTGCGAGGTCGCGCTGCGCCAGGTACGCGCGGAGGCCGCGCCTCGCGTCGTGCAGTGTCTTGTAGAGGGCGCCGCGACTCGTGTTGAGCCGGTCTGCGAGCACGTCGATCGGGACGCCGTTGACCGCGAGCGCGATCAACACGCGCCGCTGGTGCGGGGTCAGCGCGGCGATTCCGTCCGCCAGTGCAGAGAGAAGCTCGGACTGCTCGGCTGCGCGGGCGGGACTGAGACCGACGCTCGAGAAGATGTCCCACGTCTCTTGCTCGAGCACGATCTCGCGCCCTTGCCACGCGCGTTTGCGCAGCTTGACCGCCGCCTCGAGCAGCGCGAACTTGTAGACCCACGTGGTGAAGCGGCTGTCGCCGCGGAAGTCGTCGAGGCGTGCGAGCACGCTCATCAATGCGTCGTCTGCCGCCTCGAGCGCGATCTCGCCCAGCTCCTCGCCGCGGAGGTGCGGCAGGCCCGGCCGCCGCCGGGCCACCTCGAAGCGCGCGGCGCCGAGGAGCAATGCATGGAGGCGCTCGACCGCGGCGTCGTGCATCGGCCCCTGCGCGCGCAGATCGCTCAGCCACGCGCGCGAGTCCTCGTCGAGGAAGCCGGCTGCGGCAGGGGCGAGGACCGGCGCGGTGTCGGTGGACGGTTGTACCAACTCGTGCTCGACGCTAGCAGCGGCCGTCGACGTCACGCGGCTTCGCCTCCTTCGAGCGGCGCAAGGATCCGCAACGCGAGCTCGGGCGGGCAGCCGCGCTCCACGAGCTCGATCAGGCGGTGGAGGTCGTAGCGGCCGTCGTCGGCAACACGGTCGGCGAGCGGCGAGGGAAAGCCCGAGCGGAGGAGCTGCGTACGCCGCCAGGCGAGCACATCGTCGCGTTCGCGTTCGGTTGGCACGGTGATCCGCATGTCGACTTGCCGACGCATCTCCGCGCAGCGCTACTTCGCGCGCCGGAACGGCGGGTCGTAGACGGATGCGAGGCGTGCGAGCGTAAGCGCGGCGAGCATCAGGCCGAAGTCGCGAACGGCGACGTCGTACCAGCCGGGAGAGCTGAAGAGGTTGATGACGATGCCGGCGAGCCACGCGGCGACGAGGTATGCGCCGTAGCGCGGCTTGAGCAGCACGACGATTCCGGCGACGATCTCGACGACGCCGACGACGTACATGAAGTCCTGCGCGCTCCCCGGCACGATGTGGTTGATCCACGGCGCCAGGTACTTCGGCCAGTAGACCATCTGGTTCCAGAACTTGTCGAGGCCGAACGCGATCGGCGCCACCGTGAACGTGAGGCGCATGAGCATGAACGCCTGGTAGCGCGCATCGCGCCACTGCGCGCCCGCCTGACCGAGCTCGCGCGGCTCGATCGTCGTCGCCGATTTCGTCACCTGCACTGCCGCGCTCATGAGGCACTCCTTCGTCGTCGGGTGGTTGCCTCTATTTGGTGTCGCCGCGCTGCGTTTTCTTACCGCGGGTAAGAACGCCGCCGCCGCCGACACGAAGGAAGGCGATGGATCGTCTCGGACATGCGGAGCCGTTCGAGGTCCTTGGCATCTGCACGAGCGCGACCGAGTCGCTCGGCGTGCTCGTCGATGTCCACTCTCTCCAGGAGGTAATCGATGTCAGCCGACACAACCGTCCACCCGGGACGGCGCCTTTCCCTCGCCGCCGCCGTCGCGGCGCTCGCAGCGGCGCTCGCCCTGCTGCTCGTCACCGCTCAGCCGGCGAGCGCTCACACGATGCGGGCGGACGCGCAATCGGCGAAGGCCGCCGCGTTCAGCGCGTCGATGGCCAAGCTCTGGGAGGACCACATCGTCTGGACGCGGATGGTCATCGTCGACTTCGCCGCCGGGCTGCCCGACCTCAAGGCGGCGGAGACCCGTCTGCTGCGGAATCAGGCGGACATCGGCAATGCGATCAAGCCGTACTACGGAGCAGCGGCCGGTAACGCACTGACGAAGCTTCTCCGTACGCACATCCTCGAAGCCGTTCCGGTGCTGCAGGCAGTGAAGGCCGGCGACAAAGCAGGCCTGACGAAGTCACTCGCCGCGTGGTACGCGAACGGGCATCAGATCGCCGCGTTCCTCACCAAGGCGAACCCGCAGGCGTGGCCGCTGTCGATGACGGCCTCGATGATGAAGCACCACCTCGACCTGACGGCGCAGGAGGCAGTCGCGCGGGTCCAAGGTCACTGGGCGGCCGACATCGCCGCGTACGACCGTGTTCACGTCGAGATCTTGGAGATGTCGAACATGCTCAGCGATGGGATCGTCAACCAGTTCCCGAATCGCTTCTGAACGACTCGCGTCGGCGGCCGCGGCTTCGGTCGCGGCCGCCGAACGTCATCGTGTGAGAGCTTCTAAGGCTGGATCAGCCCGCGACGGATCGCGTAGCGCGTCAGCTCGACGCGATCGCGCATGCCGAGCTTGTCGAGGATGTTTTGGCGGTGGCGTTCGACGGTCTTGACGCTGATGAAGAGCGCCTCCGAGATCTGCTTCGAGGTTTGCGCTTCTGCGATCAGCTTCAGCACCTCGAGCTCGCGCGGCGTCAACACGTCGAACTCCTCCTCGCCGCGGCCGCCGCGTTCGACGTAGTCGCGCACGAGCGTCGCGACCGCCGACGGGTAGAGATAGGAGTCGCCACGCATCGCGGCGCGGCAGGCATCGACGATGTCGGTGTCGGCGCCCGACTTCAGCACGTATCCCGATGCGCCCGCTTTCAGGGCCTCGAACAGAAACTGCTCGCTGTCGTGCATCGACAAGATCAGTGTCTTCAAGTCGGGTTTGCGCTTGTGCAGCTCGGCGGTCGCCTGGATTCCGGTCATGCGCGGCATCGAGACGTCGAGGATCGCCAGATCGACGTTCTCCTTCAGCGCCTTGTCGACCGCCTCGGCGCCGTCCTCGGCTTCGGCGACGACTTCCAGGTCCGGCTTCGCGTCGAGGACCTTCCTGAGCCCGGACCGGACGATCGCGTGATCGTCGGCGATCAGGATCCGTGTGACGAGCGGGATCCCCATCAGCGCACCAGCTCGGCGTGCTCTCCGGCCGGCACGGCCGGCACTTCCAGCCGGACCTCGACGCCCCCGCCCGCGGCCTGCTTGATTGCGAGCGCGCCACCGACGAGCAGCGACCGCTCGCGCATGCTGCGCAGGCCGCCGTGCTCTTCCGGTGTGCCGCTGAAGCCGCGGCCGTCATCGACGACGCGAAGCACGACCCTCCCGGGCCCAGACTCGAGCCCGATCGTCACAGTGCGCGCCTGCGCGTGACGCGCGATGTTCGTCAAGCTCTCCTGCGCAACCCGGTAGACGGCGAGCTCCGTGTCGTCCGACAGCGTCGGCAGCGACGTCTCGAAGCGGCGCTCGACCTCGACGCCGGACGCGCGCTGGAACGACCTGGACAGCTCCGTCAGCGCGCTCACCAGCCCGAGATGCTCGAGCATCTCCGGTCGAAGCTCGCTCGATATCCGGCGGACTTCGTCGAGCGCGCTGCGCACGGCTTGCTTTGCGTCGTCGATCGCCTTGCGGTGTTCCGGGGCGGTGTCTGCGATCACGTTCAGCTCGAGAAGCACGCCGGTCAAAACCTGGCCGACCTCGTCGTGCAGGTCACGAGCGATCCCGATCCGTTCGGCCTCCTGCGCGGCGAGGACGCGCCTCGCGCTCTCGTGCCGCTCGCTTTCGAGCCGATCGAGCATCCGGTTGAACGAACCGATGACGCGGCCGATCTCGTCGCTGCGGCGTACCTCCAGCCGTTGGCCGCGGCGAAGCAGGTCGACGGCTTCCATCCGCTGTGCCAGTTGCTCGAGCGGCGTGACGGCCCGCTTCAGCAGCCATGCATCGGCGGCGACCATGACGAGGAGGCCGACACCCACGATCACCGCCTGCTCGAGCTCGATCGGCGCGCTGATCGTCACCGGCGTCACGACCAGTAAGACGGCGGCGACGCCGAGCAGGCCGACGTTGACGGCGAACACGCGCCGATAGACAGACCATGTTCGCTTCGCCATAGCTCGACGTTAGCGCTGCATCACGTCCGCGGCCTCCGGCTTTCCGTTCCGGCCGGAGCTCGGGGGAGCGATCAGGATCGGCACCGGCGTCGTCGCTTTCAGCTCCTCGGCCAGGCTGCTCCGGAGGCCCCGCCCGCGCCAGCCCCGGGCGCGCGACCCGACGACGATCACGTCGGCGGCCTCCTCGGCGGCAATCTGACCGAGAAGCGCCGCCCGGTCGCCGACGCTCGAACGGCGCTCCGCCGTCTCGGCGATCCCGTATTCCTCGGCGAGCGTGAGCAGCAGACGCTCGGCCTCGATCCGGTCACCCTTCATGGCAACGCTCTCGCGCCCGTCCTGGGCGGCATCGTGCGGGTAGAAGCCCTGAGCCACATGGGCGAGCACGAGGCGAAGCCCCAGCCGCCGGCTGAGCTCGATGCCCAACTCGACCGCGGTGCGGCCCTCGTCGCTGTCGGCAACCCCGCAGATCATCGTTCCGCGCATCGTTTCCTCCTTCGAGACTGAGCATCCACAGTGCCGCCGCGAGCAACGGGCCGCCATAGGGGGGCGACCTGATTTCACGGGTCGCCGGCCTCCACCCGGTCTCGCTTGCCGCCGGGCCGTGAAATGAGGTCGCGCCGCCCGCGCGATGGGGCGTCTACCCGATAGCCGCATCGCTCGCCCGTTGAGAGCGTGGAAGCACCAAACGAAAGGAGCAGGAGATGAGCAACCATTCGAGCTCGGCGGTCGGCCTCGTCGAGAGCGACGCCGTAGCGCCGGTCGAGATCGACGCCGACGGCCGGATCGAGATCGAGGTCGACGGCCGTTGGGACGCGCTCGCGCTCTCGGAGCGCCTCGTCCCGTTCCACTCCTTCCTCGTTCAGCACGAGGCGCAGCGATGGGTCGTGCACGCGCGGGCCCCGGGCTGCCGTGGAGAGGATCTCGACGATGCGCTACGGGTCATCGGCGCGTGGTTGGCGGAGACCGACCCGAAACGCCTCTCGTGCCGGGTCGGCGGCAGGCCGCACGAGCTGGTCGACGGCAGGCCGGAACGGCAAGCATGACGGTGTCCGCACCGCCGTTTCCGAGGCGCCCGGCAACCTGGCAGCGCGGTGCCGGCGGACGTGCCGAGATCCACTGCGCCGCGTGCCGCTACGGCGCCGTCGTTGCGCGTCTTCCCGAGCGCTGCCCGATGTGCGGGAGCCCGAATTGGCGCCGCGCCGACGCGCTGGAGCGGGTGCACTGATGGCGCAGGCGACGCCCGCCCGCCGGCCCGTGGAGCAACGCCTGCCGCGCGGCCGGCTGATCGAGTTCCTCTCGGAGATGCTCTTGATCCGACGTTTCGAGGAGACGGTCGAGGAGCGCTTCCGCGCAGGCGAGCTCGCCGGCTTCCTGCATGTGTGCATCGGCCAGGAGGCGGTCGCAGTCGGTGTCTGCCGAGCGCTGCAGGACGGCGACGTGATCGGCTCCACCCACCGCGCGCACGGGCACGTGCTCGCCAACGGCACGCCGCCGAACGAGGTGATGGCCGAGCTCTACGGCAAGGTCGAAGGCTGCTCGTCCGGCTACGGCGGTTCGATGCACCTGTTCGACGTCGCGCGCGGCAACATGGGCGCGAACGCCGTTGTCGGCGGCGGGTTGCCGGGCATGACAGGCGCAGCGCTCGCGTTCCAGCTGCGCGGCGAGCCGCGCGCGGCCGTCGCGTTCTTCGGCGACGGCGCGACGAACATCGGCACCTTTCACGAGTCCATGAACCTGGCGCAGCTCTGGCGGCTGCCGGTCGTGTTCGTCTGCGAGAACAACCGCTGGTCGGAGTCGACGCCGCAGTCGCAGCACCAGCCGATCTCCGACCTGACCCACCGCGCAGAGGCGTTTGGGATGCAGGCGCAGCACGTGGACGGCCAAGACGTCGAGGCGGTCCACCTCGCCGCCCGCGAAGCTCTCGCGCACGCCCGCAACGGCAAGGGGCCGGTCTTTCTGGTCTGCGAGACAGAGCGCCTGACCGGCCACTACGTCGGCGACGCGCAGGTCTATCGCGACAAGGAAGCGTTGCGCGGACTGCGTGAGACGCGCGATCCGGTCCGCAACCTGCGCGAGCGGCTCGCGTTGAGCGACGAGGAGTGGAACCGGCTCGACGTCCAGGCCCGTCGGGTCGTCGACGCCGCGCTCGAGTTCGCCAAGGCCGGCACCGATCCGGACCCGGCCGACGCGCTCGAGAACGTCTACGCGGAGGAGCGGGCAATTGCTCCGTCCGCGACACCGAACCATGAGGTCAGGAGGCGATGAGATGGCTGTGATCGCAGTCGGGGTCGACCGCTCGGAGGGTGCACAAGCCGCGCTGCGCTTCGCGCTCGAAGAGGCCAAGCTGCGCCAGGCGAAGCTGCGCGTCGTTCACGCCTGGCGGTACTCCACGATCGGCTCGACGGGATTCGAGGGCTCCTATCCGGCGCTCGGCGGCGACATCAAAGAGCTTCGCGACGCCGCCGAGCGGGACCTCGACGCGGCGTTGCAGGAGGCGATACCGGAGACGGGCACGGTCGAGATCGAGCGGCGGGTGGTGGAGGACCGGCCGGCAGCCGCGCTGGTCGAAGAATCTCGTGGTGCGGACCTCGTCGTGGTCGGCTCGCGGGGCCACGGCGGCTTCGCGGGCCTACTGCTCGGCTCGGTCAGCCAACAGGTCGCACACCACGCGGCCTGCCCGGTCGTGATCGTGCACGACGACCGCGACCGCTAGCCGGCGCTAGGCAAGCAGCCGGATGGCGTCGTCGAAGCTCCGCACGAGCCCGTCGAAGTCGAACTCGGGGAGCTGCGAGAGCGAGTCGACCGGGAAGTGGTCTTCGTACAGGGGATAGAAGCCGCCGGGCGGTGAGGGCAGGACGTGGACGGCGGTCAGTCCTGCTTGGCGGTAGGCGTCGATGCGGCCCCGGACGCGTTCGGCGGTTCCGGCCAGCAGCAGCGCGTCGACCATCTCGTCGGGCACGAGTGCGACGGCGCCTCGCAGGTCGCCGGCGCGGACGCGCTCGCCGATCGACTCGGCGACGTCGCCGAAGCCGGCCGCACGCGCGCTTTCGAGGTATGCGGGCGCGGATCCGAGCGCGGTCGAGTACATCATCGCCTGGCCCTTGGCGAGCTCGATGCCGCTGTCGTCCTCGGTGACCACGGCCGGGAATCCGACCGTGGCCTCGAAATCGTCGAGCGACCGTCCGGCACGCTCGGCGCCGCGCCGCAACGCGGGCATGCTCACCTCGCGGACGTACTCGAGCGACTGGAACCAGCCGATCGTGCCGTCGGCGATCTCGCCCGCGAGCTCGATCATCTTCGGGCCGTTGGCCGCGATCGTGATCCGCGGCGGAGACGGCAGCTCCATGTCGAGGTGAAAGTTACGGACCGAGAAGACCTCTCCCTCGTGTGTGACCAGCTCGCCGGCGAACGCACGGCGGAGGATCGTCACGAAGTCGCGCATCGCCGCGATCGGCCTCTCGTAGCGCCGGCCGTGCCACGCCTCGACGTACCCGCGTGCCTGCACGCCGAGGCCCAGCAGCAGTCGTCCGTTGGAGAGCTGCTGCAAGGTCGCCGCCTGCAGCGCCATCGTCACCGCCGAGCGCGACCAGACGCCGACGACGCCGGTCGCGATGCCGATCTTCTCCGTTTTCAAGGCGGCGGCCGTCGCCGGGCCGAACGAGTCGCCGAAGGTGATCTCCGGAAACCACGCCGTTCGGAAGTCGGCAGCATCCGCGCGCTGGGCGAAGTCGATCGCGAGCGAGGGCGGCAGCGCCGTCAAGAGCAGACCGATATGCCGCGCGTCGGCCACCGCGCGACCATATGTGCCCGGCGACGCCAGCGTCAACGGCGCGCTGCGGCTTCGCCCGAACGCGGCTTCCTCGTTAGTCTCAGGTCGATGGCCGACGCACTCGCCACGCTCAAGACGCGCGCACGGGACCTCGGGCAGCTGACGCAGCTTGCGACGATCCTCGTGTGGGATCAGCGCACGCAGATGCCGCCCGCCGGCGCTCCCGGACGCGGCGAGCACATGGCCTTCGTGCAGCGCCTCGCCCACGAGTTCCTGGTCGACCCGGAGATGGGACGCCTCCTCGACGAGCTCGAGCCTCGTATGTCGTCACTCGATCCCGACGGCTTCGACTACGGCCTGATTCGCCTGCTGCGGAAGGCCTACGACAAGGAGACGAAGGTCCCGGTGGAGCTGCGCGGCGAGATGGCGCGCGCGGCCGCCGAGGGCAATGCCGTGTGGCTGAAGGCGAAGGCGGCCTCGGACTTCCAGCTGTTCCTGCCCGCGCTCGAGCGCAACATCGAGACCCGCCACCGCTACGTCGAGGCGCTCGCCCCGGAGGGCGAGCTGTACGACGTGCTCCTCGACGACTTCGAGCCCGACATGAAGACGGAGGACGTGACCCGCATCTTCGCCGAGATCCGCGACGAGCTGATCCCGCTGATCGCGGAGCTGCGCGAGCGCGAGATCGACGACTCGTTCCTCACCGGCGACTATCCGATCGATCGTCAGATCCCGCTCCTGCAGGATGTGATCGACACGTTCGGGCACCGTCCCGACAGCTGGCGCATCGACCCGACGGAGCATCCGTTCGCCGCGAGCGCCGGTCGCGACGACATCCGGATCACGACGCACTGGTATCCGAACAACCTCGACTCGTTGTTCTCGACGATGCACGAGTACGGGCACGGCCTCTACCAGCACCAGCTGCCCGCCGACGTCGAGAGCACGCCCGTCGGAGGCCCCGCGTCACTCGGCATCCACGAGTCGCAGAGCCGGCTGTGGGAGAACCTCGTCGGCCGCAGCCTCCCGTTCTGGCGCTTCTACTACCCACGCGTGCAGGAGC
>Ga0207657_10005772_pt1 | contig 12907 bp, 11 predicted proteins | sample KBSC33metaG_FD_184316 | JGI IMG/M metagenome (GOLD analysis project Ga0207657, IMG submission 184316) | Corn rhizosphere microbial communities from Kellogg Biological Station, Michigan, USA - KBS C3-3 metaG (SPAdes) (version 2) | ecosystem: Host-associated > Plants > Roots > Rhizosphere > Soil ...
TGGGTGCTGCGCAAGGTGCTCACCCCGCTGTCGCCGGTCGAGGCGATGGAACTGCTGCTTTCGAAGATGGCGAAGACGAAGACGAACGCCGACTTCCTCTCGTCGATGTCGAATGGCGGCAAAGGGTAGGACTCTGGAATTTCAGATTTCAGATTTCAGAGTTCAGATTTAGAGCTCAGATTTAGAGCTCAGATTTAGAGCTCAGATTTAGAGCTCAGATTTGTGGATTGATGCGTTACCGCGCGTTCGGCCGCACCGGATGGCAGGTTTCTGAAATCGGCCACGGCCTCTGGGGCATGGGCGGGTGGACCGGATCCGACGACGAAGAGTCGCTTCGGGCTCTGGATCGATCGATCGCCCTTGGCTGCACCTTCTTCGACACCGCCTGGGCGTACGGCGCGGGCAAGAGCGAGATGCTGCTGGGCCGCGCGCTCCGAAAACGGGGACGTATCCCTTTTTCGAGCGAAGACGGGCAACGACCGCTGTTCATCGCGACGAAGATCCCGCCGAAGAACATGAAGTGGCCCGGCCGGGCCGAAGACGATGTTCGCGACACCTACCCTGCCGACCACATCCGGGCGTACACAGAGAAGAGCCTCGAGAATCTCGGTGTCGATACGATCGACCTCCAGCAGTTTCACGTCTGGAGCGACGCGTGGGCGGCTGACGCGGGGTGGCGGCGCGCGATCGAAGCGCTGAAGCGCGAGAAGCTGATTCGCGCGTTCGGCATCAGCGTGAATCGCTGGGAGCCGGCCAACGTGCTGCGGGCGCTCGACACCGGCGTCGTGGACAGCGTGCAGGTCGTCTACAACATCTTCGATCAAGCCGCAGAGGACACGCTGTTTCCGTACTGTCAGGAGCACGGCATCGCGGTGATCGCGCGCGTGCCGTTCGACGAAGGCAGTCTGACGGGCACGTTGACGGCGGCGTCCCGCTGGCCCGACGGCGATTGGCGCAACGTGTATTTCAATCCGGCGCATCTCGCCGCGACGCTCGCACGCGTCGATCGGCTCGAGCCGCTCGTGCCGGAAGGGATGACCATGGCCGATCTCGCGCTGCAGTTCGTCCTCGCGAATCCGGCGGTCAGCACGACGATTCCCGGTATGCGGCGGCCTGATCACGTCGACCGCAACCTCGCCGCGAGCGACGCGCCGCCGCTGCCGCCGCGTCTGCACGCGGCGCTCGCGCACCATCGGTGGGAGCGGACGCCGAACGCGACGCCGTAGGTTGGTGGGGTCGGCCGCTACGATGCCGATCGGTTCCTACGTGTTATAATCACGGATTCTTGTCATACCCAAGGAGTACGCTGTGAAGGAAGGCATCCACCCGAAATATCATGAGGTCGAAGCGCGCTGCGCGTGCGGCGCCACGTGGAAGACCCATTCGACCAAGCCGGAGCTTCACCTCGAAATCTGCTCGAGCTGCCACCCGTTCTTCACGGGCAAGCAGAAGCTGCTCGATACGGAAGGCCGCGTCGAGCGGTTCACGAAGAAGTACGGCGCGCAGACGTCTGAGAGCCGCAAGAAGGCCGCCGCTGCGACCAAGGTCAAGGCGAAGAAAGAACCGGCGGCCGCCCGATAGCACCCGTCTCTCGTGGGCCGACCCACCGGTCGGCCCCGACACTCGCCTCCCCCGCGTTCAGCTGTTCAACGCATCCGTCAGCAAGCGCTGCGCGCCGGCGGTTGCGCGCTGTTCCATCTTCCGCTGAATCCTCGCCAATCGATGCTGCACCGCGGCGCGGCTGGCGGGGCGCACGCCCCACTCCAGACTTCGCAGCGCAAAGAGCTTGGCGGACGCCAGATCCCTGAGCCGATGCTCGTGATGGATCGCGAGGGCGTCGGTCGCCTCGCGGGCAACGGTGGGCGGACAGGCCGGCGCGGCCAGCAGCTCGCGCCAGCAGGACGCGGCGTGCTCGTGCTGTCGCGCCCGGCGCCACGCCAACGCCAGCGCGTGCAGCGATTCGATTCTGATCGCGCCGCTCGCGCTCGCCCGATCGGCCGCCTGTTGAAACGCGTCCCGAGCGCGGGCGTCCAGACCGGCGCGCGCGTAGACGCGTCCGAGCGCCAGCGCCTCACGCGCATCCTTTGCCGCAACCGGGCCGCGGCTCACGAGGGACAGGAGGCGCGCGGTGACCCCTGCCAGCGACAGCAGATCGAGCCGATTGTGCTCGAGCACCGCGACGAGCGGACGTGCCTCGCCGCTGCGGATGAACTGAAAGTAGCGCGCCGGAATTTCGAAGCCGGGCACGTCGCCGACACGGCGCGCGCCGAGAATCTGACGTTCCAGCGACACGAGCGAGCAACTCGCCATCTCCTGCTCGTCTCGCCAGAAACGCCGCGCGGGATGGAGCACGTCCACGTGCGGCAGGCGACCGCCCGCCCAGGGCAGGCGGTGATAGAGGTATCGCGTCTCCAGCACCGGCGCGTCGAACGACTTGCCGTTGAAGCTGACCAGCGCACCTGCCCGCGCGAGCTCGCCCGCCACCGCGGCCAGCAGCCGCTTCTCGTCCGCGATGCGCGTCAGTAGATATTGCCGCGTGACGAACGCGCCGTCATCGTCGAACCACGCGCACCCGACCAGGAACGCGTACGTGCCGGCGCCGCCGCTCAGCCCCGTGGTTTCGAGATCGAAGAACAGAAATGGAGGACGCGCGGGCTGACCGCCGGCCACGAGCGGCGCCTCCTCGGCCGCGGCAGCCAGCCGCGTGCACAGCGCGCCCACGGTCTCGCGGCCGTACACGGCGTCGCGATCGAATCGCCGCTCCACGACGAAGCAGTCGTCCTGCCACTGGCCTCCGAGGCAAGCCAGTGGGCGGGATTCGGGATTTGGGATTTGGGATTCGATTGGGATTTGGGATTCGGCAGTCGGGATTCGAGACGCTGGCGGAGCCGCGGCGTCCGGCTGCGGCTGGCCGATGATGCGGCGGAGGCGATCGGAGAGCGCGGTCAAAAGGGCGTGACCTCCGCGTCGGCCGTGCACGCATCAGCAGGCAGCGCGGGCGCGCCCATCAGCAGATCGAGAATGCGCAGCGCCGTGACCTTCGCGAATGGACCGGTGTTTCCGATCGGACCCACACAGCCGGGACAGCCACTCTCGCACTCGCAATCGGCAATGAGGCGGCGCGTCGCGCTCAACAGCTCCTCGTGCATGCGGAACAACGGCTCGCTGAAGCCAATCCCGCCGGGATAATTGTCGTACACAAACAGCTGAACGGCCTCGGTATTCGGGAGTTGGGATTCGGGATTCGACGGTGCGTCCGGTCCAAATCCCGACTCCCGAACCCCACACCTCGAAATCGAGATGCCGATGTCGTGGCCGTCGCACATCAGCAGCAACTGCGCCACCTGTCGCATCGCGAACGACAGGCCGACGACGCCGTCGAGCCGATCGTCGGACGCGCACGGCAGTGCCGTCATGACGGACGCCGGAATCGTCAGCCAGTACGCCGTCGTGTGCATCTGCTGCTCGGGCAGATCGAGCTCACCGGATCCGACATTCTCGTTCGTATAGAACTTGATCTTCTTGAACCCCACGACGCGCGAGACGACGTGCACTTCGCCATGCGAGGCAATGGCGTCGTACCCGTTTTCGTGTGCGCTTTCAGCGAACGTGTCGAGAATGGTGACCCGCGTATACGTGATCGCCGTCGTGTAGTAGTCGCACGCGATCGCACGCACGAACGCCTTTCGTCCCTCGAAGTCGAGCTTTTCTACCTGATACAGCTTGGCCTCGACGATGTAGATCGCTTTCGGATGGAGCGTCGAGGGCCCGCTCGTGAAATCCGTCTCTCCGATGACGCGCGTCTCGTCGGTCGTGTCGATCACCACGAAATTGTCCGACGAGACCGACCTGAGGCTGACCGCGTCCGCCGGGTACGATTCGTTCGTCCACGTCCACTCGGCATCGACGTGAGGCGCATCGAGGTCGGCGTTGGCTCCGGCGCAATGCACCAGCCCCTGCTCCGCCAGCAGCGACAGAATCTCCTGGAGGTCGTGCCGGCCGAACGACTCGCTCGTGGTGAACGGCAGCTCGAACGCGGCGCACTTGATGTGATCGACGAGAATGTGGAGGTTATCGGGATCGATCAGCGCGCGCTCAGGCGACGCGTCGAAAAAGTACGCGGGATTGCGGACGACGAACTGATCCAGCGGGGCGCTGCTGGCGACCATCACGGCCGCGGAGCGGCTCGCACGCCGACCGGCGCGGCCCGCCCGCTGCCACGTCGCGGCGATCGTGCCCGGATATCCCGCCATCACGCTGACGTCCAGCGCGCCGATGTCGATGCCGAGCTCCAGCGCGTTGGTCGAGACCACCGCGCGCACGGCGCCTTGCCGCAGCCCTTTTTCGATTTCACGCCGGCGGTTCGGCAGGTATCCGCCGCGATATCCGCGGATGCGCTCCGGCCCGCCTGGAACGTCCTCGAAATCGTCCTTCAAGTACGTCGTCAGAATCTCCGTCGCGAGGCGGCTCTGCGCGAACACGATCAGCTGCAGATTCCGCTGGAGAAATTCGGCCGAGATGCGGCGCGTCTCGCTCAGATAGGAGCGGCGGATGCCGAGTTGCTGGTTCACGACCGGCGGATTCACGAACACGAAAAATTTCTCGCCGCGCGGCGCCCCGCTGCGATCGACCAGCTCGAAGGGCTGTTCGGTGAGCCGTTCTGCGAGCTCTCTCGGATTGGCGATCGTCGCCGACGAACAGAGAAAGACAGGATTGGATCCGTAATGCCTGCAAATTCGGCGCAGGCGCCGGAGCACGTTGCAGAGATGGCTGCCGAAGACGCCACGATACGCGTGCAGCTCGTCGATGATCACATAGCGTAGGTTCTCGAACAGCTTCGCCCAGCGCGGGTGATGCGGCAGGATGCCCGAGTGCAGCATGTCCGGGTTGCTGAGAACCAGATGCGCGCGTCCTCGAATCGTACGGCGCGCGTCCTGCGGTGTGTCGCCATCGTAGGTGAACACGCCGATGGACGGGGACACGCCTCGTTCAGCACCGCCGGCGCCGGCGAGGCCGCTCGCCGACAAGGTCTCGCACAGTCCCTGCAGCTCCGCGAGCTGATCCTGGGCAAGCGCTTTCGTCGGGAAGAGATAGAGCGCGCGCGCCGAGGGATCCTGCAGGATCGTGTGCAGCACGGGCGCGTTGTAGCAGAGCGTTTTGCCCGATGCCGTCGGCGTGACGATAACGGCATGGCGCCCGGCGAGGGCGTGCTCGATCGCATCCGCTTGATGCGTGTAGAGCTGCGAGATGCCGCGCGATTCGAGGGCGCGGCGCAACCGCGGATCGAGGACGGCAGGAAACGGGACGAGCTGCGCCGGAACCGCCGGGAGCCGCCGCACGGCGGTGACGTGGTGATCGGGCGTATCGGCCCGCTGCCTCTCGAGGCCAGCGAGTCGTTCGAGGGCGGCGTCGAGCGCACCGTCGCGGCGGGAACGTGCTGCCAGCCCAGTCGTTTGCGGAGCCGAAGCATCGGGCATGACGGTCGATCCTAGCAGCCGGGCGCGGGGAGAACAAGAGGCGAAACCAATTGAGATTGTAGATTTCAGATTTCAGATTTCAGATTGGGGGTGACGGAGACTGACGGTGGCGCGAGATTGTGGGCGTGACCGAGACTGAGGATGACGGGTTGAGGGTAGGGTACGTCGATTGCTCGCAGTTGGCGCATGAACAAGACTCAGCAAACGGCGCTGGCGGCGGGCGTTGCGACTCTCGGCGCCGCTCTGATTGCCCGTCGCATGCGCGCGGAGCGATCGATGACGTTCAACGGCTGCTCGGTGCTGATTACGGGCGGATCGCGGGGGCTCGGGCTTCTGCTCGCGCGCGAGCTCGGGCGCGAAGGCGCGCGCCTCACGCTCGCGGCACGCAATGAAGCCGAGCTCCAGCGTGCCCGCGACGATCTGAGCAGCCGCGGCATCGAAGCGACGACGATCGCCTGCGATGTCGGCAATCGCGAGGACGCGACTCAACTGATCCGCGAGGTCGTTGCCCGTGCGGGGAGCCTCGACGTGTTGATCAACAACGCGGGCGTGATCAAAGTCGGTCCGCTCGATCACATGCAGCGGGGCGATTTCGAGGAAGCGATGGCGGTGCACTTCTGGGGACCGCTGCACACAATGCTCGCGGCGATCCCGGAGATGCGCCGTCGAGGCGGCGGCCGCATCGTGAACATCTCTTCGATCGGCGGGAAGATCGGCGTGCCGCATCTCGCGCCGTACTGCGCGAGCAAATTCGCGCTGACCGGATTGTCGGACGCCGTTCGCGGCGAGCTGGCCAGGGATGGCATTCGCGTCACGACCGTCTGCCCGGGATTGATGCGGACTGGCTCGCCGTTCAACGCCTGGTTCAAAGGACGTCATCGCGACGAGTTCGCCTGGTTTGCGATCTCGGGCTCGGTGCCGGTGGCCTCGATGGACGGTGCGCGCGCCGCCGCCCAGATCATCGACGCCTGCCGCCAAGGCGCGCCCGAAATCGTCATCGGGTGGCCGGCCAAGCTCGCGGTGATTGCCAATGCCGTGCTGCCCGACAGCATCGCGTTGGCAATGGATCTGGCGAACCGCGTCCTGCCGAAGGCGACCGACGAGTCCGGCGATCACCCGCGCACGGGTTGGCAAAGCGGATCCGATCGTGCGCCCTCACGCCTGACACGCCTCACGGAACGAGCTGCCGCGGCGAACAACGAAATGCCGCACTGAACACTCGTGATGGCTATGGCTAATGGCCCATGGTCACGGCAGACAGTGGCGCTCGATCAACCATAGCCATCAGCCATCAGCCATGTTCTAGTGGACCGTCTCGTGCGGCTTCAGCACCACCTTGATGCACTCGTCCTGCTTGTTCTTGAACATCTGATACCCCCTCGGCGCGTCGTCGAGCGGGAGCCGGTGCGTGATCACGAACGAGGGATCGATCTCGCCACGTTCGATGCGTGCGAGCAGCGGCTGCATGTACTTCATCATGTGCGTCTGTCCCATGCGGAACGTCAGGCCCTTCTGAAACGCGGCCCCGAACGGAATCTTGTCGAGGAACCCGCCGTAGACGCCCGGAATCGACACGATGCCGCCCTTGCGGCACGCGTGAATCGCCTGGCGGAGCGCGCTCGGCCGATCGGTCGCGAGAAACGCCGCCGCTTTCACCTTGTCGACGTACGCGTCGAGCGTCGCGCCGTGCGCCTCGAGGCCGACAGCGTCGATGCATGCGTCCGGTCCGCGCCCTCCGGTCAGCGCCTTCAGCCGCTCGAAGATGTCTTCGTCGGCGAAGTTCAGCACTTCGGCGCCGCCCTTCTGCGCCAGCCGTATCCGCTCCGGTACATCGTCGATTGCAATCACGCGCTCCGCGCCGAGTAGAAACGCGCTGCGGATCGCCATCTGGCCGACGGGCCCGCAGCCCCAGACCGCGATCGTGTCGCCCGGCTGGATGTCGCAGTTCTCCGCCGCCATGTAACCGGTCGGAAAAATGTCCGAGAGGAACAGCACCTGTTCATCGGCCAGCCCGGCCGGGATTTTCAGCGGCCCGACATCCGCGAACGGCACGCGCGCGTACTGCGCCTGCCCGCCGGCGTAGCCGCCTGTGAGATGCGAGTAGCCGAACAGCCCCGACGTCGTATACCCATAGAGCTTCTCAGCCATCCACGCGTTCGGATTCGAGTTGTCGCAGAGCGACCACAACTGCTTCTCGCAGAAAAAACAGTGGCCGCACGCGATCGTGAACGGCACGACGACGCGATCGCCGATCGAAAGCTTGGTATTGTCCTTGCCCACTTCGACGACCTCGCCCATGAATTCGTGGCCGAGAATGTCGCCCGCCTGCATCGTCGGAATATAGCCATCGAGCAGATGGAGATCCGATCCGCAAATCGCCGTCGAGGTGATTTTCACGATTGCGTCGCGCGGGTTGAGGATCGCCGGATCGGGAACGCGCTCCACGCGCACGTCGTTGGTTCCGTGCCAGACCAGTGCTTTCATAACACCCCGTCAGTCGTAGTTGAACATGGATTGTTGGCCGCGGGGCTGCCCCGCGATCGTGGGCACTTCACCGGTTTCCATCAACTGCTTGAATCGCCGGAGATCTTCGCGGATCGATTGCGCGGGCTCGTGGCCGAGGAGCCACGCGACCGTCGCGCCGATTTTTCCTGCGGGCGGATCGTATTGCAGTCGCACGCGCACTTCGGTTCCGCGGTCGCCGGTCGCGCGCTTGAACCGCACGGAGCCGGCACTCACCACGTCCGAGCGATCGAGCGTGCGCCATCCGAGCAGTTCACCTGGAATCTCGTTGATGATCTCGGCGTCCCATTGCACGGTGCGCCCGGCCGGCGCCTTGGCCACCCAGTGCGATCGCCGATAATCCAACTGCTGCACCGAGACGAGATGGCTCATGAAGAGCGGCAGCTGCGACAGGTTCCGCCAGTACCCGAAGAGCTGCTCCGGAGACGCGTTGATCGTGACGACCTCTTCCACGTTCACACCGCGGCTGCCGCTCAACGATGCGCGTGTGCTTTCCGCATCCGCTGTATTGAAACCTGCCGCGGCATACACCGGACAATGCCCAGTCCCGCCGCGGGCGATGAGCGCTCCGCCGGCTGCGGTCAGCATCGCGCCTGCGACGGACCGATCTTCTCTCATCTGTTTGACGCCATACGCGGCGAGCGCCGCGCCACCGAGCGCCGACGCCCAGCGTTCCACGCCGGCGACATTCACATCTGCAGTCATCAGTGGCTCCTTTATGCGGCGATCGTGTTCAGGAATTGTGCCGTCCGTGTCCTTTTGAACCAGGGAGGCGCGAAAGGCACGATGAGCAGTTTGCTCACCGAGCTGAGCGCCTTGTGCGGCGAATGGCGGCTCGGCCGTGATAGCCTTCACCCGCATGCCGACCACTGACACTGCCGCGCCGAAGCTCGCGCGGACGCTCGGCTTGTGGAGCTCGGTCGCCCTCGTCGTCGGCATCACGATCGGGTCGGGGATTTTCCGCACGCCCGCCACCGTCGCGCAGCGCGTGCCCAGTCCGATCGCCGTCCTGCTGCTGTGGGTGATCGGCGGCGCGATTACGCTTTGCGGCGCGCTGTCGATCGGCGAACTGGCGGCGGCGCTGCCGGAGACGGGCGGCCTCTATGCGTACTTGCGCGAGGGCTGGGGACGGCTGGCCGCATTTCTGTTCGGCTGGTCGGAGCTCGTGCTCATCCGCGCGAACGCGCTCGGGGGCATCGCCGTCGTCTTCGGCGAATATTTCCTGCGAAGTGTCGGCGTCGATCCGATCGAGCACGTCATCGCCGCGCGCGCTTTGTCGGCGGCGGCAATCGCGTTTGCCGCGGCGGTCAACATCCGCGGCACGAACCTGGGCGCATTCGTCGTCGGCGTCGCGACCTGGGCGAAGTTCGCCGCGTTGATGATCCTGGCGGGTGCGGCGTTCGCCATCGGCAGCCGCCACGGCGCGCATGTCGAAAACCTGACCACCGCGGCCGGCGAGCCGCTGCTGATCGGCGGCATGGGTCTCGCGCTCGTGAGCATTCTGTGGGCCTACGATGGGTGGGCGGACCTCTCGTTTGCGTCCGGAGAGGTCAAGAATCCGCAGGTGAACCTGCCGCGCGCCATCATCCTCGGCACGCTCGCGATCATCGCGATCTATCTGACGACGAACGTGGCTTATCTTTATGTCACGCCGCTTCACACGATGGCACGGTCGCGGCTCGTCGCGGCGGACACGATGTTCGCGCTGTTCGGCCGCGCGGGCGTCGTGCTCGTGTCGATGTTCGTGATGATCTCGTCGTTCAGCTCACTGAACGGCAGCATGCTCGCATCGCCGCGCGTCTTCTTCGCGATGGCCGACGATGGGCTGTTCTTCGAGCGGATCGCGCGCGTGCACCCGCGGTTCCAGACGCCGTACGTCGCGATTCTGCTGGCGGCGCTGCTCGGCATGATCCTCGTGCTGAGCCGAACCTTCGAAGCACTGACCGACACGTTCGTGCTGGCGATCTGGCCGTTCTACGCGCTAGGCGTCGCCGCCCTCTTCCGGCTGCGCCGCCTGCGGCCCGACCTGCGCCGCCCGTATCGCGCCATCGGCTATCCGGTCGTGCCGGCGATCTTCGTCCTCGCCGTCGCCGCGTTCGTCGCGAACGCGCTGATCAGCGAGCCGCTGACCACCGGCATCACGTTCGCGCTCATCCTCTCCGGTGCGCCGGTGTACTACGCGGTGTTCCGCGGTCGCGCGCGACGAAGCTGACGATCTTTTTACACGCACGCGGCGCCAATTTCGTTGACGCCTCCGGGAGCGGCTGCTATTCTCCTTGACTCGGCGATCTGTTTTTGCAAAGGAGATCTGAAGATGGGTGTATGCGAGCCGCGCGTGCGGCGCCGAGGATTTTTTCTGCACTCCGAAACAACCGGCGAGGCCGAAACGGCCGAACTCGAGAACCCTGAAGGGTTCGTGGTCCGATTCCGCATCGCCCGGCCTTCCGTTCCCCGCCGGATGACCAGCGTGGCGTCGCGCTCGATGGTGAGCACACGACATTCTGGCGGCCGCTCCCGCACCGAAACCGACCGAGAGGACACGCGCCCGCAGATCAGATCTGGGAGCGTGACTGGCAGCCGTCAACGGGCACACTAGCCCCGCTGATCCAACTCGCTCGCGGCGACACGAGGAACGCGACGACCGCCCCGACTTCTTCGGGGCGGCCGAACCGCCCAAACGGCAGATCCCGCCGCACGAACTCGGCGATCCCCTCCGGATCGTCACGCAGCCGGCGATCCCAACTTCCCCCCGCAAACAGAATCGATCCCGGGGCTACGCTGTTGACGCGAATGTTGTCGCGCGCCAGCTGCTGGGCCATCGCTTTCGCGAGGCTGATTTCCGCAGCTTTCACCGCGTTGTATGTCATCCGCCCGCCCGACTCGCGCCCCCAGATCGAGGCGATCATCACGATCGATCCACCGCCGCGGCGTCGCATGTGGGGCACGGCGAGGCGAGACGCGCGAATCGCGGGATACAGCGTCTGATCGAACGCTTCCTGCCATTCGGCGTCGGTCGTGTCGACAATCCCCGCGCCTTTGGCGAGTCCCACGTTGTTCACGAGGATGTCGAGACCGCCGAAGACGTCCACGGTGCGGGTCACCACCTCTTCCACGCCTTCGGGGGTCGAAAGATCAGCGGGAACGGCGAGCACACGTGCGCCGGGCGGCGCGCTCGCCTGCAACTGCTCTTCCGCCTGCGCGAGACCGCGCGCGTTGCGCGCGCAGATGGCGACGCAGCATCCTTCGCGAAGGAGCGCCTCCGCGGCGGCGAGTCCCAGGCCGCGGCTGGAGCCGGTCACGAGCGCGATTTTATCGGTGAGATCGAGATCCATGGTGATTTGACCGGCCATGATCACGAAGCCGCGAAGGGCGCGAACTCCACGAAGAGCCCTTTTTAAAAAGACGACTCCGTGTTCTTCGTGTTCTTCGTGTTGTCGTGATGAAACGGTGAAGTCCGCTGAACGCGCGTCACCGTCCGCCGCGCCCGGTGAGGTCGTTCAGCGTCCAGTCGAACGGGCTGTACGTCACCTGGAACTGGTTCTTCGCGAGAAAGTCTTTCTCCGTTGTCAACAGCCGTGGTTCGACGAACGCGAGGATGGCGCGCTCGATCGGACTGCGGCCCGCCAATGCGGCCGGCGCGGCGTTGGCGTAGGCATCGACGAAATCCTTTTCGCGCCACGAGAAGATCGCGCTCGCCGACACCTTGTTCTGCGCGCGATCGATCTGCACGCACTGCGCCCGGCTGGCGCATTCGTCAGCCACTTCCTTCAACTGCGCCTCGAGGCGCTCCGGCTGAAACGCTTCGCTGCGCAGGCGGCCGCCGCCGACGGCGCCGCGCCCGATCGCCAGAAACAGACGCGGATCCTTGAATCCCTCCAGCACGCTCTGTTCGATCTGGTCGAGCGTGAGCATGCGTCCGGCGACGCGGTGCGTCAGCCGATCGAATGCGCCGGGAATCTGCCGGATGCTGCGGCCGGGATACTCCGTCGAATGGCCTTGAATCGGATAGTGATCGACCACCGTCTTGAGGACCAGCGCGTTGTACGCATTCAGCCAGAAAGCGATCTGCGCCTCGCGCGATGCCTTCTCGATCGCCACGCCGCCGAGCTGGTTGACATAGCCGTCGAGCTTCCCTCGCTCCCCTTTCAGCGCGCGGTAGTACACAAACCCGTCGCGAACATTGAGATCGAGAATCTGATCGTACGCCGTGCGTCGCGCCGAATCCGCGCCGGACTCCTGCGCACGCGGCGCCGCGACGACGAACGCACCGAAAAGAACGAAGGCAACGACGACCCGACGCATGAGCACCTCTGGCATGACGACGATAAAATCGCTGATGACTGATGGCTAATGGTTGATGTTACAGCTTCTGTTCGAGGAATCGGGCAACGGTGTCGTTGAAGATGGTTGGCTGTTCGAGGCTCGACAGGTGTCCCGCTTCAGGGATCCGCGCAAGCGTGGATCCGACGATGGCGGCGTGGAGCGTTTCGCTGAGCGGCCGCGGCGTGACGGTGTCTTCGTCGCCGACCAGGATCAGCGTCGGACAGTGCACACGCTCGAGCAGCGGTGTCGAATCCGGACGCGTCATCAGCGCGGTGATCGCGCCCGCGATTGCGGCGCTCGAGTTCGCCATTACGAGCGACCGTACCCGCTCGGCGATCTCGGGACGCTGTGCGCGCGTGGTCTCGCCGAGCAGCTTCGGAATCATCTCGTCGGCAACTCCCCCGGCACCCCGACCGCGCACTACTCCAAGAAGGCGATGACGGCCTTCCACCGTTGCCGGCGTGTCGGCGTCGGCGCGCGTGTCGGCGAGAACGAGACCTTGAAAGTAGCGCGGCGCGTGCCGGAACATCGCCAGCGCCACGTAGCCGCCCATCGAGAGACCGCCAATCACCGCTTCGCGTACC
>Ga0207657_10005773_pt1 | contig 12906 bp, 9 predicted proteins | sample KBSC33metaG_FD_184316 | JGI IMG/M metagenome (GOLD analysis project Ga0207657, IMG submission 184316) | Corn rhizosphere microbial communities from Kellogg Biological Station, Michigan, USA - KBS C3-3 metaG (SPAdes) (version 2) | ecosystem: Host-associated > Plants > Roots > Rhizosphere > Soil ...
GCAATCCTGGCGTATCGCCACCGAGCTGCTCGACGCGCTCGGCACGCCGGCGCTGACCGAGCATTCGATCCGTCTGTTCGGCCGCCCCGGCGACCGTCTGCCTGGCGGCAGCGTCAGCAATCTCGATGCGGCGCGGCACTTCATCGAACTCGCCGACGAACTCGGCCATGAGATCGTCAGCAGCGAAGCGGATTACTGCATCCCCGCGGATGTGCTGCGCGACGAGCTGCAGGCGCAGATCAGCGCGTTCTTCACGCACGACAACGTCAGGGTCGAAGTCGATCCGAACCTGATCGCCAAGGCCGCGGCGGGTACCACGCGCATCCGGCTGCGCTCGATGACGAGCTTCTCCGAATACGACAAGCACCAGTTGCTCGAGCATGAAGCGTTCGTGCACACGCTTACCGCCCTGAACGGCCGCGCGCAGCCAAATTTGAAGTCGCTGGCGACGAACTCGCCGCGCATTACCGCGACGCAGGAAGGCTTGGCGACATTCGCGGAACTGATGTCCGGCTCGATCGACATCGGTCGCATGAAGCGCATCAGCTTGCGCATCATCGCCATCGACAAGGCGCTGCATGGCGCGGATTTCATCGAGGTGTTCAAGTTCTTCCTCGACGGCGGCCAGACCGACGCCGACAGCTTCACTTCGGCCATGCGCGTGTTCCGCGGCGCGCCGGTGACCGGCGGTGCGGCGTTCACCAAGGATGCGGTATACCTGCACGGATTGCTGTCGGTGCATACGTTCTTCCGCTGGGCACTGAAGAACCAGAAGCTGCGGCTGTGCCGGAGTTTGTTCGCCGGCAAGATGACGCTGCACGACGTGATCGCGCTGGCGCCGTATTTCGAGTCGGGCTACATCGCCGCGCCGGTGTACTTGCCGCCGTGGGTGCAACATGCGAACGGGCTGGCCGGCACGCTGGCGTTCTCGCTTTTCGCCAATCGCATCCGTCTCGACAAGGTGGAAGCGGAAGACCTGATTCTCGGCATTTGAGGGTTGTGAAAATGTATAAAAACGCACTCGCCATGGCACTCTTGTCGATCTGCAGTGGCGCCTGCGCCGCCGCGGAAACGAATGCGCAACTCGTGCACGCCGCGTTGCCGCAGATCACGGCCTGGCGTCGCGACATCCACCAGCATCCGGAATTGAGCAATCGCGAAGTGCGCACTTCAAAACTCGTCGCCGATGAGCTGAAGAAGCTCGGTTACGACGTGCGCACCGGCATCGCGCATACCGGCGTCGTCGGCGTGCTCAAGGGCGGACTGCCAGGACCGAAACTGGCGATCCGCGCCGACATGGATGCGCTGCCGGTGACCGAACAGGTCGAGTTGCCGTTCGCATCGCATGTCACCGGCGAATATCTCGGCAAGACCGTCGGCGTCATGCACGCTTGCGGCCACGATGCGCATACGGCGATGCAACTCGGCCTCGCGACGATTCTCGCCAAGCTGCGACCGCAATTGCACGGCCAGGTCATGCTGATCTTCCAGCCGGCCGAGGAAGGCGCGCCGCAAGGCGAGGAGGGAGGGGCGCCGCTGATGGTCAAGGATGGCGTGTTCAAGGATTTCAAACCGGATGCCGTATTCGGCATGCACGTGGTCAGCACGATGACGGTCGGCGAGGTCGGCGTGCGTGCCGGCGGCGCGATGGCCAGTTCCGACACGTTCCGCATCGTCGTGCACGGCCGCCAGAGCCACGGCGCGCTGCCGTGGAAAGGCATCGATCCGATCGTCACGGCCGCGGAAATCGTGACGAACGCGCAGACGATCGTCAGTCGTCAGCTCGACATCAACAGCAATCCGGCCGTGGTCACGTTCGGCATCTTCAACGGCGGTCAACGCTTCAACATCGTGCCGGAAACCGCGGAACTTCAAGGCACCGTGCGCACGTTCGACGAAGGCATGCGCAAGCAGGCGTTGGCGAGCCTGCGCAACATCGCCGAACACGTCGCGGCGGCAAACGGCGCGACCGTGGAGGCGCAGATTCCGACCGACAGCAATCCGGTCAACTACAACGATCCGGCGCTGACGGCGCGCGTGCGTGCGAGCCTGGAAACGGCAATCGGCAAGCAGCACGTCTCGGAGGCGGCGCGATGGATGGCTTCGGAGGACTTTCCTTCGTTGGGTCTGTCGGTGCCGGCGCCGAGCGTGTATTTCTTCGTTGGCGCGACGCCGGTCGGTACGGACGCCGCGACCGCGCCGGTGAATCATTCGCCGAAGTTCTTTCTCGACGAAGGCGCGCTCGATATCGGCACGCAGGCGATGCTGCAGGCTGCACTGGATTTCCTCGGCGCGACGCCATGAGGCGACTGTCGGTGCAAGACGCTATGTTAAAGTCGCTCGCTTCGCGCATCGAGCTTTAGACGCAAACCCTCGTCATGTCCCAAGGTGAAGACCTCAAGCAGGCCGCACTCGAATATCACCGGCGCAATCCGCCTGGCAAGATCAAGGTTGCGCCGACCAAACCGCTGGTAACGCAACGCGATCTGGCGCTGGCTTATTCGCCGGGCGTCGCCGCCGCGTGCGAGGCCATCGTCGCCGATCCGAGCCAGGTTTCCGCGCTCACTTCGCGCGGCAATCTCGTCGGCGTGATCACGAATGGCACGGCCGTGCTCGGCTTGGGCAACATTGGTGCGCTCGCCGGCAAGCCGGTCATGGAAGGCAAAGGCGTGCTGTTCCAGAAGTTCGCCGGCATCGATGTGTTCGACATCGAGATCAACGAAAACGATCCGGCCAAGCTCGTCGACATCATCGCCGCGCTCGAGCCGACGTTCGGCGGCATCAATCTCGAAGACATCAAGGCGCCGGAGTGCTTCGAAGTCGAGCGCAAGTTGCGCGAGCGCGTGAAGATCCCGGTGTTCCACGACGATCAGCACGGCACGTCGATCATTGTCGGTGCCGCCGTGCTCAACGCACTCGCCGTGGTCGGCAAGGACATCGGCAAGGTCAAGGTCGTGTCCACCGGCGCCGGCGCGGCGGGCATCGCCTGCCTGGACATGCTCGTGCAGCTCGGCGTCGCGCGCGAGAATATCTGGGTCGCAGATCGAATCGGCGTGATCTACAGCGGGCGCAAGGACGACATGGACGACGCCAAGCAGCGCTATGCGCGCGACACGTCCGCGCGCACGCTCGGCGAAATCATCGACGGCGCCGATATCTTCCTCGGCCTTTCCGCAGGCGGTGCGCTGAAACCCGAAATGGTCAAGCGCATGGGCGACCGGCCGATCATCCTCGCATTGGCCAATCCGACGCCGGAAATCCTGCCCGAGCTGGCCAAGGAAGCGCGACCCGACGCAATCATCGCGACAGGGCGTTCGGATTATCCGAACCAGGTCAACAATGCGCTGTGTTTTCCGTATATTTTCCGCGGCGCGCTCGATGTCGGGGCAACCACGATCAACGAAGCGATGAAGATCGCGTGCGTGCACGCGATCGCTGAACTGGCGCGGCGCGAACTGACCGATATCGCCGCGCGCGCTTACGGCGATCAGCAGCTCAGTTTCGGTCCGGATTACCTCATTCCGCAGCCGTTCGATCCGCGCCTGCTCGCGTCGCTCGCGCCCGCAGTGGCGAAAGCCGCGATGGATTCGGGTGTGGCAACCCGTCCGATCGCGGACCTGTGCGCTTATGCCGAACGCCTGAATCAATTCGTATTCCGCACCGGCCTCGTCATGAAGCCGGTTTTCGAGCGTGCCAAGGCCGACCTCAAGCGCGTCGTCTATGCCGAAGGCGAGCAGGATACGGTCCTGCGCGCGGTGCAGAACGTCGTCGACGACGGTCTGGCCAAGCCGATCCTGATCGGCCGTCCGGCGGTGATCGAGCATCGCATCCAGCGCCTCGGACTGCGTATGCGTCCGGGGCAGCACTTCGAACTGGTCAATGTCGACGACGATTCGCGCTACACCGAATACTGGAACTTGTATCTGCGCCTGAACGAACGTCGCGGCGTGACGCCGACCTTGGCCAAATCGCTGGTGCGCTCGCGGCCGACGCTGATCGCCGCGTTGATGGTCGCGCGCGGCGAAGCCGACGCGATGATTTGCGGCAGCGTTGGCCGTTATCAGCGCCAGCTGCGCCATCTGCTCGACGTGCTGCCGCTGGATCCCGGTATCAGCGCCCCGTCGGCAATGACGGCCGTGCAGAACGATCGCGGCACGTGGTTCTTCGTCGACACGCACGTGCAGTACGAACCGACCGCCGAGCAGATCGCCGAAGCAACGCTGCAGGCGGTGCTGCGCCTGAAGACGTTTGGCATCACGCCGCGCGTGGCGCTGCTGTCGCATTCGAATTTCGGCAGCCACGACGATGCTTGCGCGCGCAAGATGCAACGCGTGCTCGAACTCGTGCGCGCGAAAGACAGAGCGCTCGAAATCGACGGCGAAATGCAGGCCGATACCGCGTTGAACGAGGAAATCCGCGCGCGCATTTTTCCGAACTCCACGCTGCGCGGCAGCGCGAACGTGTTCGTATTCCCGAACCTCGCCGCGGCGAACATCGCCTACAACATGGTGCGCCAGCTTACCGACGGCGTCGCTATCGGCCCGATTCTGATGGGCCTGTCGAAATCAGCGCACGTGCTGACGGCGGCCTCGACCGTGCGCCGTGTCGTCAACCTGACCGCGATTGCCTGTGTCGAGGCGCAGATCCGCGCGGCGCAACAACCGTCGGTGTAGCGGGCGGCGATCCGAACTCAAAAATCGTTCTGGATCATCTGCATGTTCGCGGTGTCGCCGGTGAAGTTCACGTCGTTGGTCGGCGAAATCGAGAAATGCGCGGCATGGATGTCGTTCCACCAATCCGGCATGCCGCCGGCCCACCAGCTGTAGCCCATGAACGGGCCTTTGTTGGCATCGAAGTAATTGATGAAATCCGCCCATGCGGCACTCGCGGTGGCGCCGACGGGGAGGACGCCGCCCGGGCAGGCATTGGCAGGGTCGGGGTTGTTGATCGGGGCGTTGCCGGCGTAGATGCCGAGTTCGCCCAGGTAGATCTTGAGTCCGTGCGCCACCGCCCAGTCGAGCGCGACCGAGACATGGTCGCGCACCGCCGTGTTGGAGGTGATTTCGTCGTAGATGCCGCCTTCCCAGCAGTCCACGTAGGAGTGCACCTCGACGACCATGCGACCCAGCGGATCGGACAGCGGCGCTCCGGGACCGTTCGCGTTGAGCCAGCCGTCGGCGTTGGAAACCTGCACCGCATCGGTGTCGTACCAGCTGTTGGTCCATTGACTCGCGGCCGTGTAGCCGTTGCCCGGCACGAAGATCTGTTGCGCGGAGCCGGTGCCGCGGATCGCCGTGATCGCGGCCTGTGCCGCGCTGAACCAGCCGGTGGTCGACTGGTTGTTCGGTTCGCCGATCAGGCTGTACGACACCAGGAAATTGTTCTTGAAATTGCCGGCCATCTTGCCCCAGAAATCGGCGAAGGCCGCGGTCGGCACCTGCGCTGAACCAATTACGTTGCCGCGCCAGCGCCCGCCACCGACATTGCCGTCCGCACCGGTGCCCCACGGCTCGATGATGACGCGAATGTGCTTCACGTCGGTGGTGTAATCGACGATGCGCTTGTAGTTGTCGAAGTAATCCTGATAGTTGCTCACGGACGCATACGGAATGCTCGAGTTCAGATACGGCTGCAGCGCTTCCCACGTGCACAGGATGCGGATCGCCGTAACGTGCTTGGAAGCGAAGTAGTCGATGACGCGCGTGTCGTAGACGGCGTAATCGGTATCGGCGATCGGGCCGTTGGCCTGGTCAAAATTCAGATACGACATTTCCATGCCGACCGCGCTGAGGCCGCGGAACTGCAGCACTTCGAAATCGTCGCGGAACACTACGTCCGCGGCCTGGGCGCTGCCGACCACGGCAAGCGCGAGCGCGTAAAGGAACCTGGCGAGCATGCGCCTGCTCTCACAGCAATCGATTTTCATTCCTACCCCAATCCGGTTCGGAATTACCGCGGCAGGATACCTCACCGGCCAAGCATACGATCAAGGCGTCACCGTCATTACCGGCAGGTTGTCGGTCTGGAACATCAGTCCGGGGTTCGATCCTGCCCCGAAGTCGCCAACGGCGCCGTCGCAATACGTCCAGTGGATGCCGTCGAAACTGAAGCGCGAGCCAAAAAAGTAAGTGCCGCTCGCCGGCGCAAGCAGCGCCGCCCGATACTCGTCGTCATTGCCGATACTGACGTTATACGTTGCAGTACTCCAGACCCAGCCGTTTTGATTCTCCGGGTTTGCCGTCGCCGGCCCGTAACCGATCTGGGCAATGACATTCGGATTCGCACTTCCGCCACCGGTGACGCCCGACTCGTAAACACGGGCATAAATGGTTCCTGTCGACGCACCAGTCTGCACGCTCAGACTGAGCGGGAATTGCAGATTGCAGTAATCGGCCTCGGCAGGGTCGCCCGTTTCATTGACGCTGCACGAGGTGCTGCACAGGGTGTCGGTGCCCGTCGTAAATCCGTTCGCCGTGACGTATTCGCTGCCGAGCGGATTGCCCTCGGCACTCTGGACCGCTGCGGTCACCTTGATTTGATAGAGGGTGCCGAACGACCAGGCCGGAGCCGGTGTGAACGTCGCCAGCGTGTTGCCGCTGCTCATATTCGCAGAGGCCGTGGCGAACGCGAGGCAGCTGGCGAAACCGTTCGCAGACATCTGCACGCTGCCGCCGCACGGTCCTGAAACGGTCTGTGCCGTCAGCGTAGCCGGGTTGACCGCGGCAGTGAACGCGATGACGAGATTCTGCGGTGTCGGTACATTCGTCGCGCTGTCCGCGGGCTGCGTCGATTGCACCGTAAACGCGCCGGCGACGGTCAGCACCGTCGAGCCTTGCACCACGCCCCGCGTCGCCGTGATGGTGCTCTGTCCCGGATTGACGGCGAGCAGATCGCCATTGGCGTCGATCACGCTGGCGACCGTCTCATCGGACGACGACCAGTCCACATCGCTGCTGATATCGATTTGAGCGCCGCTGGCGAACGTCCCGGTGGCGATGCAGGAAACCGGGTTGCCCGCCAGCGCGCCGCTGCCGCAGGCAACATCGATCGTCTGCAGAGTGCCTTCAAAGGCGTCAAAAAAAACCGAGTCTGTGGGCATGCTCGATGCGGCGGTCGCCGCGCCCGCCCACGCCAGCAGCAGCCAGTGCAGGACGGGCGAAATCCAGAGCCGGGTATGCCTATGGCGAACTCCACTCACGCCGTTCATGTCGACCGTCGGATGGAATGTATCTACATATGCATCGAGCATGGTTCCTTCCCGAAATGACCGATCTCTACTCCAATCCAGAAAACCCGATCGGGATTACACGCCAGCGTCGCCGCGCACGGCCTGCCTCGGGTAGACTTGTCGTTCAAAACGACACCACGGGAATGCCCGCCGTCGGTATTCGGGAAGGACACCATGAACCAGCTCAACGACATCCTCGACCAGGACCTGGATCCGGCCGAAACGCGCGAGTGGAACGAAGCGCTCGACGCCGTAATCAACCACGACGGCCCGGAACGCGCGCATTACCTGCTCGAGCGCATGGTCGAGGCCACGCGTCGCGCCGGCGGGCATCTGCCGTTCTCGCCGACCACCGAATACGTCAACACGATCCCGCCGCATCTGGAAGCCAAGATGCCGGGCGATCCGACCATGGAATGGCGCATCCGCTGCCTGATTCGCTGGAACTCGATGGCGATGGTCGTGCGCGCGAATCGCAAGCCCGGCGAACTCGGCGGACACATCGCGAGTTTCGCTTCGTCGGCGACGCTGTACGACGTCGGCTTCAATCATTTCTGGCGCGCGCCGAGCGACAGTCATCCGGGCGATCTGATTTTCCATCAGGGCCATTCGAGTCCGGGCGTCTACGCGCGTTCGTTCCTCGAAGGCCGCATCGATGCCGAACAGATGGACCTGTTCCGCATGGAAGTCGCCGGCAAGGGCCGCGGCTTGGCCTCGTATCCGCACCCGTGGTTGATGCCGGATTATTGGCAGGTGCCGACGGTGTCGATGGGATTGGGCCCGATCCAGGCGATCTATCAGGCGCATTTCTGGAAGTATCTGGAAAACCGCGGACTGATTCCGAAATCCGATCGCAAGATCTGGTGCTTCCTCGGTGATGGCGAGACCGACGAACCCGAATCGCTCGGCGCGATTTCGCTCGCCGGCCGCGAGAAACTCGATAACCTCATTTTCGTCGTCAACTGCAACCTGCAGCGCCTCGACGGTCCGGTGCGCGGCAACGGCAAGATCATCCAGGAACTCGAAGGCGTGTTCCGCGGCGCCGGCTGGAACGCGATCAAGGTCGTGTGGGGCAGCTACTGGGATCCGCTGCTTGCGCGCGACAGCAACGGCACGTTGCGCAAGTTGATGATGGAAACCGTCGACGGCGAATACCAGGCGTGCAAGGCGTTCGGCGGCGCGTACACGCGCGAGCATTTCTTCGGCAAGTATCCGGAGACGCTGGAGATGGTGCGCAATCTGTCCGACGACGACATCTGGCGTCTGAATCGCGGCGGTCACGATCCGCACAAGGTCTATGCGGCGTATGACGCGGCTGTGCGCACAAAGAACATGCCGACCGTGATCCTGGCCAAGACCGTCAAGGGTTACGGCATGGGCGCAGCCGGCGAATCGCAGAATCCGACGCACCAGCAGAAGAAGCTCGACAACGAAGCCGTGCGCCATTTCCGCGACCGATTCCGCATCCCGATTCCCGACGACAAGGTCGACGAGGTGCCGTACTACCATCCGGGCAAGGACTCGCCGGAAGTCAAATACATGCTCGAGCGCCGCGCCGCGCTCGGCGGCTTCCTGCCGCAGCGCCGGCGCAAGAGCGAATCACTCGCCGCACCGGAGCTGTCCGCGTTCGAGCAGATCACCAAGGGCACCGGTGATCGCGAAATTTCCACGACGATGGCGTTCGTGCGCGGCATCAACCTGTTGCTGCGCGACAAGGCGCTCGCGTCGCGCGTCGTGCCGATCGTCGCCGATGAGGCGCGCACGTTCGGCATGGAAGGCATGTTCCGCCAGATCGGCATCTACGCGCCGGAAGGGCAGAAGTATCGGCCGCAGGATGCCGATCAGCTCATGTATTACCGCGAGGATCAGAAAGGTCAGGTGCTGCAGGAAGGCATCAGCGAACCCGGCGCGATGAGTGCGTGGATGGCCGCGGCAACGAGTTATTCGCTCAGCAACGTGCCGATGCTGCCGTTCTACATCTACTACTCGATGTTCGGCTTCCAGCGCATCGGCGATCTGGCCTGGGCGGCGGGCGACATGCGTGCGCGCGGATTTCTCGTCGGCGGCACCGCCGGCCGCACGACGCTCAACGGCGAGGGCCTGCAGCACGAAGATGGGCATTCGCATCTGCTCGCGGGCGCAATCCCGAATTGCCGCGCGTACGATCCGACGTTCTCGTATGAAGTGGCCGTGATTCTGCAGGACGGCGTGCGCCGCATGCTGACCGAGCAGGAAGATTGCTACTACTACATCACGGTGATGAACGAGAACTACAGCCATCCGGAAATGCCGGCCGGCTGCGAGGCCGACATCATCAAGGGTATGTATCTGTTCCGCGATGGCGATGAGCCGCTCCCAGGCGGCTCGCCCACGGCAACGGCGAATCCGGACAAGCAAGGCAAGGGCCGCGTTCCGGAAACCGACGGGCCGCCGCCGCGCGAGACGAAAGCTTCGGCGAAGGAAACCGTCAAAGGCAACGAGAAATCCGCGCCGCTGGCGAAGAATGCGAAGAACAGTCGCATTCCGCGCGTGCAGCTGCTCGGCTCCGGTACGATCCTGCGCGAAGCGATCGCCGCCGCCGAACTGCTCGAAAACGAATTCGGCGTGGTCTGCGACATCTGGAGCTGCCCGAGTTTCTCCGAGCTGCGCAAGGACGGCTTCGATGCCGAACGCTGGAATCGCCTGCACCCGGAAGACCAGCCGCGCGTGGCGCATGTGACAGCGTGTCTGGCCGATCGTGCCGGACCGGTGATTGCCGCAACCGACTACGTGCGCGAATACGCCGAGCAGATCCGCGCGTTCATGCCCGACGGAAAAAAATATACCGTGCTCGGCACCGATGGTTTCGGCCGCAGCGACACCCGCGAAAACCTGCGCCGCTTCTTCGAAGTCGACCGCTACTACATCGCGCAGGCCGCTGTCGCCGCGCTTGCCGCGGAAGGCAAGATGAGCGCGAAAGATGTCGCGCGCGCGATCAAGACCTGGAAGATCGACACCGAGAAGGCGAATCCGCTCACCGTGTGAGTGAGCGATATGAGAAGTCGCGGTTCAGCGCGGCCGCGACTTCTTCAACGCCGGATTGACGCGATCCAGATCCGCCTGCACGTCCTCCGGACTGCGTTCATAGACGATCTCGCGGCCGAGCACCTTGCCGGAAAACGCGCTGCGGTTTGGTGTCGGCGTCAGTTCGCATTTGACGCTGTGCACGCCTTCGCCGAGCACGACCTGGATGCGATTGGCGTGCTTGCTGAGCACGACCACGTCCATGGTCTTGCCGCTCTCGGTGTTGCGCACCGTGATTTTTTCGATGTTCATGGCGCCAAAGGTCTAGAGCACGCTGCGTGCCGGTGCCAGCAGTCTAACGCCAATCGTATCGCCGACCGCCAACGCGGCCGGCGCTATCCTCAATGCAACGGCCGCTTCAGCTTCTTCGCCAGCGCCGCTTCCATCGCCTGCAGCAGCTCGAGCAGCTGTTCATCGTCCGGGTCTTTGTCGAGCGCGGCGCGCACCAGCGCAATATAGCGTTCGGCGTGGCGCATCCAGTGCAGTTCGTAGATTTGTTCGCGACTATCGAGCAACACGTTCATCTCTCCCAAAGTGTGTGTTCGCGATGCGCGGCGTGACCCGCATCGTGTTGCACAGCGTAGGAGGAGGCGTCGCGCCACTCCGCCCCGAACTTGGCAGCGGGCATGTGACGCAGTTCACATTTTTTGGGCTTCCGCAGGTCGCCACCGCGTGGGCATCCGCATCAGGCCTGGCGCAGGGACTCCCGCGCCGCGCGCGGCGGGCTCGAATACAGTTTCTGCCAGACGCGACGCAACTGCCGTGCCGAAGCAAAGCCGGCGCGCTCGGCCACGCGTTCCATGTCCAGACGCGTCTGCCCGATCAACTCGCGCGCGAGCGCGCCGCGCAGGCGATTGCGGTAATCGGCCAGATGCATGCCGACGTGTTCCTGGAACAGCCGCGACAGATGACGCGGGCTGGTGCCGGCGATCTGTGCAAGGCGCCGTGCCGGCCAAGGTCGTGCCGGGTCGCTGGCGATCGCGTCCTGCACGCGGTGCACGGAGGGATGGATGTGATTGCGGCCTTCCAGCCACGGCGACAACTGCGGATCGCTGCCGCTGCGGCGCAGGTAGACGACGAGATAGCGCGCTACGGCAAGCGCGCAGGCGTGATCGGTCAGTTGCGCGACGACGTGCAGCATCAAGTCGATGCCGGCGGTGACGCCGGCGCTGCTCAGGCGGTCGCGATCTTCCACATACAGACGGTTTTCCAGCACTCGCGCGTGCGGCGCCAGCGTTGCCAATTCTTTGCAGCTGAGAAAGTGCGTGGTGCAAGCGTAGTCGTCGAGCAGACCCGCACGCGCCGCGAGCAGCGCACCGGAACAGATCGTGATCAGGCGATGGCCGGGATGAATCGCCGCGCGCAGCCAGTCGACGATCTTCGCTTCGTGCTGAGCATCGGCCGGCTGCGCAATGGAGCCATCGAGCAGGGTGTCGGCGTTGCCGCCGATAACGACCATGGCGTTTTTCGCAATCTGGCGCGGCAAAGGTTCGATGCCGGAAACGTCCAGACCGATCGACGTGCGCAACGTGCGTGTCGGCGCGACATAGCGCACATGGAATCGCACCATGTCCTGGATCAGGTTGGCGCGGCGCAGAACCTCGACCGGCCCGGCGACGTCGAGCAACAACGTCCGCGGCGGCAACACCACGTACACGTCGATCCGCCGCGAATTGCTCACGCGGCGAGCCGCTGCGCCGCGCCGAGCGCTTCTTCGACGGTGACGATGCGCGCGAAGCGGTCGTCGAGCACGAGTTCGGTGCGCGCCTTGATTTCAGCCGGCGTCCACAGCTTGCCGTCGCGGCCGGTCATCGCAAACGTGAGCGTGGCTTCGCTGACGTAATCCACGGCGTAGCCGATGTCGGATGCATGCCGCGTTGTTGTCTCGCAGCATTGCTCGGTGCGGATACCGGAGACGATCAGGCGGCGGATGCCGTGCTGCACGAGCCAGACATCCAGACCGCTGCCGACCAGCGCACTGTGGCTGCGTTTGTGGAACGTCGCATCCGGAGCGATCGACAATCCTTGCATCGCCTTCACGAACCCCGAGGCGAACGAAAACGCACCTTCGTCCTCGACATGGAAAATCTGTACGACCGGAATGCCCCGCGCGGCAGCGCCGTCGATCAACGCTTGCTGTTTGATCAGATAGGCGCCCGCGTCGGCGGCACTCCAGTATGGACGATGGCGGAACGACTCCTGGGCATCGACGACGATCAGCGCGGTATCGGAATGAGACATGATTGATCTCCGGGTCATCGTGGCTCGAATGCCACGGTGATGTGCATAGTATGCCGCCGTTCTTGATGGAAACAGACCGGGCGCCGACCGGAATCGGACAAAAAAGGACATCGAAGAAATACCGTGGGAAGATGCAGTGTAAGGATTCGACGCCCCGCACCGTCTAATCGGCAGTGTCTTCAGGAGTTTCATCATGTTGCGCAAACTATTCGCCACGGGTTGCATGATCTTTGCGGCATTCTCTGCCGACGCCGCGCCCACCCAGACGCCAGCGACGAGCGAAACGATCACGCTCGGCGGCGGCTGCTTCTGGTGCCTGGAAGCGGTGTTCGATGAATTGAAAGGTGTGAGCCGTGTGGAATCCGGCTACGCCG
>Ga0207657_10005774_pt1 | contig 12905 bp, 15 predicted proteins | sample KBSC33metaG_FD_184316 | JGI IMG/M metagenome (GOLD analysis project Ga0207657, IMG submission 184316) | Corn rhizosphere microbial communities from Kellogg Biological Station, Michigan, USA - KBS C3-3 metaG (SPAdes) (version 2) | ecosystem: Host-associated > Plants > Roots > Rhizosphere > Soil ...
AAGGTCGATATCCGCTCCGCAATTGCCTTCAACCAGGGTCGGCCCATCCTCCAGGATTGCGATGTCCCAACCCACGATCATCCAGTCGCCGAACGCCGAGTGCGCCTTCAGCGCCAGGCTGCGGAGCTCGTCCCACAACGGCAGCGTCCGCCCGGTGATCAGCGCTCCCGATTGGGGATGACGATCGATCCAGCCTTTCCTGGGATCGAAACCCGAATAGGTCGCCTGCCCTAACCGGCCGTGCTCGATGTCGATTGGGGCCGCGATCGCGCCGGCATGGACGTTGTCAGTCGTTACATTGTTGCTGACGGCCATTTTCAGGACGGCGCCGATGATCTCCGGCCTGTCCTCCTCATTCAGTGCTGTCAGGATTCGGACGGTGCTCAGTGCGTCATTGCTGAGATCGCGGAGCCCGTGATGATTCTTCGCCCGCCCCTGGACCAGATAAGGCTGGAAGCGCGACAGTTCGCGCACGCGATCGATCAGCTCCGGTGCGGAGAGCATCTGGCCCCCAACGCTTCGATAAAAGCCATTGCCCCGATAATCCCATCGCTCGGCGCCTTTGCCGCCCCGTCCGCAGACAGGCTTGAGGAAAAGGTCGGCTTCAAAGCCGCAGTCCGCACCGACCGTGCCCCGCAATTCCCCGCAATGGACCGAAAACAGGACCGGCAGAGCCCTCAGCTGCCGCTTCGCGCAAAAGCGCGCGAAGGCTTCCTTGTCGTCCAATGGCGATGCCGATCCGCGGGCCCTTGCCAGCATCTTCATGGTGCTGTGCTTGGTTCCTCCGCGAGTGAGAAAGGCCCGAGCCTTCTTGAGTTCGCCCGGGCGATAGAGTTCGAAAACATAATACCAGGGCGGCAGCAGCCCGGAGGTGAACGCCAGCCTGAATTGATCGCCGCACTGCTGAATCCTTGAGCGCCCGGACTGGTCGCGGACCACGCCGCCGTGCCGGCACGTCAGCCATACTATGCTTGCAACGACCGCCAGGGGCCAGAGCAGGGCCGCAACGATGATGTCGATCCACTCGCCGGCATTGGCAGGCCGCCAGAAGCGATAGGCGTAAGCTCTTGTGATCGTCCGCGCCGATGGGGGAAATCGGTCTGGAAACAGGGCAAGATTGGCGAGGAGAGCGAAGCCCGTGGCTCTCCCGAATACCGCTTCCCCGTGCTTGAGAAATTCCTGCCGGGACTTGCGCAGCATCGCTGCAAAGGATCGCGCATGCGCGGCCTGCCGCCTTGCGAATGTCGGTGAGATCGTCGCCATGGTGCCCCGGATGCTTGGTGCGGGCGAAGCGCACGATGGTTCAAATCGGTGGCGCAGCTCCGCCGGCGGCCGGCGATGCAACCAAGTCGCTCGGCGGGATTTGATTTCGTCTCGCGGCGCGGGGAGAAACCAGTAGCCGATTGCAACCATCTTGAGCCGCACCGCCATCTGCTGCAAACGCAGGCCAGTACCGTTCATTGGGAGTGAAAAAGTGAACAAATTCCGTTGGCTGACCGCAAGTGCGCTCGCGCTCGCTACCGTTCCTGCCGTGGCTCAGAACATGGGCCAATTCTCGACGGAGCGGCTGTCTCAGGTCGACAAGGTCCTGTCTTCCGATGCTTTCCAGGGTCGGGGCACCGCGAGTGCAATCGAACCGACGGTCATCAACTATATCGCCAGCCAGTTCAAAGCCGCGGGAGTCCAGCCGGGCGGCGACATCGTCAACGGCAAGCGGACCTGGTTCCAGAACGTGCCGCTTCTGGAATCGCAGATCGTCGGTACGCCGCAAGTCAGCCTGAACGAGAACGGCACCGTGGTCCCCCTTCAACAGGGGCCGGACATTGCCATCCTCGCGCCGCTCAATGGAGCCAAGCAGGTCGATATCGCCAACGCGCCGCTCGTTTTCGTCGGCTACGGGGTCGACGCGCCGGAGCGCGGCTGGAACGACTTCAAGGGCCAGGACATGCACGGCAAGATCCTGGTCGAGCTGATCAACGATCCGGATTTCGAGGCAGCCCCCGGAGAGCCGGTCGCAGGCAAATTCGGCGGCAAGGCGATGACCTATTACGGCCGCTGGACCTACAAATATGAGGAAGCGGCGCGCCAGGGTGCTGCAGGCGTGATTATCATTCACGAGACCGCGCCCGCCTCCTACCCCTGGGCGGTCGTCCAGAATTCCAACACCAACGCGCAGTTCGACATCGTCCGTGACAATCCCGCGAGCGCTCACACCCAGATCGAAAGCTGGATTCAGCGGCCGCTCGCGGTTCAGCTCTTCCAGCGCTCCGGCCTCGACTTCGAACAAGAGAAGGTCGCTGCCCGAAGCCCGAACTTCCAGCCGGCGCCGCTGAAAGCCACGCTCAGTGCTCACTACGCCGGCAACCCGCAGGTCATCACCAGCCACAACGTCGTCGGGCTCCTTCCGGGCAGGACTCACCCCGACGAGACGGTGATCTACTCCGCCCACTGGGATCACCTCGGGATCGGCAAGCCGGATGCGACCGGCGACCGGATCTACAACGGCGCCGTCGACAACGGCAGCGGCGTGTCGCAGCTGGTCGAGCAGGCGCGGCTGTTCGCGCATGGGCCGCGTCCCGACCGCTCGATCGTCTTTCTTGCGGTTACGGCGGAGGAGAAGGGCTTGCTCGGCTCGGCCTATTACGCCGCTCACCCGCTCTACCCGCCCGCCAAGACTGTCGCCGATCTCAACGTCGATGCCTGGTTGCCGGCCGGGCCGGTGAAGAACTTCAGCATGTCGGGCAACGCCAAGCTGGGCCTGCTGGACGATCTCATCGCCGAAGGCCAGCGTGAGGGCCTCTACTTCAGCCCCGATCCTGACCCGGCCGCCGGTCACTTCTACCGGTCCGATCACTTCTCCTTCGCCAAAATCGGGGTCCCGGCGATCAGCGTCGATGAGGGCCGCGATCTGGTCAACGGCGGGACTGCCCGCGGAGACGCGCTCGCCGCGGACTACACCGCGCATCACTATCACCAGCCGAGCGACGAATGGCACGCGGATTGGGATTGGCGAGGAGTCGCGCAGACCTCTTACCTTGTTCACCAGGTGGGCCTGCGGCTCGCCAATTCGCGCGAGTGGCCGAACTGGAGCGCGGACAGCGAATTCCGCGCGGCGCGCGACCGGACAGCCGCCGAGCGACAGGGCGGCGCCGCCCCGGCAGTTGCGCCGCGAAAGGGTGAGCGCGGTTGAGCGAAACGCTCGAACCGGCCCTTCCCGACGAGCTTGACCATAAAGCCGGCCGGCTGATGCACGAGCTGTGCGATCGCAAGCTCACCGTCGCCACGGCGGAAAGCTGCACGGGAGGAATGCTGGCGGCTTTGCTGACCGACATCGAGGGGGCGGGCCACGGCTTCGACCGCGGCTTCGTCACGTACACCAAGCAGGCGAAAACTGACCTGCTCGGGATCGATCCCGGCCTGCTCGATCGCAATGAAGCGGTTTCGGAAGCGGTCGCGAGGGCGATGGCGGAAGGCGCGCTCGAACGCTCCAGCGCCGCAATCGCGCTCGGCGTAACCGGCTTCGCCGGCCCGGCTGGTCCGAACCATGAAGAGGGCCTGGTCCATTTCGCGATCGCCCATCGCGATGGGCCAACGCATCACCGCGTCCAACATTTCGGTCCTGAGGGACGCGGCCCCGTGCGCGTCAAATCACTTAGAGTGATGTTGGAGATGCTTGAACAGGCGATCAAAGCCCTGTAGTTCGCGTTTTGTTCCACACAAAAAGCAACTGGAGATTCGGAGCGATGGGCGATCTTGTTTTCTACACCAACCCGATGTCGCGCGGGCGCACGATCCGCTGGATGCTCGAGGAGATCGGCGTTCCCTATAAGACGGAGGTGCTCGGATACGGCACCTCGATGAAGCAGGAGCCGTACATCTCCATCAATCCGATGGGGAAGGTCCCGGCAATCACGCATGAAGGCAAGGTTGTCACGGAAGTCGCCGCCATCGTCTGCTATCTCGCCGACGCCTTTCCGGAAGCCGGCCTTGCGCCGCCGACGGACGACCGCGCCGATTATTATCGCTGGATCTTCTTCGTCGCGGGACCGATCGAAATGGCGTTCAGCATCAAGGCCGCGGGCTGGGAACCGGACGCGGACAAGCAGCGGATGTTCGGCCACGGAACCTACGATCTCGCCATCAACACGCTGGAGAAGGCCGTTTCCGGCAAGCAGTATATCGCCGGAGACAAGTTCACCGCCGCCGATCTTCTGGTTGGCGCCTACATCGGCTTCATGATCAAGTTCGATCTGCTGGAGCCGCGCCCCGCGTTCACCGAATATCTGGAGCGGGTGACGGATCGTGAAGCGCACCGCCGCGCTGCTTCGATCGACGATAATCTGATCGCCGAAATGCAGGCCCAGCAACAGCAGGCGCAGCCGCAAGCGGCTGCGTAAGCCTTTTATTCGCCAAAGAAGAAGGGCCGGTGGATCGCTCCGCCGGCCCTTTCTTTTGCCCGAGGCCCTGAGGCCTAGCGGCGGTTGCCCATGAACTGCAGTAGAAACATGAACATATTGATGAAGTCGAGATAGAGGCTGAGAGCGCCCATGATCACGACTTTGCCCATCATCTCGCTCCCGGCGACATAGGCGTACATGCTCTTGATCCGCTGCGTATCGTAAGCGGTGAGCCCGGCGAACAGAAGCACGCCGATCGCGCTGATCGCGAGCATCATCGCCGGCGACTGCAGGAAGAAATTGATCAGCATCGCCACGAGCAGCCCGATGACTCCCATGATCAGGAACGTCCCGAAACCGCTGAGATCGCGCTTCGTCGTGTAGCCCCACAGGCTGAGCCCGGCGAAACCGGCGGCTACTGCGAAGAAGGTCTGCGCGATCGAAACCCCCGTATAAACGAGGAAGATCGACGACATCGACAGGCCCATCGCCACCGCAAAGGCCCAGAACAGCACCTGCAGCGTGCTGGTCTTCATCCGGTGGAGGCCGAAGCTCATCGCCATCACGAAGCCGAGCGGCGCCAGAATGATAAGCCACCTAAGCGGCGTCATCAGCACTTCGGCGGCGAGGCCGGAGCTCGCGAACCCAAGCGCCACGATACCGGTCAGCAGGACACCGGACGCCATGTAGTTGTAGACGGAAAGCATATAGGACCGAAGGCCCGCATCGCGGGTCGCGCGCGGAACGCCTACCGTGGCTGTAGTAAAGCCACTGCGCTCAGTGCGGGTCTGCGGGTCATCCCAGATTGCCATTTCTTCTCCTTTGCGAGGGGCGAATGGCCCCTTCACGCCGTGCATATATCGTGGATGACAGAGGCCACTTCAAGAAAAACCGCGAGTTGAAGCTCCCTGCTGCTCGCGACGCTTTCCGGTCGATCCGCCCTGCATCTCTTGTATAGAGCCTGCAATGGCGGACCTGTTCGCAACCTCCGATACGGCAATAGCCAATTTCGACGTCATCGACGGGGGAATTCCCGTCCTCCTGGTGGACAACATCTTTCGCGATCCGGCAGGAGTCCGCGAAGCCGCGCTGAAGCTCGATTACACGCCTGGCACGGCTCATTATCCTGGCCGCGTGGGCCGATTTCCGCCGGGCGATCCATCGCTTACAGCCTTCCTCAAGAAGCTGGTTTCCCTGGTCCAGAGCCAATATTTGCCGCATATGCCGATGCTTCCGAACGGCCAGCGGCTTGCCGGTTTTCGCGGACTCGATACCGATTTCGCGATTACCGACTTTCACCCGGACCAGCTGAGTTCAAAACAGCGCAAGCCGCATGTCGACGCGGTGCCGGTCTTCGGCCTCATCTATCTCAATGATCCTCCCCGCGGCGGCACCCTGTTTTACCGGCAGAAGAATCCGCGCGAGGTCCTTCTGCCCGCCCGAGGCTATCCAACGGCGGAGAGCGACCAGGTCGAGCTTAGCTATCGTATCGAGGGACTGTTCAACCGGCTGGCGATCTATCCCGGCTTCATTCCCCATTCGGGCGAGATCGAGGGTGACTGGATCACCGGCGAAGACCGCTTCCGCAACCCCCGGCTGACCCAGCGGATTCAGTTCTTCATCTGAAGCAGTGCTTCGGCCTTTACGGCCGCGAAACCCAACGGCGCGCCAAGAAGCCTCCATTCCGGTAGCAATTTCCGCCGCTGAGAGAGCGGGTATCCGCCATTTCGGAACCTTCGGCAAAGCCCTCTTAGGCGCCATCGTCGACATTTCGCCCAACAACGAAGGAGGGCGTGATGGTTGCTCAACGGTCGGAACTCGAGATTGAGCCCAATTCAGGCGCGCCTTCATCCAATCGTTCGTGGGCCCTGCTCACCGATCTTCAAAATGCGCACATTCGGCTGACGGCTTCCATCAAGGATCTTGCAAAGCTCACCGGGCAGCCTTCCAGCGACAAGGTTCAATATTCCGCCGTCCGGTTCCGGGTGAGCGAGGCAAGCCTCGCCCGCCGCATCACATTCCGCGCTGCGTGCGACTATCTTCTGCAGGTCGCCGCCCCTGCCGACCAGCAGACGATCAGCCGTCTGCGCAGCGCGGATGCAGACCTGGCGAAGCATGCCTCGAAGCACGTCCAGCAATGGACCACCGCGAACATCGACAGGGATTGGGCGGGCTATTGCGTTTGCTCCGTCGAGATGCGGAGCGCGCTCCTGAAGCAGATCGAGCTCGAACGCTCGATGCTTTACCCGCTGCTCCACCAGCATGGCTCCTGCCGGCGCAGTCAGGTTCGGCTCATTCCGATCGATGAATTTCTCGCCGAAGAAGCGGCGGCACGTTGAAATGCTTGCGCTCGCGTTGCTCCTGGCCGGCGCCGGAGCCGCTCCGCACTCGCCTCCCGCCGTTCGCGCCGAGGCTACGGCGACCGTGCGGATCGTGCGGCCGGTCGTCGTCTCGGCGGCGGCCCAATCCAGCTCGCCGGCAGCCTGGCGCGAAACCTACGTACGCCTGCCCGACGGGACGATCGAGCGGCTGCGCGTGATGGATCTGCCGTGAACGGTTGCCGAATTCAGTGGCTGGCGAACCGTTCGCCGGTGCGGTCCGCGAACAGATTCGCGCCCTCGATCCTCAGGCTTGCAAGCCAATCGCCCAGCCTCGCCTTTGCGAGATCCGCATGGGCCGCAATTTCGGGCGGAGCCGAACAGGAATCCATGATCCTGATCGCCGCCTCCAGATAAAGCAGCGCCGTGTCCGGCGTCCTATCCCCACAATCGATCATCTACTGCCCCCACTCAAACACTAGACACCTGTGTCTTCCCACGGCGCTGTTCTAATCAAAAATTCCTTATCGGAAGTTAATGCGTAAACGGAGCATACTACCTTTCGATATGTATACTATAGTAAACTACTGAACTCGCTTGTATATTAAGTCAATTTAAACGAATTGGAACGATAAATTAAAGCATAGATGGACTTAAATACTTGTCACGCTCGGCAGTAGTTTGGAGTTTGCGTGTACATTTCGGACAAAAGGAGGGGGCATATGGGACATGCCGCCGAAACAGGCTTCGGATTTGACTCGCCTTTGGGCAACCAGGCCCTTTGGAACACCGTCGAGCTGCTTCAGAATCAGGTGAAAGACCTGATCGGACGGGGCGCGGCCAATGACCGTTCACATGCGCCGACCTCTCCGGGATCGCGGATAGCGGAAATCATCCGCGCCCGTTCGATGCGCGCGAAATTCTTCAAGGCTGAACTTTTCGCCGATCCCGCCTGGGACATGCTGCTCGATCTCTATCGGGCGGAGCTGGACCAGTACCGGGTGTCGGTGACGAGCCTCTGCACCGCCTCGGGAGTGCCGACCAGCACTGCCCTTCGCTGGCTTCGGGCGCTTGAAGAAGAGGGATTGATTACGCGCCGCCAGGATCCGCTGGATGGGCGGCGGACCTTCGTCGCTCTGACCACTGCGGCCGTCGGATCGATGAACGCCTATTTCGACGCAATCGGCCAGACTCAGCCTCTTTAGGCGCTACCGAATTCATCTCGCTGCCGCATATCCTCGCGCTAAGGTGCGGGGATGCACCGCCTTTTCGTCGCCATCCGGCCGCCCGAGGCAATCCGCGACCTGCTTATCGATTCCATGGCCGACAGCCCTGATTTCCGCTGGCAAGACGACGAGCAACTCCACCTCACCTTGCGCTTCATCGGCGAGGTCGAGCGGCCGGTCGCCAATGATCTGGCGGACGCGCTCGGCCGGATTCACGCACCAGCTTTCCAACTCAGGATCGCCGGCACTGGCCGGTTCGAGCAGCGCAATGGCGGCGCGCTATGGGCGGCAGTGGAACCGAAGGCGCCGGTCGGCGCGCTGGCAGCCAAGATCGAACGCACCTGCCAGCAGGCCGGGCTGGAGCCGGAGCGCCGCGCCTTTCACCCGCACATCACGCTCGCGCGCTGGAAAGGCCGCCGGACACGAGAGGTCGAAAGCTTCCTCACGCGCACCCGCGGCCTGACCTCAGAGCCGTTCGCCGTCGAGGCCTTCATCCTGTTCGAAAGCCATGTCTCCCGCCACGGCGCACATTACGAGGAGGTGGCGACCTATCCGCTCGGTTGATGCGCCGCGCGCTCTCGCCGCCAGAGGACGTAACTGTAGACGATCGGCACGCCGGCCATCACCGCGACAAGGCCAAACACCAGCATCCGCGCCGCCCACCCCTGGAGAGGCAGGAAGGCAGCGATCACCATGATCACTCCGGCCGCCATCATCAATTTGCCGCCCAGGCGGTGGGTCTTGATCCACACCTCCTCGCTAGACAAGGTCCACGGGGTTCGGATTCCCACCAGGAACATGCTTCGCGACTTGCCGAGCTGGTTGCCGATCAGGACGAACAAAAGCCCGACGCCCACCATTTTCAGGCCGTTGACCGGCGCTGCCCAATGGAGCGCGGCGGAAACCACCGTCAGTTCGACCAGGCAGCTGACGAGAAGGATGCCGGCCCACGCGGCCGTCACCAGCCCCTGGCTCCGCTTCAGATGTTCCTCGCGCGGCTCGATGGCGGGGAGCAAATAGAAGAGCAGCGAGACGGCCGCAGTGATGCCCGCCGGCATCAGCAGAGCCGTCCACTTCCCGGCAAAGCCGTTTGGATTTCCGGCCGAATCCCAATGGATGGGTAATCTTGCGCCATCCGGCACCAGGCCCGCGACCCAGACGGCGATCGCCACCATCGCGATCACCAGCACCAGCGACACGATGGCCATCGACTTGCGGTTCATTGCTTTTCGTCCTTCCCGTCGGGCGCGAGCCCCATTCTGCCCATGAACCCCAGCAGCACCTCTTCGAGCACCGAGAGGTTGAGGCTGTAGATGATGCTCGTCCCATCCTTGTCCGCGTGGATCAGCCCGGCGTTCTTGAGCTTGGCAAAATGGCCCGACAGCGTCGGCTTGCTCACGTCGAACCGCTCGGCGATCGCACCGGCGCTCATGCTGCCCTTCTTGAGCAGCTCGAGGATCTCCCGCCGCGTCGGATGGGCCAGGGCTTCGAACAGCTGGTTCATTAGTCTTTAGCCTAATGACTAATGAGTGAGATTGTCAAGCTGAGCGCGGCGGGCCCAGGAATTCAGTCAGCCGGCGCGCCAGTTGCGGCCTTTCGCCCAATTCGCATTCCCAAAGAATGAGAACCGTCCAGCCGAGCGAGCGGAGCTCCGCCTGCACGCGGACGTCGCGCTCCCGGTTGCGGGCGATCTTTGCGGACCAGTAATTTGCGTTGGCCTTGGGAGGACGAGCGCCGCGTTTGCAATCGTGCCCGTGCCAGAAGCAGCCGTGGACGAAGATCGCCGCCCGACGGCGCGTGAAAGCAAGATCGGGCTTTCCGGGTAGCTCGCGCGGGCTCACGCGATAACGATAGCCGAGGCGGTGAAGCAACCCGCGGATAAGTAGTTCGGGCTTGGTGTCGCTCGAACGAACACGGGACATCACTTCAGAACGTGATAGCCTGGAAGCTTTAGTCCTGTTCGACGTCGACGTCCTTGTCTGTCGGTTCGTCAGGCTCGCGCTCCTCAACCGCCGCCTCTCCGCCAAGCGCCTTGAACCTCTCAGATGCTAGCCAAGCCAGCCTGTCTGCTTGTGTGGTCAATGCTCTGCGAAGTCCCATCGCCACGTCCCGACCAGCAATAATCAGCGCGAGGCGAGCCATCGTCTGCGCGCGTCTGGCTAGCCTCAGATCGGGATGTTGCCGAACTTTTCTCACCTCAGGAGGAAGGATGTCAGCTTCAATCGCCCGTGGTGGCTCACATGGTTGAACGTCAGGCGGATCCTTTTCATTCAAAATCTTTCCGAAAGCGCTTTCATTCACAAGTCGAGTGAAGATGGTCCGCTCAAGCTGATTTAGGTGATCTGCCGCCTCACGGGCTGACTCCACCCTTTTTGGATCGCCCTTTACGTCCTGATACTGGTGCAGAGGCCACACGGCGATTTTTGCAACTTCAAACGGATCGAGAACCGACATCGCCACGGCATCCGTCCGCTGGTTTGTGAGATGTCGACCGATTCTGCTGCCCAAGCTTTCACGTGTCTGCCCCACGTAGATCGGTTGCCCGTCATAGTCGAAGAACGCGTAGACACCCCACTTTACGGCACCGACCGAGATGGACCGCCCCTTTTTGGTCAGCGGAGCATCGTTGTAAAATTGCGACAACGGCTGGTTCTTGAATCTGTCCAACCCGCGCCGAAGCTCAACCGTGTCCTGGGGCGGTTCAGTGGTCTCTATGTCTGCAACTGAGAGCGAGCGCTCCTTCTTAGGCTGCGACAAGCTCAATCTCCGAAGTGGCGAGCATCGGCTCCAGAATATGTTCAGCGATATGCCGCACGACCGGCACCGCAACGCCATCACCTGTCAGGTGATAGGCATCGTTGTATCGCGATGGCAGCGGATACTCGTCTGGCAAGCCCATCAGGCGCGCAGTTTCACGGGCCGAAATCAAACGGCTGCGTACGTTACCGTTTTCGACAACCAAAATCGTCTGCCTGCTTGAGCCGCCACCGGGTGTCCTGAGACAACCAGCTACATCATCGAAACGAACCTCCGCCCGCTGGAACTTAACTCCACCCTCAACTCTCGTTCGCTTGTAGATTGCGCCAACCGACAGCCCGGGCAAAGCTTTGACTTTCGCCACCTTCGCTCGGTTCGCCTGACTCATCATGCCGAGGAGCCTGTTAGTTTCTTCCTGAGAGTGCCAAGTTACATCGGGGGGTTGATCTTCAATCAAATCAGCTAAGCGCGTGTTTCGTGCGGGAGGCGCGGGAGGATCGAACCAGAGCCAATCCGCTTTGAGATCGGGTCGCAATCCTTCGTACGCCTCGATCAATCGAGCTGGGTGCCAACGGCCCGGCTGCTTGCTTGGGGAAACGGGCAGCGAGCGATCGACAGCGATAATGAACAGCCGTGGCCTGGAGTGCGGAAGAAAATCCACGGCATCCATCACAAGCGCGCCGAACCTGTACCCGATTTGCGACAACAGCCGACAAATGTCGTGGAAGTCCCGACCTCCGTGGGAAGTAAGCAGGCCACAGACATTTTCGAGAGCGATGCATCTTGGTCCGCGGCCTAGCTCCCGAAGCGTTCTCATCAGGAAATAGAATGGCAGGAACGATCCCGAACGTTCTCCGGCCAACCCAGCTTGTGCGCCAGCCAGCGACAGGTCTTGGCAGGGAAAAGAAGCCCACGCCAAATCGGCTTGTTTGCCGGGCAGATCGGCAATCTTCAATTTGCCGACGTCCTCCACCTTCAATTCCTTGGACCGCTTTCCGCCGTTCCATGCAGCCGCGTAAGCGTCCGCCTTTGTCTCATCGAAGTCGTTGGCGAACAGGCAACGCCAACCGCTCCCCAACCCAGCCCGCGCCATTCCGCCGCCGGCGAAAAACTCCAAAAAGGTCAGCTCGCCCATAGCCTCACCATGCCGATCCGCTGGTTCCGTGCAACCCGCGACGGTTGCCGCCAAGCGCACTTGTCCCCATGTTTGTGTTCTGCCGCAATCGCCATTGCCTTACAAGAACAAATCTGGAACAAAACGCAAAGATGCTGACCCATATAACCGTGCGAGGTGCCCGCGAGCACAACCTCAAGGGGATCGACGTCGAGATCCCGCGCGAGAGCCTGACGGTCATCACCGGCCTCTCCGGCTCCGGCAAATCCAGCCTCGCCTTCGACACTATCTATGCCGAGGGGCAGCGACGCTACGTCGAGTCCCTCTCGGCCTACGCGCGCCAGTTCCTGGAGATGATGCAGAAGCCGGACGTCGAGCATATCGACGGCCTGTCGCCGGCCATTTCGATCGAGCAGAAGACGACCAGCAAGAACCCGCGCTCGACCGTCGCCACCGTCACCGAGATTTACGACTACATGCGCCTTCTGTGGGCGCGGGTGGGGATCCCCTACTCGCCCGCCACCGGCCTTCCGATCGAGGCGCAGCAGGTCAGTCAGATGGTCGACCGGACGATGGCTCTGCCCGACGGCAGCCGCCACTACCTCCTCGCGCCGGTCGTCCGCGGCCGCAAGGGCGAGTACCGCAAGGAGCTCGCCGAGTGGCAGAAGGCCGGCTTCACCCGGGTGCGAATCGATGGCCAGTTCTACGCGATCGAGGACGCGCCCGCCCTCGACAAGAAGTACAAGCACGACATCGAGGTGGTGGTCGACCGGATCGCCGTCCGCCAGGGGATCGAATCCCGCCTCGCTGACAGTTTCGAGACGGCGCTGAAACTGGCCGAGGGGCTCGCTTACCTCGACCCAGCCGATCCGCCCGGAAGCTCACATTTCGACAGGCTCAATGTGAGCGCGGGTGGGGAAGGCGCTCACCCTGAGCCGGTCGAAGGGCGAGCGCCGCAGCAATCCGGGATGAAGCTCGATTTCGGCGTCCCCGGCCGGATCGTCTTTTCCGAGAAATTCGCCTGCCCGGTCAGCGGCTTCACCATTGCCGAGATCGAGCCGCGCCTCTTCTCCTTCAACGCGCCGCAGGGCGC
>Ga0207657_10005775_pt1 | contig 12904 bp, 7 predicted proteins | sample KBSC33metaG_FD_184316 | JGI IMG/M metagenome (GOLD analysis project Ga0207657, IMG submission 184316) | Corn rhizosphere microbial communities from Kellogg Biological Station, Michigan, USA - KBS C3-3 metaG (SPAdes) (version 2) | ecosystem: Host-associated > Plants > Roots > Rhizosphere > Soil ...
ACCGGCGCCGACAGGGCGGCAATGGCCAGCATCGCGCCGAACGACAGTGCCTTCATCGTGCGATTCATCGTCATCTTGTGCTCCTTCCTGTAGTGGATCGCGGGGCGAGGCCCGGTTCTGCTCCACCGGGCGCGAGCGCATAGCACGCTCATGCCTTGGTCGGGCCGACCTGCCATAGCTTACAGCGGGCGGGCAGCCATCCTACGCGCACCCGGCCGACCCGGGTACAAGCGGCGCGAGCCGGCGGGCGCGGAGGGTAGAATCGGCCGGTGACCTTCCGGCAACCGAAGCGCGGCGCCGTCCCGCTTGCACTGTTTTTGGGCCTGGCGCTCGCTCTTGGCGCGGCCGCCCAGCCGAGCGCGCCCGAACTAGCATCCGGCCGGACGGCCAAGCAAGCCGCCAGCGCCCGGCATCAGATGGTCGCCACCGCCAACCCGCTCGCCACCGATGCGGGCGATGCCATCCTGCGCCGTGGCGGCACGGCGGTCGACGCTGCGATCGCCGTACAGATGGTGCTGAACCTGGTCGAGCCGCAATCGTCGGGCATCGGCGGCGGCGCTTTCCTGCTGGTGCACGATGGCCGCCGAAGGACCCTCGCCGCCTACGACGGCCGCGAGACGGCGCCGGCCGCGGCGCGCCCCGATCGCTTTCTGGACTCGTCCGGCCGTCCGATGCGTTTTTTCGACGCCGTCGTCGGCGGTCGCTCGGTGGGCGTTCCCGGGACCCTTCGCATGCTGGAACTGGCGCATCGGCGTCACGGAAGGCTCGCCTGGGCGAGCCTTTTCCAGCCCGCGATCCGGCTCGCCGAGCAAGGCTTTGTCGTCAGCCGCCGATTGAGCGCGGCGATCGGAGCGGAACGCTACCTGCGACAGGACCGGGCGCGGGCGTACTTCCATAACGCCGACGGAACGCCGCTCGCCGCCGGGCAGCGGCTCAAGAATCCCGCCTTCGCGGCGACGCTCAAGCGCATAGCCGCCGGAGGTGCGAACGCCTTCTACACCGGTGAGATCGCGCGCGACGTCGTGCACACCGCCAACAGCTACGCTGCCAACCCCGGCGACCTGACGACCGCCGATCTCGCGTCGTACCGCGCATATGTTCGCAAGCCGGTGTGCGGACCGTACCGGAGTTACCGCGTCTGCGGCGTTCCGCCGCCCTCGTCGGGCGGGATTACCGTCCTGCAGATGCTGGGGATGCTGGAGCGTTTCGACATGCGATCGATCGGCAGCAGCGACTTGATCAGCGCCCACTTGTTCAGCGAAGCGGGACGCCTCGCCTATGCCGACCGCGACATGTACGTGGCGGACCCGGATTTCACCGCGGTTCCGGCCGGGCTGACCGATCGCGCCTATTTGCGCGAGCGCTCGCGACTGATCCGGCTCGATGCGAGCCTCGGTTATGCGGCCGCGGGCGAACCGCCGCCGATGGCCGCGGCGGACAAAACCGGGTTCGGACAGGGCGAAGCGCTGGAATTGCCATCGACCTCGCATATTTCCATCGTCGATCGCTACGGCAACGCGGTGGCGATGACGACGACGATCGAGGATGCGTTCGGCAGCAAGCTGATGACCGCCGGCGGATTTCTGCTCAACAACGAGCTGACCGATTTCAGTTTTGTCCCATCCGACGGCGGCCGCCCGGTCGCGAACCGGGTCGAGGGCGGCAAGCGGCCGCGCTCGGCGATGGCGCCGACGATCGTCTACGATGCGAAAGGACGGGTCACCGTCGTCGCCGGTTCGCCCGGCGGTCCCGCCATCATCAATTACGTCGCCAAGACACTGATCGCGATACTGGACCGCGGACTCGATCCGCAGACCGCCGTCGACCTGCCGAACATCGGCAGTCGCAACGGCCCGACCGAGCTCGAGCGCGGCACCTGGGCGGAGTCGCTTGCGCCCAAGCTCGAGGCGCTGGGGGAAGCGACGCAGATCGTCGAGCAGAACAGCGGCCTGCAAGTGATCGTACGCTCCGGCGGGCGCTGGCACGGCGGCGCCGATTCGCGTCGCGAAGGGACGGTGCGCGGTGACTGAGCAGCCCGTAGCCGCGACGGCGCATCGTATCGTCATCGTAGGCGGCGGCGCCGGTGGCTTGCCGCTGGCGACAGCGCTGGGCGACAAGCTCGGCCGCTCGGGCAAGGCCGCGATCACGCTGGTCGATCGCGCCCAAACCCATGTGTGGAAGCCGCTGCTGCACGAAGTCGCTGCCGGCCGCATGGATGCGGCTGCGCACGACGTCGATTATCTCGCTGTCGGGTACTGGCACCGGTTCCGTTTTCGCCAGGGCGCGGTCGAAGGGCTGAACCGCGCGCGCCGCGAGCTCAAGCTGGGCCGGGTCGACGACGACGACGGCAGACTGATCCTTCCCGAGCGCATCGTTGCGTACGACACGCTGATCTTCTGCATCGGCAGCACGACCAACGATTTCGGCGTTCCCGGGGTCGCCGAGCACGCGATTTCGCTGGATACGCCGCTGGACGCGGAGCGCTTTCATCGCCGCCTGCTCGCGGCCGCCGTGCGTGCTGACGGCGAAGCGACGGAGGGGCGATCGGCTCATGTCGACATCGTGATCATCGGCGCGGGCGCAACCGGCGTCGAGCTGGCAGCGGAGATCCGCCAGACCACCCGCACCCATGCCGTCTATGGCCTGGACAAGCTCGATCCCGCGCGCGATATCCGTCTGACGCTGCTCGAGGCGGCGCCGCGCATTCTGCCGCAGCTGGGCGAACGGATCGCCAAGGCGGCGACCGAGCTTCTCGGCAAGCTGGGCATCGCCGTGCGCACGGGCGAGCGCGTCGTCGCCGTCGACGCGGAGGGCGTGCACACCGCCGACGGCGCGACGCTTCACGCCGATCTGATCGTCTGGGCCGCGGGCATCCAGGCGCCGCCGCTGCTGGCGGACCTCGACGGTCTGGAAGTGAATCGCGCCAACCAGCTGGTCGTCACTGCGACCTTGCAGACCACGCGCGATCCCGACATTTTCGCCTTTGGCGATTGTGCCGCGGCTCCGTGGCTCGGCAAGGACGGCGCGCTGGTGCCGCCGCGGGCGCAGGCCGCGCGGCAGCAGGCGGCATTGCTGGTTCGCAGCATGCGGGCGCGGCTGGCCGGTTCGCCGCTGCCCGAATTTCATTTTCGCGACTTCGGCTCGCTGGTCTCGCTGGGCGAATTGTCGGCGGTCGGCAACCTGATGGGCAGGCTGATCGGCGGCAGCATGCTGATCCAGGGTCTGATCGCGCGCGCGATGTATGCGTCGCTGTACAAGCTGCATCAGGCGTCGATCCACGGCTACTTCCGCGTGACGCTCGACACGATAGGGCGCTTCCTGCGGCGCCGCATGGAGCCGCGGATCAAGCTGCACTGACCCGCGGCAGCGCCGCGGGCGGGTTCAGGGCTGGAAGCCGGCGACGCCGAATTGCCAGAACAGGAAGGCGAAAACGTCGGCGCGCTCTTCGTAAGCCTGTTTCTTGGTCGAGCCTATGCCATGGCCGGCGTCGTAGTCGATGCGCAGCAGGACCGGCTTGCCGCTCGACGTTGCGGCCTGGAGGCGGGCCGCCATCTTGCCAGCCTCCCACGCGTCGACGCGTGGATCGTTGATGCCGGTGATGACCAGCACCGCCGGGTATTTCACACCGTCCTTGATATGGTGATACGGGCTCATCGCCAGCAGCGACTTGAAGCCTTCCTCGGTCTTGATCGTCCCGAACTCGGGAACGTTCGGTGCGCCGTTCGCGGTGGTCTCGAAGCGCAGCATGTCGGAGGCGGGCACCTGGTCGATCGCCGCGCCGAACAGCTCGGGTCGATCGGTGATCGAGCGACCGACGAAAATGCCGCCGGCGCTGCCGCCCCAGATCGCGAGCCTGGCGGACGACGTGTACTTGTTGGCGATCAGCCACTCGGCGCAGGCGATCGCGTCGTTCCAGGTATTCGGCTTGGTCGCCTTGTACCCGGCCTTGTACCAATCTTCGCCGTTCTCGCCGCCGCCGCGCACGTGCGCGACGGCAAAAATGCCGCCGCGCTCGAACCACGGCAGAAACGTCGGCCGGTAGAACGGAAGCTGCGAAATACCGTAGGCGCCATAGCCGTACAGGATCGTCGGATTGTTGCCGTCGAGCTTGATGCCGCGCTTGTGCACGATCGACAGCGGAATCAGCGTGCCGTCCTTGGCCATCGCTCCGACTTCGGTCGCGACCAGGTCGGTTGGCGCGTCGTACTTGCCCTTCGGTTGCAGCCCGGTATCGGTGACGGTACCGCGCTGTGGATTGTATTCGTACCATGCGCTGGACCGCGTCCAGCTGCCGGCTTCGAACAGCGCGCCCGGCAGCCGCGGGTCGGCCGCCAGCGCATCCACGTCTCCGGCGAACGGCAACTTGATCGCCGTCGCTTTGGCGCCGGCGCCGTAATCGACGCGCAGCAGATTGCTGATGCCGCCTTTCATGCGGCGGACATACAGCGCATCCTTGGCGCCGGCGAGCCCGGTGACGACGTTGTCGCTTTCGGGAACGACGACTTCGGCCGTGGCGAAGTCGCCCTTGGCGAGGTCCATCCGCAGCACCTTGAAATGCGGCGCGCCGTTGTGCGACATCAGGTAGATCGTGTCGCCGTGGATCGCCAGATCAGTGACGCCGTCGCTGTAGTCGACGATCTTGCGCCAAGGCGTCTTGTCGCCGGCCAGTGAAGCCAGCGGCGCCGCGTAGAGCTTGGCTTCGCGCTGCACGCCATTGACGATCAGCGCGAACACATAGGACGAGCCGGGCACGTGGCCGGCGGCGACGTTCTCGACCGGATCGAGCGCGATCCCCGGCACGACGCCGGCGCCGAACAACGCGGCATCATCGTCGGGATTGCTTCCCAAGCGGTGCAAATAGGCGCGCTGGTTCAGATACTTTGCCGTCACCGGCATGCCGGGGCCGAGCTTTTGGAGCCGGCTGTAGACCAGCGTGCCGTCGGGCAGCCAGGAAGGCGACGCGAAAAGCGCGCGATCGATCGCGTCGCCGGTGTCCTTGCCGGCCGCGATGTCGAAGACGTGCAGAACGCTCTCTTCCGAGCCGCCTTCGGAAATGCCGTAGGCAAGGTACTTGTTGTCGGGTGAAGGCTGGAAATAATCGATCGCGTAATGCGTGCCCGGCGAGGTCGCGCGCTGGTCGGGGTCGATCAGAAGGCGCTCCTTCCCCGCGGTGCCCGTTCGCATGTACAGCTTCAGCGTGTTGTCGCTCGCCAACCGCTTCAAATAGTAGAAGGTGCCGTTGTTCGGCTGCACGCCCGTGACGCGCGCCGCGGCATCGTCGCCATAGCGCTGGATTTCCTTGAGGATCGCTGCGCGCTGCGGGATGCGATCGAGCGTCGCTCGCGTGGCGTCGGCCTGTGCTTTCATCCACGCAGCGACCTCGGGATTTTTCAGATCTTCGAGCGCGCGATAGGGATCGGCGATCGTGGTGCCGAAGTAGGTGTCGCTGGCGGGCTGCGACGGGGGCAGGAGCTTCGCCTGGCCGAATGTGGCGCCGGCCGCAAGCAGACCGAACAGTGCTGCCAGACAGCGTGTCGCAAGGGGAAAAACAGCCATGAATGCTCCCTGTAGAAAGCGTGTTTAACCAAAAATTATGCCAGCAGTCGCGGCGCGGACGGCATCCTAGGACGATATACTGCGGCCTCCGTCAGGTCGCGCATCCTAAAGATGCTATCCGAGCTCCTGTCCGCGGCGATCCTGCTGATTCTGGTGATCGACCCGTTCGGCAACGTGCCGCTGGTCGTCAGCGCGCTGCAGGCGACGCCTCCCGCCCGCCGGCGTTGGATCGTGCTGCGTGAATGCGTGATCGCCTACGCGGTGCTGCTGGCGTTTCTGTTCGGCGGCCGCGCGTTCCTGATGCTGATGCATGTCTCCGAAACATCGCTTTCGATCGCGGGCGGCGTCATTTTGTTCCTGATCGCCTTGAGGATGGTCTTTTCGCACCCCGAGGGGATTTTCGGCGACACCAGTGGCAGCGAGCCCTTGCTGGTGCCGCTGGCGATTCCGGCGATCGCCGGACCGTCCGCGCTGGCGACGGTGATGCTGATGGCTTCGCGCGAGCCCGAGCACATCGACGTGTGGCTGCTCGCCCTGACGCTGGCGATGGCGGCGACGACGCTGGTGCTGCTCGCTGCCGGCCGGCTGCAGCGCCTGTTGGGCGAGCGGGGGATGCGCGCGTTCGAGCGCCTGATGGGCCTGGTGCTCACCGCGGTCGCGGTCGAAATGCTGCTGGGCGGCATCAAGAGCATCGCCGCGCAGTTTCGCGGCTGAAGCCCCGCCTTCATGCGGCCAGCAACCAGCCCGCGTCGCGGCGCGCGGCACCGGCGCGCTCGAGCTCACCCATCAGCATCTCGGCCAGCTCGGCGGGAGGCAGACGGAAAAATCGCTGGTTGAATTCGCGATAGACTTCGACGCGATCGACATAGCCGGGCATTTGCGCCAGCGGCAGGCGTCTTTGGTCGAGCAGCGCGAAACTCAGCAGAGCCTTGAGCGCGTATTTCGCCACGCGCACGCTGCTGGCTTCGAACGCTGCGGTGCGCTGGTAGGCGCGCTCGAGCGCCGCGGCGGCATCGGTGAACGGCGCGCCGTGTCCGGGGATCACGATGCGCAGGTCGAGTCCGGCCAGCATGTCGAGCGTCGCGCGCGTGGCCGGCAGCGCGCGTGGGTCGATCTCGCGCGGCATAACCAGGCCATAGCCGTTTTCCCATAAGGCGTCGCCGGAAATAAGGATGCCGTGCTCGGGATTGTGGAATACCAGCGCAGCCATGTCGTGTCCCGGCGCGGCAAGCGCTCGCCATTCCATGCCGCCCCATACATGCGTTTCACCCGGCCGGATGATTTCGTCGTAGCCGAAGCGGTCGGTCCGCTGGTCGCAATAGCCGAGCAGCAGCGCCATCTCGTCCCAACGATCGATCAGAGGCGCCTCGGCCTCGGGCAGCGCGATCGGGCAGCGGTAGTGCGCCTTGATCGTCGCGTTGCCGCCGATGTGATCGCTATGGCAGTGCGTATTGACCAGCCGCGCAAGGGGCTCGGCGCCGATGCCGGCCGGCGTGGCGAGCAGCGCCATCGTAAGCGGCGCGTGTCGCACGTATCCGGAATCGATCAGCACGTGACCGTCGCGGCTCTTGAGCAGCACATTGTTCGATGAAAGCCAGTCGCGGACGAACACGTGCAGTTGCGGCGGCAGCTTCGGCGCGGTGCTCATCGCAGTCTGCCCAGGAACTCCTCGATCAGTCCGACGCGATCCTCGACCGCCGGTGCCGCGCGCTCGATCCGTACGCGATCCTGGCCGGCAAACCGGTAGCGGCCGTCCTGCTGGATCAGCGCGATCAGCTTGCCGGCGTCGAACGGCGGCCGCGGCCCGAACAGGACCTGCGAACGGTCGGGCCCGGCATCGACCTTGACCACGCCGAGCGGCTTGGCCAGCAGGCGCAGCCGATGGCAATAGAGCAGCGCCTGCGCCTGCTCGGGCGGCAGGCCGAAGCGATCGATCAGCTCCTCCTGCATCGACGTGAGCTCGGCTGCGGTGTCGCAATTGGCCAGCCGCTTGTAGAGAACCAGGCGCTCGTGGACGTCGCTGCAGTAGGTCTCGGGAAGCAGCGCCGGAACGTGCAGGTTGATCTCGGTGGTGACGCCCATCGGATCGTTGAGATTCGGCTCGCGCCCCGAGCGCAGCGAATCGACCGCCGCCTTGAGCATTTCGGTGTAGAGCTGAAAGCCGATCTGCTGCATCTCGCCGGACTGCTCTTCGCCGAGGACCTCGCCGGCACCGCGGATCTCGAGGTCGTGCATCGCGAGATAGAAGCCGGAGCCGAGGTCTTCCATCAGCTGGATCGCCTCGAGCCGTTTCTTCGCCTGCAGCGACAGCGCCTCTTCGCGCGGGGTCAGCAGGTAAGCGTACGCCTGGTGGTGCGAGCGGCCGACCCGGCCGCGCAGCTGATGGAGCTGCGCCAAGCCGAACTTGTCGGCGCGATGGATGATGATCGTGTTGGCGGTCGGGACATCGATGCCGGTCTCGATGATCGTCGAGCACAGCAGGAGATTCGATCGCTGCTGATAGAAGTCGCGCATCACGCGTTCCAGCTCGCGCTCGGGCATCTGGCCGTGCGCGATCGCAATCCGCGCCTCCGGCATCAGCGCCTCGAGCTTCTCGCCCATCGTCGCGATCGTGTCGATGTCGTTGTGCAGGAAGTAGATCTGCCCGCCGCGCTTCAACTCGCGCAGACATGCTTCGCGCACGATGCCCGGCGAATACTGGGAGACAAAGGTCTTGATCGCCAGCCTGCGCTCGGGCGCGGTGGCGATCACCGAAAAGTCGCGCAGACCCTCGAGCGACATCGCCAGTGTGCGCGGGATCGGCGTCGCCGTCAGCGTCAGGACATCGACCTCGGCGCGCAGGCGCTTCAGCTGTTCCTTCTGCCGCACGCCGAAGCGATGCTCCTCGTCGATCACCACCAGACCGAGACGCTTGAATTTCACGTCGCGCTGGATCAGCTTGTGCGTGCCGATGACCAGGTCGATACGCCCGCTGGCAAGGCCCTCGAGCACCGTCTTGACTTCGGCGGCGGAGCGAAAGCGCGACAATTCGGCGAGCTTGACCGGCAGGTCGCCGAAGCGGTCGGAAAAAGTCTGGAAATGCTGCTCGACCAGCAAGGTCGTCGGCACCAGCACCGCGACCTGCTTGCCGTCCGCGACGGCGACGAACGCCGCGCGCAGCGCCACCTCGGTCTTGCCGAAGCCGACATCGCCGCAGACCAGCCGATCCATCGGCTTGCCGGAGGTGAGATCGCGGATCACCGCCTCGATGGCGGCGGCCTGGTCGGGCGTCTCCTCGAAGCCGAAGCCCGCAGCGAAGGCTTCGTATTCGTGCAGGTCGTACTTGAATGCGTGTCCTTGCCTGGCGGCGCGCTGCGCGTAGAGGTTCAAGAGCTCGGCCGCGGTGTCGTGCGCGCGCTGTGCGGCTTTTTTCTTCGCCTTGTCCCATTGCCCGCTGCCGAGCTCGTGCAGCGGCGCCGCATCCGGCGCCGCGCCGCTGTAGCGACTGATCAGGTGCAGGCTCGATACCGGCACGTACAGCTTGGCGTCGTTTGCATAAAGCAGGTGCAGGAATTCGTTCGGACCGTCGCCCAGGTCGAGCGTCGTCAGGCCGAGGTAGCGGCCGATGCCGTGCTGCTCGTGCACGACCGGATCGCCGATGCGCACTTCGGACAGATCGCGCAGCATCGCATCGACGTTGCTCCGCCGCGCGTCGCGCTTGCCCGGCCTCCGGACGACCCCGGCGTAAAGCTCGGCCTCGGTGATCAGCGAGATGTTGGCTTCGGGCCAGACGAAGCCGGCATGGAGCGGGCTCGCGACCAGCGCCGGGCTCGCATCGCCGGCGATGAACTCCGCCCAGTCGGCGACGACCGCCGGCTTGAATCCGTATTCGGCGAAATACTGCTGCATGGTTTCGCGGCGGCCGAGACTCTCCGCTGCGATCAATACGCGCTCCGGCGTGGCGGTCACGTGGCGCTTGAGCGCGCGCAGCGGATCGTCGGCACGGCGATCGACCTGGACCGGGGGAAGGGCATGCGTGGCGTGTCCGCGGCGCGATCGCCTGGGCTGCGCTGCCGCGGTGGCCGGCGTCGCGGCAGTGCCGTCCTCGCCCGGCCGCTCGACCGCGTCGGCCGAGAGCGTCGCGTCGTCGACGGACGCAACCGACGCTGCGAGCTCGATGCGCGCGAACGGCTTGAGCACGCGATGGAACTCGTCTTCGGGCACGAACAGCTCGCTGGGCGCGAGCAGCGGCCGCGCGCGATCGCCTCGCAGCAGCCGGTAGCGCGCGTCGGTGTCCTCCCAGAAGCGCCGGATCGCCGAGGGCACGTCGCCGTGCAGGCAGACGACCGTTTCCGGCGGCAGATATTCGGTCAGCGTCGCAGTCGCGTCGAAAAACAGCGGCAGGTAGTATTCGATCCCGGCCGGCATGATGCCGTTCGACACATCCTTGTACAGCGGAGACTTCGACGGATCGCCTTCGAAGACCTCGCGGAACCGCCCGCGAAAGCGCGTCCGGCCCGCCTCATCCTGCGGAAATTCGCGCGCCGGTAGCAGCCGCACCCGCGGCACCGGATACACGGTACGCTGCGTATCGACATCGAAGGTGCGGATCGACTCGATCTGGTTGTCGAACAGGTCGATGCGGTACGGCAGCGGGCTGCCCATCGGAAACAGGTCGATCAACCCGCCGCGGATGCCGAATTCGCCCGGCGAGACGACTTGCGTCACGTGCTGATATCCGGCCAGCGCGAGCTGCGAGCGCAACCGGTCGACATCGAGCGTCTCGCCCTGCTCGATGAAGAAGGTGAACGCAGCGAGATACGACGGCGGGGCGAAGCGGTACAGCGCCGTTGTCGCCGCCACGATCACCACATCGCAGTCGCCGCGTGACGTGCGATAGAGCGTCGCCAGCCGCTCCGACACCAGATCCTGATGCGGAGAAAAATGGTCGTACGGCAGCGTTTCCCAATCAGGCAGAACGGCGATCTTGAGCGCCGGCGCGAACCATGCGATTTCGGCCGCCAGCCGTTGCGTAGCCAGCGCATCGGCGCAGACGATGGCCGACAGCTGGCGGCGTTGCGCGGCGTCCGTCGCGGCTTGCGCGAGCGCCAGCGCGTCGGCCGACCCGGCCAATGGCTGCGCGGCGGCCTTCCGCCCGGGTGGCGGCACGGCGGGCAGGAGGCGGGGAAGGGGAACGAACGGCGGCGGGCTGGACGCCAGCGACGGGGACAACGGAAGCGACAATGCCGATGATCCGGAAAAAAATTAATTATACGGGGCTGGCACCGCTGCTGTCCCGCGATGCGGCGGCGCGCGACTCCGGTCGGCGGTTATCCTGTGATGCGACGATTTGTTGGCCCGGCCGCCGATGCCGACTCAATGCGCGACGCGACCGTATTTGTCGTCGAAGCGCACGATGTCGTCTTCGCCCAGGTAATCCCCGCACTGCACTTCGATCATGACCAGCGGCTCGTCGCCCGGATTTTCCAGCCGGTGGCGTGTCTCGATCGGGATGAAGGTCGATTGGTTGACCAGCAGCGGATAAACGCGGTCGCCGTTGGTGACGCGCGCCTCCCCGCTGACGACCACCCAGTGTTCACCGCGCCGGTGGTGAAGCTGAAGCGAGAGGGCGGCGCCCGGCCTGACCTCGATACGCTTGATCTTGAAGCCGGGCCCTTCCTGCAGCACCGTATACGCGCCCCATGGCCGGGCGACGGTGCGGTGCGTTCTGTAGGTGTCGTGGCCGCGAGCCTTGAGCTCACCGACGACTTCGCGCACGCGCTGCAGGTGATCGCGGTGCGCGACCAACAGCGCGTCTGGCGTGTCGACGATGACCAGGTTGTCGACACCGACGGTAGCGACGATACGGTCGCCGGCGTGGACGAAGGTGTCGCGCGTGCCGATAGCCACGCGCTCGCCCTGGCCGCGATTGCCCGCTGCGTCCGGTTCGGTCAGCGCCGAGACCGCCTGCCACGAACCGACGTCGCTCCAGTCGAATCCGCCGCGGACTACGGCGACGCGATCGGCCTTTTCCATCACTGCGTAGTCGATCGAAACGTCCGGCACGGCGGCGAACAGCGCGGCTTCGATTTCCAGCAGCGGCGCATCGGCATTCGCCCGCAGCCCCTGCCAGACGCTGCGCACCGACGCGTACATCGCCGGCGCATGGTCATGAAACGCTGCAAGGATCGTGGCCGGCGTAAAGCAGAACATGCCTGAGTTCCAGACGTAACTGCCGGCGGTGAGGAATGCCACCGCGTCGGCGAGCGGTGGTTTTTCGACAAAGCGAGCGGCGCGAAACGCGTCTTCGGCGTCCAGCGCCTCGCCGCACTCGATGTAGCCGTAGCCGGTCTCGGGATGGGTCGGACCGATGCCGAACGTCACGATCCAGCCTTTCTTGGCGAGACCCTTCGCGCGGTCGACCGCGGCGGTGAACGCGCGCTGGTCGCGGATCAGATGATCCGACGGCAGCGCGAGCAGGACTGCATCGGCGCCGTAGCGCGACTCCGCGTAGAGCGCCCCCAGAGCGAGTGCCGGTCCGGTATTGCGGCCGAAAGGCTCGAGCAGATAAGTGACGCGGGGCGGCGCCTTTTCGATCGCGGCAGAAAACTGATCCTTGGTCTGGAAATAGTAGTCGCGGTTGGTGATGACGACGAGTCCGGCGATGTCGGGGAGCGCTGCCGCGCGGGCGGCGGTCTTGCCGAGCAGCGATTCGCCATCCGGCAAGGTCAGGAAAGGTTTCGGCGCGGTCTCTCGCGACAGCGGCCACAGGCGCGTCCCGGCGCCGCCGGAGAGAATGATCGGTACCAGGCTCATGACTGTCTTGTGCTTTGCCGGATCGGCCCCATTTTAGCAGCAACGTCCTGAAAAACCGGCGGTTCCGCGAGAGCGGCGCTGGCGGGAACTGATATAATATTGTCTCAATCGCGCGGGGCCCGAGCTTGGCCCCACTGTTCACCCGGGGGCGACCTGGTTTCGACGGGGACTGTGAAGCAGCGCGGGGCATGCCAAGGTGCAGAACCTTGTGAATCCTCTGCAATCGCAAACTTAACTGCGAACGACGAAAACTACGCTCTGGCGGCTTAATCCCGCCGGACCTCGCACCGGGCGGCGCTCAGCCCGGGTGATGTAACTGTCACAGCGAGGACATTTCGAGCGATCGCGCGCGTCCGGGTCACTTGGACGAGGCGCTAAATCAAGGTGACTGGTTCCGGCGTCGCCTGCCCGTCAGTGGCGCCGGGGCGAGAGCACAATGACGTGGCTAAGCATGTAGTCCCGACTGTGTAGCGTTTTCGGACGCGGGTTCGATTCCCGCCGCCTCCACCAAACTAAAGAATGACGGCCCCTTCGCGGGGCCGTTTTCTTTTCG
>Ga0207657_10005779_pt1 | contig 12898 bp, 16 predicted proteins | sample KBSC33metaG_FD_184316 | JGI IMG/M metagenome (GOLD analysis project Ga0207657, IMG submission 184316) | Corn rhizosphere microbial communities from Kellogg Biological Station, Michigan, USA - KBS C3-3 metaG (SPAdes) (version 2) | ecosystem: Host-associated > Plants > Roots > Rhizosphere > Soil ...
TGTGACGAGCTGTTACCAGGGACTGATCGACGCGGTCGTGGTGGACGAGGCCGACGCCGACGACCTCGACGGCCTCGGAGACGTGCGGCCGATCGTGACCCGCACGCTCATGAGCGACGCCGACGCGCGCCGCCGACTCGCGGAGGCCGCGCTGGGCGCGGTACCTGCATGAGGGTCGCAATCGTGGGCGGCACGGGAGACTTCGGGCTCGCTCTTGCAGCCCGGCTCGTCGAGGCGGGGGACGAGGTCGTGATCGGCTCCCGCGACCCGGCGAGGGCGCAGGAGAAGGCGAACGAGGTCGGCGCGACTGCCGGCGCCGCAAACGAGGAGGCAGTCCACGGCGTGGATCTCGTCGTTCTCGCGACGAAGGCGGACGGGGCGCTCTCGACGGCAGCTGACCTTGCGGAGGCGATCGGCGAGACGCCCGTGCTCAGCGTGGCCAGCGATCTGCGGTCGGCCGACTCGCTCTCGCTCGCCCAGCGGACGCAGGACATCCTTCGTGCGCCGGTGGTGGCCGGGCTCCACTCGCTCGCGGCCGGCAAGCTCGCGCACGGCCGGCCCGACGAGGACGCCTTCGTCTGCGGCGACGACGCGGGTGCCAAGGCACTCGCGCTCGAGCTCGCGGGCAGGGTCGTCGCCGGCCGCGCCCTCGACGCCGGGCCGCTCGCGAGCGCGCGCGCCCTCGAGGGGATGACGGCCGTGATCGTCAACCTCAACAAGCGCTACAAGGGGCACGCCGGCATCCGCGTCACCGGGCTTCCGTGACGCGGGTCGTCGAGATCCAGGAGCCGGCGGAGCGGTCGCGCATCGCCGAAGCCGTCCTCCGAGATCTGCGCGACTGGTTCGGGATCGAGGAGTCCACGCGCGCCTACATCGAAGAGGCGGCGTCGCTCCCGACGTTCGCGGTCGAGCCCGACGCAGGCTTCCTCTGCCTCAAGCACCACACGCCGCAGGCGGCCGAGATCTACGTCATGGGCGTCCGGCGGGAGCAGCACCGCCGCGGCATCGGGCGGGCGCTCGTCGCCGCGGCCGAGCGCTGGTGCCGCGCGAAGGGCATCCGCTACCTCCAGGTGAAGACGCTCGGCCCCTCGCGGGAGAGCGCCGGCTACGCCGCGACGCGCCTGTTCTACGAGGCGGTCGGTTTCGTCGCCCTCGAGGAGCTGCACGGCCTCTGGAGCCACGACAACCCGACGCTGCTCCTCGTCAAGGACGTCGGGCCGGGGTTCTCCGTCACGCCGGTCGAGGGGCTGCCGGAGCTGCGCGAGGGGGACGACCTCGCGGCGCTCATCGCCGAGCGGACGGAGCTCGAGGACGGGGACGTGGTCGTCGTCGCGCAGAAGGCGGTCTCGAAGGTCGAAGGCCGCGTGGTGGCGCTCAAGGACGTGGAGGCGTCGGAACAGGCGAGGGAGCTGGCGGGCGACGAGGCCGATCCGCGCCGGATCCAGGTCATCCTCGACGAGGCCGTCGAGCTCGTTCGCGTTCGTCCACCGCTCCTGATCGCCCGCACGCGCCACGGGTACGTCTGCGGCTCGGCCGGCGTCGACGCGTCGAATGCGCCCGAGCCGGAGACCGTCGTCCTCCTGCCGCTCGATTCCGACGCCTCGGCGGCGCGATTGCGCGAGGACTTGCGGGAGAGGACGGGCGCCGACGTCGGGATCATCGTCACCGACTCCTTCGGCCGGCCCTGGCGCGCCGCGACGACGGACGTCGCGATCGGCGCCGCCGGGGTCGAGGTCGTGCGCGACCTCGCGGGCGAGCGTGATCCGACCGGCTACGAGCTGCACGCGACGCGAATCGCCGTCGCGGACGAGATCGCCGGCGCGGCGCAGCTCGTCTTCGGCAAGCTCGACCGCGTCCCGGTCGCGATCGTGCGGGGGCTCGACGTGCGGGGCGACGGCCGTGGCGCCGACATCGTCATCCCGCCCGAGACGGACCTGTTCCGTTAGAACACGCGCGATGGCCGATGCGATCGAGCAGGCGAACGAGCTGCTGCGGGAACGGGGCTACGCGGAGCGCGACCTCGCCGTGCACAGCGGCCCGCGCGGGAAGGCGCTGCTCAAGGGGAACAAGATCCTCAGCCCGCTCAGCGACGAGGCGGAGGTCGTCCTCCGGGTCGTCCGCGAGCTCGTGCCGACCGACGGAGAGCTCGGCGGCAAGATCCTGCGCCCCGCCGAGCTGCGGGCGAAGCTCTGACCGTGCCAAAGGAGGTCGACCCAGGCGAGGTCGAGCTTCGGCGTTCAGATCTCGCCTCCGATCCGCTCGAGCAGTTCCGGCGTTGGTTCGCCGAGGCGGGAGCCGCAGTCGAGGTCCCGGAGGCGATGGCCCTCGCGACAGCGGCGGCGGATGGCGCGCCGTCCGTGCGGATGGTGCTGCTGAAGGGCTTCGACGAGCGCGGGCTCGTCTTCTACTCGCACCACACGTCGCGCAAGGGGAGGGAGCTGGACGCCAATCCGCAGGCGGCGCTCCTCTTCCACTGGTCGCCGCTCGGCCGGCAGGTGCGGGTGGAGGGGAGGGTCGAGGACGTCTCCCCGGAGGAGTCGGACGCGTACTTCGCGACGCGGCCGCGCGGCGCCCAGCTCGGCGCACTCGCCTCACGGCAGAGCGAGCCGCTCGAGTCGCGCGCGGGGCTGGAGGAGCGGCTCGCGGAGGTGGAACGCGAGCTGGGCGAGGGTCCCGTGCCGCGGCCGCCGACGTGGGGCGGGTTCCGCCTCGCCCCGGAGGCGTGGGAGTTCTGGCAGCACCGCGCGAGCCGCCTCCACGACCGCTTCCGCTACGTGCGGAACCGGGGCGGTGGCTGGAGCGTCTCGCGGCTCTTCCCGTAACGGGATTCCGAGGTGAACCACTCGGGCCCGGAGGCTTCTGCCCACGCGTCGATCGCCGCACCGAGCTCTTCACGCTTCGCGGGATCGTAGGCCGCGGCCAGCTCGGGGCTGGTCAGATCGTTCGACCAGGCCTGCAGGACCGGAGCGAAGGCCGCGAGCATCGCGGTCGCGATGGGCTCGCGGGCGTCCCGCCACGAGTCGAGCGCGATCTCGTATTCCACTTCGCCCGTCCGCGCCCAGCCCCCCTCGCGCATCGTTGCCTCGACGGTTGCTCCGTGCGGCATGCTCGCGGCGAGGCGTGTAGCTCCGGGCACCTCCACCGGAGGCACTTCGCCGGCGTTCTCGGCACAGGTACGGGCGAACTCTCGGACCGCATCCAGCCCGGTGGTCGGCTCAGCCGCTCTGTGCCCGGCCGAGCGCTGCACGACGAGGAAGGGCGTTCCGGAGAGCGAGCCGAGAGTCCGCTCGTGCATGTCGTTGCCGGTGATGCCGATCAGGCGTGTCTGCGCCGCCCAGGCGCGACCGTGGCTCTCGGAGATCAGCTCGTCGCCGCAACGCAGGCGAAGGTCGAGCCCGTAGGTGTGCGAGAGAAACCCGTCCACGCCGCCACGCGCGTGGTAGCCCACCTGGAACATCGCGTCGACGCCTTGCTCCGGCAGGTCCCAGACGTTCCACGTCTCGATCCGCGCGCCGGAAGGGAGCGCCCCCGCGGCGATGTTGGCCGGGTTCCCGCTCGCATGGTTGTCGAGCACGACGACCTCCGTCGCGCCTCCGGTGAGGAGTCCTTCGCACGCGGCTGCCACCTCCTCCTCGTAGCGCCGCTTTCCCGTGCGCCAGTACTCCGGGCACGCCGCGACGATCTCGCGCGCCTGGCCGAGTTGCGACACGCCCTCCATGTCCGCGCTCAGGACGACCAGCACGGCGCAAACAATCTCACGTCTTGTCGGCGAGGCTGCGGCGGAGGGCAGCGAGCCGCTCGTCCCACGCGGCGCCGACGGAGACCATCCACTCGACGGCTTCCTCGAGCGGCGCCGGCGTCACCTCGTACCGCGTCTCGCGCCCGGCGCGCTTCGCCCGCAGCAGGCCGGCGTCGGCCAGCGCGGAGAGCTGCTTCGCGACCGCCTGCCGCGTGACGGGGAGCTCGGCCGCGAGCTCGGTCGCGGTCGCTGTGCCGCGCGTCGCCACCGCCTCGACGAGCGAGCGTCGGCCCGCATCACCCAGCGCGGTGAAGACGCGGTCTACGCCGCCAGGGCCGTCCACGCCATCGCGCGCAGCTCGAACGCCGGAGCGAAGTCGGGCGAGGATTCCACGACGTGCACGCGCGTGCCGTCCACGACGGGCTCGAGCTCGATCGCGACGCTGCCGCCGTCGTCCCAGTCGAGGACGAGCCGCTCGGCCTCCTCGAGCTCGCGCACGACGGCGTGCCGCTCGTCGCCGTCGCCCCAGCGGAAGACGCCCTCGCCGCCGGGCCGCGCGTCCAGCTCGACGTCCGACGCAAACCACTCTTCGAGGCGTTCCGAATCCGTCAGCGCCTCCCACACCTCGTCGGGCTGCTCCGGAACCACGATCTCGCGCTCGATCTCCATTTGCGCAACCTCCTAGTTGCGTATTAATGTGCAACCGATGAGTAGCGTATCGAACCACCTGGTGCCCATGGTGGTCGAGTCGGACGGCCGCTTCGAGCGCTCGTTCGACATCTTCTCGCGACTGCTGCGCGAGCGGATCGTCTTCCTCGGCACCGAGGTCGAGGCCTCGGCGGCGAACCTCGTCGTCGCGCAGCTCCTCTTCCTCGAGGCGGAGGATCCCGACTCGGACATCCGCTTCTACATCAACTCCCCGGGTGGCGACGTCTACGCGGGGATGGCCATGTACGACGCGATGCAGTTCGTGAAGCCGGACGTCCAGACGTACTGCATCGGCATGGCGATGTCGATGGGCGCCCTGCTGCTCGCGGGCGGCACGGCCGGCAAGCGGTTCGTGCTGCCGAACTCGAAGGTGATGATCCACCAGGGCTCCGCCGGCACCCGCGGGACTCCGGCCGACATCCAGATCGCGGCGCGCGAGATCCTCTCCCTCACCCGTCGCTACGCCGAGGTGATCGCCCACCACTCGGGCCGGGACGTCGAGCAGGTGATGCAGGACATCGACCGCGACCGCTTCCTCGGGCCGGACGAGGCCGTGGACTACGGGCTCGCGGACTCGGTCCTCGCGTCGCGCAACGGCGACGGCGCGGGCTAGCCGCGACCGGACGCGGGCCCGTCCCAGCGGACGCTGTCGCCGAGGATCTCGTCGATCCGCTCGAGCGTCGCGGGGTCGAGCTCGACGCCCGAGGCCGCCGCGTTGTCCTCGACCTGCTCGGGACGGGTCGCGCCGATGATCGCGGAGGCGACGTTGTCCTCGCGCAGCACCCAGGCGAGCGCGAGCCGGGCCGGCGAGAGCCCGAGCTCGTCGGCGACCGGGCCCAGCCGCTGCACCCGCTCGAGCAGCTCCTGGTCGCCGGCGCGGTCCATGAAGTAGTTCATCCTTTCGTGCGCCGCGCGGCTGTCGCTCGGGGGCGGCTCGCCGGGCCGGTACTTGCCGGTCAGGATGCCCTGGCCGAGCGGCGACCAGACGATCTGCGAGATGCCGAGCTCCCGCGACGCCGGGATGACGTCGCGCTCGGGTCCGCGCCAGATCATCGAGTACTGCGGCTGGCTCGAGACGAAATGCTCGACGCCGTCCATCGCCTGCGCCTCGCGGATCTTCTCCTCCGGCCACTCGCTGAAGCCGAGGTAGCGCGCCTTGCCCTGCCGCACGACCTCGGTCAGCGCCTCCATCGTCTCCTCGAGCGGCGTGTCCCAGTCGTAGCGGTGGCACTGGTAGAGGTCGACGTAGTCGGTGCGGAGCCGCCGCAACGAGGCGTCGATCTGCTTGGCCACCTGCTCGCGAGAGAGGCCGCGGTCGGTGTCCGACATCGGGAAGTAGAGCTTGGTCGCGAGGACGTACGAGTCGCGCGGCCGGTCGGCCAGCACCTCGCCGAGAAACTCCTCGGCGCCGCCGCCCGAGTAGACGTTCGCGGTGTCGATGAAGTCGATCCCCAGCTCGAACGCCTTCGCCACGCACGCCTCGGCACGGTCGCGCTCGACCGAGCCGCCGTATGTCATCCAGGAGCCGAGCGCGATCTCCGACACGACCAGGTCGCTCGAGCCAAGCGTTCTCCGGCGCATTGCTTCGACGCTAATGGCTACCGTCCAGGCTGTGCCGCAGCTCGATGCGATCGGGATCGTCTCCTCCGACCTCGCCCGCACGCGCGCGTTCTACGGCCTGCTCGGCATCGAGTTCGCCGCGGGCGACGACCACGTCGAGGCGACGATGCCGAACGGCCTGCGCCTGATGCTCGACACCGAGGACGTCATGCGCAGCTTCGACCCCGACTGGAGCCGGACGACCGGGAACCAGGCCACGCTCGCCTTCGCGTGCGACAGCCCGGCCGAGGTCGACGAGCTGTACAAGCAGGTCGTTGCGGCCGGCTTCGAAGGCCATAAGGAGCCGTGGGACGCATTCTGGGGATACCGCTACGCGCAGCTCCGCGACCCCGACGGCGTGCCGATCGACCTGTTCGCCAAGCTCTGACGAGCGCGCTCGTCGAGGAGGAGGTCGAGCTCGGGGACGGGTTGCGCCTGGAGATCCTCCGCCCGCCGAACGCCGACGAGCTGATCGACGACGCGGAGTTCGACGAGGAGGAGTTCCTGCCGTACTGGGCCGAACTCTGGCCGAGCGGCCTCGCCCTCGCCCGCCATGTCGCCGCCCGCGAGCTGCGCGGGCTGCGCGTGCTCGAGCTCGGTTGCGGCCTCGGGCTGCCGGCGCTCACCGCCGCACTCCGCGGCGCCGACGTCCTCGCCACGGACTGGGCGGACGACGCGATCGAGCTGCTGCGGCGGAACGCGGAGCGCAACGGCGTCTTCCTGCGCGTCGCCCGCGTCCGCTGGAGCGAGCCGGAGCCTCTGCTCCGCGCCGCCCCGTGGGATCTCGTCCTCGGCGCCGACCTGCTCTACGAGGCGCGCAACGCCGAGCAGCTCGCCGAGCTCCTTCCGAGCCTCGGCGGCGAGGTGCTGCTCGCCGAGCCGGGCCGGCCGTACGCGAAGGAGTTTCTCGAGCGGTTCCGGGCGGAGCCCGTCGGTGAGCGGATCTACCGGCTAGCCTGCTGAGCCGTGTTCGCTGCCCTCGCCCTGTCGATCTCGCTCGCGGTGGCTCCGAAGCCGCACGTCATCTGGAAGCCGATCCCCTTCGGCCCGAGGCGCAAGGCCGAGATGGCTGCGTACGCCAAGAGGCACTACGGCATCCATTCCTGGCGTCTCCACCCGAAGGTGATCGTCGAGCACTACACCGGCAGCAACAGCTTCTCTGCGACGTGGAACACGTTCGCGGCGAACACGCCCGACCCGGAGCTCGGCGAGCTTCCCGGCACGTGCTCGCACTTCGTCGTCGATCGAGACGGCCGGATCTACCAGCTCGTCCGCGTGAACGTCATGTGCCGCCACACCGTGGGCCTCAACTACGTCGCCATCGGCATCGAGCACGTGGGGACGTCAGACGCCGAGATCCTCCACGATCAAGCCCAGATCCAGGCGTCGCTCGAGCTCTCCGCCTGGCTCGTCGACCGGTTCCACATCCGGATCCGCAACGTGATCGGGCACAACGAGAGCCTGTCGAGCCCGTACCACCGGGAGCTGTACAAGCCCTGGGCGCACCAGACGCACGCCGACTGGAACCATCGGGACATGGACGTCTATCGCGGAAAGCTGCGTGCCCTTTTGCGCTCCGACGCGCGTAGCTAGACTCCGCGGCCATGCCGCGCTATCTCATCGTTCGCAGCTTCGAGGTCGGGGAGGATCAGATGCCTCCTGTCGGGCGCCGCTCGCGGCAGCTGACCGAGGACGAGTTCCCCGAGATCACGTGGGAGCACAGCCACGTGGTCGTCGACGACGAGGGACTCGTGCAGACGTACTGCGTCTACGCGGCGCCGAACGAGGAGATGGTCCGGGAGCACTCCACGAGACTCGGCCAGCACGAGATCACCCTCCTCCGTGAGATTGCCGGCGATGTCACGCCGGCGGACTTCCCGCCCGTCTAGCTCTCGGTCCCGCCCAGGCCGAGCAGCTGCACGTCGTCCACGTGGAAGTACACGGACTGCGCGACGGCGAGCCGTTTGCGCAGGAAGCGAACCTGCTCGACGTCCTCGGCGGGGGTCATGTCGAGCGCCTCCTTGTACAGCGTGACGGCGTACTGCTTCGCCCAGCCGCGCTCCGCCTCCTCCGCTGCGGCGACAAAGTGCCGAACCGCATGCTCGAGCTCGCCGGCGCCGCGCCAGTGGCGCGCCAGCGCCGCACCGGCCTCGCCGACCTCCGGAGTCGACTCCTCGATGAACTCGGCGATGTGCCGGTGGCCTTCCCGCCGCCGGGCGCGTGGCTGGAGGTCGTAGGCGACGTCGCGGATCAGGACGTGCTTGAACGACCACTGCTCGTCTCCCTCGATCAGCGACGTGACCTCGCGGCGGATCAGGTCGCGCCGCTCGAGGGCGGCGAGCGCCGAGCCCAGGCCGTCCGGATCTCGAGCAAGCCGCTCGAGGGCTCCTCGCCAGAAGAGCCGGCCCGCGATCGACGCGTCGAGGATCACCTCTCGCTCCTCCGCGGGTAGCGCGTCGAGGCGCGCCGCTACGAGTCCACGGATCGTGGTGGGGAGGCCGTCCGCCTCCTCGCCGCGCTCGGTCAGGACGGCGGCGAGCTGCTCGATGAAGAGCGGGTTCCCTTCCGCCGCCTCCGCCACCCTGGCCGCCTTCGTGTCGGCCCCGAGGAGATGGAGCGCGAGCTCGGACGCGTCCTTGCCTCCCAGCGGCTCGAGGGGAAGCGCGTTGTACGCGAGCAGGCCGCCTCCCCACATGGGCCGCGTGTCGAGCAGCTCCGGCCGGGAGAGCGTCAGCAGCAGAACGGGCAGGTCGTGGAGGCGTGCGGCGAGAAGCTCGATCAGGTCGAGGAGCACGGGGTCGGCCCAGTGGATGTCCTCGAAGACGAACGCAGTCGCCTCGTCTCGAGCTCCCGCTTCGATGAAGAGCCGGACGGACCGGAAGAGGCTGTCGCGGTCGGGCGCGGTCGCCTTCGTCTCGAACCCGAGCATGATCGCGATGTGCCCGGCGACGGCCTCGGCCTCCTCCGTGCCGACGAGCCGCTCCACGAGCGTGCGCAGCTTTCCCGTCGCCACAGCGACGTCATCGCTGTCGAAGATGCCGGCGAGCTCCTTCACCTGCATCGCGAACGCGCCGTACGGGCTGCGCTCGCGATAGGGCAGGCAGCGGCCGCGGACGACGCGCCCCCCGCGGGACGCGATGCGCTGGGTGAACTCCGCCGTGAGCCGTGACTTGCCGACGCCTGGAGCGCCCAGCACGGTGATGAGGTGGGGGCGGTGTTCGCGCTCGACGCGCTCCCAGGTGGCATCGAGGAGGTCGATTTCCCGGCTGCGCCCGACGAACGGAGTGCTCGACAGGTCGCGCTCGCCGGCGGCCGAGGCTGCCGCCACCGCGCGCCACGTCTTGAGCGGCTCTGTTTTTCCCTTCGCCGTCACGGGCTCGAGCGGCGCGTACTCGATCGCGGCGCGCGTCGCGCGGTACGTCTCCTCGCCGACGACGATCTCACCGACGGGAGCGTGCTGCTGCAAGCGCGAGGCGGTGTTCACGACGTCGCCGGCGACCATGGCCTCGCCCAGCGCCGGCCGTGCGGAAAGGGTGACGACCGCCTCGCCCGTGTTCACGGCCCCCCGGATCTGGAGCTCGAGCCCGGGCTGCTCGGTGTTGAGGGCAGCGACCGCGTCGCGCACGGCCAGCGCCGCCCGGACGGCTCGCTCGGGATCGTCGCCGTGGGCGGTCGGCGCGCCGAAGACCGCCATCACGGCGTCGCCGACGAACTTCTCCACGATGCCGCCGAAGGACTCGAGCTCGTCGCGGACCGTGCCGTGGTACGGCGTGAGAATCGCCCGCACGTCCTCCGGATCGAGCTGCTCGGAGCGAGACGTGAAGCCGACGAGGTCGACGAAGACGACGCTGACGATTCGCCGCTCCTCGCGGTGCGGCGCCTCCTCGGCCAGCGGGGCCCCGCACGCAAGGCAGAAACGGGCGATTGCAGGGTTGTCCTGGCCGCATGCAGGGCAACTGGGCATCTCAGCATCCTGGCAGCGTTCCGGTTGCATAGCAACGGATTCGGGCCTCCGACCGTTGTCGGATTGATGACGAGATCCATCAGCGGCGTCGGTGTGCTCCTGGCGGCTGCGATCGCGCTCGCCGGCTGTGCCGGCAGCGGCAGCGGCAGCGCGAGTGGCACCACCGGCGGTGTCGCGGGCTCCGAGCACGCTCAGGGAGCCGGAAACTTCCGCGCGAGCGTGCACGGCTTCGAGGCCAGGCTCCAGACGAGCGTGCGCGCATTTCAGAGCGGGAACATGACGAAGGCGATTGCCTCGGGCGGCCCGCTCCTGACGAACTGCGTGCAGACCGTCGACACCAGGATCGCCCCGCACGCCCCGACGCACTCGCAGCAGCAGGTGCTGGCGCACCTGCGCTCCGCCTGTGACGCGATGTCTCACGCGGCCAGCGCCGCCGCGGCGGGCAGCACCATGAAGGCGAAGCAGTTCGCCCAGGTCGCGCTCACGCAGGCGCAGATCGCCGCCCGCCTGTCAGGCTGACTAGCTCAGCCCTTGCTCACGACGAGGCTCACCTTCGCGTGATGCCTGAGCCGCTTGCCGTGCTTCGGGCTCTGGGAGATGACGCGCCCCTTCGCCTTGGAGGATGCGACCATCCTGACCTTGCCGACGGAGCAGGACGCCTTCCTGATCGCTGCCTTCGCTGCGGTGAGACGCTTGCCCGTGACGTTGGGGACGATGCACGGCCGGGGGACGAACTTCACCTTGACCGAGACGTCGTCGTTCGCGGTGAGCCGGCAGCCGCGGCTGCCCTTACAGGCGCCCGACCAGCCGGCCAGCTTCCAGCCCCTGGCTGCCTTCGCTCGCAGCGTCACCGACGTCCCGTAGGCGTAACCGTGCGAGCAGGTCCTGCCGCAGGCGATCCCGCCCGGCGCGCTCGTCACCTTTCCCTTGCCCGACTTCGTGACGGAGACCGTGTTCAGGAACGCGGTGCGGGCCGCCTGCGCCCGTGTGGCGACCAGGGCTGACTGGTAGTCCTGCACGTAGGCGAAACGGAACCTCGTCGAGCCGCCGGCCGGGATCGTGCCGGCCTGGTGCAACGTGAGCTCGCTCGCGAAGTTGACGACGGCCGTGAACTTCGCTTCGGTCACGGGGCGGTCGTACACGATCGCTCCCTGGCCGGTCGACGCGTCACCGTCGGCGGCGCCGTGCATGCGGACGAGAATCGCGCCGGGCGAGGAGGGCAGCGAGACCGTCGTTCCGGTGACGTGCGTCGCAAAGCTGTCCTGGCCGGGGAACTCGTACTCGACCTGGGCGGAGTTGCCGCTCGGCCCCCAGAATCGCTGGCTGTTGTCCCAGAGCAGGTCGAGGGAGTGCGGCTTGCCGTCCGTGCTCGTGAACGTGTCGGTGAACCAGCTGACGTGTCCGTCGTGATCCTGGGCGATCGTGCGGTGGTCGGTCACGCCCGTGGTCGCGAACGTCGCGCAGGTGCTCGAGGTCGGTGGGTACGTCGCGCTCGTGCACTTGACGATCGGGTCCGTCTCGGTGATCACGACGTTGCCGGTCGCCTTGTCGACGGTGTGCGTCTCGGTCAACGCCGGCAACCCGGTGCCGCCCGGGCTAATCCCGGCGGCGGCGCGCGGGGCGTAGGCGTTCGCGCCGTCGATCTGCAGCTCCGAGCGCGTCGGCGAGGGGGCGTCCTTGGCGAAGAGGGCGCTGTTGCAGGCGAAGGTGATCGTCGTGTTCCTGAACGTCGAGTCGTACAGATAGCCGTCGCTGAGGCCGCAAGCTCCGAGCGACGCATAGTCGAAGGCGCCCGTCTGCTGCTGGGCGTCGACGAGGTAGTCGATGATCTTGCCGTTGTTCGCTCCGCCGCCCACCTTGGTCGAGTCCCGTTCGCCGACGCCGAGCACGGGGCCGGCGAACGGCGTCAGGTCCGAGGGATTCGTGCCGGCCGGTACAGCGAGCAGCCGGCAAGTGAGATCGAGGAGAGCGTTGAGGCTGGCCGAGGGAACCGAGAACGAGCCGCCGGAATCGACCGCGACATTCTTCTTGACGGCCACGTGCTTGTCGCCGAAGTAGCAGTTGACGTCGACCAGGTCGCCCGCGGTGCCGCCGCTCGCCGTGCCGGAGATCGCGAACGTCTGCGAGCTCGCGTCCTCGTCGGCGACGAAGAACGAGGGGTTCGAGGGAGTCGCGATCTGCGATGCGGTGATCGCCGCGTGTGTCGCCGGGCTGGCGAGCAGGCCGCCGAGCACGAGCGTGGCGGCCAGCGCTGTCATCACCGCCAACCTGATCCTGCTCGAGCCAATGAGAAGGGGCCCCATCCGGAGCCCCTTCGACTTCAGCGGCGTCTTTCCTAGGAGCAGCCGGTGTTCGTGCCGCAGTCGCGGCACGTGTAACAGCTGCCGGTGCGGATCATCCGGCCGCCGCAGCGGGCGCACTCGACCGCGTCCTCCCACGAGTTGAAGAGAGCCGTCTGGCCCGGCGGCGGCGTCTCGGCGGGCTCCGCGGGCGCGGCCGCCTCGCCGTTTGCGTAGCGCTCCGCCATCCGCGCCTTCACCTCGGGCGAGAGGATCCCGGCCTCCTCCTGCTGCTCCGGCGTGAGGAACCGCTTGCCGAACCAGCGGAAGATGTAGTCGACGATCGACTTCGCCGTGCGGATGTCGGCATCGTTGGTCAGGCCGCTCGGCTCGAAGCGCATGTGGCTCAGCTTCGAGACGTAGACCTCGGGCGGCACGCCGTACTGGAGGCCCATCGAGACGGCGAGACAGAGCGAGTTCATCAGGCCCGCCATCGTGGTGCCGTCCTTGGCGATGTCGACGAAGATGTCGCCCGGGCTGCCGTCGTCGTAGAGGCCGACGTGGATGTAGCCCTCGTGGTCGCCGACCTGGAACTTGCGGCCGACCTCG
>Ga0207657_10005780_pt1 | contig 12896 bp, 5 predicted proteins | sample KBSC33metaG_FD_184316 | JGI IMG/M metagenome (GOLD analysis project Ga0207657, IMG submission 184316) | Corn rhizosphere microbial communities from Kellogg Biological Station, Michigan, USA - KBS C3-3 metaG (SPAdes) (version 2) | ecosystem: Host-associated > Plants > Roots > Rhizosphere > Soil ...
CCCGCCATCATCATTTCCGCCGCGCCGTTGTCGCTAACCGTGATGGTTACATGATTATTTACTTTCTGTGTTTTTACTGAAACTGCAGGTTCATAGAAAATAGGATTCCCACTTTTTTGTTCCTGCCCGAATGCCAGCCCGAAAGATTCATTCTGGCGGGACTCGTTCAGGCGGGCGTTTACTGCATAAAAAGCATTATTACATAAATTCAAAAGTACCCTTCCAATATCCTGCGGAATGATATTTATTTTGCCGATTGATTCATCAAAATCAGTTTTCATGGTTGCATTAAAGCTTTTATCTTTTGCTCTTAATCCATGATAACTCAATCGTAAATATTCATCAGCCAAAGCATTAATATCCGTCGGTTCTTTTTGTCCGGTACTGCTGCGCGAATGTTGCAACATTCCTTTTACAATCGCATCGGCGCGCTTGCCATGATGATTTATTTTTTGTTCGTTGGCTATAACATCATTTGCAATTTCTTTTGCATCTTCCGTATTTCCTTTTTCCATTTCATCTTTCATTTCCGTCAGCAAATCAACATTTACTTCAGAAAAGTTATTTACAAAATTTAATGGGTTTTGTATCTCATGCGCAATGCCAGCGGTAAGTTCGCCGAGCGAGGCCATTTTCTCAGATTGAATTAGTTGGGATTGTGCGGATTTTAAATTATCAAGCGTTGTTCTGATTTCTGACGTTTGCCTATTTACTTCTTCCTGCAAAATCTTTTGTTGGTTTAGCGCATGCTCCTTTTTTTCTTCTGAAAGTTGAACTAACTGTTTTGCATTTTGTTGCACTTCTTTTATAAATTCTTTGAAACGAATCGCAACAAATACCAGCAAAGACAATGGAAATGAAAGTGTAAATCCTGTTATAAAAAACAATCCATAATCTTGAGCTATGCTTTGATAAAATATACTTATAAAGAAAGCTAATAAAAGGAAAAATAATGAAAGCAGCAAACCTGCTACAATCGCCCACTGTGCGCCTTTTAGTTTTTTCCAGGAGGAGATTATATAATAGAGGCAAATAACAACTAATGAAAGAACTGAGATGCCTATTAAAATCTTACCTGTAGTGCTGGAAACAAAAAAGACACTAATAAATCCTATCAATATGATAACCAGGAAAATTTTAAGAAGACGGGAAAATTTTCTTTTGAAAATATTTGCAAGAAGAAAAGGGATGATTATTAAGACGGCATCAAAAGATAGAGTCTGTACGATATCATAAATACTAAACCTGTCATAAGAAATATCTATTGCATTTTCTCTTGCGCCGAAAAACGATCCTAATGCAAAACAGGTTGCGCAAATGGCAATGAGGCGAATATTTTTTTCATTGCGGTTTTGAAAGTAGAGTAACCAAAAAAGAATACTTAAGATAAAACATACTGACACCCAGATAGTCGTGTAAGTATATGACTGTATTATATTTTTTACAGCCGATGAAAAATAATTTGGTGAACTAAGCCTTATAAAACCCTGAAGGGAACCATCTTCTGATTTTAAGCGACGCGGGGGGAGGGGAGCTACATAATCCACAAAATGTAATGCGATAATATGGTCTTTACCGGGCATTAAATTAACAGGAACCGGCGGATTAAATGTTTGTCTATGCTCTTCAAAAGGTTTACCATTTACACCGGTGTTGCCATAAGAAGAAATCAACTTCCCATCTACATAAAGATCAGCAGCAGCCCATGAAGAACTCCTAATGCCAATTGGTTCGTTTCTAAAAGAACTGTCCGGTTTTATTTTTATTCTAAACCATCCTTCGGCTCTGCCATTTTTATCAGCCAGCTTTGCAGATATTTCTGTTGGTTTTAATTTTTTCCAGCCGGTAATGTCCAAATCTTTTTTAGCCCACGCAGTATCATTTCCCTGTTTGAAAATCCATCCATCTTTTGCAGCTAAAAGTATCTCCTGGTTTGTTTTATCAAACATATTGGTAGAAAGCACGACAGCGCTATCCTGTGCTTTGCAAAAATTTATTCCGAAGAATAAAAGGAATAAGAATATTTTAAATGGTTTCATTTGATTTTTTATTTAAATACAAATCCTTGTTTTTTGTTCGTTTACTATTGTCTTTAGGGTGTCTGGCCACTTCGAGTGGCCTGACACCTTAAACCAGGGTAGTATCTTTTTCATTTTTCATTTTTTATAATGGCAGTAAAAGAACAAATTTTGTGAATTCTCCTTCTTTACTTTCCACCTTTAATTCTCCGCCATGCGCTTTGATAATGTCATAAGCTAATGATAATCCCAATCCTGTTCCTTCTCCTGTGGGTTTTGTTGTAAAAAATGGCTGAAATATTTTGTCAACAATATTTTGCGGAATGCCGTTGCCATTGTCGCTAAAGGTAATGATTACATGCTTATCCGATTTCTTTGTAGTAACTGAAACTATTGGCTGATAAGAATTAAGATTTCTGTTTTTTTGTTCCTGCCCGAATGACTCGTTCAGGCGGGCGTTTACTGCGTAAAAAGCATTATTAAAAATATTCAAAAGCACCCTTCCCATATCCTGCGGAATGATATTTATTTTTCCAATTGAATTATCAAAATCAGTTTTCATGTCAGCATTAAAACTTTTGTCTTTCGCTCTTAATCCGTGATAACTCAATCGTAAATATTCATCAGCCAATGCATTAATATCCGTAGGTTCTTTTTGTCCGGTGCTGGTTCTTGAATGTTGCAGCATTCCTTTTACAATCGCATCGGCTCGTTTGCCGTGATGATTTATTTTTTCAAGATTTTGTTTTACATCGGCAGAAATTGCTTTTACTTCTTCAAAATTCCCTTTTGATATTTCCTCATTCATTTCCTCAATCAATTCATTGCTTACTTCAGAAAAATTATTTACAAAATTCAGAGGGTTTTGAATTTCGTGGGCAATGCCAGCAGTGAGTTCGCCGAGTGAAGCCATTTTTTCCGATTGGATTAATTGTTTTTGCGTTGCCTGTAATTCTGAAAGTGCATCCTCTGCTTTCTTTCTTGATGCTTTTATTTCTATCAAATCCTGTTCGGCCTGTATGGCATGTACTTCTGCAACTTTCAAATCATTGAAACGGGTAAAGGTTAGATTGAATACTGCTGCAAAACGATCTAATAAAAGCACTGTCTTTTCGGGCTGTTCATCAGGGGAAACCATGCCGATAAAGCCTTTTGAAAAATAACTGATGTATTGTATCCTTCTTTTTTGTGAAAGACCATCTTGAAAAGGAATGCGTAATTCATTTCCGGGATAATGGAAGTATTCATCAAGTTCTTTTCCCTGCATATCGATGACAATGGATTTTTTTTGCTGTTTCCAGCCGTCATACATTTTCTTTATCGAATTATTTTTAGCGGCATCACCAGAAAACATAGTACGTACTTTTGAGCCGTCTTCATCTGTGATCCAAAATTCAATATGGGTATTTTTATCATTTATAACGCCTATGTATAGACGATTTGGTGCAATGCCCAGATGTATCAGTTGCCGGAAAAGGATTGCAGATGTTTCTGCCAGTTCATCACTTTTTTGCATCGCCATTGTTCTGGAACGGACTCTTTCCAATGCTGCTTCAATCGTTGCTTCCCGCGCCTGTGCTTCTGCCTGTTTCAGATCGTTGAAGCGCGTGTAAGACATATCGAAGACTTTGCCCAGCCTGTGCAGGATTTCAAACTTTTCATCAGTTACGTGTTCGGTTCCTATAATTTCCAGCGCACCGAAATTGTAAAAGGAAGCAGAATATATCACGCTTTCGGGGGCCTCCAATGCATTTTTCATCAGTGTTGGGAAACTGCCCACTTCATCAAAAAAAAGTTGCTGAAAAATCTTCTTTTCCTCACCATTCATTTCATAAACCCATTTTTTATTTTTCTGTTTCCATGCGTCTATTATTGACTTAAAATAAGGATGGCGGAAAGGTTTTATGTAATATGGCTCAGGCGGTTTGTTCATTTCGGTGCTGGCTACCCACATTTCGGCCGTTAGAAATTCGGGATTGTTGATCCAGATAATACAACTGGTTAATGCAAATTCAAGCCGGTTTAGTTCCTTAAATACAGTGGCAACCAAGTCTGCCAGTTCATCTGAATTTTGCATAGCCATTGTCCTGGAACGGACTCTTTCCAAAGCCGCTTCTATCTGCGCTTCTCTCGCCTGTGCCTCAGCTTTTTGCAAATCAAGAAAACGAGTATAGGTTTGCCCGAATGCATTAGCAAATCTTCTTAATAAAGCATCATCCTCAACACTAAAAGGTATCGTGTCGTACCTGCAAATTGAAACCCAAGTGTCTTTCAAAATGACCATTGACCAGGTATAACCGGGCTTTTTATACATTGACTGCAGGATCTCTTCAGATGTTAAATCTTTATATATTGTTTGGGTATTAATGTAATCCTGCCAGGAGTCTTTTTCCTCTTTCGAGAACACGTCTTTAAATAGATCTGTACCTTCCTTCCTGAACGTTTCAATATTTTTTTCCACATGGTGGAAATAGGGGTGATCTATTCGGGGAAAATGAACATAATTATTAAAAATAGTATTAGCGTCTGCTACCACCTCAATCCATAAATTCCAATCTCCGCCGGGTAGTCCGTTGCTGAAATTGGCAACTTGGAGATTCACCCCCAGTTTTACGAGTTGCTCAACTAATAAATCCAGTACCAAAAGCAAATCATTTTGTTTCTGCATTGACATGGTTCTTGCACGAACCCTTTCTAATGCCAGTTGAATTTGTGATTCTCTTGCCTGCGCTTCTGCTTTTTGAAGATCAAGAAAACGTGTATAAGTTTGTTCGAACACTGAAGCAAACCTTTCCAGAAGTTTGATGCTTTCTTCTGAACGTTCTTCATTGGATTGAACATTCAGTAATCCTTTTGAAAAAAAAGCAACATTAATTATCCGGCGTTTTTCTTCAGAATTTATGGCCGCACCGCCTTTGTCTGCACGATATTTCATAAACTCTACTAATGCGTTTCCGCTTAAATCTATCACCAGCGATTTTTTATTTTCTTTCCAGGCTTTATAAATTTTATTTGTAACATTTGGTTCATCGAGAGAAAACTTAAAAACTTTATTGATAGGGTTTCCATACATTGTAACCCAATACTCAATCACTTTTTCATCTTCATTGATAACACCAATAGTTGCCTGGTCGGGGTTTTCGCCTAATTGTTTAAACTGCTGAAAAAGGATAAATACAGTTTCAGAAAGCTCCTCACTTTTTTGCATGGCCATTGTTCTTGCACGAACTCTTTCTAATGCCAGTTGAATTTGTGATTCCCTTGCCTGTGCTTCGGCTTTTTGCAAATCAAGAAAACGGGTATAGGTTTGTTCAAAAACTTTTCCAAAACGCATCAGGGTAGCATTCTCTTCATCTGTATAAGATATTCCATCAAAATTCTCGATATACAAACCAATATTCTCTAACAATACACCTGATCCGGCAAGGCCAGGGCAATTGAGATAATATTTCAATGTTTCCTCCGGCACATCAGAAACAAACTTAAAAAGATCCTGGTAAAATTTATTTTTTTCTTCAAAAGTCAGAAGATATTTAAAGAAATCCTGCCCCTTTTCTTTTGCTTCTTTAATACTGTTATTGGGTGGAGAATCAAACCAGGGGATTGTTATCTCTGAAGGGGCAAGATGCTGATCGGCCAGCCAGATGTGCATATCATCCCTTTCTTTATAATCCATAAGAAAACCGGCATGCTCAACAAGAATGTTTAAATGAACCAATTGTTCATACACAACTTTAATGATCTCTTTGAGCTCTTCACTTTTTTGCATGCACATGGAACGACTTCGTACTCTTTCCAGGGCAGCTTCTATTTCCAACGTTTTGTTTTGTGCCGAGAGTAATTTTTTTAGTCTGGCATTTTCTTCGTTTAGCAGCCGTTCCTTTTGAGTGTTCATATTATTTAAAATGAATGAGACGTACAAATAAATTCAGGGTATTCTTTTCTTTCTGATTCGTTTAATATTGCGGCAGCGAGCGTTTTACAGGACTTCAGCAGAAAGTGTTAGATATTGATGTAACCAAAGATGAAACATGAGAAAGGTAGCTTGTTTCAATTGGAAGAAATCCCTGGTTGGCAATTTTTTTCTGCTTTCTATTGTTATTTAAAGCATTCTAAAACAAATATAATATCAGGGATAAGATATTTTGATATTTATTTTGGGCTACTGGGAGTAAATTAAAATTATTATAACGGGATGACAATAATTCAAACTCCCTACGGGGATAAAATACGCCGGGAAAAAATCTCTTTTTGTTTTTCCTGAAGCGGCTGTTGAGAACCGATTTTGCGAAAATGTTGTAGCCACAAAACCGATTTAGCCGGATGATAATGTTTGGCATGATTTATAATTTTTTGATTTTATTGCTATTTTATCATTGCTCAAAAATGATCCATGGACTCACAATTTTATTTTCTTTAAATTCAAAAATGAGCACATTATAAACAGGGACATTTGTATCATGGCCTGTAACTTTTTCTTTTACAATTATTTTATTGCCTATGGTTATTGTTTGCTCTATCGTTGAAGGTGGTTTTCAAAAGAGCCACGCAGAATGAAAATCTGCTTTATTTATTCGTTTACTGCAAGTTGTCTATTTCTCCGCTTTATACTTCGCAACCACGTCATCGAGCATGTTCTTAAATTTTTCTACATTCGAGTCGTAGCCATATCCTTCCGGCTCCAGGCGGTTTTCATTGGCATCAAGAAAAAAATAATAAGGTTGGGTATTGGAATTATATTCCGAGATCTGTAAGTCGGCATTTTTATCACCGAGGGTAGTGATATCTTTTTTTAAAGTTTTAGAAAAGTACTGATCGCCCGGCTGCAGATCCAACGGCACATCTACATATAAAGAAACGATTACAAAATTTTCTTTCAATCTTTTCATCACCTCAGGATCGCTCCATACCTGGGCTTCCATGGCACGGCAGTTCACGCAATTTATACCGGTAAAATCAAGCATCAATGGTTTATGTACTTTCCTCGCCACTGACAAAGCCTCATCATAATCAAAGTAAGTGATCATGCCATATTTGACAACAACTTCAGGCTCAAAAATTTTCATCCTGTCATAATATTTTTCAGGAGGCGGCAGTTGAAGTGGCGAGGCAGAAGAATCTGCATGAGCGTAAGAAATGGTGTTCTTTGAAGCAGATGAATTAAAATCCTGCGTACCCATTGGCGGTAGAAATGCGCTGATACCTTTGAGTGGCGCCCCCCACATTCCCGGAAGCATGTAAACAGCAAATGAAAAAGAAGCAATGGCAAAAAACAATCTCGTTACACTTAAATAAGGAATATCAAAATCATTTTTCGGTAATTCATCATCGTGATGAAATTTTATTTTTCCCAAAAGATAAATACCAAGCAATATAAAAATCACGATCCACAAACTTAGAAAAACTTCACGATCCAACAGTCGCCATCCTTTGGAGAGATCAGCATTTGACAAAAATTTCAAGGCGAGCGCCAGTTCCAAAAATCCCAGTGTTACTTTTACTGCGTTCAGCCACCCTCCTGCTTTTCCCAGCATATTTAATTTACCAGGAAAAAATGCAAACAACGCGAAAGGCAATGCAAGCGCCAGCGAAAAAGCAAACATACCAATGAGCGGCCCCCAATAACTTCCACGGGCTGCTATTACCAATAAATTTCCAATGATAGGCCCCGTGCAGGAAAAAGAAATTACCACAAGGGTAAGGGCCATAAAAAATATCCCAAGAAAACTTCCTGTGCCAGCCTTGCTATCGGCTTTATTACCCCATGAACTGGGTAATTCAATATTGAAAGCGCCCAGGAAAGAAATGCCAAAAATTAAAAACACAAGGAAAAAAATCAGGTTGGCAATCCAGTTGGTGGCCAGATTATTAAGCGCTGTTGGGCCAAATATTACCGTGATCAGAAATCCCAGCAATGTAAAAATAACTATGATGGAAGTGGAATAAGAAACTGCATTTCTTATCCCTTCCGCTTTTGTCTTACTTCGTTTCATAAAAAAACTAACCGTAACAGGAATCATTGAAAAAACGCATGGCGTTATCAATGCAAGCAAACCGCCCGCAAAGCCGGCAATAAAAATCCACCATAATGATTTGGTGGCAATGCTACCTCCGTTATTTGCCTGTTTTACACCAGGAGTGTTCGAAGCATTTGTCCCACTTTCCTTTTCAGGCAATACGAAAATTTTAAATTCTTTTTCCCAGGGTAAATATTGTTCGCCGTTCTGAACCATATATGCCACGGCGCCTTTTACCAAAAAACTATCAGATAGCGAAGCGGAAACTTTTTGTTGCCATTCAACAGAATCTTTAAAAAAATGAACGTCGCTATGCAAGGAAGGATCCACGGCGTTTTGCTCGTCACCCTTTTGCATGATAGAATCCCTCAGTAATTTTTTTACAGAAGAGTCAAACTGAATCGTAGAATACAAGGCATCTTCAGGAGATTTTTGCAAAGCAAATAATTTGATGCCTGGGTTGATTTTTCCTTTTATGGAAATAACAACTTCACTGTCATTTAATCTTTGCGTATTAAAGGAGAAACTAACACCCGTTGTATCCTGTGAAAAAACGTTTGAAGAAATAAATAAAAAACCCAGTAAAGCAACAACCCAGGTAAACTTCTTCATTAAAAGCATTTATTGATCATTAAATTATTTAAGCGCAACAGAAAATTTTTCCGTCTTGGGAGGAAGGCATTGCTTATCGTTGCACACCATAAACTCAACGGCCACATTCACCGAAGTTTTTACGGATGCTTTTAGTTTTACTTTCTGCACAAAATCCACTTTATTGGAAAACTGTTTTACATCTATATTTCCAAAAAGAGGTTCCTTGTGAGTTTCTAATTTGCCCACTTCTTTTGCTTTTCCATCCATTGTAAGCAGCGGATTTTTGGTAAAAGTGAAACTTGTAGGTATGGGGCCGCCTTCGGGAGTAGTTTGAGAATAAATATGCCATCCATTGCCAATGTTGGCTGTTAAATGTATCTCGTAAGTATTATTATTTATCTTTTTGGAAACAGCAGTCCATGTGACAGGATTTTGAATTTGGGCAAAAATAAAATTAGCGCAAAGAAGCAAAACCGCCGCGACTGTAAATTTTTTCATGATAATTTATATTGATTTAAAAATTCATCTTTCTAATAATCGCAAATTTAATCAAAACCTTACAGCATTAAAAGTGATTAACCGTGTTCTCATCTATCGAAGAAAGGAATTTTATGTTTTTTTATTGATGTTTAACTTTTAGTTAGTATAAATAATAAAAACCATGCGTGGTTTATTAAGAATAAGAATCTCTGGTTTTTATTGGTTTACTATTCATCAAGTAGCAAATCAAAATCCATTAAACCTTCCAAATCACATCTACGAAATATTTTTTGGTATCAAAAAAATGAGCAACAGGTGTAAATCCACATTCTACAGCTATTTCATCTATCTGAGCTACCGAATATTTTTGAGAGATCTCCATAAAAATAGTTTCATCTTTTTCAAAATTAATTGCCCTTCCGTCTATGCAAACATTTTGTTCTTTTATTGAAACCAAATAACTTTTACAGGCGCCCGAATCAGGATCATACATGGCGTAATGCTCAAAATGATTTAAATTAAATCCGGCATTCAATTCACTATTTATTCTTCGCAGTAAATTCAGATTAAATTGGTTGGTAATTCCTTCGGAATCATTATATGCGGATAGAATCTTTTTCGGATCTTTTTTAAGATCAAATCCAATTAATACCATATCTCCATCAGAAAGGAGGCTGCGAAGTTTTTTGCAAAATGCAGGCATCGCATCAAATTTAAAATTCCCAATGTTGGCGCCCAGGAATAAAACTAATTTCCTGCTTTTTGAAATCCTGTTTGCCTCTGCAAGCATATCAAAATATTCGCCATGTAAACCATGGATATTCAATCCGGGAATTTCGTTCGGAATATTTTGTTTAAGCATTCCAATGATGTTTTCAGAAATATCTATCGGAAAATAATTGGCTATGATTCCTCTTTCACAAAACTCTTTTAGCAGGTGAATAGACTTGGTAGCATCCCCGGCGCCAAATTCTATAACGTCTAATTTACCTTCTTCTTCAGAAACTGCTTCAGCAATTTTAGCTTTCTGCCCAGACAATATTTCCATCTCGCAATTGGTGAGATAATAATCGTCGCTTGCCATTATTTTTTGAAAAAGTTCATCGCCTTTTTTATCATAAAAATATTTTGACTCTAAATATTTAGGCGAAGATTGTAACCCTTTAAGTACATCCTGTAAAAAATTGTTCATGTTATAATTTATTGGGCTAATCTTATGCCTGTATATTGCCAGCGCAGATTGGGTTGAAAAAAATTCCGATAAGTTATTCTGCTATGATCCGGAGAGGTAACATCAGAAGCGCCGCGCAACACCATTTGATTGACCATAAATTTTCCGTTGTATTCGCCGATTGCTCCGGGCGCTTTTGAGAAACCGGGATAAGGGAGATAAGCGCTGTCTGTCCATTCCCACCGCCTTCCCCAATCAAATTTATTAGCAGCAACTTCCCACTCAGCTTCAGTAGGAAGCCGCAATCCTTTCCATGACGCAAAAGCAGCGGCTTCATAAAAGCTAACATGGCAGACGGGTTCATCCATTTCGATTAACTGCAAACCTGCCAATGTGTAATTGAACCATGTATTATTGATAAAATACCAATAAAGTGGCGCGCTAACCTGGTTTGCGCTTACCCATGCCCACCCGTCGGAGTGCCAGAAATTAAAATCTTTATAGCCGCCAGCATCCATAAATTCTAAAAACTCACGGTTCGTTACCAGGTTTTCCGAAATGGAAAAATCATCGAGATATACATTATGCCTTTTCAATTCATTATCAAAACAAAACCCATCGCCCTCATATCCTATTTCATAAACACCGTGGGCAATTTTCACAACTCCTTCTTTCGCTGTAAAATCAGAATCTTCATTTTTTGTTTGTTTACTATCCAAAGGATTTTTATAGGCAGGAAACAAAGGGTTATTCCCCAAAATATATTTTATATCCGTCATTAAAAGTTCCTGGTGTTGTTGTTCGTGGTTAAAACCAATCAATAAGAGTTCTTCCACTTCTTTGGAAACAGAATTTTGTAAAAATTGACGCATCGCTTCGTCCACATGTTTCCGGTAATTATAAACATCTTCTACCGTCGGACGACTCAGGTTTCCACGATCAGTTCGTATTACTCTTGCGCCGGCCGTTTCATAATAGCTGTTAAAAACATAATTATACTGAGGATTAAATTCCACATAATTCGGAGCATTAGGTTTCAGAATAAATGTTTCAAAAAACCACGTAACATGGCCTATATGCCATTTTGGAGGACTTACATCTACAACAGGCTGCACTACGTAATCCTCTGTCAGCAATGGTTTGCAAATATCTTCGGTATATTTTCTAACAGCGTTATATTTTTCTAAAAGATCCATTTTATTTTTTATTAAGATAATTTTTTAAATCGGAGATACTTTTTATTCCTAATTTTTGGGATTGATTTTTCCGCATCATTAATGCATAAGCATTATTAAATCCTATTGGTTTCAACCAATCCAAATTATATTTTTTTAAAAACGCTTTGCGTAGATAATTGTAAACCTCCTGTTTATTGCTGCCAAGTTTTTCAACAATAGAATCCGGCGTTTGCAAAATTACCAAAAGCCCCGTTCCGGTGTATTCCGGATACATATCAATCTGGTCATTGGTCAATGCATCAAAACAAATTTTAGTACCTCCTAATCCTGTTTTAGTTTCTACATTCAAACCGGAATATCCTTTTATCAACATCGAATACATAGCTGCCAAAATATATTGCTCTCCAAAAATCTTTGAACCTATTCTTATCGTCCCTTCATTGCCATTAACAGGTTCTTTGTACAAACTTTGTTCCATTAAAAAATCTTTTGCCACTTTTTCAGGTGATTGTTTTAAATAATCAACCCGGTAATTCAATTCTGTCATTATTGAATCATTAATTCGTCCTGCTAATTGGTTGATTATATTTTCCAATTCAGGATATTTTTTCAATACTTCTTCACGAATTACCGGCGCGGCATAGTACGGAGGAAAAATCCCTTTATCATCTTTCAGGGTTATGAGATTAAAAGCCTTCAAACGACCGTCCGTACTGTATCCGCTTATGACATCCAATTTTTTTTCATAAGCAGCTTTATACATTACCGCATCGCTTATTACTACCGTCCTGATGTTGAGTTTATAAATATTCTTCAGCCCAAGATATCCGTCTTTTCTTCCCATAAATTCCGGCGTAAATCCTGCCAGCATTTTACTTCTGTAAAACTCCGGAAGAAGATAAAAGGAAGATAATAATATCATACAGAGTGACAGTAACCAAAACCCAGTTTTTAATTTTCTCAAATTCACTTTTTGGATTTTTGATAAGATAAAATCAAAAATAATTGCCAGCAATGCGGCCGGAATAGCGCCTGCTAAAATCATATTGGTATTATTAAGCGCGATTCCCCCGAAAATAAATTCGCCCAAACCGCCCGCGCCAATATAAGATGCCAATGTTGCCACGCCTACATTGATAACAGTTGCCGTGCGGATTCCGGCCAGTATAACGGGCATGGATAGAGGTAGTTCTACTTTTCTGAGAATCTGTCCCTGACTCATTCCCATTCCCTTTGCTGATTCAATCACAGTTGCGTCAACGCCCGTAATGCCCGTAAAAGTATTTCGCACAATGGGAAGCAATGCATAAAGAAATAAAGCAACAATCGCCGGAACAGGGCCAATACCTAATAAAGGAATCATAAAGCCCAGCAAAGCAATACTGGGAATAGTTTGCAAAATACCTGTAAGACCAAGAACAGGCGCGGAAAATTTCTT
>Ga0207657_10005783_pt1 | contig 12894 bp, 10 predicted proteins | sample KBSC33metaG_FD_184316 | JGI IMG/M metagenome (GOLD analysis project Ga0207657, IMG submission 184316) | Corn rhizosphere microbial communities from Kellogg Biological Station, Michigan, USA - KBS C3-3 metaG (SPAdes) (version 2) | ecosystem: Host-associated > Plants > Roots > Rhizosphere > Soil ...
CTTTGGTCGTCCTTACTTCGCTGGTTTGAACCGGCTCGGCCGCTTCCATGCATTCCTTTTGGGGTTCGGCAAGCCAGGGGGCCGCATCGTTTAAACGCGCTTCTTTAGCGTCCCGCTACCGTGGCCCGTGTGCTGGCCTAGCTCTCGTCACATTCGTGAATGACTTGACCCGTCTCTGGGTCGGTCGTCGTTGCTCGCACCGTCGGAAAGCGCCAACAATACCAGGTTTTCAAGCAACTGGGCGGGTGGCCCACTAAAGGCGGGTGGCCCAGGCATGCGGCGGGAGTAACCCCAAACTGACCACGGGTGCATTCGTCGCGCTTTTTTGCGACGGGTGGGCTTCGCGGATCCTGAACTACTGCGGCTCGGATGGGACCGTTTCTCTCTCCCCCTCCGCCGAAATCTCGGCGCCTGTCCCCACACCTTTCCTGCTCCGGCAAGCACGGCACGATTTCCGTTCCAATTTTGTTGACTTTTTCTTATAGATATACATCAATAATGAATGTATATCTCATATGAAAACGGTTGCACGTCATCCTAACTACTACTCGCTCAAGATTTTGGCTATAACTCCTTATTACTCAAAGATCTTGATGCCCACGCCGCTGCAAGTCCATTGTTTTCATAGACCAGAGGGGGAGGGGGTACCCCCTGCCCCCGGGTACAGACCGGGCAGATACCTGACGATTAGACCGGGGCAAACCTGATGCTGCGAGCGTGGCAACGCCAGTACGAAACAGGAGAGCCGAGCAGTGTCGCGTAAATTGAGCCGTTTAGCGGGTGAAAGCGGGAGCCCGCTGGCGAAATCCTGAACGAAGTGAAGGAGCTCAGGACCTGATTACAAATAAAGATTTTGGTCGGGGCGATAGGATTTGAACCTACGACCCCCTGCGCCCAAGGCAGGTGCGCTACCAGGCTGCGCTACGCCCCGACTCCGTGAGAACGTCTAGCTGATAAGCTCTAATTGATTATGATTCAACTTTCGAGTGCGGGCAAGCGCTACGCCCACAAGCTCCTGTTCGAGAACGTCGATTGGATGATCACAGCGCAGGACCGCATCGGCCTCGTGGGGGCGAACGGAACCGGGAAATCCACCCTGATGAAGATTCTCGGCGGCTTGGAAACGCTGGACTATGGCTCCATCGCGATTTCCAAGGGCATCAGCGCCGGATATCTTCCCCAGGACGGCTTGTCTCTCTCTGGGCAATCCGTGTTTGCCGAATGCATGTCTGTATTTGCAGAGCTGCGGTCCATGGAGCAGGAGATGGAGACGCTGACCCACAGCATGGCGGAACTCGACGCAGCCTCCGCCGAATACGACGTGGTCGCCGATCGCTTTCACCGCATCCAGCACGAATTCCAGACTCGCGACGGATACGCCATTGAGGCCAAGGTCGGTGCGGTGCTCTCCGGACTAGGTTTTCAGAAGGATGATTGGAGTCGCCAGACCGAGGAATTCTCAGGTGGCTGGCAGATGCGGATCGCCCTGGCGAAACTGCTCCTGCAACAACCCAATTTGCTCTTGCTGGACGAACCTACCAACCACCTCGATCTTGAAGCCAGAAACTGGCTGGAAGACTACCTCAACAGCTACCCGTACGCTTTTATTCTGATTTCACACGATCGCTATTTCCTCGATGTGACGGTCAATAAAATTGTCGAGATCTGGAACAAGCGAGTGCACTTTTATCCGGGGAATTACGACAAGTATCTCGCGCAGAAGACACAGCGACGCGAGCAGCTCGAAGGGGCTTATCGCAACCAGCGCGAGCGCATCGAACAGCTGGAAGTCTTTATCAATCGTTTTCGCTATCAGGCCACAAAAGCCAAGCAGGTGCAGAGCCGCATTAAGGAGCTCGAGAAAATCGAGCGGATCGAGATACCGCCGGAAGAGCGGACCATTCATTTCTCATTTCCACAACCGAAGCCGAGCGGAAGAGTGGTCGCCGAAGTAACAGATTTGGCTAAGGCGTATGGGGACAAACTCGTTTTTTCAAACGTAAATTTCATTGTTGAGCGCGGTGACCGGATTGCCTTGGTGGGCGTGAACGGCGCGGGCAAATCAACCCTCATCAAGCTGCTTGCGGGACGGGAGCCAGCTACACGGGGACAGTACCGGATTGGGCATAACGTGCAACCCGATTACTTCGCACAAGACCAATACAAGGAGCTGAATCCAGACGCGCGGATTCTGGATGACCTTGGCAGCATGTCGCCCCGTTCGACGCAGACCGAGTTGAGAAGTCTACTCGGGTGCTTTCTTTTCTCGGAAGATGACGTCTTCAAGAAGATCGGCGTCCTTTCGGGCGGTGAGCGCAACCGCTATGCCCTGCTGCGCATGCTGCTGCATCCGGCAAATTTCCTGCTGCTCGACGAACCAACCAATCACTTGGACATGCGCGCCAAAGACGTCCTGTTGAATGCGCTTGAGAAGTACACCGGAACCGTCGTTTTCGTTTCGCACGACCGCTACTTCATTGACAAGCTGGCAACGCGAGTTTTCGAGGTGGGTGACGGTACGGTCGAGGTCTTTCCCGGGAACTACGAAGACTACCTCTGGCGAAAAGAGGGGAAGGGGCAGTCCACCTCGGAAGTGGCGGTCTCCCAAAAAATGGGGCTAGGCCGCGACAGCTCGGGACGGACTATGCTGCTGACTGATGCGTTGTCGCCGCAGAACGGCAACGGCTCCGGTTCGGAAAATAAGCCGTCAGCATCCAGGAAACGGCTGAATCCACTCAAGCGCAAGGAGATCGAAGCCAGGTGCCGCGAAGTGGAAGAGGAAATCGCCCGATTCGAGGCCGGTATTTCCCGCTGCGAAACCTCTCTGCAAAGCTTTACCAGCAATGACGAGTCTCTGCGCCTCACACAAGAACTGACGGGGTACCGCGCCGCAGTCGCGAAGCTGATGGCCGAATGGGAAGAACTGGCCCACACCCTCCATGGATAAACGGTCTCTATACCCATTCGGGCACTCGTACAGGTTCTTCCGTAACCTGCACGTTACCTTGTACCCGTGCCATATTCACAATGGCCAGAGGGCCAACACCTCTAACCGCATAGGGCTCTCCGCAATTCCGTGCGGCATCGAGAATCTCAAGGAAGGTTTTCAATATGTGGCAGACCCTGGACAACCCCAAGAACCAGAATCCGAACTCACAGCCGGCTTCCAATTCCAACGCGAATTCCAGTTCGCTAGCAACGCAGCTTCGCACGACCGCAGAGCAGGCTACTATCGGCCGTTCGCTGGTCATCAAGGGCGAAGTGAGCGGCTCCGAACCTCTTTACATCGATGGGCGCGTTGAGGGCAGCATCAATCTTACCGACAACCGGGTGACCATCGGACGGAACGGATCCGTTGCCGCCAACATCAATGCCAAGGAAGTCGTGGTGATGGGAAAGCTTCACGGCAACGTGACGGTCAGCGACCGCGTTGACATCCGTGCAGAAGGTGCTCTGACCGGTGATGTGGTAGCGCATCGCCTGAGCATTGAAGATGGCGCGTTCTTCAAGGGCAGCGTCGATCTGAAAAAGTCCGAACACAAGATCAACGCTGACGCCGCAAAGGCTCAGAAGTTTGAGCCCGCACACAGCTCTTCTCAGCCGCAGGCGATGACTGCCAGCGCTGGCAAGGCCTAACTACTTTTGTTTCTTGGGATCTTCCGGTCTCAGTTCCAGCGCCGCCGAGTTCATGCAGTAGCGAAGCCCGGTCGGCGCTGGACCGTCTTCAAACACATGCCCAAGGTGGGCTCCGCAACGGGCGCAACGCGCCTCCGTGCGGACCATTCCGTAGCTGCTGTCGGTGTGTTCCTCAACTTTTCCCTGATCGACGGGCTGCCAAAAACTTGGCCAGCCGGTGCCTGAATCGAACTTGGAATCGGATTTGAAAAGCTCCTCACCGCAGCCAACGCAGACGTAGACTCCCTTATCCTTGCTCTTCCAGTACTTGCCGGTAAAAGCTGGTTCGGTGCCCGCCTGGCGCGTTATGCGGTACTGCTCCGGCGTGAGTTGTTCACGCCATTCCTCATCGGTCTTCATGATCTTTTCAGCCATGATGATTGGATGCGCACGCACCCCGAAAGTCACACTGGCTTTAACGGATCCTGACGTCCTTGACGTGCCGGGTCGTCTGGACAAGCCATTGCAAGGGTTTATACACTGTTGTCTCGCTCCATCCACGACAACATCTCCTATGCGACTCGTTACCTTCGAAACCTCTGCCAAGCAGTCACGAATCGGCGCGATTTCCGCCGATGGTCGCGTCATAGACCTGAACTCGGCCTGTGCGCTGTACTTGCGCGATGTGGAAAGTGAAAGCGCCTTTTACCGTCTGGCCGATGCTCTGGTCCCCCCTGAAATGCGGCAACTATTTGAGGGTGGCGATACGAGCCTTGAAGCCGCCCATAAGGCCCTCGATTACGCCTTACATCAGGATGCGGATGCGGCGGGGGCCCGAGGCGAGCCTTTGTTCTATGACGCAGCGGCAATTCACCTGAGGGCCCCGATTATCCCCAAAAAGTTCTTTCACACTGCCGGGAATTTTCGCGAACATCATGAAGAAGCTACAAAGGCCGGCTTTTCGCATCCGGTGATGCCCTGGATCGTTTTTTTCCAGAATGTGGATGCCATCGTCGGGCATGACGAGCCGGTGATCTATCCGGAGCACTTGACCCAGGAACTCGACTACGAATTGGAACTGGCTGTGGTGCTGAAAAAAGGCGGAAAACATTTCACGCCAGAGGAGGCCGCGCAGCATATTGGCGGCTATGTGATCTTCAACGACATTACGGCACGCGACATTCAGCGGCGGGAGATGAAATCGGGTGTATTCAGCTTCTGCAAAGGGATCGACACGTTCTGTCCGCTGGGGCCGTGGATCGTAACCGCGGATGAAATTGCCGACCCGCATAATCTCGCCATGGAATTGCGCGTGAACGGAGAGTCACGCCAGCGGTCGCATTCCGGAAAAATGTCGGTCAAGATCCCGGAGATTCTGTCTCACTACTCGCCCATGGGCTACAGCGCCGGCGATGTAGTTTCCACCGGCACTGTGTCGGGCGTAGCTGCCTTCAGCGGCGATCCGAAAGCCTGGTACTTGAAGCCGGGCGACGTAATGGAATGCGAAATTGAAAGCATCGGAATTCTGCGTAACCGCGTAATCTCGTGGGAAGACGCATACGGACACAAACCGCTTACCATGGCGACGCAGGAGGCGCTTAAATAGCCATGGCTGATCAATCCAAGATATGGGTAAGCGAACTCAATGCGAGGCCGGAGATCCGCGGGGACTTTCCGCGTTCCACAGTGCACTTCTATGACACGACTCTGCGGGATGGTGAGCAAACCGTCGGCGTTATTCTCTCTCCGCAACAAAAGCTGGAAATTGCACGCAAGCTCGATGAATTAGGCGTGAGTCGCATTGAGGCGGGGTTCCCCCGGGTATCACCCGAGGATGCTGAGGCGATCCAACTCATGTCGAAGGCGAACCTCAAGTCGGAACTCTGGGGCTTCTCCCGCGCCCTCAAAGGCGATGTTGAGGAACTGCTTCGCCTCGGCTTGCAAGCTTCGATAATTGAGGCGCCCACCAGCGACATCAAATTGAGGGCTTATGGAATTTCACGGGATGAGGTTCTGCGGCGAATCAGTGACGCAGTTTCCTTCGCTACCAAGAACAGCATCCAGGTCGCCTATTTCGCGGTGGACGGGACTCGAACAGACCTCAACTTCTTGAAGAAGGTATACCTCACCGCCCTTGAGGCAGGGGCAAAAGAAATCGTGGTTGTCGACACTATTGGGGTTTGCGGTCCTGAGGCTGCTGGCTACCTTGTCCGGCAAGTGCGCGAGTGGATTGGCGCTGATGTTCCTCTCCATTGGCATGGGCACAACGACTTCGGCATGGCGACAGCATGTGCCGTAGCAGCCGTTCGCGCCGGAGCGACGTGGATACAAGGTACGATCAACGGCATGGGTGAGCGCGCCGGTAACGCTGACATCGGCGAGATCGCGCTGGCGCTCCAGTGCTTGTATGACGTGCCAGTCGCGCTCAATCTAAATAAGGTTCGCGAGGTTTCAGAAGCGGTTTGCAAACAGGCTGGCTACAGGCTCGAGGCGTGGAAACCGGTCGTGGGCGAAAACCTCTTTATGCGCGAGAGTGGCGCGGTCGCCAGCCAGTTCCATATTCCGGAAGCTATCGAGCCTTACTCATCGGAATTGGTAAGTGCCAAACGCAGCATTGTGCTCGGCAAAAAAAGTGGCCTCGATAGCATTGACCTGAAGTGCAAAGAGCTCGGCATTGCGATATCAGCCGAGCAGCGGGCGCCCGTCCTGGCCGCAGTGAAAAAGCGAGCGATTGCCAAACGCCAACTTGTAAGCGACCAAGAATTCGTGGAGATTGTGCGTGAGTTAGCCGACCGGATACCCGCCACACCTAACGTTTGAATTGCGGCAGCACGGCTTCCCCAAACAGTTTCGCTTGCCCGGTTCGATCATCACCCCAGATTTCCAGCATAATGTGAGTGCAGCCCGCATCGCGGTACTCCTGGATGCGCTGCGCGCATTCGTCCGGAGTTCCGGCGATTGGGCACACCTTGCGCAGGATCTCATCCGTAACCGCTTTGGCTGCTGCTCTTCGGCCGCCTTTCTCCATGGCATCAGCAACCGGGCGCAGATCATCGAAGGTCAATTCCGCACAATCCAGCAGAACATCCGCTGAGCCTTTGATATTTTGCACCTTGTTGGCCAGATACATGGCCGCCTGCTCCCGCGCACCTTCTTTGCCCTTTTCCGAGTCGCGACCTATGCTGCCGACGATTACACAGCCGAGCGCAAGCGTCGAGGGATCACGCCCACTTTTAGCGGCGCCCTCCAACATGTTTTTTCGGGAATATCGGACGAAAGCCGGGGTCGTGATGCTTGCGGTGAGCAGGCCCTCACTGATTGAGCCCGCCATTTTCTGCATGACCGGCCCGGTCCCGGCAACGTAGATGGGAGGAACACCGCGCGCCGTATGCGCATCCTGCTTGAGTGCAGGAACAGAGGCCGCAAAGACTTTGCCCTGATACTCGAAAGCCTCTCCCTTGAGTACGCCCTTGATTACTTCAATACTTTCCCGCATCACCGTGGCAGGACCAACCTTCTCGCCTTCACCCTGGCCAATTTCTTTCATAAAAATTTTGGAAGCTCCCAGGCCTAGCAGAAACCGGTCAGCCGCCAGGTCCTGCATCACTCGCGCCTCCATCGCAATCTGCACCGGGTGCCTTGTGTATGGAGAAATGATCCCCCAGCCCAACTGAATTCGGCGCGTCTGCTGCGCGATGACCGCGAGGATGGCGGTTGAAGATCGTGCTTCAAAGGAGTGCTTTCGCCACCACGGATATGCTTCCGCGATCCAGAAGGCATCGAATCCCGCCTGTTCGCACGCCTTGGCCATGGCGACAGTTTCGTGCACAGGCTCCATGCTGAGTTGCAGTACGCCGATGTTAAAGGGCACGGTCATGTTTTATTTGGCTCTCCAGGTCTACTCAGTGTCGGATCTTGGGTTTAAGTGTTGGTCGGCACAACACTATCCCGAAAAAGTTCGCGCACGAATGCAGTTTCCTAATCTGGATCCTTCCAGGAATGTTCCAAGCCTTTAATCAGTTCCCAAAGGGCCTTGTTGAGTGGGGTCGGGACGCGTTCTTTTTCTCCCCACTTCACAATTGCGCCATTCATGAAGTCCACTTCAGTCTGCCGCTTGGCTAAAACGTCTTGCAGCATACTGGCGCGATGCTTGCCGGGTGCGCTCGCCCCTTTTTGCACCAATGCCCGCGGATCGCCGTGCAGACGAATTCCAAGTTTTCTCGCCACGGCTTCGCCCTCGGCAATCAAATCTTCGAATAACTGGCCTGTCGGCTCAAACCGAGTTGCTGCCCCGTGATGCAGAAGCGTCAGTGCCCCCACGGGATTGGTCGAAGCATTGAAGATCAGTTTCGTCCATTGCGCACCCCGAGCATCCTCCAGGGCGATGGTGTTCATGCCGGAGCGGGTCATAAACCCAGCTAACTCTTCCACCTTGCTCATCGAGGTTCCGGTCGGTTCGAAGGGTCCGATCCAAGTGTCGCCCTTGATGTCGTAACCTACGTGGCCAGGCGCGATCGCGTGACCCGCGGGGAAGGTGGTACCCCGAATCACATACTTCACATGCTCCGCGATGATTTCCTCGTTTCCGACGCCGTTCTGCACCGAGCAGACCGCGCTGTTCTCGTCGAAGATTCTCGCGGCATGGGCGACAGCGCTCCGGGTATGAATCGCTTTGGTCGCCACAATGCCGTAGTCGCAGCGCGGAATCTCGGATGCGTCGCTGGTCGCATTCATCCGCGCAGTAAACTCCGCGGCGCCCGTTAAGCGTAATCCCTTTTCACGGATCGCGTCGGTATGTTCCTTCCATACGTCGTATGCCCAGATTTCCGCCTCGCCGGCTTTAGCTAAGTGTGCTGCAAACAGACTGCCGACTGCGCCGCATCCGATCACGCAGATTCTCATGAATCAGCTCTCTTAATTGATTCTCAGCGCGCTACGACTGTGCGCGACTCTTGTCCCGAAAAGAACTGCCAGGGTACATCCGCCAGGCATTCGCCTTCCTTCTTTCCAATGCGGTATGTGTCCTGCGTATAGAGACAAACTCTTCCGTCCTGATCGACAACTTGCGGATGAAGAGAAAAAATCATGTTCTCTTCCAGCGGAATCTCGCTCGTCGCTCCGATTGCCGGATGCTCAATCATGGTGGTCCCGATGGAATGACCCGAGAGATGCCCTAATTTAAATCCATGTTGAGCGAAGGTATCGGCGATAACGCGATGCACACTGCTGGCCAGTTCTCCGCCCCGCATCAACTTGCGCGCTTCATCGAGAGCATGCGGATAAGCTTCGGCCATTCGTTGGGTAGTGGGATTGGGCTTGCCTCGGAGCAATGGTCGTGAAAACTCCACCCAATAACCGCCAGCTCCAGTAATTTCCAGCGAATACAGCATCAGGTCGTCGTTTCCAACCCTGCGCAGCCCCGGCACTTTGAAATGTGCTTCCGCACCGCCGTCGCTGCCGGAAAGCACGATATTCATCATTCTCGGGCCGGCACCCCTGGCAAAGAATATTTCTACTGCAGGCGCCATGATCTCGGCTTCTGATTTTCCGGGTTCGTAATTATCGACCAGAGCCCAAAACCCCTCGAGGATAATATCCATAGCATCCCGCACCTCAGCGAGTTCCTCTTCGCTCTTAACCGCGCGGGCCATATCGAACTGAAAATCGAACGGGACCAGTTCCAGTGAGCCTTGTGCCAACTCGCGATAGTCCCGCACGGCCATAACGAAGTTCATTCCATAAACGCCGATCCGCCTCCACTTTTTTTCTTCCGCTCGCTGGCGAATCCACTGTCCCGGGACGTCCGGCCACACCTGATCCTTCACCCACGGTTTGGCCTTGTCGCCGATCCATCGCGCCTCTCGTGGAAAAACCAGCGTTGCCTCACCTTCCAGCGGGATCACAACATAAACGTAGCGGTGGACGATCTCGAATCCCGACATGTAGAAGACTGCGCCTTCAAAGCCGGCGTATTGATTGCCGCAGACAATCAGCGCGTCTACTCCTTCCTTCTGCATGGACGCGCGCACGTTGGTGAAACGTCGATTGATCTCTTTTGGACTCGGCAAGCATGACCTCGGAGGGCAGCAGCCCTTGGTTTACGAGACAACCCCGCACAACTCCGCTGCGGTCAACGCATAGATCTTGGTGATATCCACGAGGGTTTTGATGGACACTTTTTCGCCTTCCTTATCGCGTGGCCCACTCGACGGACCATAATTGACTGTTTCCACTCCGTAGCGAGTAAGCACACTGGCGTCGGAGCACCACGTTACGACTTCACGCTCTGGGAGCGCCCCCAAAATGCGCTCATGGTTGGCGTCGATCGTGCGAATTAGTTCGTGGTCCTCGCGAATCCTGGCACCTGGGACGGAGACATACGTTTCGAATTCGAGCCCCCAATCAGGATGTTGCTTCTGTAGTCCGAGAAACAACTGCTGGATCTCGCGACGCGCCTCATTCATCGCAATCGTCGGAGGAACGCGAACGTCCAGAAATAAATCGGTTTTCTCGGGAGTTCTACTGGCACGCCAGGCGTGGCCGCCTCGGATTCCACCCAGGTTGACGATTGCTTTTTTCCCTCCATAAGAAGCCTTCTTTTCCCAACTCTCTATCCAGTTCATGACAGGCTGCATGAGCTCGTACATGCGCCTGATCGAATTCATCTCCTCGCGCCCTTCGCAAAATGCCGTGTGCACATAGATTCCAGTGCAGGAAATGCGCACCCACATGGATCCGAAGTGCTCGAGCACCACATGCATGTCTGTGGGCTCCCCCAAAATGCACATGTCGGGCAGAATGCCATGGTTGACGAGATAATGCGTGCCGAAGCCGTAGCCTCGATACTCTTTGCCCTTGAAATCACCCCACTGCGTCTTCTCAATCTCACCTGCTACCGCGGCGACGATAAAATCGCCTTGCAGTCTCACGCCGGCACGTATGAGCGCCTTCAGCGCGTGGGTGTAGCAGACCAGCGCGCCTTTCATGTTGTAAATACCGAGACCGTAGATCATCCCGTTTTTTATAATCGCGCGCGGCTTATAGCCGATGCCGGTGAGAAAATCTTCTTCGCCCGTGTTGGACGTGTCCATGTGGCCGTTGAACATCAGGTTCTTGCCGCCACCTGTGCCTATCCAGCGCCCGACCACGTTGGCGCGGCCTTCTTCGACTTCCTGCCAGGCGACATTGATGCCAAGGGCTTGCAGCACGCCTCGCATGTATTCCGCCATAGCCAGTTCATGTCCCGTAGGACTCGGAATATTAATGACATCGCAACTCATGGCCACGATCTCTTCTTCGTGGACCTGGGCGAGAATCCTGTCCACCAGCTTAGGATCCAGCGAACTGGCCGTCTTTGCTTTGGTCGCTTCCAACCTCTCTCCTCAATGCCGCGTTGCGAGCCGGAAATCGTCCGGGTAGCTGCACAGCTTTTCGTTTCCGCTCTCGGTTATCAGGAAATCATCCTCGAGTCGAAGCCCGCCTCCACCCGGCCAGTAGATGCCCGGCTCAATGGCTAAAACCATTCCTTGTTTCATGGTGCCAGTTCCTGCCTGGTGCGCATACGGTGGCTCGTGGGCGCGCGCGCCGACACCATGGCAGATCGGATGTGAAGGTTGTCCGGGATAACCTCCCTCCGTAATCCGAGCGCGAATCAGGCGATCCAGTTCCGGGAAGCTGGCCCCCTCGCGCGAGTACGACCTGCCTTCGTTGAACACCCGCAGAAGGAGTTCGAGTAGTTTGTGATACTCGGGCGTCAGCTCGCCTGGGCAGGCATTTTTCGTCAGATCGGTCCAGTAGCCGTCGACGCAAACCCAAATCTCAAAGAGAGTGGGCTCGTTCTTCTGGATGGGTCGATCACCGGTTGCAGTAAAGGTGGCAATTCCCTTCCCTGACCAGACCAGTGTGAAGGCTCGCGCCATTTCGACTTTGCCCTTGTAACCTACTCCCAAACCATGCACGAAGGCTTCATACATACCCCCAACTTCGCTCTCCTTCATACCTACACGCATGTTCTCGCGGGTGTGCTCCATGGCGAGAGCGGCTAATTCGTTCGCTAGACGCATGCGCTCAATTTCCTGGGAGGTCTTAATTGCACGCGCTTCGTTGAGAAGCGGCGTCGCATCCACCACCTGTCCCGACACCTTCCGGAACGCGTCAAAGAAATTCTGCGTTGGCGTGGTCGGTTCCCCAACCATGCGATCCGCACTCTGCGTGCCCATGTTCAACTCGATGGCAATCTTCTCCGTCAGATGCTGCGCCCTGAGTACTTCCAGTGCAATGTCCAACGCCCGGTACTGCGGTGGACGGGGATCGCGCTCGTCATAGCTCTTGAAGAGCCGGATGTCTTTCGCCCAGGAATTTCTCTGGGCATCCGCCAGCTGCGGCTCAATCGCGATCAGGGTTGGTTCGCCATCGCGCGGGAACACCACTGCGTCGTATCCCTTCATGCACCAGTAGTTCGTTAGATAAACAATGTTGTCGGGAGCGCGAACCACGAGCGCGCTAAGGTCCTGATCGCGCATGAGAGAACGCACGCGGTTCAACTTGGCTTCGTCCATCGGCCAGGGCATCTGTTAGTGCCCTCCTTCATGAGCGACTACAGCCCTATTTTCGTCGGAGAAAGACCACGACGCTTCCTTCGCTTTGATCAGTCTGTACATTGCGGTGTGCAGAGGCGCCGGCACTCCCACCCGCGCCGCTTCCTTCGCAATCGCACCGCTCAAGAACTCGACTTCCGTGGAAAGCTGGTGACGCACGTCGTAGAGCATTGAGGGGGGATGATTGGTCATCGCGCCAATCCTGTTCATTTCCCATGGATCTTCGTAAAGAGTTACTCCCACAGCTGCGGCGACGCGCTTACCTTCTTCAATCAACATGTGCAACAGGTGCCCTACATCAGAGAAATGTTCTTCCTCCGCGAAATGTGGCGAGTGTGGCAAGCCTGTCAGCGCCGAAACGCTGTTTACCGACGCATTGAAGATCACCTTCGACCACTGCGCCGGTCGAGCGTCCTCTAAGGCTTCTGCTTTCAGACCACTTGCGACGATCAAATCTGCCGCTTCTTTTACGACCGAATACGGCGTCCGGGTCGGCTCGAACGGTCCCATCCACGTCGCAGTATCCAGCTCGTACTGCACATGGGTTTCGCTATGGCGCGTGCCGCTCATGAACGTGGTGCCGCGAATGACGAATCCGCGAGTGTGCTCCGCAATGATCTCTTCGTTACCCATTCCGTTCTGAGCAGAGACGACGGCGCCCTTATCGAAGTGACTTCCCACT
>Ga0207657_10005784_pt1 | contig 12894 bp, 15 predicted proteins | sample KBSC33metaG_FD_184316 | JGI IMG/M metagenome (GOLD analysis project Ga0207657, IMG submission 184316) | Corn rhizosphere microbial communities from Kellogg Biological Station, Michigan, USA - KBS C3-3 metaG (SPAdes) (version 2) | ecosystem: Host-associated > Plants > Roots > Rhizosphere > Soil ...
ACGTGCTGAGGAAGTCACTGATCGTGTCGCTGAACTCGTACCTCAAGTAGACGCTCGAAAAGTGGCCGCTCTTGCGGTCGAAGCGCGCGAGCAGATGAAGCTTCGTCACGCTCCGCTGCTTCTGGTGCGCGAGATGGCGCGTCACAAGACTCATCGTGGGCTAGTGGCGGATACCCTCCCGCGCGTGATGCGAAAGCCTGACGACCTGCTGGACTTCGTCGCGATCTACTGGAAGGCCGGTCGCGTACCACTCTCGAGCCAGGTGAAGAAAGGTTTGGCCGCGGCATTTCAGAGGTTCGATGAATGCGAACTCGCGAGGTGCGATCGTCACCGACGTATCAAGCTGCGCGATGTGCTCTTCCTCTCGCATGCCAAGCCGCGGGATGAAGCGCAGGCGGCGGTTTGGAAGAGGCTCATCTGGGGACGTCTGACCACGTCTCGCACTCGAATGCCGGTCCCGGTTGCTGGTGAGGATCGCGAGCAATCTGACGATTAGTCATTGAGCTACTGTCAGGTGGGACGCAACCACGTTCACTTCCTAGGCATAATGGGTCCTGCCCGACTCCGCTGAGAGCACCGTGTGTCACGATAGTTGCCAGTTGCTACCTGGCGCGAAGCGCAGAGGCTTGGCCGGCAATGGTATGCAATTACGTGGGAAGTCACAGAATGCCACAGCTTTAGCCGTGCCCTGCCTTTCTGATGCAGCAGCAAACAACCTGCTTGGGCCAGAGTGCCATCTCAACGGCGGAAATAAACAAGGGATCGTACGATTGAAGATTGAATCTGCTTGCTGAACAAGGAGACGAGATGAAGATCCGACAAATGCTGGTGTTGCTAATGTTCGTCCTGCTTGGCACATGGCTGGCTGCGGCGCAAGATGCGGCTAGTGATTCTAAGTCGAAATCGGATACGCGAACCATTACTGGTTGCCTGGCCAAAGGCGACAACGCAGACGAATTTCTGCTGACAGCACAGGATGGGAGCACCTGGGAGATCAAGAGCAGCGCGGTAAATTTGGCCGATCATGTGGGACATACCGTGGCAGCGACGGGCGTGGTCTCGAATGCCACGATGCACAACCTGAAAGAAGATACAAAGGACGTCGCAAAAGATGCTCACATGAGCAAGAGCAACTCGGAACACGGTCACATGAAAATCACTGACGTGCAGATGGTCAGCAGTTCGTGTTCGAAGTAACTTTTTGATCAGGATACCCTCAGCAGGCGAGGCCATGTGCCTTGCCTTTGCTTTTGTGGAAGACAGCGGCTGGGAGCACACTTTTGGCCACCTCCCAAAGTTTCTGAGCGTCTATTTGCCGGTCTGTAATGAGGCGTCTAACACTCACCTTACGTTAGTAATCTTGTTACCCGATTACGTCCCCTCCTACCATTCTTGAGTCACTCCTGCTACGCAGGAATTGATCGCGTCGTCAGCCGCATGGGCGGGATTCTATTTGCCACGTGAAATGGCGGGCCTTCTGGAGGCCAGATGAAGTCAGTGAAAATTGTATTTTCCTTCGTGCTGCTCACATTCGTTTTGAACCTTGCGGGTTGCGCAGGAGGAGGAGCCAGCTCTTGCCCGAACGGGGGAACAGGTTCCAGTGGCGGGACCGGTTCGGGGTCAGGCGGCGTGCAGTCGAGCAGTCCGTGTCCTCCGCCGGCCGGTGGCGGTAGCGGCGGCAGTGGCGGCACGGGAACCACGGTTGCCGGCGGCAGCAGCTTTGCATTGGTCTATGCCGCGGGCTCTTCCACCGTAGATGCTGGAGGTCTAACCAGCAAGAATGTTTTCGGCAGTCTTAGTCCATATACATCGCCGACGCTCACTGGTTCTGGGACCGATAACATGCTGATCGTGAATAAAAAATTTGTCTATATCCCCCAGTCCAGCAGCAACTTTATCGAAGCGTTTACGATTAATCGCGCGACTGGCGGGCTGACAGCAGTTGCAGGAAGTCCGTTTAAGATCACCTTCCCGGCGGATACGATCGCCAGCGATCCGCAAGGACGATTCCTTTTCATCGGCAACGAGGGAGGGGGAGACATCGCGTCATTCCAGATCAACCAGACTACCGGCGCGCTCACGCCTTCGCCGAACTCACCGATCAATAGTCCGACGATCTTCTCGGCTGACGTATTCACCGTGGATGGCGCAGGCAAGTATCTCTATGTGGGCGAGCAGGACTCCGGTGCGAGCGCGCTTGTGCATGGCTTTGTTATTGACCAGACCACAGGCAGCCTAACCGACATTCCGGGCAGTCCGTTTGCGCTGGGTGTGGCTACGCTACATGCTGATCCTACGGGTAAGTATCTGCTGGGTATTCGCGGATATGTCGATCTGGGCGGTTCTTCGGGCGACAACAACATTTACGTTTTCGCCATCAACTCTTCCACCGGATTTCCCACGCCCGTGACCGGCTCGCCGTTTCCGATGAACGGAGCCGCGAACGAGTTCGCGGTGCATCCTAACGGGAAGTTTGTTTACACGATGGATGTTGCGACTGGCTCGACTGCGGCCCCGCTCGAAGGCTTTCAGATGGATCAGACGACTGGAGTTCTGACTCCTCTCACTGGTTCGCCGTTTGCCGCCCTGCCGGGCGCTGCACAGTGCATGTTCGAACAGACCGGAGTCGCCATGTTCTGCTCAAAGACTTATTTCGGCAGCGACTTCGAAGTTTTCAATGTTGATCCAAATTCGGGAGCCATCAGCCACACGGTTCCGGATTTGAGTCTGGGCTCGAACACTCCATTTGCAGTTACGGATTGATTGAAGAAGGGGCGCTGCGGGTGAAAAACGCTGTTTCCACCCGCAAGCTGCCCCTTTTACTCTGCTCGATTTTGCTCTCCTGAATGTCAATTGCTATGCTCAGAGTAGATGTGCTCTTCTGGGGGCCTGACTAATCTGGCGGCTGGGTTGTGTGCTACCTGCAAGCACGCGAAGCGGGTGCAGTCGGATCGTGGTTCTACTTTCCTTTTTTGCCAACTGGCTCTGAGCGACGCCCGTTTCCCCAAGTATCCTCGTCTTCCTGTGAAAAACTGTTCCGGATACAGCAGTTCCGCAGGCCTTCCTCCCCAAGATCTGGCTGGCAAAACTCTCAAGTAAAAGTCTTGGAATCGCTGGGACGTTCTCTGCATCCAATCAGTATCAGCTAAGTTTGATTCACCGCAGTTGACAGTTGGTCCCGCCAAAAGCGACGCCGTCTTTCACGCGTAGCGATTCTTCTCAGCAGAAATTTCGAAAAAGAAACAGGTAATACAGTGGAACAAGGAACAGTGAAGTGGTTTAACGATGCCAAAGGATACGGCTTTATCAGCCGCCAGAATGGCCAGGACGTGTTTGTGCATTTTTCAGCAATTCAGTCGAATGGCTTTCGCAGCCTGCAAGAAGGCCAGGCAGTGCAGTTCGACGTGGTGAACGGCCCCAAGGGCTTTCAGGCAGAGAACGTACAAATTCTGTAAATTCAGCGAATGCTGATACGAACTAGGGAGCGGGAAGAACCCGCTCCTTTTTTCTTGCTGGCACTGCAAATTGTTGCAACTCGCAGGCTGGACGAGTACGCTTCTCCGCGTTGTGACTGCACTGCCGGGCCGGAGGAACTCACTCTAACCCTTGACAGTGCTGCCATTACAGCGATATACCTTCGGCAAGTGGGGACCTATACCAAACTCGTTCTGGGGCTGCTGATCGTTTTGTCGCTTACGACCATACTGATCAGCCCCGATCCGAACGACGACATTCTGGGTGTGCTGCATCAGCAGCATGTGCTGACCGCGCAGCCTACATTCGTGGCGCTGCTTCCGGTGGCGGTGTCAATCGTTGCCCTTGCCGTTCCTGATGAATCTGCGGAACCGCTTGTCTCCGCGAACCTTCTCGACCTGGTTTGTATTCGGCTGGTTTAAATCCCAATTTTGTTCGTGCTGGTGAGGCTTCTGCGGATCATTTGATCCCGGCAGCCAACCCGTGCCGCTTCGCTCCGCAGTAGCTCGGGTGACGCGGAGCGCGTCCTGGGCAGCCGAATGCACCCGGCAGGTACCCGATAGGGGCGTATTGGGATGAATCCACGGGACAGCGTCGGCTGTCCAGGACACTCTAAAGCAACAGGAACTACCGCATGCACACCATGTCAGATACGTATGTCGCTGTTCTGGTCTTGGTTTTGTTCATAGGAGGGGTCGCTTCTGTACTGGCCTTTTTGCGGGAGCGGCAAAGATGGAAAAAGAGGCTTGAGCGCAACGTACCTGGCCGCAGCCGCGAACGCCTCAGCGAGGGGAGCAGGGAAGTCTGATGCCGCAATTCACGGGAGAAAAGAACGTCGTTCTAAGTTCGATCGGAAATCCGTTCGAAGCCTCGCAGGCGAGTGCGCCCAGGAAAGCGCTGGATCCGGCGCTGCGGGCCAAACTGGCCGAGTTCGCCTTGTTCCTCGATGACATCGAGGAGTGTACTCACGCACTACGCGTTGATCAGATTGAGGACGTAATCGCCCAAGCTGTGGCCACCTGCGGGTTCGAAAGTTCCAGCCAAGCGCGCGCTACTTTGGAATGGATGTTTCATCAGTCTGTTGAACTCTCCTGATCTGTCCCTGTGTCGCTGCGCTCGTGCAGCGTTGAGAGGCGCACCCCCCACCTAGCATGGGCCCGGTGCTCCGAAGGTGTCGAGGCTACTACTTGGGGCTATCCCGGTGCAGCACTTTCACACGATAACCAGCCTTGCGAAGGCCCTTGCTGACGTCTTCCGCGATCATCACCGAGCGATGCTGGCCGCCTGTGCACCCGAATGAAATTGTGAGATAGCTCTTTCCTTCGCGGATGTAGTGCGGCAGCAGATACACGAGTAATTCGGATATCCGGTTGATGAACTCCTGCGTCTGGGGGAAGGACCGTATGTATTTGGCTACCCTCGCGTCCTTTCCTGTCAGGGGCCGGAATTCGGGCACGAAGTGGGGGTTCGGCAAGAAGCGCACGTCAAAAACCAGGTCCGCGTCTTCCGGAACACCATGCTTGAAGCCAAAGCTCACGCAGGAAACCATGATGTTCTTGTCTGTCGCGTGATGCTGGAACTGCTGCGTCATATGGGCCCGCAGCTCGTGAACGTTGAACTTGGAAGTATCGATTACAAAGTCCGCGATGGCCCGGATGGCTTTCAGATGACGGCGCTCGGCCTGCAATGCTGACTTGACAGGTGCATCCGTGCCTAATGGGTGCGGCCGTCGCGTCTCGCTGAAACGGCGAAGCAGGGCGGCATCGCTGGCTTCAAGATAGATGACCTTCGTGGGAATCATCTGCTTAACAGACTTCAGAATCCCGGGCAGACGCTCGAGCTTGGTACCTTCGCGAACATCAACTACCAGCGCAGTACGCTGGATCTCGGCGGACTGGACCGCAAGCTCGGCAAATCGCGGGATAAGTTCGACCGGCAGGTTGTCGACGCAGTAATAGCCGAGATCTTCGAAGGCTTTCAGGGCGGAAGCCTTTCCCGACCCACTCATGCCAGTGATGATCACAAGTTCGGCGCTCGCGCGGCCGTCCCGCGAGCCGCCCCGGTGTGCCGTTCGTTTGCTTCTCGGGAAACGCTGACCTAATCCACGCACTGGCATTTAGCCCGCATGTTAGCAGAGAACGTTAGATGTGGGATTTCCGTCCCGGATGCCTGTGGTGGGTGGGGCGTCAGGCGTCGGCCATCATCTGCGGGCGATCTCAAATAGCTGCAAAAGATTGTCTTTGAACCAACCTCTTCCAGCAGATGTGCTTCTAGACCAGAAGGATGAAAAGCAAGTTGGTGGTTGTACTCTGGTTGCTGACGCTGGTCATTTGCTCGGCAAATGCAACGGCACAAGTTGTAATCGCCCAGATCAGCGATACGCACATTGGCGAACATCGCGCTCCGCACGCGGCAGACAATCTTCGCAAAGCTGTGGACATGGTCAACGCGCGCCATCCAGACGCGGTCATTGTTTCGGGTGATATCGGCGAGAATGCCGAAGGGTGGGAACAAGCGCGATCGATACTGCAGCGCCTGAAGGCACCGGTCTACTACGCACCCGGAAATCACGATGTGCACACCAAGGATGTGGAGAAATATCGGCGCGTCTTTGGCAAGGACTACTACCGATTCAGTGTGAAGAACGTTGACTTCGTTGTCATCGATTCTCAGCTGCTAGGAAATTACGACAAGTACGAAGCGAAATCGCCGGCGCCCTTGCCCTCAGAAACCGAGGCAGAAGGGCACGAAATGCTCTCGTGGCTGGGCGATCAGAAACCGCAGCGAGGTCGGCCATTGATCGGAATTCAACATGTGCCTGTTTTTCGCGACGGAGGATTCCCCGATCCCAAGCCATATTGGGTTGTGGATGAACCGTACCGAGGTCGCGAGATAGCAATACTTCACGAAATCGGTATCAAGCAGATGCTTGTTGGACACTGGCACAATGGCCGCGTCTTCGAACGGGAAGGCATAATCTGGCGCGTTGCTCCAGCGACCAGCTGGCTGCCCTGGGGTGGACAGCTGGGCTTTGCGCTGCACAGTATTTCGGGGGATGGAAACGTCGATACACGCTTTGTGGAGCTTCCGAACGCGGAGCCGTAAACGGGCGCGTGCGTCGAAACTGCAATGTTAGTTTCTGACATAATCCCAGGCCGTTGGCCGAAAGTAATCAGCAATCGGCTGTATTGAATAGGACATGAAAAGTGACACAATCAGTTCATGGCCCTCCCACTCGAATCTGTCCTGTCCCGGCTCGATCAGCTGCAAGACGCGGCTCGGGCGATTGCTTCTCTCCTGGTTTCAGCTGACTCGTTCGAGACCAGTTGGGAAATTGCCAATCGTGTCTGCGATCATTATCGGCTCCCGCAGTTCGACGCAACAGCTTGCGCGAGCGAGTCCCGCTCACAGTCTGCAGCTTGAGAGCAGGCCCGGGCGCTACCGTACGACGATTGTGGTTTGACTAAGAGCCGACCCACTCCGGAGTTACGAGCTTCCAATTAGGATTCCCGTCAGAAATACCAGCGCGCCGCCCATCAGGATCTGGAGGGTAGCCGAGAGCAGAGGGGTCTCCATGTAACGGTGGCGGACCCAAGTGATGATGCCCAATTCCACCAGGACGACGGCAAAGGCGACGCCCAGCGCTATATGGAAGTTGGGAATCAGAAACGGAAGGGTGTGCCCGATGCCGCCGATCGTTGTCATAGCACCTTCCACCAAACCGCGGGCCCATGGGTGACCTCTGCCCGTCAGACTTCCGTCGTCGGACAGGGCTTCTGCGAAGCCCATGCTAATGCCTGCGCCCAGGGAGGCCGCCATGCCTACCAGGAAAGCGTCCCAGCTACTTTTCGTAGCGAGGGCGGCGGCAAACACAGGCGCCAGCGTTGATACCGAGCCGTCCATCAGTCCTGCCAATCCAGGTTGTATTACTTGCAGGACGAACAATCTGCGACGCGCCTTCTCTTCATCTTCACGCACGTGCGGCCGCAGCTTCTCTTCGGTTAGTTCCTGAGCTCGGTCTTCATGGTAGCGCTCCTCTTGCGCCAAGTCGTCGAGCAACTGGCGGATGGACGCGTCCTGGGTACGTGCCGCCGAACGCTCGTAGAAGCGGCGGGTCTCGACTTCGATCGCGCTGGCCTGCTTTCGCACGGCATCAAGTCCGAGTGGCTTGATGAGCCATACCGGCGTGCGCTGTACGAAACCCTTCACATCCTGCCGGCGAATGAGGGGAATGTGCTCGCCAAATTTGGTCTTGTACATCTCGATCAGTCGGCGGCGGTGTTCGGACTCTTCCTTGCGCATGCTCTCGAAGACGGTGGCAGAGCCGGGGAAAGCGTCGCGCAAGCCTTCCGCGAAATCCGCGTAGACGCGTTCATCTTCTTCTTCGAGAGAAATGGCCAGAGCCAGAATTTCACGTTCCGAAAGCTCATTGAAGTTCTTCATGGGCGATAGATTACACAGGCAAGAAGGAGGTTCCAAGTTAGGCAGGCAGAGAATTGCTGCAGCGGGGCACCTGCCCTAAGTGTCTGGCCAAAGCTATAGGAGCTTCCTGGTTCGATTACACGAGGCTGTCGTAGCTCGCCCGGAAGTGGCTAGGCGTGCGCTGCCATCTTGCGGCCGACTGCGGGAGCGATCATGCGCAGCTCCTCCATCAACTTGGCGAACTGATCGGGGAACAATGACTGAGCCCCGTCGGACAAAGCTCTATCCGGATCGTGATGAACTTCAATCAGCAGAGCATCAGCACCCGCGGCAACTGAGGCGCGCGCCATGGGTGCAACCTTGTCGCGACGACCTGTGCCATGGGAAGGATCGGCAGTCATGGGCAGGTGAGACAACTTCTTTACGATAGGAATCGCAGAAATATCCATGGTGTTGCGAGTGTAGGTTTCGAAGGTGCGAATGCCGCGCTCGCACAGGATTACATCGTAGTTGCCGCCGGCCATGATGTATTCCGCCGAGAGCAGCAATTCCTCGAGAGTGGCGGCAATGCCGCGTTTCAGCAGGACCGGAGTCTTGATCTTGCCAAGTTCGCGCAGCAGGTTGAAGTTCTGCATATTGCGCGCGCCGACTTGCAGGAGGTCAACGTACGGCACCATCATCTCGATCTGGGAGATTTCCATGACTTCGCTGATGACCAGCAGGCCAAACCGGTCGCCAGCCTCGCGCAGCAGCTTCAACGCCTCGAGCCCAAGGCCCTGGAAGGAGTAGGGAGAACTTCGTGGTTTGAAGGCGCCACCCCGCAAAACGCGCGCTCCGGCTTTGGCGATCTGTTCGGAGACAGTGAACAGCTGGTCTCGTGACTCAACCGAACAGGGTCCAGCCATAACGATGACTTCTTCATTGCCGATGCTGAGCCCGTTTCGAAAGCGAATTACCGTTCCTTCGGGACGAAAAGTTCGTCCAACGAGCTTGTAAGGGGCGCTGATCCGGTGCACTTCCTGAACGCCGGGGAGCACCTCCAAGTTTCGGGTATCGAAGTCGATTCGGGCGCCCACCGCGGCAAGGATGGTCTGGCGCACGCCAGTGGTGCGGTGTACGGAAAACCCCATGCGAACCAGGTGCTCGATTACCTGCTGGATCTGTTCATCGGTTGCGATTTCCTGCATTGCGACAATCATAAAAGTTTCTCGCGGGAGGTACGGCCCGGAAAATCAGGGTCAAACCAATGGCTCTGTGGTGCGTGAAGTTCCGGCTCCCTGCTAGTCATTTACCTCCGACGAATCAATCTCGGTATCCGCAGCGGCTCCAGAGGCCGGCTCGGCGGCAATGGTTTCCGGCGCAATCTCCTCCTGCTGAATCTGCCGCATAATATCCATAATACGTTCGTAGATACGCATCAGGTCGCGGTTGGGAAGAGGTCCTGGATTTACCTTGGTGACGTGGTTGAATACGCTCTGCTCCCGGTCGGGTTCGTAGATCGGGAGACGAGCCTTGCGCTTGAGTCGCCCAATTTCATGTGCGGCGCGAGCCCGTTCGCTGATCAGCTCGACCAGCCGCTGATCAATCTCGTCGATTTTCTTCCGCCATTCCGCGATATCCATGTTGTCTTCTAATCGGCTCACGAAAGATACACGTCGTGCTGCAAGCTGTTCTCAAAAAATGAAATGAGAGGCGAAAATGGATCAGCTCTTTGCAGTGGCTGAAGACTGACGCCCGGCGCTGAACAGTTGTTTAATAAATTGTGCCACAGACTCGGGCTCCTTCCCCGGATTTTGTTCTATGGTTTGTACAATGGCGCTGCCTACCACCGCACCTTCGGCATATTCGCCTACGGCGGCAAACTGCGCGGGCAAGGAAATTCCGAATCCAACTGCGACCGGAAGCTTCGTAAACTTGCGTATCCGGGTCACCAGCTGCCGCGCGTCGTCGGGAAGCTCACGGCGCGATCCGGTCACGCCAGTGCGAGAAACCGCGTAGACAAAGCCTGTGGAGACCTTTGCCATCTGGCGCAGCCGTTGGTCGGTGCTGGTCGGAGCGGCCAACAAGATCGTACTCAGGCGGCGAGCCTTCATTTCCCGCAGATAATCGCTGCCTTCCTCGACTGGAAGGTCAAGAATGAGTGCGCCGTCGATCCCTGCCTCTTCTGCGGTATCGCAGAACGCTTTCAAGCCCATTTTCAAAATCGGATTCAGGTACGAGAAGATGATCAGGCCCGCCTGGGAACGCCGCCGGATTTGGCTGGCAAGCTTCAGGATCTTTTCGAGCGTCGCTCCCTGACGCAGAGCCCTCTCACTCGCTCGCTGGATAATTGGCCCGTCGGCCACCGGATCGCTGAAGGGCACACCCAGTTCGATAATGCCCGCGCCAGCTTCGATCGCGGCCAGCACGATTTCGAGGGTGGTCTCCAGATCAGGGTCACCGCAGGTCACATAGGCCACTAAGGTGGGGCGAGTTTCGAAGGAAAGAGGCATAAGGAATTTACGATTTACGATTTACGATTGGCGATTGAAAACAACCAAGGCGGACCTGAGTTTCCGATCAGCGATAACAACTCAATCACGTCAACAATTCGCGATTGTCTACGTCAGATCCACGTTTTCTCTCAATATACCGATATCTTTATCGCCGCGACCGGAGACATTCACTACAACGATCTCGGACTTCTTCATACGTGGCGCGCGCTTTATGACTTCGGCAACCGCGTGGGACGATTCCAGAGCTGGGATGATGCCTTCCGTCCGCGCCAGAAGCGTGCATGCGTCCAAGGCTTCCTTATCGCTGGCCGAAACATATTCTGCGCGGCTGGTGTCTTTGAGCCATGCATGCTCGGGACCTATGGAAGGATAGTCGAGCCCGGCGGAGACCGAGTGCGTCGTAGCTACCTGGCCCGCTTCGTCCTGCAATACGTACGAATAGGTGCCCTGCAAGACCCCCGGCAGTCCACCGCGAAATCGTGCTGCATGTTCGCCCAAAGTTTCGCCGCGACCGCCCGCTTCAACGCCGATCAGGCGAACTCTCTTGTCCTTCAAGAACTCGTGAAAAATGCCAATGGAGTTCGACCCTCCCCCAACGCACGCGATGATGGCGGCAGGCAGCTTGCCCTCCGCTTTCATGATTTGCCGCCGGGTCTCGCTGCCGATCACGGCGTGGAAGTCGCGCACCATAGTCGGATAAGGATGCGCGCCGAGTACGCTACCCAGGAGGTAGTGGGTGGTACGAACGTTAGTTACCCAGTCGCGCATGGCTTCGTTGATGGCGTCTTTCAGTGTGCGTGAACCGGAATCGACGCCGCGCACCTCTGCGCCGAGGAGCCGCATGCGAAACACATTCAGTTCCTGCCGCCGCATATCTTCGGTGCCCATGTACACGACGCATTCGAAGCCGAAGAGCGCGCACACAGTTGCAGTGGCGACGCCATGTTGTCCGGCGCCAGTTTCAGCAATGACGCGGTGTTTACCCATACGTTCGACCAGCAGCGCCTGACCAAGGCAGTTGTTGATTTTGTGCGCGCCCGTGTGAAGCAGGTCCTCGCGCTTAAGATAGATCTTTGCCCCGCCAAGCTTTTCCGTCAGGCGCCGGGCGAAGAATAGAGGCGTGGGACGTCCAGCGTAATTTCGGTAAAGATCGTTCAAGCGCTCGCGGAATTTGGGATCCCTACGGGCCTTCTCATGCGCCCGCTCGAGTTCTTCGAGCGCGGCCATGAGCGTCTCGGGAACATAACGGCCGCCATATGCACCGAACCTGCCGGGGATGACCTTCGCCTTAGGGTGCGCCATGGTCGGCGTTCTCTTCTGTTTCGGAATGCTTGCTGTAGCCATATTGTTACGCACTCTTATCTGCCTGGCGAACCGCGTCAATGAAAGCGCGAACCTTTTCGGGATCTTTCTTTCCGGGCCTTGCCTCGACGCCGGAGACGACGTCGACCCCGAAGGGGTGAAACTTGGAAATAGCCTGTTGGACATTAGCGGGTGTCAGCCCCCCAGCAATCACAATGTCGTAGGCTTTTCGAAGCTGCTCGGTCAACGAAAGAGCCTTTTCCCAATCAAAGGTCTTGCCCGTTCCTCCCGGTATTTCGCTGGTCCCGGAGTCCAGGAACATCCTGGGAGGGCCCGGAATGTTTTTGGGGACGCATTTCGACCTTCCGGGTTCGACGTGAAACTCAGGGCCGGTCGAGAAGGTCACACCATTTTTGAACCAACTAAAAGGAAAGCTGGGATAGACCTCGATGGGCCGCCCAAAGCAGTTCCCGGAAAGCTCCGGCGGAGTGGATCGGACCTGAGCGGGATCAGCCGGCATATGCCACTGCACGGCCGTGAGGCGAACATCGTTCACGATCGCGACCACGTCGGGAGCATCCGAATTGACAAAAACTCCAACCTTCTCGATCGTTTCTGGCAGCTGCTCGACGATCTTCTGCGCCGCTTCTGGATTGATATAACGCGGGCTCTTCACGTAGAACACGAATCCCAGCGCATCCGCCCCGGCCTCGACCGCGAGCTGTGCGTCTTCCAGATTCGTCGTTCCACAGATTTTGATCCAGGTCATGGCAATAGTTAAAGTACTCGAGAGCGGCTCCTTCAGCGCTGAAGCGATGGGAATGCCGAACTGCACTAGTTAGCCGAGGCCTTCTCGGCGACGGCGTCTTTCATTAACGTGCGTAACGCCTGGCCGGGTGAGGCGGCCTTCATCAACGATTCACCGATGAGAAAGGCTTCGTATCCGACGGCCCTGAGTTTCGCGACATCTGCCCCCGAATGAATACCGCTCTCGGCGACTCTGATTGCATTGCGCGGAATTTTTCCTCCAAGGCGGAGAGCCGTATTGAGATCCACCTGGAAAGTTCGCAGATCGCGACTGTTCACCCCGATGATGTCGCATCCCGCGTCAAGAGCGCGTTTCAATTCTTCTTCCTCGTGCACCTCACAAAGGACATCGAGATCGATTCGGTTAGCCTGCTGGAACAACGCGCTTAATTCT
>Ga0207657_10005785_pt1 | contig 12892 bp, 10 predicted proteins | sample KBSC33metaG_FD_184316 | JGI IMG/M metagenome (GOLD analysis project Ga0207657, IMG submission 184316) | Corn rhizosphere microbial communities from Kellogg Biological Station, Michigan, USA - KBS C3-3 metaG (SPAdes) (version 2) | ecosystem: Host-associated > Plants > Roots > Rhizosphere > Soil ...
CGGCATCGATGTCGAAACCGACGGTGTCGTACTTCCGTCCGAACTCGACTGCCAGCGGCAGGCCGACGTAGCCGAGGCCGATCACGCCGATGCGCGCGTCGGCAAGCGATATTGGCTCCTGATCCCGCATCACGTTCCCCGTCGCCGTGGTGCCTGGGGCGGGACTCGAACCCGCATGGCCTTGCGGCCGGCGGATTTTAAGTCCGCTGCGTATACCGGTTTCGCCACCCAGGCTTGCGCGACATGGTGCACCACGCCTGCCGCAAACGAAAATCCCGGCCGAAGCCGGGATTCCGTCGAAAACGCAAACTGGAGGCCGAGGTCGGAATTGAACCGGCGTACGCGGATTTGCAGTCCGCTGCATAACCACTCTGCCACCCGGCCGGTGGACTTGCGGCAAGGCTGGCGCACCCTGCCTTCGATTTCAACCGGCTGAAACGACAAAGCCCCGGCAGGCCGAGGCTCTCGTTGCAACATGCCGCATTGAAACTTGGATCTTGGAGCGGGAAACGAGACTCGAACTCGCGACCCCGACCTTGGCAAGGTCGTGCTCTACCAACTGAGCTATTCCCGCATCGAGCCGGCAATTTTACTGTCCGGCGCGGCACTGTCAACCATGCTGCGCTCCCCGGCCCGCAGCACGGGCCACGCGGCGCGCAGGTATTCATAGCCCGACCACAGGGTCAGCAACGCGGCGATGGCAAGCAGCCAGTCGCCGACGTGGAAGACGAAATTCCCCATCCAGGGCATCGGATGCGGCGGCCTGGCGGGATTGATCGCATACAGCAGGCACAGCAGCGCCACCATTTGCGCGATGGTCTTGATCTTGCCGACGGTGGCGACGGCGACCCGGGCGCGCTGGCCGAGTTCGGCCATCCATTCGCGCAGCGCGGAGACGGCGATCTCGCGGCCGACGATCACCGCCGCCCACAGCGCCATCCACGCGGTCGGGTGGCCCTGCACGATCAGGAACAACGCCGTCGCGACCATGAGCTTGTCGGCAACGGGATCCAGGAATGCGCCGAAGGCCGAATACTGGCCGAAGCGGCGCGCGATCCAGCCGTCGAGCCAGTCGGTCAATGCCGCCAGCGCGAACACCGCCGCAGCCGCGAAGCTGGTCCAGCCGTAGGGCAGGTAGAAGACGACCGCCAGCACCGGGATCATCACGATCCGCAGCAGGGTCAGCATGGTCGGCACCGTCAACTTCACTCGGGATTCCGCCTCTCCGTTGCGCTTCCGGCGTCGGCCGTCGGCAATCCATGCAGGCTGGCGTAGATGCGTTCGGCCAGCGCTGCATTGATGCCTTCGACCCGCGCGATTTCCTCCGCACCGGCCGCCTTGAGCCCACCCAGGCCACCGAAATGCCGCAACAGGTTAGCGCGTCGGCGCGGACCGATGCCCGGAATATCCTCCAGCCGGCTGGTGTTGCGGACCTTCTGCCGACGCCCGCGATGGCCGGTGATCGCGAATCGGTGCGCTTCGTCACGCACCTGCTGCACGAGTTGCAGGCCTGGCGACTCTGGACCCGGACGGACCTCGCGGCCGCCGGGGAGCAATAGCGTCTCGTGCCCCGCGCGCCGCGCTTCGCCCTTGGCGACGCCGACCAGCGCGATGCCGTCGATGCCGAGATCGGCCAGCACGCCGCGCGCCTGCGCCACCTGCCCTGCACCGCCATCGATCAGCAGCACGTCGGGCAGCACGCCGTTGTCTTCGATGGCGCGACGGAAGCGCCGCTCGAGCGCCTGGTGCATGGCGGCGTAATCGTCGCCCGGTTCGATGCCGGCGATGTTGTAGCGGCGGTATTGTCCGCGCGCCGGTCCGTTGGCGTCGAACACCACGCACGATGCGACCGTCGCCTCGCCCATCGTGTGGCTGATGTCGAAGCATTCGATGCGCGACGGCTGCGCCGCCAGCCCGAGGAGCTCACGCAGGGATTCCAGCCGCGCCTGCTGCGAGGCCTGGCTGCCGAGTTCCGTGGCGAGCGCGATCTCCGCGTTGCGGCGCGCGAGGTCGAGGTAGCCCGCGCGCTCGCCGCGCACGCTGCACTTGATCACGACGCGCTTGCCGGCCGCGGTGGAAAAGACTTCCTGCAGCAGCTCGCGATCCTCGATGTCGCGATCGAGCACGATCTCGCCCGGCGCGGGCTGCTCGGCGTAGTACTGCGACACGAACGCCGACAGCACTTCGGCGGCATTGTCGGCGCCGTTGGTCCTGGGGAAGAACGCACGCGTGCCGAGGTTGCGCCCGTCGCGGAAGGCCAGCAGCAGCACGCAGGCGTGCGTGCCCTGCATGACGCAGGCGAGTACGTCCAGGTCGGCCGCGCGGCCGTCGACGTACTGGCGCGCCTGCAGTTTTCGGATCGCACCGATCAGGTCGCGGACGCGGGCGGCTTCCTCGAAGTCCAGGCGCGTGCTCGCCGCCGCCATCGCCTGGTCGAGTTCGCGCGTGAGCTCGTCGCTGCGGCCTTCCAGGAACAGGGTCACGCGCCGCACGGATTCGGCGTACTCGCGCGCCGGCACCAGGCCGACACAGGGCGCGCTGCAGCGGCCGATCTGGTACTGCAGGCAGGGCCGCGAGCGGTTGCGGAACACGCTGTCCTCGCAGCTGCGCAGCCGGAACAGGCGATGCATCAGGTTGAGCGTCTCGCGCACCGCGCCGACGCCCGGATATGGGCCGAAATAGCGGCCGGGAATCGCGCGCGCACCGCGATGCAGGGCCAGCCGCGGCCACGGCTCCTGCGTAAGCAGCACGTAGGGATAGCTCTTGTCGTCGCGCAGCAGCACGTTGTAGCGCGGGTGCGTCGACTTGATCAGCTGGTTCTCGAGCAGCAGCGCTTCGGCTTCGCTGCGGGTGACGACGACTTCCATGCGCGCGACCTGCGACAGCATCGCCATCGTGCGCGCGGCCTTCGGAGTCGCGCTGAAGTAGCTCGCCACGCGCTTGCGCAGGGCGCCGGCCTTTCCGACGTAGAGCGGACTGCCATCGGCCGAGAACATCCGGTACACGCCGGGTGCGTTGCTCAGCCCGCGCACGAAGGCCTTGCCGTCGAAGGGCGCGTTGACGGTCGCGGGATCGGCAGCTGGACGATCGGAGGGCGGAACGGACGATTCGCTCATTCGCCGATCGGTACGTGGCGCAGGTCGCCGCTGCGTATGTCCAGCCGCAGCACGGCGTGGGACAGCGTGTCGGCGATCCAGATGACCCCATCGGCAACCGCGAGCCCGGCGGGCCCGTGCAAGGGTTGCGACAGTTTGCAGGTTTCGAGTTGGCCGCCACCCAGTCGCAAGGTACGCAGCGCGTTGTTGCCGGAATCGGCGATCCACAGCAGCGGTGCGTCCGGATCCAGCGCGATCGCCTGCGGATGCTGCAGCAATGCTTCGGTGCGCGTGCCATCGGCGTGGCCGTGATGCCAGCCGTCACGACCGAGCAGCGTCGTGACCTGCCGGGTGCGCACGTTGAGGCTGCGGATGGCAGAGCCAGCGCCATCGCACACGTAAAGCAGCTGGCGCACGGCGGCCAGCGCGACGGGTTCGGCGAACGCGGCCTCCTCGCCGACGCCATCGGAGACGGCGAGTTCGCCCGATCCGGCCGCCAGCTGCAGGTCGCGGCTGCCCAGGTCGTATTCCCAGATCCGGTTGTCGCCACTGCAGGCGATCAACAACGTGTCATCGGTGAGCGCCATCGCGCAGGGATGGTCGAGCGACACGGTGCGCGGCTCTGCGACCGTGCCTTCGACCGGTTCACCCGGCTGGCCGGACCCGATCAGCGTGACCACGTCGCCGCGGCGCAGGTCGATGCGGCGGATCGCGTGGTTGCCGCCGTCGGCGACGTACAGGCTTCCGTGATGCGCGGACAGGCGCAGCGGGCGATTGAACGATGCGGTTTCGGCCGCACCGTCGAGGAAACCCGCACGACCGGTACCGAACTGACGCAGCACGCGGCCGGCCTGGTCGCACTCCAGCACGCGATGGTGGCCGGAGTCGGCGACGTAGAGATATTTCCCGCCCAGCGCCAGTCCGCCGGGAAAACGCAGCGGCATCGACGGTTCGACCTGCGCACGCAAGGGCAACAGCGCCGCCGACGCATCGGCGTCGGCCAGCAGTTCGTTGATGCGCAGCTCGAGCGTGCGTCCATGGCCGTCGCCGACGAAGCGCGCGCGCAGCTCGCCGTCGGGATCGACCAGCAGCAGCGTCGGCCAGGCTTCGATGCCGTAGTGCTGCCACGCGGCCCAGTCGCGATCGTGTGCGACGGGGAAGCCGAAGTCATGCGATGCGAAGCGCTGTGCGACCTGGCGGCTGTCGCGCTCGTGCTCGAAGCGCGGCACGTCGATCGCGAGCACCTGCAGGCGCCCGCCGTGGCGTGCCTGCTGTTGCGCGAGCTGCTGCAGCACGCGCAGCGACCACGTCGACCCGGCGTTGACGAAGGCCAGCACGCAGGCGCGCCCGCGCAACGCCGACAGGCTCGGCGGCTGATCGACGTTCAGCCATTCGAGCGACTGCGGGAGTTCGCGGAGCAGGGAGGCCGGTTGGGCCGTGGCGACTGCCATGGGCGGTTCCACCGTGCGGGCGTTGCCCGATTATGCCATCGCCCCGCGATCAGCCCGGCAGCGTGCGCAGGTGGCGTTCCGCACGCGCCAGGTCGTCCTCGGTGTCCACGCCCGGCGGGAAATCGGCGGGCGTCAGTTCCACCCGGATCCGGGCGCCGGCTTCCAGCGCACGCAGCTGTTCCAGCGATTCGATCCGTTCCAGGCGGCCCGGCGGCAGCGCGGCGAAGCGCTTGAGGAACCCGGCGCGATACGCGTACAGGCCGATGTGCCGCAGGCAACCCGACGCTTCGGGCAGGTGCTGCCGGTCGCCTGCGAAGGCATCCCGGTGCCAGGGAATCGGCGCGCGGCTGAAATACAGCGCGTCGCCGTTGTCGGCGCGCACGACCTTGACGATGTTGGGGTCGAACAACTGCTCCGCATCCTCGATCGGCGTCGCCAGCGTGCTCATGTCGGCGCCCGACTCGCGCAGCGCCAACGCAGCGGCGCGGATGCCCTCGGCCGGTGCGAAGGGTTCGTCGCCCTGCAGGTTGACGACGATGGTGTCGTCGCTCCAGCCGGCGATGCGCGCGCATTCGGCCAGGCGGTCGCTGCCGGAGGCGTGCTGCGGCGATGTCATCGCGATGCGGACGCCGCTACCGGCAAGCGCATCGGCAATGCGCGGATCGTCGGCCGCGACCCAGGCTTCGCGCGCGCCTGCCGCCAGCGCGCGGCGCGCGACGTGCAGCACCAGCGGTTCGCCGCCCAGCAGGCGCAGCGGCTTGCCTGGCAGCCGCGTGGCGGCGAAACGCGCCGGAATGGCGACGACGAAATCCAGCTCAGCGTGCATCCGGCGTGCTCCGCAACAGTGACAGGCGCTCGAGCAGCGCGATCCAGAACGCTTCGGGCAACTGCGCATCGACCGGCACGCTGAAATGGCGCGCGCCGGCGAAGGCGACGCACTTGACCGCATCCTTCTCCGTCATCAGCACGGGCAGGTCACTGCCGAACTGGAAATCCGCGGCGGTATAGCGGTGATGGTCGGCGAAGGCGTGCGGGACGACGGCGATGTCGAGGGCCCGCAGCATCGAAAAAAAACGTTCCGGATCGCCGATGCCGGCGACCGCGTGCACGCGCTGTCCGGCGAACGTCGACAGCGGCTGCGCGCGTCCGCCCAGCACCGGCACGGCGCGCGAGGCCAGCAGGTGCATCGGCCATTCGCCGAATCCCGCGCCGGAGGTTTCGGTCGGCGGCAGGTTGACGACGCGGAAGTCGCATTGGCCGCCCCGTTCGATCGGCTCGCGCAGCGGGCCGGCCGGCAGCAGGCGTCCGTTGCCGTAGCGGCGGCGCCCATCGATCACTTCGATCTCGACATCGCGCCGCAGGCGGTAATGCTGCAGGCCGTCGTCGCACAGCACGATGTCGCAGCCGGCATCGGCCAGCGCGCGCGCCGCGGCGACGCGGTCGCGATCGGCGCGCACCCGCACTCCGGTGCGACGCGCGAGCAGCACCGGTTCGTCGCCGCTCGTCGCGGGATCGGAGTCGCCGTCCACCCAGACTGCGCGTTGCGGATCGGCGCGCCCGTACCCGCGCGTCGCCACGCCGGGGGTCCAGCCTGCAGCGCGCAGGCGCTCGGCCAGGGCGACGGTGAACGGCGTCTTGCCGCTGCCACCGGCGATGAGATTCCCGACGACGACGACGGGGACTTCGACGCTGCACCGGCGCAGCAGTCCGCGGCGGTACAACGCCACGCGCGCACGGATGGCACCCGCGTAGGCGCGCGACAACAGGCGCGCCGGCAACGGCGGTACGCCATCCTCGTACCACCACGCCGGCGGCCTGCGCGTCGCGCTCATCCTTCGACCGGTTCGCGGAACTGCATGCGGTGCAGGTGCGCGTAAAGGCCACCGCGCGCGATCAGGTCCGCGTGCGTGCCCTGCTCCACCAGCCGGCCATGGTCGAGCACCAGCACCTGGTCGGCGTGCTCGATGGTCGAAAGCCGATGCGCGATCACCAGCGTGGTGCGGTCTGGCATGAGGCGCGCGAGCGCGTCCTGGACCAGACGTTCGGATTCGGTGTCGAGCGCGGCGGTGGCTTCGTCGAGGATCAGGATCGGCGCGTCCTTGAGCATCGCGCGCGCGATCGCCAGGCGCTGGCGCTGGCCTCCCGACAGGCGGCCGCCGCGCGCGCCGATCGATGCCTGCAGGCGTTCGGGCAGGCGCTGGACGAACTCCATCGCGTTTGCACCGGCGACTGCACGTTCCAGCTGTTCGGTCGTTCTTCCTTCGAGTTCGCCATAGGCGACGTTCGCGGCGATGGTGCCGTCGAGCAGCATCACCTGCTGGCCGACCAGCGCGACCTGGCGACGCAGGTCGGCCAAGGGATAGTCGCGAAGCGGATGGCCGTCGAGCAGGATCTGCCCGGAAGCGGGTTCGTAGAAGCGTGGAATGAGCTTGACCAGCGTCGACTTGCCGCTGCCGGACCTTCCGACGATCGCCGTGACGCTGCCCGGACGCGCGGTGAAACTGATGTCGTGCAGTGCAGGCTCCGCCTGGCCGTGGTACTGCGCGCTCACATCGCGGAATTCCAGCAGGCCGCGCGCGCGTTGCAGCGGCCGGTCGCCCGAATCGATCTCATCCGGCGCGTCCATCACCGCGAACAACCGCTCCGCCGACGCGACGCCACGCTGCAGCATGCCCTGCACGTTGGTGAGCTGCTTGAGCGAGGGAATGATCGCCAGCATCGACAGCATGATCTTGACGAAGCCGCCGGCCGTGAGCCGCCCTTCCATCGCTTCGTGGCCGGCGAAGAACAACAGCAGCGCAAGCCCGACCGCGCCCATCAGCTGCACCACCGCCGATGAGATGCTGCGCGTGGACTCGACCTTGAGCGCGAGCTTGAGATTGTGGTCGGCCAGCCCGCGATAGCGCGCCTGCTCGACCTGCTGCGCGCCGTAGACCTTGACTTCCTGGTGGCCGCTGAGCGTCTGGTCGGCATGCTGCATCAACTGCGCGCCGCTCTCCTGGATGCGGTGGCCGAGGCGCCGGTAGCGGCGACCGACCTGGTCCATCATCCACGCCAGCACCGGGCCGAGCAGCAGCATCGCCAGCGTCACGCGCCAGCTCGCCCACAGCATCACGCCGAGCATCACGATGACCTGCAGCGACTGCTGCACCATCACCTTCATCGCATCGATCGCGGCCTGGGCGACCTGGTCGCTGTCCGAACCCAGCCGCACCAGCATCGACCCGACCGGCTCGGTGTCGAAGCGCTGGCCGGGCATGCGCAGGTATTTGCCGAACACCTGCACGCGCAGGTCGCGCGCGACGCCGCGGCCGGATTTGGCCATGTAGATGTCGGTGCCGTAGCCGGCGATTCCGCGCACGATGAAGATCGCGACGATCACCAGCGGCAGCAGCAGGCTGACGTGCGCGTTACGGACGACGAAGGTCTCGTCGACCACCGGCTTCATCATCGAGGTGAATGCACCGGCGGCGGCGGCCTCGACCAGCATCGCCACGGCCGCGAACGCCAGCAGGGCGCGATACGGACGCGCGAATCCGAGCAGGCGGCGATACAGCCGCCACGATGACGGAGCCGCGTCGGTGGTCGCCTCGCCCGTCGCCGCGTCGCTCAATGCCGTGGCTCCGGTGCGGTGCCGATGGAAATGCGGCGGAAGCCGAGCTGGCCGAGTGCGTCGAGCGCGGTCACCACCGCCTGGTGCGGCGTGCGCGCATCGGCGCGCAGCAGCACGTTGCGGTCATGGTCGCCGCCGGCGACCTCGGTGATCGTGCGCTTGAGCGAATCGACATCCGTCTTCAGCACTTCACGATCGCCGATGAAGTAGCGACCGTCGGCATTCACCAGCACGCTCAGGGCCTTCGACTGGGCTTCGACCGGCTGGCCGTCGGCGCGCGGCAACTGCAGCTTCAGCACCGAACGCGCATCGAAGGTCGTGGTGATCACGAAGAAGATGATCAGGCACAGGACGACGTCGATCAGCGGGATCAGGTTGATCTCCGGTTCGTCGTCCTTGCGATGGTCGCGGATGCGCATGCGTCAGCTGGCCGCCACCGGCGGGGTGATGCCGTGGCCGCCGGGCGCGGTGCGCGCTGACGCAGGCCGGGTGTCGAGGGTATCGAGCAACTGGATCGCCTCGTGCTCCATGTCGACGATGTAGCCGGCGATGAGCCCGCGGAAATAGCGATGGAACATCAGTGCCGGGATCGCCACGATCATGCCGGTCGCGGTGCAGACCAGCGCCTTGCCGATGCCACCGGCGAGCTGGCTGACGTCGCCCAGTCCATGGTCGAGGATGCCGAGGAACATCTGGATCATGCCGACCACGGTGCCGAACAGGCCGAGCAGCGGGCCCGCGGCGGCGATCGTGCCGAGCGTGTTGAGGTAGCGCTCCATCCGGTGGACCAGATGGCGACCGACGTCCTCGATGCGTTCGCGGACCTGGTCGCGCGGACGGTTGCGCACATCCAGCGCCGCGGCCAGCAGCGCGCCCAGCGGGGAGTTGCCGCGCAGGGATTCGATATGGGCCGGATCGAGCTTGCCGCGCGCCGCCCAGGCGCGCACCTCGTCGCCAAGGCGCGGCGGGAGCACCATCCTGCGCCGCAGCGACCAGAAACGTTCGACGATGATCGCCAGGCCCAGGGCCGACAACAGCAGCAGCGGGATCATCGGCCATCCGCCGGCCTTGACCAGTTCGAGCACGCACACCTCCAACGTCCGGATGACGACGGGGGTCCGTCATTCCGTCGCTAGGATAGCGCGCCGCCAAATCGACCCGCCCGCCCACGCGTGGCCACGGGACGGAACACACACCGGCGGCGTGCCGCCCGTCCCGCCCCGCTTAGGGCGTGCCCGGGTCGCGGCGGGCCGCATCCCACAAACGGGGCTGCTGCGCGCGACGCGTCGCGACCGCGATCCCGCTGCTTCCGAGCCACACCCGCTGGGCGCCGGTGTCCATCGTGACCAGCACCCGGGCGCCCGCGTCGCGCCAGCGCGCAACCGCTTCCGGCCGCGGGTGATGGAAGCGATTGCCGTAGCCGGCGGAGATGAGCGCGTAGCGAGCATGCGTGGCGGCGATGAATGCTGGATCGGAGGATCCGTCGCTGCCGTGGTGCGCGACGACGACCACGTCGGCACGCAGCGCCGCCGCATCCCGGCGCAGGAGGTCACGCTCGACCACCTGGTCGATGTCCGCGGTCAGCAGTGCCGCCCCATGTGCCGATTCGATGCGCAGCACGCACCCGGCTTCGTTGCCGAGATAGGGGAAGTAACGCGGTGGATGCAGGAAGCGGAAACGCACGCCGTCCCATTGCCATGCGTTGCCGGCGAGACAAGGGCGTCCGTTCGGCAATGGGGGTGCACCGTCGGGCGTCAATGCCAGCGCCGGCGGAAACGCACGGGCGACCGCCGGAAAGCCGCCGGCATGGTCGTTGTCGCCGTGGCTCACGATCGCCATGTCGAGCCTGCGCACGCCCAGGGCGCGCAGCGCGGGGACGTCCACGCGCTCGCCGGCATCGAAGCCGTCGGGAATCGCCGGTCCCATGTCGTACAGCAGCACGTGTTGCGCCGTGCGGACCAGCACCGACAATCCCTGCCCGACATCGATCACGGTAAGTTCGGCTTCGCCCGCTTCGGGCAGATGACGGTCCGGCCACAGCAGCGGCAGCCACAGGAGCAGCGCCAGCCATTTCCCTGGCACGCCGCGCGGCAACAGCAGCCAGAATCCGCCGAGCAGCGCCAGCGGCAAGGCGTACCACGCACCCTCGGGCAACCACCACAGCGCCAACGGGCTCGCGGCCAGGTGCGTGAACAGTGGCCACGCCAGGTCGAACAACCACGCCGACAGCCGCCAGCTCCATTCGCCCAGGCCCGCGTGCAATCCCTCGAGCAGCGTGCCCAGCAATGCAAACGGCACGACCACCAGGCTCCACCAGGGAATCGCGACCAGGTTCGCCAACGGCCCGGCCAGCGATGCCTGACCGAACAGCACGACGCCCAATGGCAGCAGGCCGACAGTCGCCACCGCCTGCGCGCTGAAGAAGGTGCGCAGCACGCCGCGCCACGAGGTGTCGGTTTCGCGCGGCAGGCACCACAGCAGCCACGCGACACCGGCGAAACTGAGCCAGAACCCGGCCGCAAGCAGCGACAGTGGATCGACCAGCAGGATGGCAAGCGCGGACAGCGCGAGCACGTCGACCGTGCGCTGCGCACGCCGGAGCACTTTCGCGATCACCACGACCGCGATCATCAGCACCGTGCGTACCGTCGGCAACGCGAATCCCGCGACCGCGGCATAGCCGATGGCACCAAGCACGGCCGCCGCGGCCGCGGCATGCTGGCGCGGAATTCTTCGGCCGAGCGCCGGCAACAGGCGCCACGCGAGCGACGCGAGCAGCGCGAAGAAGCCGGCGACGATGCCGACATGGAAGCCGGAAATCGCGATCAGGTGGGTGACGCCGACAGCGCGCAGGACTTCCCAGTCGACGTCCTCGATGGCGCGGGTGTCGCCGAGCGCCAGTGCGCGGATGTATTTCGAGGATGGCGTGGCAATCGCCCTGCCGATCCGTGACGACATGCGCTCGCGCCAGGCGTCGATGCCGGTGCCTGGCGCGAGCTGCCGGGCATTGTCGGCGTCGCGCAGATATCCGCTCGCGGCGATGCGGTCGGCCAGCGCCTGCTTCTCGCCATCGAATCCGCCCGGATTGCGCAGGCCGCGCGGCGCGCGCAGCTTGACCGCCATGCGCCAGCGGCTGCCTGCATGCAGTCGCAACCGCGGAGGAACGGCGCCCGGCGCGAGCTTGAAATCGTCGTACCAGGACAACTGCAGCCGCTTGCCGCGCAGTGCTGGCGCCTGCGACGGCGTGTCGTCGACGCGCAGCACGAAGCGCGTGCGCCGCGGTTCGGGCTGCGGCAGGTCGAGCACGCGGCCGGTCACGACGAATTCGTGTTGCTCCAGCCCCACCGGAAGCTGCCGCGACAGCGTGATGCCCGCATGCAGTCCCGCAAGCCCGATCCCGCACAGCAGCGTGCCGAGGAGCAGTGCGTGCCCGCGCCTCCACCACAGCGCGAGACCGACCGCGAACGGCAGCAGCATCCATGGCCACGCCGGAAGCCTGGGGAACAGCAGGCATGCACCAACGCCAGCCAGCAGCGCCAACGCCTGCGCGGGCAATCCCGCGGTTTCCGGTCGAAGCGGCGTCCTTGCCGCGTGTTGCATTGTCCTACACCTCGTCGGTTGGCAATTCCCTGAGCTTGCCCGCGTGCAGTTCGAGCACGCGGTCGAGGCGTCGCGCGAGGCGGCGATCGTGCGTGACGAGCACCAGGCTGGTGCGCTTGGCGCGGTTGAGTTCAAGCATCAGCTCGAACACCGTCGCCGCAGTCTTCTCATCGAGGTTGCCCGTCGGCTCGTCACCGAGCACGCAGGCCGGCGTGTTGACCAGCGCTCTGGCGACGGCTGCGCGCTGGCGCTCGCCGCCGGAGAGCTCTCCCGGTTTGTGCTCGAGCCGGTGGCCGAGGCCGACGGATTCGAGCAGCGACCGTGCCCGCTGCGACGCATCGGCGACTGCCGCACCGCCCAGCAGGACCGGCAGCATCACGTTCTCGAGCGCCGTGAACTCCGGCAGCAGGTGGTGGAACTGGTAGACGAAACCGAGCGCGCGGTTGCGCAGCTCACCGCGCGCCGCATCCGACAGCGCGCTCATCTTCTGTCCGGCGACGAACACTTCGCCCCCGGTCGGGGTGTCCAGCCCACCCAGCAGGTGCAGCAGCGTGCTCTTGCCGGCGCCCGACACGCCAAGGATTGCCACGGTTTCGCCGGCGTGCACCGCGAGATCCAGGCCGTCGAACACTGGCGTGTGCAGCTTGCCTTCGGCGTAGGTCTTGCCGAGTTTTTCCGCGCGGATCACTTCGCCTTCGTGCATGGGTTCCCGCGGTCCACCCGTTCCGGATTGGCGCAACTCATTCATAACGCAACGCCTCCGCCGGGGCCGTGCGAGCGGCGCGCCAGGCGGGATAGATCGTGGCGAGGAAGGCCATCACCAGCGCGACGATCGCGATGATGGTGACGTCGCTGGGTTCGAGCTGGGTCGGCAGGCCGGTGATGTAGTAGACGTCCTCGGGCATCAGCTGCACGCCGAGGACGGATTCGATCACGCGCAGGATGCGATCCAGGTTGAGCGTCAGGACAACGCCGCCGATGACGCCGAGCACCGTGCCGAACACGCCGATCATCGAGCCCTGCACCATGAACACCTGCATCACCCCGCGCGGCGTGAGTCCCAGCGTGCGCAGGATGGCGATGTCGGCCTGCTTGTCGGTCACCAGCATCACCTGCGAGGACACCAGGTTGAA
>Ga0207657_10005786_pt1 | contig 12891 bp, 12 predicted proteins | sample KBSC33metaG_FD_184316 | JGI IMG/M metagenome (GOLD analysis project Ga0207657, IMG submission 184316) | Corn rhizosphere microbial communities from Kellogg Biological Station, Michigan, USA - KBS C3-3 metaG (SPAdes) (version 2) | ecosystem: Host-associated > Plants > Roots > Rhizosphere > Soil ...
GGTCTCGGCGATCTCGATCTCCTTGCGGCCGAAATCGGCGAGGCCGAGGTCCTTCACGACATAGTCGTTGAAACGGGTTTCAGCCTGCGTCGCCACGTGAGGAGTCTCCAAAGGTCAGATGGTGGGTGCGCGTTCAGCCGCGCGAATGCGCCGGGCCTAGCGCAGGGCAACATATAAGGAAAGCTTTATATGACGCTGGGCGGCGCGACGCCGGCGCCTCGTTAGGTAAGTTGCAGTCGTTCGTGCGTTGACGAGTTTAGGAAGCTATACGCTAATAGGAGGCTGAGACTCGTCTCTAACCACCGCCGGCCAGGCCATTCGGTCTCCGGTCACTGCCACCCCAACCTCCTCCTTTAACCCGGTCGCCCCCGAAACGATGGGAACGAGGAGCCGGTGCCGTTCGCTTCACTAGTCCGTACTGGAGACCTCCCCCCTTGCCATCGAATGAGACTGCGCAGCGGCAAGCTGCCGACGACCCCCTTGCCTGTCCGGAGGCGTTGGGGCCGGTTCTGTCGCGGCGGTTCAAAGCGTATGGCGCCGATGCTCGACGGAGCGTCGTTCAGCTGATCACCACGGCGTCGGCTTTCCTGGCCTTGCTCGTGGTCATGGCTGCCCTATCGAATGGCCACTACTGGCTAACACTCTTGCTGGCCGTTCCGGCAGCAGGACTGCTCGTTCGCCTGTTCATCATCCAGCACGATTGCGGCCACGGCTCTTTTTTCAAATCGCGGCGCGCCAACGACTTCGTCGGGCGCCTGCTCTCCGTGCCGACGCTCACTCCCTACTTCAGTTGGGCTCAGGGTCATGCCGCCCACCATGCTTCCACCGGCAATCTTGACCGCCGTGGGCGCGGGGATGTGGACACGTGGACTGTCGCCGAATACCGTGACTCGTCGCCGCTCAAGAAGCTGTTTTACCGGCTCTACCGCAATCCCCTCGTGATGGTCGGCTTTGGCGCCCCGGTCAATTTCATCCTGCTCCAGAGATTGACGGTGGGCCACGGGTTTCGCGACCGCGATTCGCGCCGAAGCATATTATTGCTCGATCTCGCGCTGCTCGCGGTATTCGGGGTCTCCTTCGCCGTATTCGGCCTTTTTACCGTCTTCGGAACGTATCTTCCCGTGATCGTCATCGCCTCGTGGGCCGGTAACTGGTTGTTCTATGTGCAGCATCAGTTCGACGCGACCCATTGGGAACGCGACGGCCACTGGAATTTCCACACGGCCGCGCTCAGCGGAAGCTCCTACTTCAAGCTTCCGCCGGTCCTCCAGTGGTTTTCGGGAAGCATCGGCCTTCACCACGTACATCACTTGAATAGCCGGATTCCAAATTACCGTCTTCAGGCTTGCCTCGATGCGGCTCCTGAATTGCACGGCTTACAGAGGGTCATCACGCTGCGGGAAAGCCTGGGTTGTTGGCGGCTCGCGCTATGGGATGAGCGCCGCCGCTCGCTGGTAGGGTTTCGCGACTTGAAAACGCAAACATAGACCCGGTTCACGCCGCGCCGGTCTCGCTCGCGAGGAGGCGCGGGTCGATGCCCTCTGCCTTGAATGCGGCTGCCCAGCGTTCGTCCGTCGGGGTGTCAAACAGGATTTTGGTGTCGGTCTGCGCGGTGAACCAGCCGTGGCGGGTCAGTTCTTCATCCAGCTGGCCTTCGCCCCAACCGGCGTAGCCGAGCGCGGCGATCCAGCGCTTCGGCCCGCGTCCTTCCGCGATCGCCCGGAGCACGTCGATCGTGCCGGTCATCGCGAAGAGCTCGCCCTTTTCGCCATTGACGTGCAGCGTGTCCTGGCCGCCCCAGTCGCTGGAATGAAGGACGAAGCCCCTGCCCGGCTCGACCGGCCCGCCGTGATGCACGGCGCAGTCGGGCGCCTCCCCTGGTTCGATCTCGAGCTGGCGCAACAGGGCGCGGAAGCTGATCCCCGCGCGCTTGTGGCCAATGCCAATCCCTACCGCGCCGTTTTCATCATGCACGCACAAGGCGATCACCGCGCGCTCGAATCGCGGATCGGCCATTCCCGGCATTGCCAACAACAATTTGCCGGACAGGAACGCGGGCTGCGGCGACATTCTTGCGACCATGGGACGGTGGAGCGCGGCGGGCAATACTTGAGACCGTCATACGGCGGGCCTAAGTCGCGCTTCATCCGTTACGCGAAGGAGCTTCCGACATGACTATCCAGGTGGGTGACAGACTGCCCGACGTACCGCTCGCGATTGCAACGCCCGACGGCCCGAAGCCGACAACCAGCGGCGACTATTTTGCCGGCAAGCGCGTCGCCTTGTTCGCGGTGCCGGGCGCCTTCACGCCGACCTGCTCGGCGCGGCACCTGCCCTCCTATGTCGACAAGGCAGGCGAGCTCAAAGGCAAGGGCATCGACGAGATCGCCTGCATTTCGGTCAACGATCCGTTCGTCATGGGCGCCTGGGGCAAAGCCGACGGATCGGATGACATCACCATGCTTGCCGACGGCAACGGTCAATTCTCCGACGCGGTCGGGCTGTCGTTCGACGGCAGCAAGTTCGGCATGGGCAAGCGCTCGCAGCGCTATTCGATGATCGTCAATGATGGCGTGGTCGAGCAGCTCAATGTCGAGGCGCCGGGCGAATATCGCGCGTCGAGCGCCGAATATATGCTGGACCAGCTGGCCACCGCCTGAGCTTTCATCGCTGTCCGGCAACTCCTCGCCGCTGTCTGCGCCAAACCGGCGAACAGCGGGCGCTTTCAATCGTTTAGGTGGATTGAGAGCGAACAACATCATGAGGAGGAATGAATGCCGAGGAACAACAGTCGCGGCAGCCGGAACAATAACCCCGGCGGCCGCAACCAGTATAGCGGCTGGACCGAGACAGCCAGGGATCGGCCATTTGCCACGGCAGCCGCGGCGGCCGCCGCGGTTGGGGCCGGCGTATTCCTGTGGTCGCGGCGAAATCAGATCAGCGATCAGCTGTCGAACTTGAGCGACCAGATCAGCGAGTGGCGCGAAGGAATGTCATCGAACAGCGGGTTCGAGACTCAGGAAGAAGTCTCGGGCGAGGGATTCATGGCCCAGCCCAATCGCCGTGGCGGCCGCAAGACGCAGCGCGAAATCTCTGAGGAAGCGCTGACTCTCAAGGAGACCGGCAAGACGACCGCGTAAGCTTCCAAGGGGCGCCTTCGGGCGCCCCTTTCTTATTCGGCGAGGAAGTCGGCAATCGCCGTGCCGAACTCGGGCTTGGTGACGCTACTCATGTGAGTGCCCGGCACTTCCTTGAACATCGCATTTGGTAGCGCGTCGGCAAGCTCCTCGGCAGAGCCGTTGTCGTCATCCTCCGACCCGCACACGACCAGCGTCGGCATGGTGAACGCTCTCAGCCAATCGAGGAAAGCGTCGGCAAAGCTCTGCAGCAGCAGCGCCGCCGAAACGCGGTCGATTTTCTGGCTCTTCATGAACTGGATCGAGAGCCAGTGCGGGTCGCCGCGCGGCACTCTGTCGAACAGCTCGATGGCCTCGAGAAAGAAGTTCTTTCGCCGTTCCCAGTGTCTTAGTCCGTCGAGCCCAGCCCCGCCCAGGATGGCTCGGCGCGGCTTTAGCCCCTCGCCGACGCCCTCGACCGTGGTCCGCGAGCCCAGCGAGAAGCCGCCAAGGTCAAAGTCGCCCAGACCGAGGTGACTAACTAGCTCACGCAGATCGCGAGCCAGGACTCCGACGGGATAATGTTCCGGCTCATGCGGCCGTCCGCTAAGGCCGTGGGCGCGCAAGTCGGGCATGATCACCCGGAAGCCCCGCTCGGCAATATGTGCGGCATGCCCGAACTTGATCCAGTTCATGTTTGCATCGGAAAACAGGCCATGCAGCAGGACGACTGGGCGCCCCGACCCCAGTTCATGGAATGCGAGGTCGACCCCGTCCGACGCCGTCCAATGCTGCACCTGCGCTCCGCTCATCCAGGAAAGCCGCCCGTCGCCTCGACCCACTTGTCGACCAGCGGCTGATATTCCTCCGTTCGCTTCTCCGGCAGACCTTCGGTGTTGAGCCACGCGCGGTGGGCGCTCTCAGCCCCGAAATGATGCCTCGGCGAGAAAGGCGATGGGTCGTCGAACGAGGCAACGGTAAGGTCCATATTCTCGCTGCCGTCCTTGAACCTGAAACCGAGCGACGTCCCACAGTCGCGACAAAATGGGCGTTCGGCGATCGGCGAACTCTCGTACCACGCCGGCTCGCCTGTCCATTCGACGTCGGCCTGTTTGACGTTCTTGAACGCAATCGACACCGAGCCGGTCGAGCGCTGACACATCCGGCAGTGGCAGAGGTAAGCGTCATGGTCCCGGATCGTCGCCGAGTAACGCACGCGCCCACAGGCACAGCCACCGGTGATTTTCTCGCCCCCAATTTGATCAGCCATGACTCACCTCCCATGGTGGCGGCCCCATAGCAGCGCTAAGGGGCGGCATGTCCAGCGCCCCAACTGCCGACGACATTGCCCGCGACGCCACCTGGCTCGCTCAAGCGCTCGACCCTTCGGCTGGCATGGTCCGGCTCGTTGCGATGAACCGTGACAGCTATCGGGCTGCGAGCTTCCTCGACGACCGCCTGCTCACTCAGCCGATCGATGCCCAGATCGTTCCCTGGCCTGTGGTCGAAACGGCAATGGTCGGCGAACTCAGGACCGACGCCCGCTGGATATTCCACGTCGGCCATGTCGGCTCTACGCTGGTGTCTCGCCTGTTGGGCGAGATCGAGGGGGTCCTCGCCCTGCGCGAGCCGCGACTGCTGCGCGATCTCGCATTGAGCCCGCCACCAGTCCGCGAGCGCTACGTCGCACCGGTCGCCAAGCTCGTATCGCGGACTTTCGCGGAGGACGAGGTCGCCTGTGTGAAGGCAACCAGCTTTACGAGCGAGATCGCGTCCGCACTCGTTCCGCCCGGCGAACGCTCGCTGTTCATGTACGCGAGTCCACGCAACTACATCGCGAGCATCCTTGCTGGCGAAAACAGCCTGAAAGAATTGCGTGGCCATGCGGACTATCGACGCCAGCGGCTTGCGGCGCGCGCGATCGCGTTTCCCGAACCGCGCAACGACGCCGAGCTGGCGGCAGTCGCCTGGGCATGCGAGATGAGCTCGCTCGAGGCCGCCGCCGATGGGATGAAGGACCGCTGCATCGCCTGGGCGGATTTCGATGCGATGCTGGGGGACATGACTACGGAACTCGGCCGGATCGTCGACTTTTTCGGGTTCAGCACCGAGCCCGGACCGCTGCAGGCCATCGCCGACGGCCCACTGATGCAGCGCTATTCCAAGGCGCTCGAATATGAATATAGCCCGAGCCTGCGCAACGAGCTTATCGATCAGGAAATGCGGCTGCAGGGCCGCGAGATTGACGCCGCGCTTGCGATGCTTAGCGCCAGCTCGGAAAAGTCCCTATTGCTCGCCCGCGCGCTGGAACGCACTCGAGAGGCCTGATGTACCGGATCCTGAAGCTACTCACCGACGCCGAGGTTGAGGAATGCCGCCGCATCGCGGCCACCGCGCCATTTGCCGACGGGCGCATCACCAACCCGCACAATACGGCCAAGCAGAACGAGCAACTGCACGAACCCCAGGCCTTTCAGAAAAGTTCGCAGCTGCTGCTCCAGGCGTTTCAACGCAGCGAGGAGTTTCGTGATTTCGCGTTCCCTGTGATTGTCGCGCCGCCGTTCCTGACCCGTTACCGGCCCGGGATGAAGTACGGGCTGCACACGGACGCGGCCTTCCTTCGCTCGCCGCAGAGCGAGCTGCGCAGCGACTTGAGCTGCACGATTTTCCTCAACGACCCGGACAGCTACGAAGGCGGATCGCTGCACATCCTGTACGGAGATGCCGAGCTTCGCTTCAAGCTTCGCCCCGGCCAGGCTGTCATCTACCCCTCCGATACCTTCCACGAGGTGGAGCCGGTGACCAAAGGCGAACGGCTGGTCGCGATCACGTTCATCCAGAGCCGAATCCAGGATCCGTTCCGGCGCAACCTGCTGTACAACCTCAATGAGGTTGCAGCGCTCGAAGGTCTCAAGATGAGCCACGACAATTACAGCCGCCTGCAGCTCGTTCAGGCGCAGCTGCTGCGCTACTGGGGTGACAAGCCCTAAGCAGCCTTCTGCAGGTGCTTGCGGCCTAACAGCTCGGCGATCTGCACGGCGTTGAGCGCCGCGCCCTTGCGAAGGTTGTCGCTCACCACCCAAAGGCTGAGGCCGTTCTCGACAGTTGGATCCTCGCGGATGCGGCTGACATAGGTCGCATAGTCGCCGACCGCCTCGACCGGCGTCACGTAGCCGCCCGGCTCGCGCTTATCGACCACCATCACCCCCGGCGCCTCGCGGAGGATAGCGCGCGCCTCGTCCGCTGAAATCTCATTCTGGAACTCGATGTTCACCGCTTCCGAGTGGCCGACGAACACCGGTACGCGGACGCAGGTCGCGGTCAGCTTGATCGCCGGATCGAGGATTTTCTTGGTCTCGACGACCATCTTCCACTCTTCCTTGGTCGACCCGTCGTCGAGGAAGCTGTCGATGTGCGGGATCACGTTGAACGCGATCTGCTTGCTGAAGAATTGGGGCTCGTTCTGATCGCCGACGAAGATGTTGCGCGACTGCTCGAACAGCTCGTCCATGCCACGCTTCCCGGCGCCTGAAACCGACTGGTAGGTCGCGACAACGACGCGCCTGATCGTCGCCGCGTCGTGCAGCGGCTTCAGCGCCACCACCAGCTGCGCCGTCGAGCAATTGGGGTTCGCGATGATGTTCTTCTTAACGTAGCCGCTGATGGCTTCGGAATTCACCTCGGGCACGATCAGCGGAACGTCGGGGTCCATGCGGTAGAGCGAGCTATTGTCGATTACCGTGCAGCCGGCGTTCGCGGCCTTTGGCACATAGACTTTCGAGACCTCGGAACCCGCCGCGAACAAAGCCATGTCCCAGCCCGCGAAGTCGAAATGCTCGAGGTTCTTGACCTTGAGGGTCTCCCCGCTGTCGCCGAAGTCGACGTCGATCCCGCTGGACCGCGAAGACGCGACCGCAGCAACTTCATCGAGCGGGAATTGCCGCTCGGCGAGGATGTTCAGGATCTCGCGCCCGACATTGCCTGTCGCTCCGACGACCGCGACCCGATAACCCATATTCGTCAGCTTTCCTCAGCGCCCCCGAAGGCCCGCGAGGTGGGCGTCGTGGCAAAGATTGTCAACGCGCGCGAACCTGTCACAGTTGCCCCGATCGAAGGGGGACTGGATGAGGCTCGATCGCGATTCGTGGCGCGGGTTGGTTGTCGTCGCGCTGCTGCTTGCCGCGTTCGCGCTGAAGGGCGCGCTGATTGCTCCACCCCCCGTCGAAAACGCCGCATTCAACGCGGGTCGCGCAGTCGCCCGGCTCCAGCGCATCCTCGGCGACCAGCGGCCGCATCCGGTCGATAGCGCAGCCGACGATGCGGTAAGGAGCCGCCTCATCGCCGAACTCAACGCGATCGGGCTACAGCCTCGCGTCCAGGATGCGCAGGATTGCAGCGGCTTTCCAAAATCGCGCGTGATCAGCTGCTCGCGCGTCCGGAACGTTATTGCCACGCTACCAGGCACCGGCCCTGGCAAGCACCTGCTGCTCAGCGCCCATTACGACAGCACGCCGACCGGCCCTGGTGCCGGCGACGACGGCATCGGCGTGGCGACGCTGCTCGAGGTCGGTGCGATCCTCAAGGGCGCCCCGCCGCCGCGGCCAGTCACCCTTCTGTTCAACGAAGGCGAGGAATATGGCCTCAACGGCGCCGCCGCGTTCGTCCGGCGCGACCCGGAAGCGCGGCAGGTCAATTCGCTGATCAACATCGACGGCCGCGGGGTGAGCGGCCCGGCGCTCATGCATGAAACCAGCGATCCGAATGGAGCGGCGATGGCTGCCTACGCGAGCGCCACGCGCCGTCCCTTTGCGAATTCGATCAGCACCGATTTCGCCAAGCTTATCCCGAACTCCACGGATGTCGTCTTCTACAAGCCGACGGGCTGGACGCTGCTGAACTATGCCTGGCTCGGCAATGAGACCCGCTACCATTCGCCCGGTGACAGGGTCGACGCGCTCAGCGCCGCTACGCTCAGCCACATGGGCAGCGAGGTGCTCGCCGCCACCCATACACTCGCCTCGAAGCCGGATCCAACCAGCGCAGGCTCGGGGCAAACGGTCTTCACGGATATCGCCGGCCGGATTTTCTTCCGCCTGCCGCTAATTGTGGCAGCAGCAACGCTCGCGCTCCTCCTCGCCGCCACGTTCCTTCTCGCCCGGCAGCGCAAGGCCCTCGGCAAGCCGCTGCTCGTCGCCCTTGGCCTTGTCGCAGGCGGGACGGCAGGCGTTGCCATCATCGCCATCATCATGGGCCTGCTTCGTGCCGGTGACTATTGGCGCGCCTATCCGCTGGTTGCCTATCTCCAACTCTATGCCTTGCTCCTACTGGTCATGTCCGCGCTGTGGGCCCGGCTTGGACGCTCCATCGACAGGGAGCGAATGCGCGCCGCGACGTGGCTTTTGGTCCTATTGCTCGGCGCCGCGCTGAGCCTCGCTCTCCCCGGCGCAACGATCTTCTTCCTGTTGGCGCCGGCGCTAGCGATCATCGGGCTTGCCATCGGCACTCGCTCTTCGTTGCTCGCCACGATTGTCCTGCTCGCAGCAGCGCTTCTCCAGCTCCTGATGTTTGCCGAGATGCTCGCGCTCATTGAGATGCTGCTGATCGACGGTCCTTTATGGGCCGTCCTGCCCCTTGCCGCGCTCGCAGTCCTGCCGGTGATGGTCGAGCTCGAGCCCGCACGGCTTCGGGCGGCGCTTGGCGTGACCGCCCTTGCCGCGCTGGGCCTGTCGGGCGCGGCTCTGGCAATGCCGCGCGCCAGCGCCAAACGGCCGCTCGGCATGAGCATCGATTATTATCGCGAAGCAAATTTCGGGACGGCGAAATGGGCCATTGCGACCAAGCAGGCCCCGCTTCCCGAAAAATTCCCGGGCCAATGGCGCAAGGGAACGCTGCCCTACAACGGACGGACGCGCTGGATCGCGCCGGCGCCGCTTGTCGCCACGCCGGTGGCAACCGCCCGGCTGGTCTCAACCGCTCCGGCCGGCGCTGGCCGGCGCATCCGCATTGCATTGTCGCCCGGCGGCGGCGACGCCGTCGCTATCCGCTTTCCCGAACGCGCGAAGGTGCTCGCACTGGGACTGCCGGGCCAAGCCGTGCCAGTTCCTCCCGACGGCCAGCCCTCGAAAGCGGCGTTGCGCTGCACGGGGCACTCTTGCGAGGGCCTCGTGATCGAGGCGCTTCTCGGTGAATCGCGTCCTGTGACGGTCGAGCTTTACTCGACCCGGTTCGGCCTCCCGCCGCAGGGCGCGCCGCTCCTCGCCGCGCGCCCGCGAAATGCAATTCCCCAATATGCGCCGGACTCCACGATCACGCGCAGCCACGCGAAGCTCTGACCGACTCGCTGCGCTTGTGCTATGTGACCCGCCGGCGCCCGGCGCGCACTGTCACTAACGCAAACGCCGGACGGCACCGTTCAAAGGAGGTGTCATGGCGACCCGTACCATCGATCGGCCAAGCGCGCGGCGCGCAGCCAAGATTCCGATCCGGCAGATCAGCGACGAGGATTTGAGAATAGCGCTCCGGCAGGGGCTCGACGATTTCCTCGATCTCCGCGGCGACCTGTTCTTCGCCGGACTGATCTACACCCTGATCGGCCTGGCGGCGGTGGTGATGACCACCAACATGCCGCTGCTGCCCTTTTTCCTCCCCGTCGTCGCCGGCGTCGGCCTGCTCGGTCCGGTCGCCGCGGTCGGTTTCTATGAGCTCGCGCGCCGCCGCGAAGCTCACCAGGAAGTCCACTGGTTCAACTTCCTCGACGTCCGCAAGCGTCCGACGGTCGATGACATGGGCATGGTCGCCGGCCTGTTGCTGGTGATCTTCGTTGCCTGGCTGATCGCAGCCGGGATCCTCTACGCCTTGCTCTTCGGCTGGGCGGCGCCGCAATCGGTGGCCCAGTTCCTGGCTCTTGTGTTCACGACGCCGCGCGGCTGGGCGCTGATCGGCATCGGCGCGGCGGTCGGGGTTGCCTTTGGCTGGACCGTCCTGGCCTTGAGCGTCGTCTCGCTGCCGATGTTGGTCGACTGCAATGTCAGCGCGTCCGAGGCCGTGTCCACTTCGTGGCGCGCGGCCCATGCCAACAAGGGCGAACTCTTCCGCTGGGGCATCGTCGTCACGGTCCTGCTGGCGCTCGGATCGCTACCGTTATTCGTGGGCCTTGCCTTCGTTCTGCCCTGGCTCGGCTACTCGACCTGGCACCTGTACACGCGGCTGGTCGACCGCAGCGGGATCACGCCGGGCTAATTGGCCGGCCGCCGGAGCACTTTCTCATTGAGGAAGCGCTCGATCGTCTTCTGGACGTGCGCCTGCCGGCCCTCGCCCGCCGGGCGATGCGTCTGGCCGACATAGAACATCATGTCGAACGGCTTGTCCGCGGCCTGCAGCTTGTCGGCGAGCATGGTCGAGTTCTGGAACACGACGTTATCGTCGGACATGCCGTGGATCAGCAGCATCGGCACATCGATCTTCAAGGCATCGTCCAAGGCATCCGATGCCTGGTACGGTTTCGGATCGATCGACGGATTGCCGAGATAACGCTCGGTGTAATGGGTGTCATACAGCTCCCACTTGGTCACCGGGGCGCCGACGATGGCCGCGGCGTAAAGGCCCTTCGGCGCCTTTTCGAGCATCTTGAGGCTCATGTAGCCGCCGTATGACCAGCCGTAGGTCGCGATCTTCCTGGGATCGACGAAGGCCTGCCTCTGGAGCCAGCGCGCAGCCGTGGCCTGGTCCTCGACCTCGACGCCGCCCATCGCATGGTAGATCTGGTCTTCGAAGGCGCGGCCGCGGTTCGGCGAGCCGCGATTGTCGATCTGGAAGTAGATCCATCCCTTGCTGACCCAATATTGAGCCATCGGGTTCATCCACGCACGCTTCACCTGTTGGGACCCCGGCCCGCCATAATGCTCGAAATAGACGGGGTATTTGCGGCCGGCCTTGAGCGGCGGAGTGATCATCTCCCAGTAAAGCGTGCTTCCGTCGGCGGCCTTCAACGTCCCGAACTTCACCGGCCGGTGGGCGGCCAGATAGGGCGCGTAGGGATGGCTCGCATCGAGCTCGTTCTGCTCGACCCATTCGACGCGCTTGCCGCTGCTATCCGCAAGATAGACCTGCGGCGGCTGCGCCGGAGATGACCTGTTGATCAACAGGCGCGAGCCCGCCTTGTCCATCTCGGCGCTGTTCCAATAGCCCTGCTCGGTCAGCCGCCGCGGCTCAGCCGGCGCGAGGTAATCGACCGAATAAACGTGGCTTTCGACCACCCCGTCCTTGTTGCCGGTGAAGAAGAGCCGGTGGTTCGCGTCATCCACCCCTACCAGCCCCGTCATGGTCCAATCGCCCTTTGTCAGTTGCGTCCATCTTCCGTCGGCGAAGCGGTAGAGGTGGTGGAAGCCGCTGCGCTCCGACCCCCAGATGAAACTGCCGTCCCTCAATGGCTTAAAGTCGTCGTTGAGGTTGACCCACGTCGGCGAAGTCTCCGTCACAATAATCCTGCTCTGCCCCGTCGCGGGATCGACCGCCAGCAAGTCTAGGCGCTTCTGGTCGCGGCTTTCCCGCTGGACGAACAAGCTCCGCCCGTCCTTCGACCAGTCCACACGCGCCAGGTAGATGTCGGCATTCGGCCCGAGATCGACCTGCGTTCGTCCGCTGCCATCAGGGTTCATCAGCCACAGCGTGACGATGACATTCGGCGTGCCCGCCGCCGGATAGCGCTGGTCGAAAACCTTCGTGCCGTTCGCTCCGATCGCGGCGCGGGTCACCGTCGCGACCTTCGCTTCGTCATAGCATTCGACCGCGACGCGGCCGTCGCCCGGTGCCCACCAGTGCCCGGTCTTCCGGTCCATCTCCTCCTGCGCCACGAACTCCGCGGTGCCGCAGGTTACGTCGCCTTTTCCCTCGGTGGTCAGCGCCCGTTCGGCGCCGGTCGCAAGATCGATCGCATGGAGGTTCTGGTCGCGGACGAAGCTCGCATACCTGCCGCCTTCGGAGACATGCGCGTCGATCTCTGTCGCCGGCGTATTGGTCAGCCGGCGGATTGCGCCGGTCGCGACGTCGGCCAGGTAAAGGTCGCCATCGACTGGCGCGAGCACCGACTTACCGTCGGGCGCCCATTCATATTCGACGATGCCCCGCGATCCGCCGACGCGGTTGCGCTCGCGCCGCATCTTCTCCGCTTCCGAGATTTCGCCGCCGCCGATCTTGGTCGAATCGATCAGCATCCGCTGCCGGCCGCTGCTCGTGTCCACCGCCCACAGATCGAACCGCTCGCGGTCCTCGGCGCGCGGCTTAAGCAGCGTTGCGTACCGCCCGTCCGGCGAAAGCTTGAGCAGCCGCGGCGACGCCCCCGAAATCGGCGGGCTCGCGAAGATCCGCTCGATCGTCAACTTCTTCTGGGGAACTCCGGGCGGCGGAGCGGCGGCGATGAGGAGCGGCAGCACGACCGCGGCAAGAAAACGCATGCGTTGTTGTACCCCGGCGGAAGCCGGGGTCCAGCCCACTAAGAAAATCTGGACCCCTGCCTTCGCAGGGGTGCAGGCCAGCTTAGGCTTCGGTCGCCTCGGTCTCGGCGCCCTGCCCGCCCGGAATCTCGCGGCGGATGTCGCGGCGCTCGGCGATGCGCGCGGCCTTACCGGTGCGTCCGCGCAGATAGTAGAGCTTGGCCCGGCGGACGTCGCCGCGGCGCACGACCTCGATCTTGTCGATGATCGGCGAATAGAGCGGGAAGACGCGCTCGACGCCCTCGCCGAAGCTGATCTTGCGGACGGTGAAGCTGGAGCCGACG
>Ga0207657_10005787_pt1 | contig 12890 bp, 7 predicted proteins | sample KBSC33metaG_FD_184316 | JGI IMG/M metagenome (GOLD analysis project Ga0207657, IMG submission 184316) | Corn rhizosphere microbial communities from Kellogg Biological Station, Michigan, USA - KBS C3-3 metaG (SPAdes) (version 2) | ecosystem: Host-associated > Plants > Roots > Rhizosphere > Soil ...
ACGCGGGCGATCTCGCGCACGAGGTTCGGCTCGGCGAACTGGCGCGGCGACAGGTTCACGGCGATGCGCAGCGGGCCGAAGCCGGCATGCTGCCACGCCCGGTTCTGGCGGCACGCGGTGCGCAGCACCCAGGCGCCGATCGGGACGATCAGTCCCGTCTCTTCCGCGAGGGTGATGAAGCGGTCGGGCCGCACCATGCCCATGCTCGGGTGGCGCCAGCGGATCAGCGCCTCCAGCCCGACGACGGCGCCCGACAAGAGGTCGACCTGGGGCTGGTAGAACAGCTCGAACTCCTCGTGCACGAGCGCACTGCGCAATGCGCCCTCCAGGGCCAGGCGTTCCCTGGCACGGGTATTCATCGTCGGCATGTAGAACTGGACCATGTTGCGGCCCAGCTCCTTGGAACGGTACATCGCCACTTCCGCGTGCTGGATCAGGGAAGGAGCGTCATTGCCATCGGCCGGGAATGCGGCCAGGCCGGCACTGCCGGTCAGCACGAGGTCCTGCCCGGACAGCATGAGCGGATGCGCGAGCGCCTGCAGCACGGCGCGTACGGTGGCCGCGGCCTCCGACTCGCTGTCGCGGCCCGGCAGCACGAGCACGAATTCGTCGCCGCCCGTGCGCGCGACCGTGTCGGTGCGTTCCACGGCGGCGCTGATGCGCTGCGCGGCCGCCTTCAGCAGCTCGTCGCCGGCGTCGTGGCCGAGGGTGTCGTTGACGAACTTGAAGTGGTCCAGGTCGAGCGCAGCCACCCATACGGCGCCGCGGCCGCCCGCCAGGTTGATGGCGTTGTCGATCCGGTCGTGCAGCAACGACCGGTTGGCGAGGCCCGTCAGGGTGTCGAAGCGGGCGCGCGCCTCCAGTTCGGCCTCATAGCGCTTGGCCATCGTCACGTCGTACTGGGTCACGACGAAGTGTTCCGTGATGCCGTCCTCGTTGTTGACGGGGGCGATATAGACTTCGGCATGGATCTCGCGCCCGTCGCCGCAGCGCAGGCGCATCGAGGCATGGCCCTCGCGCCGCTCGCGGATGGCCGCGCGCAGTTCGGCCACGGCGCCCTGGTCCGGCTCCTTCTCGCCCAGTTCCAGCAGCCCGCGCCCGACTGCCTGCGCGGACGCAAAGCCACGGATGCGTTCGAACGCGGGATTCACGTATTCGATCGGGTAGCCGGGGCGTGTGGCGCTCACGAGGATCACGGCGTTCGCGCTCGCGTCGATCGCGCGCCGGTACAGCCGCAGGGCGTCGAGCGCGTCGCGCAGGTCGCTCGTGCGCTGCCCGACGAGGGTCTCGATGCGGCGCGTGCGCCTGACGCGGCTCTGCACGAAGGCGCAGGTGGCCAGGCTCATGAGGCAGCCGAGGACCAGCGCGATGAGCGGCCCCGCGCCGCCCGCGATCGCGCTGGAACGTCCCGTGATGCGCAGATCCCACGGCATGCCGGCCACATCGAACGTATGGCCGATCTTGAACAGGGAGTCGCCGGGCCAGGCCCGCCACGGCGGGCGGTCGCCGCGCTCCAGCGCATCGTGCCACCAGGCGAGCGTGGGACCGGTCGGGCTTGGGCCGTACAACTCGATCTTCAGGCCATCGCGCAGCAGTTGGTTCGAATTGGCGAGGTTGGCGCCCACCAGCGCGGCCACGTCGACGATGACGGACGTGTCGCCGATCGCATGGGCACTGCGCGCGGCGGCGTTGTCGAGGTTCGCGCCGCGCCGGTACACCGGCATCATCAGGGTCACGCCGAGACGGCCCCGCTGCAACAGCGGCAGCAGGACGCTGGACGCGGGCCGGCCCGTGTCGATGGCCCGCATGAAGGTCGAACTCTGCGGCGCGTACGAGAACAGGTCGTAGCCGAGCGTCACTTCGTTGCCGGCCAGCGGCTCCACATAGTCGACGACGAGGTAACGCGGGCGCGGACCCGCACGTGCAAGCGTGACGGTATCGCCCGTCACGCGGCGGTCGCGGATCGTGTAGCCCGGCCGGAAGCTCTGGTTGTCCAGCTCGAACGCGGCGCGTTCGGCACTGCTGACCATCCTGTGGAACACGACGGCCTGCATATAAGGATGACTGGCCAGCAACGGGCGCGCGAAGGCGCTGAATTCATCGCGGCTCGCGATGCCGACGGACGCGAACAGCGCGTTCGCCGCCTGCAGCACGTCGAGGGCATCGCCGAAGCTGCGCATGACGGTGGCGGTGCGGATCTCGGCGCGCTGCAGGAACTCCGAGCGGGCGCGTTCCCGTTCGGCATCCGCCATGCCGACGAACAGCACGGCCGTAAGGCCCAGGCCCGCCAGCAGTGTCAGCACTGCGGCAGGCGCCGGGAGCCGTAGACGCAGGCGGACGTTGGGCACTTTCCGTGTCAGCATGTCCCCATCCTAGCAAATCCGACCCCGCCGAGCAGGCTGAATTTCGTTACGTTTCAGTGCGTTACCGCACGGTCGCCGGCCGCCTCCGTGTGCGTCGGGAGCCGCCCGAGTTGCAGCTTTGCCAGCGTGGGATACAGCGGCGGACTGATGAGGCGTGCGACGGCGAAAGCGATCAGCGCGCAGGCCATCAGGCTCAGCACCATCGCATGGCCGTCGACCATTTCCATCACGATGATGAAGGCGGTCAGCGGCGCCTGGGTGGCGGCGGCGAGGAAGCCGACCATGCCCAGCGCGATCAGCGCCGGCATCTGCATGCCGTACAGCAGCAGCGCGACGTCGTTGCCGAACGCCGCGCCGATCGCCAGCGACGGCGCGAAGATACCGGCGGGCACACCCGACCACGTGGTCAGCCAGGTCGCGAGGAACTTGAACGGGGCGTAGGCAAACGGCATCGCCATGGTGCCGTCCACCATGTGGCGCGTGCTGGCATAGCCGGAGCCGAACGCGGCGCCGCCGCTCGCGATGCCGATCAGCGCGACGGCCAGGCCGCAGCCTGCTGCGAACGCCACGGGACGGCGCGCGCGCCACCGGCTGGCACGGTCCGGGCTGCGGCCGGACAGCGACACGATCATCAGGCGCGAGAACAGGCCGCCCGCCAGGCCGGACAGCACGGCCACGAGCAGGCCCGGCAACAACAGCCCGAGGCCGGGCGCCGGCACGTGGATGACGCCGAAATAGGCGCCATCGCCATGCGCCGACACCGCGACGAGGCCGGCGAGCACGATGCCGGCGATGATCAGGCCGCTGGAGCGCTGCTCGGGCGCCCGCGCCAACTCCTCGATGGCGAACATCACGCCGCCCAACGGGGTGTTGAACGCGGCCGCGATGCCCGCCGCGCCGCCGGCCACGAGCAGCCCGTGGACGCCGACCGCACTGCCGGCCGGCAGGAAGCGCCGCGCCTGCAGCATCACGCCGGCCGCGATCTGCACGGACGGGCCTTCGCGTCCCAGCGACAGGCCGCCCAGCAGGCCACCTGCCGTGAGCAGGATCTTGGCAACGGTCAGGCGCAGCGACACGAACAGCCCGCGCTCGGCCTCGCCCACCTTCGTGTCGAGTGTCGCCATCACCTGCGGAATGCCGGAACCGGCGGCACCGGACGCGAACCGGCGCGTCGCCCAGACGACGGCGGCGGTGCACGCCGGCGTCACGATGAGGGGGCTCCACCAGGCAACGGCGCGCAGCGCGGCAAAGCGCTCGTAGGCCGCTTCGGCCAGCCACGAAAATCCGACGACCGTGAGGCCGGCCGCGGCGGCCAGCAGCACGACGACGGCGCGCACGGTCCACACGCGCCAGTCCCCCAGTTCGCGCCGGAAGTCGGGGAGCGGCGTCATGTCGGGCCGGCTCCGTTAACTCGTGTGTATGATTTCCTTGACGTCACATTTCCGCGCCATGCCACGTTTTCCGCTATCATTCTTACATGTCCTCGTCTTCACAAAACACCACGGCCGCCGAGCCGTCCGATCCGTCGACGCCACCGGCTACCCGCGTACTGCGCCAGTTCCGCGTCGTCTTCAATGCCGTCAAAACCCATTTCCGCCAGGTCGAGCGCGAGGCAGGCGTCGGTGGCGCCCAGCTGTGGGCGCTGTCCGTGATCGACAGCCGGCCAGGCATCGGCGTGACGGAACTTGCACGCGAGCTGGACATCCACCAGTCGACGGCGAGCAATCTCATCAAGGGTCTCGTCGAGCGCGGCCTCGTCGCGACGAGCCGCGAAGGCATCGACCGCCGCAGCGTGTCGCTGCGCATCCAGCCGGACGGCGCCGACGTCCTGCGCAGCGCACCGCTGCCCTTTGCCGGCGTGTTGCCGGACGCCCTGTGCGCGCTTGACGCTGCGACCTTGACCCGCCTGGAGGCAGACCTGGCCAAGCTGATCGCGCTGCTCGAAGCGGACGAATCCAGCGCCAACGTGTTGTTGTCCCAGATGTGAGAAAAGCGGCTGCTGGCGGACCAGCAGCCTTGAAAGATACATATCCTCATCGCTGATCGCGAAGGCGGCGATATGCTGCCCCGCTCACCGCTTCATTGTTGCACAAGCGTGTATTTGAGGCAACCACTTTTGTATCAATATAGTTTCACCCCGTTTTGTTCAAACCTGCGGCACCGCGCACGTGGAATGCCGCCCCTCCACCGTACACGTATCGCGTTCCTTGCCGTCGCGGTCGTGCACGACGACCCGCCAGCGGTCCGGCCCGATGCGTTCCATCGTCATGAAACCGAAGCCGTCGATCCAGGAGCTCATCGCCTCCAGTAAGGCGCCCGGGGCGGGCGACTGGCCGGGCGGCGCCGTGCGCGGCAGCGGCACGATGTCTTCCGCCGTGCCGGCGAACCCGGCGACGAACTGGGTCGGGTGATCCGATGCGAAGCTGGTCTGCTCCCACAGGTGCACGTGTCCGGACAGCAGCACGCCGATGGTATCCGGCAGCAGCCGTGCGTCGAGGGCGCCGAACGCCTGCGTCAGGCCGGCGTCGCCGCCGAACAGCGTGATGTCGCCAGTGCGCGCGTCGCGGTTGGCGCCGAACGCGTACAACGGATGGTGGTCGACGGCGATGTTGTAGGGCTGGCGGTGCGCCAGCAAGTCGATCTTGCGCCACGTGTCGGCGTAGCGGGCGATGCGGGCGTCGCCGTCCTTGAAACCCTTCCAGTCCGTGTTCGCGGTATCGAACACGATCAGTTGCGCCCCGCCGCCGAGCGGCACGGCATACGGATCCGTGTAGTCGGCGCGGCCGTCGGCCGCCGGCTCGTCGCAGTTGGCGGCCGGGTCGTAGCGGTGGGCGTCGAGGAAGCGCCACCAGCCTTGTCCGCCGCGCGCGCAGGTCTCGTGGTTGCCGCGCGCGAGGACCCAGGGCGCCGCCGCCAGCAGCGCCTGTCCCGGCGCGAAGAAGTCCGCGTTCCACGCGTCCCAGCCATAGCCGTACGGGCTCCCCGCGCAGCCGGGACGGTCCGCCGGGCACGGGTCTTCGCGGTAGTGGTAGTCGCCGACGTGCACCACGAGGTCGGGCTTCCACGCCGCGGCGCTCTTCGCCACGCGGGCGAACGGGTAAGCCTGGGGATCGTTACAGTCCTGGAATTCCTTGCCCTTCAGGCGGCAGCCCGTGTCGCCGATTACGACGATGCGCCTCACCTCGGCCACGGGCAGCGGCAACGCGTGGCCCGCGACGGCCACGCGCGCGCTGCCGGCCGGGATCGCCGTTTCGCAGGACAGCACGGGATTTGACACCGCGTCCGCGTGAAAGCTCGCGCTGTGACCCTTGCCGCGCAGCGGAATGGGCCCGTATGGCGCCCGCACGGCCATCGTTGCCACGTTGCCGTCGATCTCGATGGCGGGACAGCTCGTCGCGGTCGTGACGGCGCGCGCCACCGGCCTGCCCTCCTCGCCCAGTACGACGAAGGCGGCCTCGGGCGGATGTTCGGGGCGCAGGCTGGCGCAGCCGGCCAGCAGGACCAGCGCCCAGGCGGACGACAGAGATCGGACAGAAATCATGGTAAGCCGCGCAAAGCTGGCAATCTACCATACCGCCCGCGATCGGGCCTGCCAGGCCGGGCGGCCGCGTGCCATCAGCGCTTGTCCTCTTCCTGCCAGCCGCCGCCCAGCGCCTGGAACAGCGCGACGGTGTCCGCATAGCGCGCGGCCCGGGCCTGGACCAGCGCGATGGCCGCCAGCTGGTAGCCCTGCTGCGCCTGCAGCACCGCCGTGCGGCCGGCGGCGCCCAGCTCCGATTGGCGTGTAACGATCGCGAGGCTTTTTTGCGCCGCCTGTTCGGCCGCCAGCGCTGCCTGCAGCGCGCGCGCATCGGCATCGATCGCATGCAGCGCGTCTGCCACGTCGCGGAACGCCGCCAGCACGGTGCCGCGGTACTGCGCGGCGGCCTGGTCGTACAGCGCCTCCGCCGCCCGTTCCTGGTGCTTGAGCGCGCCACCGTGGAAGATCGGCTGCACGAGATCGGCGCCGATGCTCCAGAACCCCGTGCCGGCCCGGAACAGCGTGCCCGCGTCGAGCGCGGAGCTGCCGAGGGCCGCGGTCAATGTGATGTCGGGCAGCCGGGCCGCCCGCGCCGCGCCGACGCGGGCGCCCGCGACGTGCAGTTGCGCCTCGGCGGCGCGCACGTCGGGCCGCCGTTCGACGAGGCGCGCCGGCAGGCTCACCGGCAGCTCTTCCGGCAGCGCGAGCGTGCCGACGTCGAAGCGCAAGCCGTTGTCGTCGGAGGGATAGCGTCCCGCCAGCACGGCCAGCAGGTCACGCTGCTGGGCGAGCTGCTTTTCCAGCGGCGGCCGGGCCGCCTCGATCTGCGCCAGCGCGGCCTCCTGCGCGGCCACGTCGGCCATGCCGACCTGCCCGGCCTGGCGCTGCCTGCGCGTGGCGTCGAGCTGTTTCCTCGCCAGCCCGACGAGATCCGTCGTGGCGTCGAGCTGGGCGCGCAGCGACGCTTCCTGGATCGCGGCCGCGACGACGTTCGCCGCCAACGTCAGCCGGGCCGCCTGGTGCTGGAAGCGCGCGACGTCGACCTGCGCATCGGCGGCTTCCACCTGGCGGCGCGTGGCGCCGAACACGTCCGCCGCGTAGGCGATGTCCAGCTGGGCCGTGTGCAGCGTGTACAGGCCGGCGCCGGATGCCGCCCCGCTGGCGACGGGCGGCGCCGTCTTCTGGCGCGTGGGGGTCAGTTGCGCGTCGACGGCCGGCAGCCAGGCGCCGCGCTGGGCGGCGGCGGATTCGCGGGCCGCGCGCAGTGCCGCCTCGGCCGCCTGCAGGTCGGGGTTCGCCGCCAGGGCCGCGGTGACGATCCTGTCCAGCGCGTCGGACCCGAACAGCGTCCACCAGCGTTCGGGCACGTCCTGTCCCGCAACCAGCCGCTGCGCGGCGCCGCCCTGGGTGGCCGCGGCCGCCGTCTGCGCGGCGAGCGCTGCGGCCGTGTAGCGGTCCACGCCAGGGGCCGGCGGCTTGCGGTAATCCGGCCCCGCGGCGCAGCCGGCGGCGAACGCCGCCACGACGGCCGGCATCATGCGGATTGTGAGTCGTGACGTCATGCGCGCTCCCCTTCGATCACGGCCAGTTCGACCTTGCGCGCGCGGCCCGCGATCCGGCATTCGACCAGGTAGTACAGCGCGGGCAGCAGCACCAGCGTCAGCGCGGTTGCCGTCACGAGCCCGCCGACGACGACCGTGGCCAGCGGACGCTGGACGTCGCTGCCGAGGCCATGCGCGAGCGCGGCCGGCACGAGGCCCAGCGCGGCCACGGTGGCCGTCGTCAGGACGGGGCGCAGCCGTTCGCGCGCGCCCTCGACCACCGCGCGTTTCAGGTCGTCCGGATGCTGGTCGCGCCAGCGGTTCAGGTTGGCGAGCATGACGACGGCGTTCAGCACCGACACGCCGAACAGCGCGATGAAGCCCACCGCGGACGACACATTGAACGTCATGCCGCGCAGGTGCAGCGCAACGAGCCCGCCCAGCAAGGACAACGGCACCGCGAGCAGGATCAGCCCCGGCTGGCGCAGGTTGCCGAATTCCGCGAACAGCAGCACGAACATCAGCAAGAACGCCGCCGGCATGATCACCGCAAGCCTGGCTTGAGCGCGCTGCTGGTTCTCGAACTGTCCGCCCCACGCGATGCTGTAGCGGGAGTGGTCGTACGGGATGTCGCGCTCGATGCGCGCCTGGGCGTCGGCCAGGAACGAAGACAGGTCGCGCCCGCGCAGATTCGTGCGTACGGTCAGGTGGCGCCGGTTCATCTCGCGCGTGATCGTCGTCTCGCCCTCGGCGAAACCGATCTTCGCGACCTGGGCCAGCGCGACGTGCGCGCCGTTGGCGGCCGTCAGCACGAGGTCGCCGATCGCCTGCGGGTCGTTGCGCGCAGGGCCGATGAACCGGGCCGCCACGTCGTAGCTGCGGTCGTCGACGTAGACCTGCGTGACCGGACTGCCGCCGATGCCCGTCTGGATCAGCGCCATCACGTCGGCCACGTTGATCCCGAGGCGCGCGGCGGCGGCGCGGTCCGCGGCGATGCGGACCTGCGGCAGCGGCGGCTCCTGGTCGATGATGACATCAAAGGCGCCGGGCACTGTGCGGAGCAGCTTTGCGACCGACGTGGCGAGTCCCCGCGTCACGTGGAAATCGTCGCCGTAGACCTTGACCACGAGGTCGCTGTGCGCGCCGGCCAGCTTGTCGAGCACCCCATCGATCATCGGCTGGGAAAAGCCGACGTCGGTGCCGGGCAGCTGGCGGTAACGGGCGGCCAGCCGGTCGATCAGGTCCTGCTTGGTCATGCCGCGCGGCCACGTGTCGTAAGGATGCAGGGTGACGGCACACTCGATGTGCGACGGCGTGAATGGATCGGTGCCGTCGTCGTTGCGGCCGAGCTGGGTGACGACGTGCGCCACCTGCGGTTCTTCCAGGGTGGCGGCGCGCAGCGCGTCGGCCATGCCGGCTGCCTTGGCGAGCGAGATCCCGGGCGGCAAGGTGACCTGCAGCCAGATCGAGCCCTCGTCCAGCGTCGGCAGGAAATCGCGGCCGATCGTCGCACCGAGGACGACGACGGCGGCAAGCAGGACGCCGGCCAGGGCCAGCACGGCGCGCGAGCGGCCGACGAGGCGGTGCAGCACTGCGGCATAGCGTGGCGCCAGCCAGTCCAGCAGGCGGTTGCGATGGATGCGGCGCGGTTTGCGGAACGCCCAGTACGCCATGCCGGGAATGAGCAGCATCGTCATCGCGAGCGCGCCGAGCAGCGCGAAGCCGACCGCGAACGCCATCGGAGAAAACAGCTTGTATTCGATGCGCTGGAACGCGAACAGCGGCAGGTAGGCGATCATGATGACCAGCATGCCGAGGAAGGTCGGACGCATCACCTGCAACGTGGCCTTCAGCGCATCCGCGCCGGACATCGGGCCGTGCGGCTGCGCTTCGCGCCGGCGCAGGATGTTCTCCAGCACGAAGATCGCGCCGTCGACGATGATGCCGAAGTCGATCGCACCCAGCGACAGCAGGTTGGCCGGGATCCTGAAATGGTGCATGAGGATGAACGCGACCAGCAGCGACACCGGGATGGCGGCCGCCGCGATCAGCGCCGCGCGCGGGCTGCCGAGGAACAGCACGAGCACCAGGGTCACCAGCACGACGCCTTCGATCAACGTATGACCGACCGTGTGCACGGTGGCGTCGACGAGGCTGCTGCGGTCCATGTACGGGACGACCTGCACGTCCTTCGGCAACACGTGTTCGTTCAGGTCGCGCACGGCCTCGTGCACGCCGGCGATCACGCGCGACGGGTTCTCGTTCTTGAGCAGCAGGACGATGCCGGACACGGCGTCGTTCACCCTGTCCTTGCCGAGGATGCCGTGGCGTTCCTGCTGGCCCAGCGTGACCGTGCCGAGGTCCTTCACGAGCACCGGCACGCCGTTCTTCTGGGCGACGACGACGTTGCCCACGTCGTCGAGGCTGTGGATCAGGCCGATGCCGCGCACGACGAGGCCCTGCTCGCCGCGCGTGAGCACGCTGCCGCCGGCATTTGCGTTGTTGGCGGCGATCGCCTGCGTGATGGTGGACAGCGACAGATTGTATTTCTGCAGCTTCGCCGGATCGAATTCGAGCAGGAACTGCGTCGTCAGGCCGCCGAAATTCGTCACGTCGACGACGCCGCCGACCTGCTTCAGGCGCGGGATGACCTTCCAGCGCTGCAGCTCGGACAGCTCGCGCAGGCTGCGCGTCTTCGATTCCAGCGTGTAGCGGTAGATCTCGCCGATCGGCGACGTCAGCGGATCGAGCGCGGGCTGTGCGCCGTACGGCAGCGCGACGCCGGCGATGCGTTCCTGCAGGCGCTGGCGCGACCAGTAATCCTCTGCGCCGTCCTCGAACACGACCGTGATCAGCGACAGGCCGAAGGTGCTTTTCGAGCGCATCACGTGCATGCCGGGCGTGCCCATGATCTCGCGTTCCAGCGGAATCGTGATCTGCTGCTCGACTTCCTCGGCGGCGAGGCCGCCCACCTGCGTCACGACCTGCGACGTGGTGTCGGCGATGTCCGGGTAGGCTTCCAGCGGCAGCTGCGTCCAGCACCAGCCGCCGTACAGGGCGACGAGCACGAACACGAGCGCGACGATGCCGCGCCGCTCGAAGCACAGGGTGACGAGGCGTTCAATCATTCAGCAGCACTCCATCCCTGGTCACGATACGCTCGCCCGCCTTCAGCCCCGCGACGACTTCGACGCGCTCGCCGACCTGCGGACCGAGCGTGACGATGCGCGGCTCGAACGTCCAGGGCGCGACCTCGACGAACGTGCGGGTGTCGAACCCGCCCTGGACGACGGCCGTCAGCGGCACGAGGATGCCCTGGTGCGGGCGCGCGCGGAAGGTCGCCGCGGCGAACATGCCGGGCTTCAGGCGGCCGTCGCGGTTTTCGCACGGGATGCGGACCTTGACGGTACGCGTGTCCGGGTCGAGCAGCGCGCCGACGAAGCCGACCTTCGCTTCGCGCGGCTCCGGATAGGCGTCGAAACGCACGGATGCGGACTGGCCGGCGTACACGCGGCCCAGGTCTTTCTCCTGGGCGTTCGCGGTGACGAAGACGTGCGACAGGTCGGCCACCGTCATCAGCGGCGCCGTCGCGTCGTTCCAGTAGCCGCCGGCCGCCGCCGCGAGGTCGACCACACGGCCGGCGATCGGCGCGCGCACGGCCAGCAGGCGGCCGCCGGCCGCGCTCCCCTTGCCGGCGCCGAGCTGCGCCAGCCGGGCTTCCGCACGGGCGGCCTCGGTGGCGGCCTGCTCGTAGTCGCCCTGTGCCTGTTCCAGGTCGCGCCTGGCGGCGATCTCCGCCGCATCCAGCTCGCGCTGGCGCGCGAGGTTGCGCTGCGCGAGCGCGAGCGCGGCGTGCGCCCTGGCGGCGTCCGCCCGCGCCTGCGCGAGGTCGGCGGAATCGATCGTGAACAGCACGTCGCCCGCGCGGACTTCGTCGCCGAGCCGCCTGGCGATGGTGACGATGCGGCCCGTCACCGGCGTCAGCACCTTGGCCAGGCGCGCCGGGTCGGCCTCGACCACGGCGGGCAGCGTGAACGGCGCCGCCACGGGATCGATGGCCAGGGTGGCGACGGCCAGCGTACGGCGCAGCGGGGAAGCGGGGGGCACGATGAGCCGGGCGCCGTCGCGGCGCAGCGTCGGTGCGGGCGTGGCGCCGTCGGACGTGTCGGCCGCGCGGGCATGCGGGCCGAACAGGCCCCGGCCGGCCAGGCCGAGCACGGCGAGTCCCAGCAGCGAGGGCACGAGATAGTTGAGCAGGTAGCGGCGCGGTGTCATGGTTCCTCCGATGGGCAAGGCCGGATTTTGCCGCGCATGGTACAAAATTATGTTGCACTGCATCCTGAATTGTTCTTCAGGGAAAGGCCGTGGCCACGCTGCTATACTCACGCCGACATTGAGGGCGCCCATGAACATCCTGCTGGTGGAAGACGATCACAAGGCCGCGCGCCTGCTCGCGCGCGGCCTCGAAGAAGAAGACTTCGCGGTCACGGTCGCCCATAGCGCGGAAGATGCCGACACGCAGTTCGGTCCGGCCTGCGATCTCGTGATCCTCGACTGGATGCTGCCCGGCGAGGACGGGGTCAGCCTGTGCCGGGCATGGCGCGCGCGCGGGATACGCACGCCGATCCTGATGCTGACCGCGCGCGACGCGGTGGCCGACCGGATCGCCGGCCTGAACACGGGCGCCGACGATTACCTCACGAAGCCGTTCGTGTTCGACGAACTGCTGGCCCGGGTGCGCGCCCTGCTGCGCCGCGCCGGCCAGCCGCTGCTGGTCTGCGTCGGCGACCTGGCGCTGGATCCGCGCACCCATGCCGTGACGCGCGCGGGCGTCGAACTGGATCTCACGCCGAAGGAATACGCGATCCTGGAGTTCCTCGCGCGCCATCCGGACGACGTCGTCAGCCGCCAGCAACTGGCGGAGCATGTCTGGCATGCCGACCTGATCGCCATCGACAACCTGATCGACGTGCACATGAAGAACCTGCGGCGCAAGGTCGATCCGCCCGGCGCGGTGCCGCTGATCCGTACCGTGCGCGGCCGCGGTTTCCACCTGTCCGACGGGCGCGCCAATGCTTAGCCTGCGGCGCCGCCTCGCGCTGATCCACTGGATGGCCATCGTCGTGATCGTGGCGTCAAGCGCGGCGGCCGGATGGTGGCAGCTGTCGCGTTCCGTGCAGGGCCAGCTGGACGCGGCACTGCTCGCGCTGGCCGAGACCGAGGCCGGCATGCTGGTCGACGCCCGTGGCGAAGGCGTCCGCGTCCACGAGGCGCCGGCCGGCAGCGCGCCGCCGTCGCTGGCCCGGCTCGACCGCCTCGTGCAGATCGTCGACGCCAGCGGCCATGTGCTGGCCCATAGCGCCAACCTGGGCGCCGGCGCCCTGCCGGTGACGCCCTGGCTGCGCACGCAGCTGGCCGCCGGCGAAACCGTGTTCGAGACGCTGCCGCACGCCAGCGAAGAGCCGC
>Ga0207657_10005788_pt1 | contig 12890 bp, 11 predicted proteins | sample KBSC33metaG_FD_184316 | JGI IMG/M metagenome (GOLD analysis project Ga0207657, IMG submission 184316) | Corn rhizosphere microbial communities from Kellogg Biological Station, Michigan, USA - KBS C3-3 metaG (SPAdes) (version 2) | ecosystem: Host-associated > Plants > Roots > Rhizosphere > Soil ...
GAATCCCGGCGACCGGGTTCGCATCGAGCTGTCGGCGTACGACCTCGATCGCGGCCGCATCGTCTACCGGCTCCGCCCGGGTGACGAGCGCCCCGAGTAGCCACTAAGTCTCTTGTCATGAACGGAGAGGCGCTCGTCGCCCTCGAACTGCCGGCGATCACGGGACGCCTTGCCACGGCATCGTCGACGGAGCTCGGAGCCGAGCGGGCGCGTGCGCTGCTGCCGGCAACCGAGCTCGCCGACGTTGTCGTCCGGCAAGCGCTGACCGCCGAGGCGGTCGCGTTGCTCGACGCCGCCCGGGACCCCTCGCTCGCGGGCATCGCCGACGTCCGGGAGGCGGCCGCGCGGGCCGATCGCGATGGGATGCTTGGTCCGCAGGAGCTGCGCGCGATCGCGACCGCCATCGCCGTCGCGCTCGAGGCACGTCGGATCGTCGCTGAGCAGCAGGCGCTCGCACCGCTCTTGCACGAGCGCCTCGCCGAGGTGGATCCCGGCCTCGCCCCGGTGGCCGGCGAGATCGACCGGTGCATCGAGGATGACGGCTCCGACGTGCGCGACACAGCATCGCCGCTTCTGCGACGGCTGCGTCGCGAATTGGCGAACGGCGCCGCGCGTGTGCGTGACGAGCTAGGGCGCGTTGCGCGGTCGTCCGGCGTGCAGGAGGCACTGCAGGAGCAGTTTCTCGCCGAGCGCGGCGGGCGGCCGGTGCTCGCCGTGCGTGCATCCTCGCGTTCGAAGGTGCCGGGGATCGTCCACGACGCCTCGAGCACGGGACAGACGCTGTTCGTCGAGCCGTTCGCGATCGTCGAGCTGAACAACCGCCTTGCCGAAGCCGCGGCGGAGGCGCGGGACGAAGCAGAGCGGATCCTGCGCCTTCTCTCGTCGTCCGTTGCGCAGCATGCGGACGCGCTGATTGCGCTCGTCGAGACGACGGCGGAGATCGATGTGGTCCTTGCCTCGGCGGCGCTCTCGCGGGCCTGGGGCGGCGCGCCGGTGACAGTGTCCGACGACGTGCGACTGCTCGGCGCCCGCCATCCGTTGCTCGACCGGGCGACCGCCGTTCCCATCGACCTCGACCTGGGCCCACTGCGCGCCGTCGTGATCAGCGGCCCGAACACGGGCGGGAAGACGGTGGCGTTGAAGACGTTGGGTCTCGCCGCTCTGCTCCATCAGTGCGGTCTGCGGCCACCGGCCGCCTCGGCGTCGCTCCCGGTATTCGACAGCGTGCTCGCCGACATCGGCGACCGACAGTCGATCGAGATGAGCCTGTCGACCTTCTCGGGCCATCTGCGCACGCTCGTCGACATTCTCGAATCGGCGACGGAGCGATCGCTCGTCCTGCTCGACGAGGTCGCCGCCGGGACCGACCCGGAGGAGGGCTCGGCACTTGCGCAGGCGCTCGTCGCGCGTCTTGCGCATCAGGCGCGCCTGACCGTTGTGACCACGCACTATCCCGAGCTCAAGGAGTGGGCGAGTGCGAGCGACGAGGTCGCGAATGCCGCGACGAGCTTCGATCCCGACACCGGCGAGCCGTTGTACCGCGTGGACCTCGGCCGTCCCGGTACCTCACACGCCCTCCGGATCGCCGAACGGCTCGGGCTCGACGCCGACGTTGTCGCCGATGCGCGAGCTCGAGTCGCGCCGGAACGATTGCGGGCCGCCGAGCTGCTCGCAGAGGCGCAGGCCGCGGAACGCGCGGCCGTCGAGTTGCGCGAGCGGGTTGCCGAGGCGCTGGCCCGCGCGCACGAACGGGAGCAGGAGCTGGAGCGCGAGGTCACTGTCGTGCGCGCATCCGCCGACCGGGCGCGGGCAGATGCGGTCGCCGAGGCGGAGCGGGAGCTGTCTGCGGCGCGCGCCGAGCTGAACGCACTGCGCGACGAGTTGCGTGAGGCGCGCCGCGTCCGGCGGGTGCCGGATCAGGATCGTGCGCTGGGCGCGGCAACCGAGCGCGCCACGCGCGCCGAACGCGCGCTCGCAGATGTAAACAGCACAGTCCTCAGCGGGCCGTTGGCGTTGACGGTCCCGCTCGCAGTGGGCGACCCGGTGGAATCCGACGTCGGTGTGCGCGGCACGATCGCCTCGATCCGCGGCGAGATGGCGGAGGTCGCGGGTGCCACGGGCCAGCGCGTCCGGATACCCGTCGCGCGGTTGCGGCCTTCGCGCGAGCGCGCCCCCGAGGAGCACGCCCCGGCCGTTCAGGTCCGCGCCGCCGCGCGTGGCGACGCCTCGGATCAGCTGGACGTGCGTGGCCTGCCGGGCCAGGAGGCGCGCGAACAGGTGCGACGGCTCGTCGACGACGCCGCCCTCGCCGGGCTGGATTCGGTCCGCGTCGTGCACGGCCGCGGCACGGGCGCACTACGCAAGGCCGTGCGAGAAGAGCTCTCGTCGCACCCTCTCGTCGAGCGCCGCGAAAGCGACGCCGAAGACGGCGCGACGATTGCGTACCTTGGTTAGGCAGACCTCTTAGGAAGCTCTCAGGCCTCTGCCAGGGTCTCCTCAGGTCGCGGTTGTCTCATGGAGGCATCCCACCAAGGAGGTCCGTGATGACCAAGGAACTGCAACTGCAAGAGACCAGCCGGCTGACTGCCGCCGCCGACAGCGCCTACGTGCGCGAGGCGATCGGGAACGTCTCCTGGGAGCGCCGCGGGCTCCTTCAGCGGCTCGTACGCACGAGTTCCCGCGCCGACGGTGCGAGGGTCCGGCGCAAGGGCATATAGAGCGAGAACATCGTCCCCCGGTCGTCCGAGCGCGCGGTGCACGTGCCACCGTGCGCTTTGACGATCGCGTCGACGATCGACAGCCCGAGCCCGACGCCCCCGGCAGTCCGCGTCCGCGCGGGATCCGCGCGGCCGAACCGCTCGAAGATGCGCTCCAGTGCATCCGTCGGAATGCCGTTTCCGTCGTCCCGCACTTCGATCAGAGCGAAGTCGCCGCTCGCGCGCGCCCTTATCTCGATGGTCCCATCGGGCGGCGTGTGCTCGATCGCGTTCTCGATCAGCGCGTCGAGTGCGAGGCGCACGGCGTCTGCGTCGGCGTCGATCGTCCCAGCTGCCACCGAGCCGAGCCGCCAGATCCGCCGTGGCCCGATCTCCGACCAGCGGAGGAAGACATCCTCGAGGAACGGCTCCACTTCGAGCGCGTCGAGCAGGAAGAAGTTCGGCTGGTCCGCCTTCGCGAGCAGGAGCAGCCGCTCGACGATTGACTCCATCCGCCGCAGCTCATCTCGAGCAATTGCGAGCTCGTGCGTATCGCCGCGCTCGGCGTGAAGCACGTCGAGATGGCCACGCGCGATCGTGATCGGCGTGCGCAGCTCGTGCGATGCGTCGTGGAGAAACCGCTCCTGCCGCGCCGCGACAGCCGCGAGCTCGTCCATTGCATGCTGGCGGCGCCGTCCGTGCCACACCATCGCGAGGAACATCGCCGACATCAGCGGGACCTCGAACAGCTCCCCCCAGCCCTGACTGCCCTGCCGGGCGTCGTCGAGGATCAACACGCCGGTCACGAGCACGACGAGCCCGAGCACGACCGCCGTCGGGCGCAGGGGCCAGACGCGGAAGCCGTACAAGAGCGTCAGCGACACCCAGATGAAGTGGAAGGGGATCGTCTCCCACTCCGGCCACATCAACATCGCGACGACGTTTGCAACCGCGAACGCCGCCCACGCGATGTCGATCGGTTCAGGCGGTGGTGAGTCGGTAACCCGCATGGCGCACCGTTTCGATTGCAGCGTGATCGCCGAGCTTTTTGCGTAGGCGCCGCATCGAGACCTCGACGACGTTCGAGCGCGGGTCGAAGTGGTAGCCCCACACCTGCGCGAGCAGGCGCTGACGGCTGATCACCTCGCCCGGGTGAAGCGCGAGCTCGCGCAATAACTGGAACTCCCGGTCCGAGAGATCGGTGACGTCGTCGCCGACGCGCACCTGGCGGCGTGAAAGGTCGAGCTCGAGCCGGCCGACTTCGACGACGTGGTCGTCGACCAGGCCGGCTGCGTGACGTAGCTGCACGCGGATGCGCGCGATCAGCTCGTCGAGCGAAAACGGCTTCACGACGTAGTCGTTCGCACCGAGTTCGAACCCGCGGAGCTTGGTCGGCAGGTCGGAGCGCGCGGAGAGGATGACGACGGGCAGCTCGGGGCTGTGCTGGCGGAGGTCCCGCAGCACAGCGAGGCCGTCGATACGCGGTAGGAGCAAGTCGAGGATCGCGACGTCGTAGTGCGCCGAGCGCGCGCAGCGCAACGCCTCGACGCCGTCTGCGGCAGCATCGACGGCAAATCCCTCGGACTCGAGCCCTCGCGTCACGAATGCGAGGATGCGCGGTTCGTCCTCTGCAACCAGGATCCGCATGCCTACCTGCGCGCGAGATTACAACGGCCGCGGCTTGAATGACACCCAGGTGACAGTTTCGTCATCTGAAGGGCGCGCGGCCTGGCTGCATCGTACGGTCTCGCCGCGGTGGATGAGACCACGCGGGACTCGGGAGCACCCGTACTCGATTCGCACGAGCCGGTCGCCGACGACTCGACCAGCTTTCGCTTCCCGGACCGCGCCGCGAAGCACTGGCTGCTCTCCTCGATCATCTGGCTGACGGTCGTCGACCTCTTCGGGCTCGTGCTGGCGACCGAGTTCGTCTCGCCGGAGGCGTTCGGCGGGATCTCGTGGCTCACATTCAGCAGGATCCGTCCGTCTCACGTCAACGGCGTGATCCTCGCGTGGCTGACGATGATGTACTTCGGCGCGCTCTTCTACATGCTGCCGCGCCTCGTGGGAACGCGCTCGATGTGGAGCGAGCGGCTCGGGGTGATCACGGCCTGGGCCTGGAACGTCATGTTCCTGCTCGGCGTCATCTTCCTTCTGACCGGGCACAGCCAAGGCCGGGAGTACGGCGAGTTCATCTGGCCGATCGACATCGCGCTGCTCGTCATCTGGTGCGCGAACATCGTCAACATCCTCGCCACGGTCGCGATCCGGACGATCAAGCCCATCTACGTCGCGGTGTGGTTCTTCGTCGCGAGCCCGCTGTGGCTCGCAGCCGATTACGCGATCGGGAATGTGATCTGGCGCCCGGGCCACGTCTGGGGCGCGCCGTCCGGCGCGCTCTCGGGCAGCCTCTCCGACGCGATCCTCAACTGGTGGTACGCGCACAACCTCTTTGGACTCTGGCTGACGCCAATGCTCCTCGCACTTACCTACTACATCGTCCCGCGCATCACGAATACGCCGCTCTACAGCTACACGCTGTCGCTCGTCAGCTTCTGGGGGATGGCGTTCTTCTACACCGGCGTCGGCGACCACCACATCCTGCAGTCCCCGACGCCCGCGTGGCTGAAGACGATCGCCGAGGTCTCGTCGTGGATGCTCCTGGTGCCGGTCTTCGCGTTCACGATCAACATCCTCGGAACGATGAAGGGGAACTGGGAGAAGTTCTTCACGAACCTTCCCCTGCGATTCACGTTAACCGCGTTCTTCTTCTACTTCCTGGTGAACATCCAGGGCGCCTTCGAGGCGATTCAGCCGTTCAACAAGCTCACGCACTTCACGAACTTCGTGGTCGCGCACGCGCACCTTGCACTGCTCGGCGCATTCACGATCCTGGGGATGGGGGTGATCGACTACATGGTCGCCCAGATCTACGCCAAGCCTCTGTGGAGCCGCAACCTCACGGAGTGGCAGTACTGGTTGGTGACCGTCGGCTTCACCGGGTTCTTCAGCGTGCTGACGCTCGCCGGCTTCCAGCAGGGCTTCAGCTGGGAGCAAGGCATCCCCGAAGTGAACGTCCTGCCGCAGCTGCACGCCTACTACATCGCGCGCGGGATCTTCGGAGCAATGATCGTGATCTCCGGGATCGTCCAGATGGTCAACATCGGCATGACGATCTTCAGCAACACGGCCGAGCGCCGGCGGCGGGAGACATTGCGCGTCGCGGAAGCCGTCGCGCCGCCCCTCGGGACATAAACGCAGATGGCAGACGACGCGAACGAGCTCCAGGTCCCGCGCGGTTGGGTGCGCCACCCGCCCGAGCGCATGCTGATCACGCCGCTGATGGCGGGGCTCGGCGGCATGGTCGCGTTCCTGACCGTCGTCGCGATCGTCGTCTGGCTGCCGATCCACACGTTCGACCCGCCGGCGTCAGCCGACTGGGCGCCGCTCTCCAACGAGGCGGTTTCGGGCCGCAACCTGTTCGCGCAGAACGGCTGTTACGTGTGCCACTCCGGCTACTCGCGTCCGCAGGACGTTCGCTACCAGAACTACTTCCTCTATCCCAAGGTCTCGCAGCCAGGCGACTTCTACGGCAGCGACCAGTCACCCAACCTGCTCGGCACCGAGCGCACCGGCCCCGACCTGTCGCAAGAAGGAGGCTGGCACCCGCTCGACTGGCAGCGCGCGCACTTCTACGACCCCCGCTACATGGACCCGCTGTCGCTGATGCCGTCGATGAAGTCGCTCTTCTCGGACAAGCAGGTCGAGCAACTCTCCGCATTCGTCGAGGAGCGCAGCGGCAAGTCCGGGCTGCTGCGGTATGCCGGACAGATCTACGCGAAGCAGATCGCGCTTGCGAACCAGGGCTTCCCCTCTCCCTACACGGGCTTCCAGGGCGCGCACAAGCCGATCGTCGAGGCAAAAGAGAAGGGGGTGGAGGCGCCGAAGGGCCAGATCGAAGAAGTCGGGAACCTCGCGGCGATCGATCGCAGCTACTGGCTCTCCGCGAACCCGCTGCCGATCACCGAGGCCAACCTCAACCGCGGAAAGGAGGTCTTCCTCGACCGCTGCGTCGGCTGCCACGGGATTGCCGGCGACGGCAAAGGTCCGGGCGCGAAGTTCCTCTCGCCCCCGCCGGCCGACTTCACCGACAAGGATGACGCCTGCTGCGGCGGCGACACCGGGCCGGGCGACTTCTACTACCGCATCCTCCACGGCTGGCCGGGCACGGCGATGGAGAACTTCGGCGACCGTCTCTCCGTCGACGACATCTGGCGCCTGGCGATGTTCATCAAGACGGTCCCGAACCACACGCTCGCGAAGAACCGCGTGCCGGAGCCGCAGGACTACATCGTCTGGCAACCGCCGAAGGATCTCGTTGCCTGGTTGAACACGAAGCAGCCGTTGACGAAGAACCCGTCGTTCGACAAGGCGGCGATCAGCGACCCGTTCATGCAGCAAGCGATGCGCGTCTTCCCGGGCCTCTCTCCCGAAGACTCGTACATGATCAACGACGGCAAGACCGTGCTGTCGCTCACGAACGCAGCCGCCGGCATCCGTGCGATCTACAACCAGCTGCTCGATCGCGCCTGGTCTGACGCGGTCGGCCGAGGTGAGAAGCTGCCCTCGCTGTCCCAGAAGTCGATCCCACCGACCGTGCCGGGGCAGGAGTGAGAGCGCGCTTGATCATTTTCGCCGCCGTGCTCGCGGCTGCGCTCGCGTGGCCGGCGCTCGCGTTCGCGCACGATCAACCGGAGACGAATCAGTCGCGGTGGGTGATGGCCGACTGGATGATGGATGCGTTCTTCATCTTCTCCGGGCTCGCGCTCGTCGTGTTCCTCACCGCCTGGAAGCTCGGCCACTTCCGCGATCTCGACCAGGCGGCAACGATCCCGCTTTACGTCCGCGAAGAGGACTACTACACGCCCGACTGGGCGCGCGATGAGGAGGAGTGGCGATGAGCGGCATGCCGAGCAAGCCCGACGCCTACTACCACTACCTGCAGGCACATCACCAGACCGACCACCACGTGAAGATGTGGGAGGTCGACTGGCTTTCGCTGGCGTGGCTCTGGGGGTTCGTCGTCGTCATCTCCGCGATCGTCATCCTTTGGGTCCGCCAGTACCGCTCGACGAGGCAGCGCGGGGCAGGCCTCTACTCAACCGACACGTGGAGCGGCTACGCGTCGGAGCTCGCCGGGCCGGCGTCCTTCTTCTTCCTGGTGTTCTCCGCGATCGTCGTCGCGTTCGCCGTCGTGCTGATCGCCGGGCACCTGATCTGGGGGCAAAAGTTCTGATGGCCGTCGCGCCCCCTTACGTGACGTACTCGTCGTGCACTATCGCGCGTGTCCCGACCGACCGGTGGAACTTCGTCTTCCCGTCGCTGCAGGCGCTGAAGGCGCACGTACAGGAGTACCCAGGCTGCATCAGCTTCGACCTCTTCGCACGCGTGGAAGCGGACAACGTCGTCGTGCACGGCTACACGACATGGGACACGGCCGAGCAGCTCGAGGCGTACCTGGAGCGCGGGTACTCGCTCCTGCGCTACCTCGCGGAGGTCGAGGGGATCACGCCAACCGATCACCTCGTGATGGAGAAGATCTTCTGATGCGGCCGCGGCTCAAGCCGGCCCGCCCGCTCTTCGGCTACCGGGACATCGGCTCCGACGCGCGTCACTCGCCCCGTGCGGTCCAGCGGTCCTGGGTGATCCTCGCGGTGCTCGTTGCGATCTATCTCATCTGGACGCTGATCGTGTACTTCTTCGAGCCCGGGCTCCGCTAGGAGCCCCATGTATGTCAAGCACCTCTCCTCGTTGCAGTTCCTCAGCTACTGCGCGTTTCTCGCGGTCGCGATCGTCGCCGTCATGCGCCTGCTGCCCGGGCTCGCCCCGGTGCGCGCGCGCGAGTACGACGACGAGCAGATCGGTGCGCACGATCGCAAGCTGACGAAGTACTTCGTCGCGGGCGGAGCGTTCCTCGCTCTCGGGTCGCTGCACATGGTCCTCAAGAACCTGCCGTGGACGGCCGAGTGGCTCGCACGCGGCGGCTACGCGGGGCACCTCGTCCGCGATCTCTCGAACACGCACCTGATGATCGTCGGCGGCGGGACGCTGCTCGCAACCGGACTGACCTGGTACGTGCTGCCGAGGATCAGCGGGCGCCCGCTGACGAGCGAAGGGCTCGCGCAGTGCGCGTTCTGGTTCACCGTCGTGGGGCTCGTGGTCTTCTACGTGTCGCTGATCGGCAACGGGATCGCGATGGCACGGCTCGTCGAGCACGGGTGGGCCTATCCGGACGCAAAGGCGCACCTGGGAAAGTGGTACAAGGCGCCGACCGGTGTCGGCGCCGGCGTGATGGGGCTCGGCTACTGGTGCTTCGCGGCGAACGTCGGGCTCACGATCTTCCAGTCCCGGCTCGCGCGCGCGCCGCGCGACCGGTACCTGTGGAAGTTCTTCGCGACGGGCGCGGCGGCGCTCACGGTCGGCACTGTCCAAGGCGTCATCCAGGTCCAGCCGGCGCACGCGAGCTGGCTCTACAAGGCCGGTCACGCGGGCGAGTGGATCGACCCGATCAGCCACGCGCACGTCAACCTCGTCACCGGCCTCACGATGCTCGTTGCAGGCTCGCTCTTCGCGCTCGCGCCGCAGCTCGGAGGGCTTGCGCCGAGCCGTGAGCTCGTCAACACGTGCTTCTACGCGCTGCTTGGCTGGTCGCTCACCTTCTACGCGGTCGCGCTCTACCTCGGCTTTCACGAGGGGCGGCTCGTCGTGAACATGGGCCTGACGCCGGAGCAGGCCGAGGAGCTCACGCCGCTGCACCCGTACCTGATCATGGTCGCCGGCGTCGGCATGTTCGCGGCGTTCTGGTTCCTCCTGGTGCTGATCGCGCGCGCCTATCTGCCGGGCGGCGGAGTCGCGAGGCCCTTCGTGCTCGCCGGTTGTGCGGCGCTCGCCGTCGGGACGCTGCAGGGCCCGATCCAGGCGGTCCCCGCCGTGAATGAGCTGCTCGATCGCGGCGACGACGCCGGCGACGTCGTCGTCAACCTCCACGCACAGCTGAACATGCTCGGTGGGCTGATGGCGATGCTCGTCGGTGCCACGTTCGGCGTTTTGCTCGCGCTCGGTGGCGCACCACGTCCGTGTGCCGTGCGCGTCGCGCTGCGCGCGATCCCCGCCGGCGTGGCTCTCTACTACGCCGGCGGGCTGACCTTCGCGCTGATCGAGGCGCATCGTGTGTCGCGGGGCAGCAGCTTCGCCGCCGCAGTCGCGGGCCTCGAGCCATGGTCTGCGCTCGTGCTCGTGCCGGGAGCGCTGATCGTAGGCGTTGGCTTCACCGCGTTCGCGCATGCGACGTGGACGATGACCGCGACGTTCCGCGCCGCCGGGCGCGAGGCGCTGGCCGCGCTGCCGGTTGCGTTCACGGGTCGGATCCCCTTGCGCGTCCGGCGCAAGCGTCCGATCGCGGTCGCCGCCTACGAGCTGCCGATGGGCGTGCTCGGCTTCCCCGGCCTCGGCTGGTTGTTCGGCGGCTTCCCCGTGACCGGCTCACTGCTCCTGATGGCCGGCCCGGCGTTGACGTGGGCCGTGATCCCGATGGCGTTCACGCCGTACTACAGCGGCCCGCTCCACACGATCGGCTGGAAGGCAGAGCTCGTGTGGCTGCCCGCCAGCACGCTTCTCTCGGCAGCGGCGCTCTACCGCGCGCACCGGAGACGTCGGCGGCTGCTCGATCCGCCGCGCGAGACCCACAGGAGGAAGGGAGGCGGCGCGTACCGGACGCGCGTCGGGATCGCGGCCGGGACGTTGATGCTGCTGCTGGTCTCGCTGCCGTTCGTGCCTGCGGTTGCGGGCATCGGCTCGAGCACCGTGCGCTATTCGTACGAGCCGCGGCTGACCAAGGACGTGACCGGCCAGTTCCTCGTCACGCCGCGCGGCCCCGTGAAGCTCTTCGCCTGGACCGACCCGCAGGGCACGTTCCCGGCGGATGCGTTGCGGGTGCACGGCGCCCAGGTGCAGACGCTGCTCGTTCGCGCGGCGGCGCTCGACGCGTCGTCGGCCTACCGGATCTTCGATCTCGATCGCGGTGGCACGATCCCTCTCCGGGTTCGCTCGCGCGCCGGGATCACGCTCGCGCTCGAGCCGGTGCGGCCGCTCTCGCCGGGACGCTATGCATTCACCGCGACGCACGAGGGGATGTTCGGGGGCCGCGACTACAGCTACCTCGAGGTCGTGCCGCCGGGTGCGCAGGTCACGGCGATCTCGTCCCGGCCCGGAGCGAGGACGCCGTCCGTCATCCACTCGCTGCTGCCGGTCGCTGCGGCCTTGCTCGCGTTGGTCTTCGCGAGCTTGCTGGCAGTGTCGTTCCGCAAACGGCCCGCGGGGCAGAAGGGACTGTGGGCGATCGGCTTCATGCTCTTCGCCGTCGCCACCGCGTGCGAGGCGATTGCGCAGCGGGCCGGCTGGACACCCGGGCTCTTCCGCACCTACTACCTAGCGGGCGGCGTGCTTACGGTTGGCTACCTCGGTGCGGGCTCGGCCTGGCTCCTGCTCCCGCGCCGCGCGCGTGACGTGTTGCTGGGTGCGCTCGGCATGGCCACGGTCGCGGCGCTGATCACGGTGCTCATCGCACCCGTCGACGCCCACACGCTTGCGAGAACAGCGAGTGGGCGGCCACCCGCGAACGGGGCCCTGATCGGGCACGCGTTCCTGTGGGCGGCCGCCCTGAACACGTTTGGCAGCGTGTTCTTGATCGGCGGGTCTCTCTATTCGATCCTGCGGCGACAACGCGTGCGCACGAACCTGTGGATCGGTTCCGGCGCGATCGTCGTCGCGCTTGCAACCGGCATGTCGCGACTCGGCGACTACTCGTTCGTCTATGCGGGCGAGCTAGTCGGGATCGCGCTGATGTTCGCAGGGTTCCGGCTGGTCGGCGCGCGGCCGGCGCAGAAGCGCCGCCCGGCGCCGACGCCGGTCGTCCCTGCAGTCGCAGCGCCGAACTAGTTAGCGGCGCTTGCGATTGCGCTGTCGAGTGCCGCGGCGGGCCGCTGGTGCGGCCGCCGCGACGGCCATACCCGACGCGGCGAACGCGTCGGCGTGACCAAGGTTCTTGGCGAGCTTCTGGACGTCCGCGCGCTGCTCGGGTGTGACGAAGGTGACACCCGTGCCGCTCCGCCCGGCCCGCCCTGTGCGGCCGACGCGGTGCACGTAGTCGTCGTCGCCGTGCGGCGGGTCGAAGTTGATCACGTGCGTAATCCCGTCGACGTCGAGGCCGCGCGCGGCGACGTCGGTCGCGACGAGCGTCGAAACGCGGCCCGACTCGAACTGGGCCAGCGAGCGTTCGCGTGCGTTCTGCGACATGTTGCCGTGCATCACCACCGTCGGCACGTCGTGCTGGCGTGAGAGCTTGCGGGCGAGCTTGTCCGCACCGTGCTTGGTGCGGACGAAGACGAGTGCGAGCCCGCGGTCGTCTCCACGGAGCTTCTCGACGAGCGCCTCGAGCTTGCCGTCGGTCGTGACCGGCACGAAGTGGTGCTCGATCTCGCCCTGCTTCGCCTCGATCGGCGCAGTGGCGGTGTAGCGAACCGCGTTCGAGGTGTAGCGGCGCGCCAGATCGGCGACGGGGCCGTCGAGCGTGGCCGAGAACAGCATCGTCTGCCGGTTCTCGGGTACGCCCTTGAGGATCCGGTCGACCTGCGGGCGGAAGCCCATGTCGAGCATGCGGTCGGCCTCGTCGAGGACGAGGACGCGGACGCTGCCGAGGTGGACCATGCCCCGCTCGATCAGGTCGAAGAGGCGTCCGGGTGTGGCGACGAGAATGTGCGCCTGCTTCGCACGCTTGGCCTGCGGGCCGAGTGCCGTGCCGCCGTAGACCGCGGCAATCTGGAGGCCCTTCGCCTTGGCGTGCGGGCGCAGATCTTCGACGACCTGCGAGGCGAGCTCGCGGGTCGGAACGAGGACGAGTGCAGCGGGGCGGTTCCCGCTCGGTGCCGTGCGCTCGACGACGGGAATCCCGAAGGCGAGGGTCTTGCCCGATCCCGTGGGGGACGCGGCCAGGATGTCGACGCCCGCGAGGGCGTCCTCGAGCACAAGGCTCTGCACCGCAAACGGTGTGATGATGTTGCGCTCAGCGAGCGTACGCACGACAGGCGTACTCACGCCGAGGGCGCTGAAAGACTTCGACAAGTTGTTCGACTCCTT
>Ga0207657_10005789_pt1 | contig 12888 bp, 13 predicted proteins | sample KBSC33metaG_FD_184316 | JGI IMG/M metagenome (GOLD analysis project Ga0207657, IMG submission 184316) | Corn rhizosphere microbial communities from Kellogg Biological Station, Michigan, USA - KBS C3-3 metaG (SPAdes) (version 2) | ecosystem: Host-associated > Plants > Roots > Rhizosphere > Soil ...
GCGCGATGTATCCACGGGGTGCGGAGTCGACGTGCTCTCATTCGGTGGAACGAAGAACGGTGCGTTCTGCGCCGAGGCGATCGTGTTCATGAACGAGCACCTTGCACGCGATTTCACGCTGCGTCGCAAGCAGGCAATGCAGATGGCATCCAAGCTGCGCTACATGTCGGTTCAGTTCACCGCACTTCTCACGAACGAACTGTGGCTTCGCAATGCGCGCCACGCGAACGCGATGGCTCGACGCCTGAGCGATGGACTGGCGTCGATCCCGGGCATCAAAGTCACGCAGAAAGTCGAGGCGAACGAAGTATTTGTCATCGTCCCCGAGCGCGTGATTGCACCGTTGAGCCAAGCCGCGTCGCTGCATGTCTGGAACGAAGCGACGTCGGAGCTGAGACTGGTGTGTTCGTTCCAGACCAGCGAGGACGATGTTGACGGCTTTGTCGCGCGCGCGGCCAGTCTCGTTCGCGACGCCGGTCACTCCTGCTAGAGCATCCTCCGTGTCGCATGTAACTTCCAGAATGCCTCGTCCATACATCCTCGCCGAGACCAACTGGAAGGCCGTGTCGTCCACCGAGTACGATGTTGCCGTGCTCCCGTGGGGCGCGACCGAAGCCCACAACTACCACCTGCCATACGCCACCGACGTGATGGAGTGTGATGCAGTGGCCGCCGAGTCTGCTCGGCGCGCGTGGGAAGCGGGCGCGAAGGTCATCGTGCTTCCGACCGTCCCGTTCGGTGTCAATACAGGGCAGCTCGACATCGAGCTCTGCCTCAACATGAACCCGAGCACCCAGGCCGCGTTGCTGGGCGATCTCGTGAGCGCGCTCGAAGGGCAGGGAATACACAAGCTCGTCGTCCTCAACGGGCATGGCGGCAACGACTTCAAGCAGATGATCCGCGAGTTGCAGCCCACAACCGAACTCTTCCTCTGCTCGCTCAACTGGTACACCTGCGTCGATCCGGCGCCGTACTTCGACGAGCCCGGCGATCACGCCGGCGAGCTCGAGACGAGCGTGATGCAGCACATCGCGCCGGATCTGGTGTTACCGCTCTCCGAGGCCGGCGACGGAAGCCAGAGAAAGCCCTCGATTGCGGGACTGCGCGAGCGCTGGGTCTGGGCGCCGCGCCCCTGGACTCGCGTGTCCAAAGACACCGGAACCGGCAATCCCGCCCATGCGACTCCGGAACGCGGAGAGCGCTTCTTCGAGGCCGTCGTCGCCCGGATATCGGGTTTCCTCGTCGAGCTGGCCGCAACGGACATGGACACGCTGTACGAGTGAGCTGGGTAACGTCACTCCCGCGTTAGGCCTCACTGACTCGTCATTCCTGGGGTACGCTTCACTGACTCGTCATTCCTGGGGTACGCCTCACTGACTCGTCATTCCCGCGAAAGCGGGAATCCATCTGCTGCCGACCCGCCTTAAAGCGTCATCGCATTCAGAGATCGATAACATGGATTCCCGAGGCGCGGATGTATCCGCGCCCTACAGCGGGAATGACGACTTTCTGTCGTCCCCTCAGCTGCGCTCGAAGTACACGTGCGCCGCTCGCACGATCGCATCCGCCGCCCCATCCACGCCCAGCGCATCGGTGTTGACGCAGAGATGGTAGTTGTCCACCCAACTCCAGTCGCGCCCCCAGTTCGATTTGACCCACGCTGAGCGTTCCTGATTGACCTGTAGCACGCGTTTCTCCGCGTGGGCATGGTCCAGGCCGTCCCGCTGCATGCACCGGCGTGTAAGCGCCTCCAGGGGGCCGTAGCAGAACACTCCGAAGACGTCACCGCGCGAGCCGAGCATCATCTGCGCGCCGCGCCCGACGATGACCACCGAGTCGCGGCTCGCAGCCTCCTCGATCACCGTGCGAGTCACGTCCAGCAGCCGCTGCTCCGTCGGCGGCAGTTGAGCCGAGGCGATCGGCGACATCATTTCCTGAGTGCTCATCGCCATCGCTGTCGCGACCCGCTCCGCCAACGACGGACGGCGCTCCTCACGCGCGGCGACTTCCGACACGCTCAGCCCCGTGCGCGCCGCGACCTCGTCGATTACGGCGTTGTCCAGCAGCGACCAGCCCATCGCGTCCGCCACGCGCGCCGCGACGTTCGAGCCACCCGAGCAGTACATGCGCGAGACAGTGATGATCGGCATACGGAAACCTCGCTGGGCTGAAGGCTGTGCTGAAGGGCTGTGCTTACGGCTACGCTGAAAGTCCGCCGAAATAATCCTCGCCCGGACGCCGGCGCTTCTCGTTCACCGCGCGGCCATAACGTCCCTCGTCCGACCGCGAGATCTTGCGCCTGGCCACCAGCGCCTCGAGCACCAGCTCACACGCGGCGGCGACGAGTGGAATGTCCGAACGGCGGGCCAGCCCCGCTTCCTCCACCGTGTCGATCAGCGTCGGCACGCTCTCGAAACCCTTCACCACCGACGCCGCGGATACGTCGTCGGATACCTGAAGTGCCCCGCCGGCATCGAACCACATCACGATCTCGTCAGTGTCGACGAGACCGGCGCGCTCCCGGAACGTCGCATCGGCAGCACGCCGGATCAGCTCCCGCGCAATCGTCGCGCCGCCCACGATCTCGCCCTCGTATTCCAGCTCGATCTTGCCGGTAATGGCCGGCAGTGCCGAATACACGTCCGCAATCCTCGGCACCGCCTCCGATTCTCCAGTCTCCACCGACCGTCGCTCGGCGTTCGATATCACGTTTTCGAGAACCGTGATAGGCATGCGCTGAGACACGCCGGAGCGACGGTCTATGCGCTTGTCCGTGCGCGCCTCGAACGCGATGCGCTCGATCACTTCCTCCATGAAATCTGGAACTCGCACCTGCATCACGCCCCGGTCCGCCCACGCCTCCTGACGCGTGATCGCCATTCCGATCTCGACCGTTTCGGGATAGTGCGTCACGATCTCGCTCCCGATTCTGTCCTTGAGCGGCGTGATGATCTTGCCGCGCGCCGTGTAATCCTCAGGGTTGGCGGAGAACACCAGCAACAGATCGAGCGGCAGCCGCACCGGATAGCCTTTGATCTGAACGTCGCCTTCCTGCATGATGTTGAACAGCCCGACCTGCACCTTGCCCGAGAGATCCGGCAGCTCGTTGAGAGCGAAGATCCCGCGATTGGCGCGAGGCAGCATGCCGTAGTGGATCGTCAGCTCATCCGAGAGGAGATGACCTCCGCGAGCCGCCTTGATGGGGTCCACGTCTCCGATTATGTCGGCGATGGTGACGTCCGGCGTGGCAAGCTTCTCCACATAACGGCTGTCGCGGTCCGCCCAGGCGATCGGCGTGTCGTCTCCTGCCTCGGCGATCAGTTGGCGGGCGTACTTGGAGATCGGATGGAATGGATCATCATTGACCTCGCTGCCCGCGACGATCGGCACCACCTCGTCCAGCAGCGTCGTCAGCGCCCGGAGAATCCGCGACTTGGCCTGCCCGCGAAGCCCGAGAAGTATGAAGTTGTGTCGGCTCAGCACCGCGTTGGCGATCTGCGGCATTACCGTGTCCTCGTAGCCGAGGACGCCATGAAACAGCTGGCCACCCTTGGCGAGCCGGTCCAGCAGATTGCTGCGCAGTTCGTCCTTTACCGTCCTGTTTACCATCCCCGGCGCGGCGTAAGCCGATCGCTTCAGGGCACCAAATGTTTGCGGAAATTGAGGCACACTACTCTCGATTCGGTTCGGCGGGTTGTCGGCGGCGTAGCGCGATTATTGCTAGTCAGGCATCCGGATAAATGTCAACCAGTCGCGAAACCCTCATATCTGACGTAATTTAGCTCGGGGGTCGTGGTACTTGACACCGATTCTGGTAGACATAGATTCGACCCCGCGCCACATCCGGGCAACGCGACTGCGTGCACGGACCCGGGCGATCACCCTCTGAACCTCTCTAAGGAGATTCTCGTATGAAGCGCCTGGCCCTCGTCGCCGTCGCCCTACTCGCAGTAGCAGCTTGTGCAAAGAAGGAAGAGGCAGCTACCGACACAACCATGCCGGCAGCAGCAGCACCAGCAACAGCAACAGCAACTGACACTGCAATGAAGATGATGGATAGCTCCAAAGCGATGACTGATACTGCAAAGAAGATGCTGGATTCCGGCAAGGCACTCGCCGATTCAGCAAAGAAAGCAATGAAGAAGCCGTAATCTTCACAGCTAACTAAGCAAAAGGCGCGATCACTCGATCGCGCCTTTTGCTTTTCCTGCTACAACCGCAGTCGTAGTACCGCCTTCCCAGTGCACGTCGATCGCCTGTCCGTCATCGATCTCCCGTCGCACCATGCCGATTCCAATCGCACCGTCACGGTCGCTCCTCGCAGTGCTGCGAACGTCGCCGATGCCACGATGCTCAGCATCCTGCAGCACGGCTCCGCGCGGTGGTATCACGCCATTCGAAAATCTGAGCCTGCGAAGACTACGATTCACATGTCCGCGAAAGTGAATGCGCGCCACGGTCTCCTGACCTATGTAACATCCCTTCGTGTATGACACCGCGTGCATGTCGTCGAGATTCGCCTCCTGCGGAAGCGTGTTCTCGTCCATGTCGACTCCCCATTCCGGGAAGCCGCTCTCCACGCGCAACGTGTCCATCACTTCAACACTCGCGTCCACGGCACCCGCATCATGGAACGCCGCCCGTACACGCTCGAGCGCATCGCGCGGCACGATCGCGGAATAGACGCGCTCGCTGTCCGCGCCGATCGCAGGAAGGTGAACGATGATCACGGGCGCACCACCGATCGTCGCAGAGATGAAGGAGAAGTGCGGCAACGCCGACAACTCCTCCGCGTTCACACTTCCGTTCGAAGCGCGCACGATCGACCCGGCGCTGTGATCGCCAACGAGCGTGATGTCGCCCGTTCTGTCCGTGACATCGATGAGCGTGGCAAACCGCGGATTCACGAACTTGGCGAACATCGCGCGTAATCCCGGAGCGGATGCGGGGGACGCATGCACCTGAATCCTGTCGTCCAGCATGAGAAGTATCATGTCCGCAACGATCTTGCCCTTCGCGGTGAGCGCCGCCGCGTATTGCCCGTGACCAGCTTTCAGCGCAGCAACGTCGTTCGTGACGAGACCGTTGAGAGTTGCAACCGCGTGAGCTCCGGAGATCTCGATTCGAGCGCGGTCGGACCTGTCAATCAGCAGCGTAGGAGGCATCCAGTAAATCTATAGGATGCACAGCGCGCGCCCGCATGTCGGACCGAAGTAATCCCGCTCCGATCTGCATCAGACAACCGGGATTGCCGGTGGCAACGAGCGCAGCATGCGATGCGCCGATGCGATCCAGTTTCCGTTCCAGCACGGCGTCCGACGTCTCAGGCTCGATCAGGTTGTAGATTCCAGCACTGCCGCAACACTGATCCGACTCGTCCAGCGGCACCAGCTGCACGCCCGGAATCGCCTGAAGCACCGCGATCGGGGCGGTCGTCACGCGCTGCGCATGCTGCAGATGACACGGTGCATCGTACGCAACGGTGAAGGGAATTACTCCGCCCGGGCGCGGACCGGCTTCGGCCAGCAGCTCGCTCACGTCTCGCACACGAGACGATATTTCGCGCGCGCGATCGGCCCATTCTGGATCCCCGCTCAACAGATGTGCATATTCCTTCATCATCGCGCCACAACCTGCCGCGTTCGCGACCACGTATTGCGCACCGGAACGTTCGAACGCGACGATGTTGCGTCGCGCAAGTCTGCGCGCCGCATCCAGATCGCCGGCATGCGCGTGCAGTGCCCCGCAACAGCCCTGTCCCGGTGCAGCGGTCATGCGATAATCGTTCCGCGTCAGCACTCTCTCGGTGGCACGATTCGTCGCGGTGAACAGTCCCTCCATCACGCAGCCCAGCAGCAGCGCGGCGCTGCCGTTCGTCCCATCACCCTCCGCGCGATACTTGCCCCGCTCGAGTGGAAATTCGGTGGACGCGAGCATCGCCATCGCGAAGCCCATTCTTCCGGGCAGCTTCATCAACAGCGTCGGAATCGGTGTCGCGGCCAGGAGCCGCGCAAACGCCATCGCGGCGCGCATCAATGGCCGGTGCGCAAACACACGGAGAAGTGCGCGCGAAGCGGCCGTCGGCGCCTGGCCACCCCGTAGCGTCGCACGCGTGGCCTCGAGCAGATGTCCGTACGGCACTCCGGACGGGCACGCCGTCTCGCACGCGCGACAGCCAAGACAGCGATCGATGTGCTCCCGCAAATCGGGATCGCTCGGCGCCAGCTTCCCATCAACCAGCGCACGCATCAGGACGATCCGGCCGCGCGGTGAGTCGTTCTCGTCCTCCAGCGCCAGATACGTCGGACACGCCTGCAGACAGAACCCGCAGTGCACACACGCGTCGAGCCCTGCCTGTTCCTGCGCGAGCGGCGTGTCAGCGCATGGCGGCCTGGTCGCCTCCGTCATGACTTCGCTTCCATGATCCCAGGATTCAGCACGTGATGCGGATCGAAGCGCTGCATGAGCGCAGCGGAAAGCCGGTCGTGAACGATCTCCGGCCTGCGGTAACCGTGCGACTGCGGAAGCTGCCGGCGCATGTGTGAGACCGAATCCATTCGCATCGACCGCGACCGCACGCGCAGCGTGACTTCCGTGATGACGCCCAGCGTTCCCCACGCACCGATCATGAGTCGCGTGAGATCGAAGCCGGCGACGTTCTTCACCACTCGCCCGCCAGCGCGTATCACATCACCGGTTCCGAGCACCACCGTCATGCCCAGCACCTGATCTCGCGGCGTTCCAAAGAACGCAGCCGCCGGTCCGTACGAACATGTCGCAACCGTCGCGCCAATCGTGACGTCGGTGCCTCCTTCCGGATCCAGCGCGATCCACTGATCGTGTGCGCCCAGCGTCTCGTCCAGTTCGCGCAGCGTGGTTCCCGCTCGTACGGTTATCGTGAGATCGTCCGGCACGTATGCGACGATTCCGTGATCGTCGGAGAGAACGAGCTGCGTGCGCGCCGCGACGGGTGCTCCGGCATCGAGCCACGTTCCGCGTCCGACGATGCGAAGCGCGCTGCGATCGGCGATCGCTTCGCGCACAGCGGCCGAGATCTCTGCGTCACCGCGCATCGGACGCCACCTCGGACGCGATCTCACCAGCGCGTACTGCCGGTGCTCCATGCCACTCGCGACATGAATGCACCGGAACCACCTTCCCTGGATTCGACCGTTGCGCCGGGTCGAATGCAGTGCGCAGATCGCACATCGCCGCGAGCGTCGGCTCGTCGAACAGCAACGGCATGTAACGCAGCTTGTCCAGTCCCACACCGTGCTCGCCGGTGATGCTCCCGCCGGCCGCAATGCACGCCTGCATCATCGCCGCCATCGACTCGTGCACGCGCCGCACCTGATCCGGGTCGCCAGCGTCGTAGGAGATGTTCGGATGCAGATTGCCGTCACCGGCGTGAAATACGTTGCACACCGTCACTCCGTGCGAGTCGGCGATCGCGTGGATCTGCGCCAGTACCTCCGCCAGACGCGTGCGCGGAATCACCGCGTCCTGGACCGCCAGATTCGGCGCGAGACGCCCCATCGCTCCGAACGCTTTCTTCCGGCCCTGCCACAATCGCGCTCGCTCGGTCTCGTTCGTGGCGACACGCACTGAGCGCGCGCCACATTCCATGCACAGCTTGCGCACGAGATCCATGTCCGCATCCGTGCTCTCGACGGTTCCGTCCACCTCGATCAATAGAATCGCAGCTGCGTCGATGGGATAGCCGGCCGCGAATATCGATTGCTCGACCACACGGATCACGCCGCTGTCCATGAACTCGAGAGCCGCGGGAACCACGCCCGATGCAATGATCGCCGACGTCGCGTGCGATGCATCCGCAACGTCCATGAAATCCGCCAGCGCCGTTCGTACGGCCGCGGGCTTCCGCGTAAGCCGCACGGTGATGTCCAGCGCAACGCCGAAGCAGCCCTCCGATCCCACGAATGCGCCAAGTAGATCGTAGCCTGCCATCCCGCCGTCGCGGTCGCCCAGCTCGACGATTTCACCGTCCGGCAGCAGAACAGTAGCAGCGAGAACGTGATTCAGCGTCACACCATACTTGAGGCAGTGCGGACCACCGGAGTTCTCGGCGATGTTTCCGCCAATGGTGCACGCTGCCTCGCTGGATGGATCGGGCGCGTAGAACACACCGTGAGGCGCAAGCCGCTTGTTCAGCGCCGCATTCACGACACCTGGCTCGACCGTCGCGCGCATCCGCGCGATGTCCATGTCGAGCACAGCCTTGAGTCGGTGCAGGCCCAGAAGCACCACGTCGTCAGCCAGTGCACCGCCGGACAGTCCCGTTCCCGCACCACGCGGAACGAACTGTACCTCGGACTCGGCAAGCAACCTTACCACTTCCACAACCTCGTCGCGCGATCCGGGAAGCACCGCGAGGTTGGGACGCTTGTGATAACCCGGCAGTCCGTCCGATTCGTATGCCAGCAGTTCCGCGTCGCGTACCAGGACGAATCGATCACCCACGACGGCGCGCAACCTGTCGACGAGTCCGGCCACGAGTTGGGTTGTCATGCAGCGCTCGCGCTGTGTTCCGGTGGAATGACGATCTTGAGCGCGTCTTTCGACAGGCGGTACTTCAACGGCATGCCGAGTGCGACTATCTCACCATCGACCGCTACGTGACGCTGCCTTCCGCCCATCTTGATCGTGCACGAATCCACCATGAAGCTGTCCAGCTCCGGCGTGCGCGCCACCCTGTCCAGCCCGCGCGTGGCCGCGTCGAGCGCCACTGCGAGCAATCGCGCCGCCCGACGTTCCCGCACGACGATCACATGCAGGCACTGTCGCCCGCCGGCAATCCGATTCCCTAGCGTCGGCGAGCGCGTCTCACGCTCACCCACGCCGATGAAGACAATCGGCGTGCTGTAAGTGCGCCGCTCGCCGTTTACGTCGAGCTCCAGAGAGACCGGACGCATCGAAATGAATATGCGCACTGCTGCAAGCAGGCTGGCGATACGATACCCGACATATTTCGCAGCGCGATTGCGAAAGCGAACGTAAGCGACGTAAGCGCCCACGGAGCTGGTGTTGAGAAAAAGACGGTCGTCGGCATACCCGACATCCGCGCGCCCGATCTCGCCACTGGTTGCAATCGTGGCCGCCTGCTGCATGTCGACCGGGATTCCATGATCCCGCGCGAAGTGGTTCAGCGTCCCGCCAGGCAGTACCGCGAGCGCAGTCTCCGTTCCGCATGACACACGGGCTGCCGTTCCCACGCTCCCGTCACCGCCCGCGACGACGATTCGCGCCGGCTTGGACGCAATAGCGCTGCGAATGCTGCTCTCCAATTCGTCCGGTCGAACAGCGTGAATCTCGAAACCGCCGGTCTCTTCCAGCGCACGCTTCGCCGCGGAAGCGGTGCCGGCAGCATCGTTGACGAACGCGGGGATCACAATGGGTAAAATAAAGCGAGGGCCCCATCCACGGGCCCTCGTTGCACTTTCACGCCTGTCCGGATTGCTATGCCGCGCCCCAGAATCCCGACAGCGCTCCACCATCCGGAGACTGGCGCAGCTTCTCGAATGCCCGCTCGCGAATCTGACGAATCCTCTCCCGCGTCACTCCAAGCAGCGATCCGATCTTCTCGAGCGTCATCGCTTCGGAGTCCTGGCCAAGCCCGTAATACAGGTAGAGAATCTTCCTCTCGCGCGGCGTGAGATACTTCTTGAAGGCTCTGTCGATCGACTCGCGCATGAGCTTGAAGTCGGTCACCTCTTCGATCTCGCCGCCGTCAACTCCTGCAAAGCGCTCACCCAGCGTCGATGCCTCACGATCGCTGCGGTCGATTGGTGCGTCCAGCGAGATTTCCGTCGCCGACATCTGGCGCGACGCACGAACGGTGTCCGGCGTCTCCTCCAGCAGCCTGCCAAGCTCGTTGTCTGTCGGATCGCGCTTCAGAACCTGAGCGAGCACCGTCTCGGCGCGCGACAGCTTGATGAGCTGTGAATTCTGATTGAGTGGGATTCTCACCGATCGCGTCTGCTCGGCCAATGCCTTGAGCACCGCTTGCCGGACCCACCATACGGCGTAGGAGATGAACTTGACGCCCTGGTCCGGATCGAACTTCCTGACTGCCTTCAGCAATCCTTCGTTTCCGATTGCTACGAGCTCGCTGAGATCGAGTCCGTGTCCCTGATACTTCTTCACGTAGGAGATGACGAAGCGAAGGTTCGCTGTCACCAGTCGTTCTGCCGCCCGCTCGTCGCCACCCTGCGCTCGTCGGGCCAGCCTTCGTTCTTCCTCGACGTCCGTGATCAGGGGAAGTTTTTGGATGTCGTGCAGGTACTGGTCGAAGGCTGTGGAGGGAGACGAACGCGCAAATCCCTTTGGCCTGCTCTCGACGACCGCTGCCGGCATAGACGCTCCAATGATGGGCTGAAGCAGTCAGACTAATGGGCGCTTGCAGTTTGGTCAACAGCCATATTTCGTGCCAAAGGAATGTGATCTGTCACCCAGGTGGCGCGACGCTGGCGCTGACCGGTATCAATCGCGCGCCGAGCTGCGGAGCAAACCCGCCGCTCAGCCCGTCGGCGGATCCTTCTGGCGTGCGCGGCTTGTGGCTTTGAGGATGCCCAACCCGACCAGCACGATCACGCCGACAGCGATCCAGGTCGTAGGCACGTTCAACAGGTACGCCCCGATGGCGAGACCGACGATGACCACGAAAAAGCCGATCAGATACGTGGTGAAGGCAGACATCAATTCTCCGGTTTCATTACGAGTGTGGCGGTCCCGCGTTGGCGACCGAACCTCCTCGCTTCAGAGCAAGACGGGTTCCAGATGTCCAGCGTTCTGCCCTTGACCTTCCCACCTGTGTCATCCACGAGAAAGCGGCCGAGGTAGTGCTTGCCGAGGAAAAGCTCGACGTAGTGCGCGAGCGGGAAGATGCGCGGATCCGCTGCAACGATCCCCTCTCGGACCCAGTGGTCGCGCCGAGTCGTCCCCTGCAGGCAGTACTGCGTCAACGAAACCTCGAGCGGTTTGCCGACTGGCGCGCGAGCGAAAATGCTCTTGAGCTTCGGCATCTTCGGGATGATCCGTTCCGCCCGGACGATCAGCGGCGGAAGCATCCGGGGAGCATACACCAGTACCGGCGGGTGAACGAACGGTTCTGGATTGGCATTGGGAAGGCGAGCGATTCCGGTCTTGACGAAGACCGCGGCGGCGAGAACTGCAACTATCGCCTGGCCCACCTCCCAGCGCTTCACGCGAGGACCTCGGCGACAACGGCGTCCGACAGACGGACGGTGTAGCCTGCCCCCGCGCCCGCCATCACTCCTATACGAGTCGGCACCGCATACTCGATCTCGCCCGATCGGCTTTTCTTGTCGCCACGCATCGATTCCAGGATGCTGGACACAGAGGGTCCGACTGGACGAGCGGTGGGAAGTCCCGCACTCTCGAGCGCCGCACGGATGCGCGAGGCGGTGCCGGCGTCGGTGACACCTGCACGTTCTGCCGCGGCGGCTTCCAGCACCATCCCGACTCCGACGGCCTCGCCGTGTCGCATGCTGAATCCGCTGAGCAGCTCGATCGCGTGTCCTATGGTGTGGCCAAAGTTCAAGGCTTTGCGAGCTCCATTTTCCCGTTCATCAGCGGCGACCACCCCGACCTTGAGCCGGACGCTCTTCTCGATGACGTGATTCAGGGCAGGAACGTCACGCTTGCCCGGGTCCTCCGCAAGTAGGAGAGGCGCCGAGCTGGCGATGAAATCGAAGTAGGCCGCGTCGGCAATCGCGCCGTGCTTGAGCGCTTCCGCCAGTCCCGCCCTCAAATCGCTAACTGGAAGCGTATCAAGCACTTCCGGATCTATTATCACGGCGCTGGGCTGATGAAAGGCGCCGACCAGATTCTTCCCGTGCGGCGTATCGACGCCGGTTTTGCCCCCGATCGACGCATCGATCATCGACAGCAGGGTGGTCGGTATGTGGACCACCGGCACCCCGCGCATGAACGTGGCTGCGACGAAGCCAGCCATGTCGCAAACGACTCCGCCACCCAGGGCGATGATCGTCGAATCGCGGCCAAGCCCCGCGGCCAGCAGTTGGTCGGTTATCGCCGCCCAGCTCTCGCGGTTCTTGTGCGCCTCGCCGGCAGGAACCGTGCATAACGGCACCGATTCGCCGGATTGCCCGAGTTGCTCTATCAGGCGCGAGGCATATAGGGGTGCGACGTTGCTGTCGGAAACCACAGCATACCGATGTGCCGGCGCCGCACCGGTCGCGATCTCGCCAGCGCGGGCGAGCAGCCCGGCGGCCACGCTTATCTCGTAGCCGCCAGCATCTATGAATGAGACAGGATCTCGCGTTGGCCGCGTAGCCTTATCTACCACGTAACCTCGCCAGCGCCGGCGCGCTTGTTAGCGACGCGGGCAAGCGAAAAGAGCAGATCGGACAGACGGTTGAGATAGACCACCGTCAGCTTCGGAAGCTCTACCGAGTGTTGCAGATGTACGACCTTGCGCTCTGCGCGGCGGCACACCGTTCTCGCCACGTGCAGCGCGGCGGCTTTTGGAGTCCCGCCCGGAATGATGAATGCCTTGAGCGGCTCCAGCTCGTTGTCGCACGCGTCGATTGCGTGCTCGAGCTCCTCGATACGAGCATCGTCGATGCGCGCCTTCGTGAGGTGCGCGTTCATCTTCTCGATGTCCGGCGTCGCCAGAAGAGCGCCGATCGCGAAGAGATCGCGCTGCACCGCAACCAGCACTTCGTCGACCCGTGGCATCGGACCAGTCGCGCGCGCAGCGCCCAGAATTGCGTTCAGCTCATCGACGGCACCATATGCCTCGACGCGCGAATCATCCTTCGGCACTCGGCCGCCGCCAAAGAGTCCGGTCGTGCCAGCGTCGCCGGTCTTCGTATAGATCTTCAT
>Ga0207657_10005791_pt1 | contig 12881 bp, 14 predicted proteins | sample KBSC33metaG_FD_184316 | JGI IMG/M metagenome (GOLD analysis project Ga0207657, IMG submission 184316) | Corn rhizosphere microbial communities from Kellogg Biological Station, Michigan, USA - KBS C3-3 metaG (SPAdes) (version 2) | ecosystem: Host-associated > Plants > Roots > Rhizosphere > Soil ...
GCATGGCCTGTCCGCCCGAGGACTGCGGCGGTCTGGGCGGCTATGAGGAGTTGGCTGCATGGGTCCGCAGCGGGTACGACGACGCCCTGCTTCCCCAGTGTTTCGAGGACGCGGAGCATGGGCGCGGTTGGGTCCCACGTGACTGGCACCCCGATCACTTCGACGTCGAGGAGACCAACGAGGCGTTGGCCGTTGCGGGTGCCGAGCCGGTGGCTGTCGTCGGGGAGCTGGCGAAGCTGGTCGAGGAGTTGGAACGCCGCGGCATCCGGCTGCTGCGCGAGGTGCTCGGGCGTCCCTTCTCCCATGGTCCGACGGGCGTCAGCGTTGACGAGGCGGCCAGGATCACCGAGACGTACCGGCTCTTCCTCGACGGCGTCGGCGACGGCGTCGCGCTGACGGCCGCCGGGTACCTGCCGCCCAGGCTGGTGGAGCAGATCGCCGAGCGCACGGGCATCGCGGAGTGGTGGATCGGCAAGGCCAACCGCGAGGACCTCACCTATCCCGTTGCAGACATCCGCACGACCGCGCGTGCGCTCGGGCTGGTCAGCGTCCGCAAAGGCCGACTGACCCCCACCGCGGCAGCCCTCCGATGTGGCCAAGACCCGCTGGCACTGTGGCGTCACATCGTCGGACGACTCCCCGTGGGCACCAAGGACGCGGAGCGCCAAGCGGGCTGGATGGCGCTTGCCGCGGCCGGCAGCGGCGTACCGGCCCAGGAGTGGCGCAGCGAGATCAGCGACCTGTTGTTCGCACTGGGGTGGCGCAGCGGGCACGACCGGTTCTCCCCGCCACCTGCCAACAGCGCGACCCTCAGCGTCCTCGAGCAACTCGCGGGCGCTTCGCGCGCCCGCTGGCGTGAGATCACAGGCGTCGACCTCGCTGTCGCGACCACCGCCCGCGCGGCAATCCGCCGGACCTGACGAAGCCGGAGATCGCGGCTACTTGGTGGAGCAGGCGGTACTCGACAAGGCGCGCGGTGCCGGGCCCGGACAGAGTGCGACCTACTTTCCCCTTCATGGAGAGCCTGCAGCATGCGCACCTGGGGTGTGCCGAAGAACGGAACCGCGATGACTGTGGAGGACATCCAGCGCAGCAGGGTACGCGGAAAGAGCAGCTCAGCTCCCCACCGAGATCTGCTCAGCCCTGCACATCGACACCTCCGGCCCTTCCGGCCCGGTGGTCCGCGGGCTTACGTTGTGAACTGACCCTCATCTCGGGGTCGTGTCGTCGTCCCGTCTCGGGACCGTCTGAAGGGACACCATCCATGCGCCACTACAAGGTGGCGGCGGCTGCGGGATCCGCAGTGCTGCTCGCCACGTTCACCGCGACCGCCGCACCGGCCACCACCCTGGCCTCCGTGCGCCCCCTCGCAGCCCAGGCACCTGAGTCCGCGTTCACCGATGCAGCAGCGGCCGCCGACCCGGTGGCCTGCCGGCGCCCGGCGCCGGACAACCGGGTGTCGACGACGATCCACTGCTACACGCCGGACCAGATCCGGGCGTTCTACGGCCTGGACCCGCTGACCGCGGACACCACCGACGGCCAGGGCCAGACCATCGTCCTGGTCGACTCCTACGGCAGCCCGACCGCTGCCGAGGACGTCGCGTTCTTCGCCGAGACCTTCGGCGGACCGACGCCCGACTTCGAGGCCGTCTTCCCGCTCGGGCAGCCGGGCTACAAGGACCCGCCGGGCAACGGCTCGGGCACCTCGGGTCCGGCGGCGGCCGCCGGTTGGGCCGGCGAAGCCAACCTCGACGTGCAGTGGGCCTACGCGATCGCACCGAAGGCGCACATCGTGCTGCTCGCCACGCCGCCCGCCGAGACCCAGGGTGTGCAAGGCCTGCCGAACCTCATGAAGGCGATCGACTGGGCGATCGCCAAGTACCCGGCCGGCACGGTGTTCTCGATGTCGTTCGGCACCAGCGAGGAGGCTTTCGCCTCACCGGCCGCGGCGAGGCGGGCCTTCGACCGGTTCGACCAGACCTTCCAGCGCGGTCAGGCCAGGCACGACACCTTCTTCGCCTCGTCCGGCGACGACGGGTCGCTGGGCGTCAGCCGCGCACATCACCAGACAGCGACCCTCGACCACCCCTCGACGAGCTACCCCAACGTCTCGCCCTACGTGACGTCCGTCGGCGGAACTCAGGTCCAGTCCGGCTGGACGTGGGCCCCGACCTCGGACACGCCGTTCCTGGCGGACGGAACGAGGAACCCGGCGTACTGGGCGTGGACCGAGGGCGGTAGCTCCGAGGCAGTCTGGAACGAGACCTGGGGTCCGATCGGCACCGGCGGCGGCACGTCGCACGTGTACCCGCGCCCGACGTACCAGGACGGCGTGGCCGACGTGGTGGGCAGCCATCGCGGAGTTCCCGACCTGGCCTGGAACGCAGCCGTCAACGGCGGTGTGCTGGTCTGGCACAGCTACTTCCCGAAGGCAGCCGGCGCGTCCGCCTGGGGCGTGTTCGGCGGGACCTCCGCCTCGTCGCCGCAGGTCGCGGCCCTCACCGCGATCGCGAACCAGGGTCGCGCGACTCTCGGCAAGGAGGGCATCGGTGACCTGAACGCGGTGATCTACGCCGGCTCGTTCGACAAGGGCACCGCCTTCTCCGACATCGTTCCGCAGACCTACGGCACCGCAGCGAGCGGCGTCCTCGACGACAACCAGATGTGGGAGTACGCCGCCGACGGCAGCGTGCACCCCGGTTCGGTGCCCGGCTTCCCGACCACCTCCGGCTACGACCTCACCACCGGGTGGGGCTCGCCCAAGGCGGCCGGGTACCTCGCCCAGCTGATCGCGCACTGAACACACGGAGTGGCGGCGGCACAACTGCCGTGCCGTCGCCACTCCGGTTCACTAGAACAGGTTCCAGTTTCGCTGGTAGGTTCGTGGCATGTCCGAGCAGGAGAACGGGCCCGCGCCCGACCAACGCGTGGTCGTCGTCACCGGGGCTGCCTCCGGGATCGGCCGCGCGACCGCCGAGCTGTTCCGTGATGCGGGCGACCTCGTCCTCGGACTCGACATCGCCTCGACGGTGCCCGACGGTGTCAGCTATGTCGCGTGCAACGTCGCCGACAAGACGTCGGTCGACGCCGCGATCGAGGAGTGCGGACGACACGGTCGGATCGACGTCCTTGCCAACGTGGCCGGGATCGTGCAGTTCGGACGGTTCGACCAGATCACCGAGTCCGAGTGGGACCGGGTGCACGCGGTCGACCTGAAGGGCCCCTTCCTGACGATGCAGGCCGCGCTTCCCTACCTGCGGGCCTGTCGGGGCAACATCGTCAACGTCTCGTCGGTCGCGGGCAACAAGCCGCAGGGCTACACCACGGCGTACTCCGCAGCGAAGGGCGGACTGACGATGCTGACCCGGTCGTTGGCGCTCGAGCTCGCTCCGGAACGGATCCGCGTGAACGCCGTCTGCCCCGGCACCGTGGACACCCCGATCGTGTCGCAGGTGGCGGAGATGTTTCCCGACGACCTCGACCCGCGCGTGGCCGACCGCCTGATGATGATGGTTCCCGGCAGGGCGATCACCCCTGCTGAGCTCGGCTCCGCGATCGTCTACCTGGCCTCGCGCGAGGCCCGGATGATCACCGGGGCGGTGCTCGCGTTCGACGGGGGCATGTAGCTCGCCGGCTCAGTCGGTGACATCGGCCAGCGCATCGAACTCGACCGCGTCGTGGGCGCTGAACACCGTGACCACCTCGCTGGCTCCCGAGTCCGGACCGTGGTCGGCGTGCAGTGACCGGAGCCGATCAGCGTTCGCGTGGCGCTGGGCCTTGTCCATCTCCACGACCTTCTGGAACAGCGACAGTCCCGGTGGGCAGGTCCGCGGCGACTCCTTCTCCCCGTGTGAGAAGTAGCCGTCACCGGCGTGCAGGAACCAGCCGGACGAAGGTCGACGTACGGCGACGCCGCAGTGGCCGCGGGTGTGGCCTCGCAACGGCACCAGCACGACGTCGTCGCCGAGAACGGTGACCGCGTCGAAGCCGAGCCACTGCTCGCCCGCGACGGAGTGCTCGATCCAGCGTGGGCCATGCGCCCACTGCGCCGAGAGATAGCGGTTCTTCTCGGCCAGGCTCGCGCGGGTGGTGGCGGCGGCCAGCTCGTCACCGAAGACGTGCACCTTGGCTGCCGGGAAGTCGCCCAGGCCGCCGGCGTGGTCGAGGTCGAGGTGGGTCAGCACGATGTCGGTGACATCGGCCGCGTCGTAGCCTGCCGCGCGCACCTGGGCGAGCGCGGTCTCCGCCGGGTCGAGCGCCGGGCGGGCGATCTTGATGAAGGCCCTGCCCATCCGCTTCTCGGCCAGATCGGCACTCCCGAACCCGGTGTCGACGAGGGTCAGGCCCTGCCCACCTTCGACGAGGAGGCAGTGCGCCACCAGCCGCGCCGGGGCCACCCGGCCGCCCATCGACAGGCTCGGGGACATGGTCGCGCAGTTGAGGTGCCGGATCGTCGAGGTCATCCGGGAAGGATCGCAGGCCACCCGTAGGCTGGTCGAGTGCTCGCGCTGCTGGTCAGGCCCAGGTTCTGGCCGGGCCACCTCGCGATGCTCGTGTGCGTGGCGATCGCCGCCGGCCTGGGCGTGTGGCAGTACGACGCCTGGCACCAGCATCGCGCCGATGCGGCCCGTGACCTCGCGAACAACCCAGCGGTCGCGCTGGGCACGCTGATGACGGGGGACAGCCCGTTCCCGGGCCGCTCCGTGGGCCAACCGGTCAGGTTCACCGGGCGTTGGGTCGGAGGCAACATCTACGTCTCGGACCGGGTGCAGGACGGTCGCAGGGGCTACTGGGTGGTCACGGCTCTGCTGGTCGACCACACCCGGTCCGCGATGCCCGTCGTGCGTGGCTGGTGGCCCACCACCACCCTCCCGGCACCGACGGGGCCAGCCGCGGTCACCGGCTGGCTCGAACCCACCGAAGGCAATGGACCGATCGACGACTCCCCCCGCGATGACGTGATCCCGATGATGCGGATCGCGAGTCTGGTCGAGCACGTGGACGCCGACCTCTACAGCGGGTTCGTCATCGCGCGCGACATCCCCACCCAGGAAGGGATCCCCTACGTCCCGGCGGTCAGCCGGCCGGGCGTCTCCGCCTTCACCGGTGTGCGCAATCTCTTCTACGCCGTCGAGTGGTGGGTGTTCGGCGGGTTCGCCCTGTTCATCTGGGTCCGGTGGTGCCGCGACACCTGGGCTCTCGAGTGCCAACCCCCGGCCGCGCAACCGACGGTGACGGACGCCGAGCGCGTCTGAGGCGGCCCGCAGGAGCGGCGTACGCTCCGGCCTCGGTGGCACCTGCCGAATCCGGCTGCACGCGCGGTGGCGGAGGGCCGATGATCGACCCATGGCTGAGCTGTCCGACATCGCCGCGCTGTCATGGCCGAAGCGCACGGAGCGGCTGTCCTTGCGTCCGGTCACCGCGGGTGACTTCGAGGCGCTCTGGCAGATCCGCCGACAGGAGTCGGTCGGGCGGTGGATGACCAGCGCGTCGGTCGACCGAAGGGCGTTCCTCGAGGTGATGGCCGACGGCGACCGGATGGCCAAGACCTTGGTCATCGAGCGGGACGGGGTCGTGATCGGTGACCTGATGCTCGCTCCCGAGGATGCCTGGGCGCAGAGCGAGGTGGCCGAGCAGGCGCGGGGTGTCCAGGCCGAGATCGGCTGGTGCCTGGACCCGGCCGCTGCGGGACAGGGGCTGGCCACCGAAGCGGTCCACGAGCTCATCCGGATCGCCTTCGAGGACCTGGGGTTGCGCCGGCTCGTGGCACACGCCTTCGCTGCGAACGAACCTTCTCGACGCCTGATGGAGCGGGTCGGGATGCGAGCGGAGGACCACCGGGTCAAGGAGTCCCTGCACCGGTCCGGTGAGTGGATGGACGGCGTCAGCTACGCGCTGCTCGCCGAGGAGTGGTCCGCGCCCGGAGCTCCGCACACCGAGTCCTGAGGACGTGGTCGGGCGGCCGACCGTCACTCCGCCGGCGGATGCACGGGTCGACGACGGGTAACGGATCTGGCGGGATGAAGACGACGAACGTGAGGAGCCCGATGACGACGAGTGAGGTTGCCGGCCCGAGCAAAGCGGCCGGAGCGAGGACCGAGGACGACAAGATCGGGCTGCTCGCCTGCGTGGCGTTCGCCGTCGGCACGATGATCGGAGCGGGAGTCTTCGTCCTGTCCGGCCTCGCCGTCCAGAAGGCGGGTCCAGCGGCTCTGGTGTCGTTCGCGCTGGCAGGTGTGCTGGTGCTGCTCTCGGCCCTGTCGTTCGCCGTGGTCGCCTCGCGCGCCCGGCCCGGGGAGAGCGGCTACGCGTACGTCGGACGCTCCCTCGGGCCGGTGTGGCGCTTCCTCACCTCGTGGGCGTTCTACCTCGGGGGCGTGATCGGAGTCGCGTTCGTGCTGCACGCCTTCGGCACCTACGTGCACGACTTCTTCGTCGGAGGCGTCGACGCCACTGTCTGGGCGATCGGGGCGGCGGTGCTGCTCACCGTGTTGAACCTCGGTCCGGCCGACCTGATCGGACGCGCCGAGATGGCGCTGGTCGGTCTCAAGGTCTCGATCCTGGTGCTCCTGATCGTGTTCGCGTTCGTGCACCTGGGCAGGGTCGACCCGACGCCGTTCGTGCCGCACGGAGCGTCGTCGGTGGTGACCACCAGCGGGCTGTTGTTCGTTGCCTACCTGGGATTCAACGTCGTGTGCAGCATGGCGCCGGAGGTACGCGACGCCCGGCGGACGATTCCCCGGGCGATCGTGATCAGCATGGCCGTGGTCGCCGTGGTGTACCTCGGTGTCGTCGTGGCTCTCCTCGCCGGCGGGATCAGCACGTACGACGAGGCGAGCGTCGGGCGGGCAGCCGAGCACCTGATGGGCTCCTGGGGTGGCGTGCTGATCCCGATCGGTGCGGTGGTCTCGACGCTCTCGGCCGCGAACGCGAACGTCCTCGGCTCCTCGGAGATCATGGTGCGCCTGGCCGCGACGAAGGACGTGCCGACGCTCCTCGGCCGGATGTGGCGCGGCCATCCGGCCGTGAGCGTGCTCGGTGGCGGCGTGCTCTACGTCGTGCTGCTCCTCGTCGGCAGCACGGACGCGGTCGTGGCGCTGGCGAACGTGGCGGCGATCGCGGCCATGGCGACGGTCAACGCCGGAGCGGTCGCGGCACAACACCGAAGCCCCGACGGTGGCCTGCGGCTGCCGCTCGGCGTCACGCTGCCCGTGCTGGGGCTGGTCACGGCCCTGGCGCAGCTGGCGTTCATCCCGGTGCGGGAGATCGGCATCGGGGTGGTGATGCTCGGGGTGGGTCTCGGGATCTACGCGCTGCGTCACTCACTGCACCAGCCCGAGCACAGTGCCCGGCTCGAGGAGCAGGTGACCCGTGGCGACACCCCGATGGCCCGGGCGACGGCCGGGCGGTCCAGGGCCGGCGCAGGAGCGGCGAAGGCCTAGCTCAGATCAGAGCCTGTGGCCACCGGCTGCCGGCTGCCCGCCTGTCCCGCACCGTGCCGAGAGCCGCCCGCGCCTCCCGCAGCCGACCGACCGCCAGGATCGACAGGGACACGGCCGCCGAGCACAGGCACAGCGTGCACCATGCGCCGACGACGGTGGCCTGCAGCGCGATCAGCGCGAGGGCGGCCACGGCGAGCCCGAGTCCGACGAGGTCGAAGGCCAACGGCAGCAGCGGGACGCGTGACCACCGGCCATGCCGTGCGGTCAGGCCCAGCACCGCCTCCGCGGCGTACGCCACCAGCCCGAGAGCGGCGTCGGGAAACGGCAACGCCCGGGAGAACGACGAGTGCAGCACGTCCTCGGTGCCGTGTCCGAAGAGGGGGTCCCAACCGGGCTCGAGCACCCGCGTCTGGACGAGGGTGAGGTACGCCGCCACGGCGACACCGGCGAGGGCGAGCGTGACGGCGCCGACCGGCACCCTGTCGCCGACCGATGTGCTGCTCGTGTCCGAGGTCTCCACCGTGCTGCAGCTCCCTTCCTGTCCGTTCGACACCCCTGGGCACCCGCTGACCAGGCGGCCGGTACGTTCGGAGCCGTGAAGCCCCTGCTGAACGCCTACCGGGTGCTGGCCACCGTGGTCGGCCTGTCGATCATCACCCTCATCGTGGTCGGCGTCCCGCTGAAGTACGTCCACGAGCTCTGGCCGAGCGTCCTGCCCGAGGGCAGCAACGGCTGGCAGCTCGGGTCGGACATCAACCTCTACCTGGGCACCGCCCACGGGTTCATCTACATGGTCTTCGTGCTGGTGGCGTTCATGCTCGCCCTCCGGGCACGCTGGCCGGTCGGCTTCACGATCGTGACGCTGCTGTGCGGCACGATCCCGTTCCTGAGCTTCTGGGCCGAGTTCCGCGCCGTACGCCGGGTCCGTGAGCAGTTCCCCGCGCTCTCGTCAGGGTCGACGGGCCGCGTCGGGGCCTGAACCGGCCGCCTCAGGCTCGACTGGGATCGTCGACGTCGGACACGTCCTCGGTCGAGACCGGGGCATCGGGCGTGGTCACCTCGTGCGGCTCGTCGGACGCGTCGGACACCGCTTCGTCGAGGAACGCGCCGCCTCGGTCCACGGTCGCGTCCGGGGCGCCGGGGTCGACCGACATCTTGTCCGCGGACGGTGCCGGTGGCGTGCTCGCGGTGGTCAACGGGTCGGCGACGGGTGCAGGACGAGGAGTCGGCACCGGGCGAGGCGGCGGCGTGTAGGAAGGGGTGCTGGAGCCGCGCAGCTTCTTGGCGACGAACGCACCCAGACCGGCCAGTCCGAGCAGGAGCAGCACCCGCTTCTTGCGGCTGCGCTCCGGCTCGACCTTCGCAGCCACCTTGTCGGCCAGTGGTGCCGTGAGTGGGACGGCGGCGGCGGTCGCCGCAGCCATCTTGCCTGCCTTCGCCCGGGCCTTCTTCGCTGCCTTCTTGCGGGACTTGCGCGTCGACTTCTCGGCGTTGGACGCGGCCTCCTGGGCGGCCTCGCGCGCGTCGTGGGCGACGTCGCGGGCAGTCTCGCGGGCGTCGGCGAGCATGGTCTGGGCCACGGGCAGGTAGTCGTTGACCAAGCGTTCGCGTGCCGCCTCGACGTGCGGAGTCACCTGCTCGACGAGCTCGGCTGCCTGGTCGGTCAGGCTCTTCCTGGTTGATCGCTTGGTGTGCATGGCGTCCTCTCGCTGGCGGTTGTGGCGAAAGCCTCGCATCCTGTGCCCAGCCCCCCACTGATCATGCCTCGCACCTGGGCGCAGGGAAACCTTGGCCGACATGGCAGGATCGAGGCCGACACCAACCCGGAAGGCATCTCCATGGCGGACCTCAAGGCCACCTTGCACACCAATCGCGGTGACATCGTGCTCGACCTCTTCCCGAACCACGCGCCCGCGACCGTCGAGAACTTCGTCGGGCTCGCCGAGGGCACCAAGGACTACCAGGCCGACGGCGGCAAGACCGGGCGGTTCTACGACGGTCTGACCTTCCACCGGGTGATCGAGGGGTTCATGATCCAGGGTGGCTGTCCCCTGGGGACCGGCACGGGCGGCCCCGGCTACACGTTCAAGGACGAGTTCCACCCCGAGCTCGCGTTCACCAAGCCGTACCTGCTGGCGATGGCGAACGCCGGGCCGGGGACCAACGGGTCCCAGTTCTTCATCACCGTCCAGCCGACCAGCTGGCTGACGAACAAGCACACCATCTTCGGCGAGGTCGCGGACCAGGCCAGCCGCGACGTCGTCGACGCGATCGGCTCGACAGCCACCGGTGCGGGTGACCGTCCCGTCGAGCCGGTCGTCATCGAGAGCGTGGAGATCGTCCGGGCCTGAGGCCCGGGCCGTCATGACCGAACCCGCTGTCGCGCCGGTCTGCTACCGCCATCCCGACCGGGAGACCTGGATCCGCTGCCAGCGGTGCGACCGGCCCATCTGCCCGGACTGCATGACCTCGGCCTCGGTCGGCTTCCAGTGTCCGGCCTGCCTCAAGGAAGGCTCCCGGACGACCCGCTCCGGACGGCTGCCGTACGGCGGGACACACTCCGCGAACCCGGCGCTGACCTCGATCGGGCTGATCGCCCTCAACATCGCGGTCTGGGTCTCCATCAGCGCGAGCGGCGGTGCCAGGTCGGCGCTCGTCGACAAGCTCGCGCTGCTGCCGCAGACCACTCTGTACGGGAACCGGGACGGCACGACCTCCCTGGTCGAGGGCGTCTCGGGCGGTGCGTACTGGCAGCTCGCCACCTCGGCCTTCAGCCACGTCGAGGTGTGGCACATCGGCTTCAACATGCTGGCGCTGTACTTCCTGGGCCCGCAGTTGGAGCTGATCCTCGGGCGGAGCCGATTCCTTGCCGTCTACCTGCTCTCGGGGCTCGCCGCGAGCACCGCGGTCATGTGGCTCTCCAACGAGCACGGACAGACGCTCGGCGCCTCCGGCGCCATCTTCGGGTTGATGGGCGCCCTGCTCGTCGTGGGCCTGAAGGTTCGCGCCAACGTGCAGCAACTGCTGTTCTGGATCGGCCTGAACGTCGTCTTCACGGTCACCGCCAGCTCGTTCATCTCCTGGCAGGGCCATCTCGGCGGTCTTGTCGGGGGTGCTGCGCTCGCGGCGCTCCTGGTCTATGCGCCCCGGCAGCGCCGCGCGACGGTGCAGTGGTCGGCGATGGCCGCGTTCGCGCTGGTGTGCGTCGTGCTGGTCGGCGTACGCGTGGCAGCGCTGGCCTAGACGGTATGAGGTGACCCCGTCGCTATGAGGGGGTTGCGGGCCAGGGCCCCCGGCGGCGTGAGGTGGGTCGGCCTGGTGGCGGTTCTGGTCGTCGTCCAGGTCGCGGCCGGTCTGGGCGGTGAGGACGCTCCCTGGCTGGGCCTGGTCCACGGCCTCGGCGCCTTCGCCCTCCTCGCGGCCGCGCTCTTCGCCGCCCGCTCCCGCCCGGCCGACCACACTCGGTCCGCCGTGGCCGCCACGCCGTGACGACGAGAGTTATCCCCAGTCTGGGGACAAACCTGTGGAGAACTACATCGATGTCATTCGCGGATCTCCCGCAGGCCCGACCGAGCGGTCACTCCCACTTGGTGGCGTAGGTGAATCCGACCGCCATGAAACCGACCCCGACCAGCAGGTTGAGCTGGTTGAGATCGTCCATGACCGGGATGTGGATCCCGGCGTCCTGGCCGACGAAGTAGAACAGCACGATCCAGACCAGACCGACCAGGAAACAGCCCAACATCCCGACGACCACGCCACGGCCGCGGCCGAGCGGGGTCTTCTTGTCGGCAGCGACGACCAAGCCGAGGAAGGCCAGGCCGAAGCCGATCAGGTAGTTCCACTTGTGCAGGTCCGACATCCACGGGAACGGCGTGTCGGGCTTCTTGATGCCGGCGACCTTCGTGTAGTTCGCCGCGTCCATGGCGACGTGTGTGTAGACCGTGATCCAGGCGATCCCGGCCAGCACGAGCAGGACGGCGACGGCGCAGCGCACCAGCGAGGTCTCGTAACCGCTCACCAGGACGGTGGGCTTGCGGGCTGCGGGTTTGGACACGGTGTGGCTCCTTGTGAACGGGGTCGTCGGTTAGCGTAGTCATCGCCCGGCCCGGACCGGGTCGCAGGCCGCAGAAGTCGGCCGAAAGGTGGGACGCGTGACCCAGGACACGAGGCGGCACCGGCTCCGGCGCCGCTGGCGTGCTGCCGCCGTCCTCGCCTTCATGGTTGCCGGGGGCCTGTTCGCCACGACATCGCTGAGCTCGAAGGGCCTGGACCTGAGGGCAGCGAGCATCACCGACCTCGACGGTGTCGTGCGCCAGGAGCGGCAGCGGTCCGACGACCTGCAGGCGCGACTGGCGGCGCTCAACGCAGAGGTCGACCGGCTGAGCCACCAGGTCGACGACTCCCAGGTGGCCGCGCTGCAACGCCAGGTCGAGGAGCTGCGCAAACCGGCCGGACTGACCCCGGTCGCCGGACCCGGCCTGACCGTCGTGCTCACGGATGCACCGAAGAGCCAGATCGACAAGGCAGCGGCCGACGGTGTGGGAGTCGACGAGCTCGTCGTGCACCAGCAGGACATCCAGGCGGTGGCCAACGCCCTCTGGGCCGGTGGGGCCGAGGCGATGACCATCCAGGGGCAGCGGGTCGTGTCCACCACCGGCATCAAGTGCGTGGGCAACACGGTGGTGCTGCACGGGGTGCCCTACTCCCCGCCGTACCGGATCGCCGCCGTCGGCGACCCTGCCGCGCTCGAGGCGAGTCTGGCCGCCAGCGACTACATCGACGCCTACCTGACCGTCGTGGAGTCGCACGGTCTGGGCTACGCGGTGACGTCGAGCGCCCGGCTGGAGCTGCCCGGGTACCGGGGCAGCACGACCTTGAAGTACGCCGAGGCCGATCTCGCCCGTCAGCCGAGCCGCGGCTGAGCGCTACCCCGTCGGCGTCTCGGTCGGCGTCGGTGTCGGCGTCTCGGTCGTCGGGGGAGGCGGTGGCTCGTAGGTCGAGACCAGGATCGTGATCGTCGAGCCGGCGTTCTGCGGAGTCCCCGGCTGCGGACTCTGCTGGGTCACCGTCCCCTTCGGCTCGGTGGAGGCGTTGTCGGGCAGGCTGCTGACCTTGAAGCCGGCGTCCTCCAGGAGCGAGGTCGCTTGCTTCTCGGTCTTGCCGACGACGTTCGGCACCTCCTTGGGCCCCTTGGAGAAGGTCAGCGTCACCACCGAGCCCGCGCTGACCTGGGTGCCCACGTCCGGGCTGACCGCGATCACGTCGTCCTTGTTCTCGTCGGAGTCCGCGGCCTTCATGCGCACGCGCAGGCCGAGCGCCGTCAGCTGATCCTTGGCGCTGTCCTTGTTGTCGCCGATCACGTCGGGGATCTGCACGTCCGGCTTGCCGGTGGAGACCACGATGGTCACCGTCGACGCTGGGTCCACCGAAGTA
>Ga0207657_10005794_pt1 | contig 12877 bp, 9 predicted proteins | sample KBSC33metaG_FD_184316 | JGI IMG/M metagenome (GOLD analysis project Ga0207657, IMG submission 184316) | Corn rhizosphere microbial communities from Kellogg Biological Station, Michigan, USA - KBS C3-3 metaG (SPAdes) (version 2) | ecosystem: Host-associated > Plants > Roots > Rhizosphere > Soil ...
CGCCACCGGCGCGTCGAACAGCATCACCGGCACCACCGGGTGCGTGCCCGGCCTGATGGTGAAGCCGATGCGCTCGATCTCGCGGCGGAAGTACGCCGTGTTCTCGTGCAGGCGGTCACGCAGTTCCGTCGACTTGCTGATGCGGTCCAGCACCGCCAGCGACGCCCCGGCGATCATCGGCGCCAGCGTATTCGAGAACAGGTAAGGACGCGATTTCTGGCGCAGCGTCTCGATGACTTCACGGCGGCCGGACGTGAAACCGCCCATCGCGCCGCCCAGCGCCTTGCCCAGCGTACCCGTGATGATGTCGATCCGGCCCAGCACGCCGCAGTGCTCGTGCGTACCGCGGCCGGTCCGACCCATGAAGCCAGACGCGTGCGACTCGTCGATCATCGTCAGCGCGCCATACTTGTCGGCCAGGTCGACGATCCTGTCGAGCTGGGCGATCGTGCCGTCCATCGAGAACACGCCGTCCGTCACGATGATCTTGTGGCGCTTGCCGGCTTCCGTCGCGGCCTGCAGCTGCTTTTCCAGGTCGGCCATGTCGTTGTTGGCATAGCGGTAGCGCGCGGCCTTGCAGAGACGGATACCATCGATGATCGACGCGTGGTTCAGCGCGTCCGAGATGATCGCGTCGTTCTCGTCGAACAGCGGCTCGAACACGCCGCCGTTGGCGTCGAACGCGGCGGCGTACAGGATCGTGTCTTCAGTGCCGAGGAATTCGGACAGCTTGCGCTCCAGCTCCTTGTGCACGGTCTGCGTGCCGCAGATGAAGCGCACGGACGACAGGCCATAGCCATATTTTTGCAGCGCTGCCTCGGCGGCCTTCTGGGTGTCCGGGTCGCCGGACAGGCCGAGATAGTTGTTGGCGCACATATTGATCAGCGTGCGGCCGTCGTCGGCGACCACTTCCGCGCCCTGGCGCGAGGCGAGGACGCGTTCGGGCTTGAACAGGCCTTCGGTCTTGAGCGTATCGAGTTTGTGCTGGAGGTCGCTATAGAATGCCTGGTCGCTCATCGTTCTCGTCCTTTATCCCGGTGGTTGGCGAATGGTATAGTGTGGATCCGTTCAACGTATCGAACTTGTTCTATATGTCGAACGTGAATTCAATATATTGAATATTACTCCCAGCTATTGAACTTGGCAAGCAAGCTCCATGAACAAAGCAGTCACCACCAGCGCCCCGCCTGAAGTCGGGGCCACCCTGCAGCGTCTGCGCCTCGCCCGCGGCCTCACGCTGGAAGACCTGTCGCGCATCGCCGGCGTGTCGAAATCGATGTTGTCGCAGATCGAGCGCGAAAAGGCCAATCCCACCATCGCCATCACATGGCGCCTTGCCAATGCGCTCGGCGTGCAGATCGGCGAACTGCTGTCGTCCGAAGTGCGCACGGTCGACCTGATCCGCGTCGTCGACGCCCACGAAATCCCCACCCTGCCCGGCACCCACGCCGGTTACTCGCTGCGCATCCTGGGTCCGATGGATCTTGCCGGCAAGTACGAATGGTATGAGCTCACGTTGCAGCCGGGCGGCGAACTGGCGTCGCAGGCCCACGATCCCGGCACGACCGAGCACCTGACCGTGGTAACGGGGACGGTGGAACTGGAGGTCGGGGCCGAGAAGCGAAAAATCAAGCATGGCGCCACGGCCCGCTATCCGGCGGACCAGAGTCATGCCATACGGAATGCCGGCAAGACGGAGGCGAAGGCGTTGCTGGTGGTGGTGCACCGCTGAGTCGCCGGCTCTGAAGCGGCCGTAACAAAACAAAACCCCCGCTCTGGGCGGGGGTTGCTGGAGAGTGGCGCGTTTCCTGCCTGGGCAGGCGGCTCGCCGGGCCGTGCGTTTTCCTTAGAGCGGCGGCAGCAGACCGTTACGGTAGGATGCGCCCATCAATTCGATTGCGCGGCGCAGTTCCACGCGGAAGGTGCGGAACAGGCGGTCCAGTTTGCTTTCGGTCGTGTTACGGGTCGAGATCGTGGTGGCGTTCATGTCAGCTCCGTCGTAGGCGTTCGTTGATGATTGAAGCTTACGTCGGAGTAAGATATAAATCCAATTTCAATTTCCAATTCCTATAATATGAATTATTGATATCTGCTTACTGGATCATCACCGACCGCCACAACCCGCATCACGACGGTTTATATCGTCAGGCAGCACGCCGCTCCGGCCCCGCATACAGCCGGCCATTCCGCCAGCGGCGCCGCATGTCGATCGCGCTCTCGATCTGTTCCTGCGACAGGTGGCGCGCGACGATCGCCTTATTGGCGCTGGCCGCCGGATCGCCGGCGTCGGCCGCGAGCAGCATCCACATGTATGACCGCACGGTGTCGCGCGCCACGCCGCGGCCGCTGTTGTACATGCCTCCCAGGTTGTACTGGGCCAGCGCATGGCCCTGCTCGGCGGCCAGTCGGTACCAGTGCACGGCCTGTTCGTCGTCCTGCGTCACCCCCTGACCGTTCGCATACATCACGCCGAGATTGTTCTGGGCGCTCGCGTCGCCCTGCTCGGCCGCGCGCCGGTACCAGCCGACGGCCTGGCCCTCGTCGCGCCCCACGTCCTGGCCATTCGCATACATCACACCGAGCGTGAACTGGGCCTTGGCCGAACCGAGCTCGGCCGCGCGGCAGTACCAGTGCAGCGCCAGCGCGGGGTCGCGCGCGACGCCCCGCCCGAACGCATAGCGGTTGCCGAGGTTGACCTGGGCCAGCACATGGCCCTGCTCGGCCGCCGCCATCGTCCACGCCAGCGCGGGGCCGCCCCGGCATTCGCCTTCGTCGGCGTCGGCCGCCACCAGCAGCTGGGCGAGGCTGAATTGCGCCTCGGCATCGCCCTGCTCGGCCGCGCACTCGAGCCAGGCACGCGCACCCAACGCATCGCCCGCCACGCCTTGCCCCTTCAGATAGGACAGGCCCAGCAGCCGCTGCGCCGGCGCATGCCCGCGCGCGGCCGCGCGCCGGAACCAGTACAACGCCTCGGCCTCGCTGGGCGCGACACCCTGCCCGCGGCGGTACATCAGGCCCAGGCAGACTTCCGCTTCGGCATCGTCGAGCAGCGCCGCCTTGCGGAACCATGCCATGGCGAGCGGATGGCTGCTCGCGACGCCTTCGCCCTCGAGGTAACAGGCGCCGAGCAGGCGCTGGGCGCTGGCGAGATCCTGCTCGGCGGCCTTGTAGTACCAGGCCACCGCCTCGGCCGGGTCGCGCGGGACGCCGCGTCCGGCCCGGTACAGGTCACCCAGGTTCTGCTGCGCCGACGCGTCGCCCTGCGCGGCCGCCAGGCCGAACCAGTAGGCGGCCTCGCGGTCGGACTGGGGCACGCCGCGCCCCTGGAAATACATGCTGCCGAGGTGGTTCTGCGCGAACACCAGGTTCTGGCGCGCCGCCCGCTCCAGCCAGCGGCAGGCCGCGACGTCGTCCTGCAGGGCGCCGTCGCCCTCCTTGTACATCATGCCGAGGTTGAACTGCGCATACGGATTGCCGCGCGCGGCGGCGCGGGCGAACCAGGCGAGCGCGCCGGCGCGCTGTACGGACTTGTGCGTTTGCATGCATTGCTCCTGACGGGAAGCGAAGCCGGCCCGGGCGCGCACCGGCAGGACGGTCGTCCCGGCAAGCCGCGAAGAGGCCGAAGAATTGCCAAAAGTGTAATGACGAGGTGCATTACGGATTTGACTTGCGCCAATGTGCAGGGGATGGACGGCGCGAAAACGGTGTCGACACGACGGGTCGGACGGCGCTGCAGCCGCCATCGCACAAACCCTTACTGCATGCAGGAACTAATTGCCTGATGGCTGACGTTCAGGCCGGCGTCCTGCGGCCGGCCGCGTACGCCCCCATGAAACCATCGACCTTGGCGGCCGCGACCCGGTTGAGCGAGACGAGCATGTCCGGATCGACTTCCGGCAGCCCGTACGCGTCGCGCAGATGGCGGCCGATGTGCAGCAGCAGCTGGGCCGCGACTTCCGCGTCGGCCTCGGCACGGTGGGCGCGGCTGGGGAACGCGATGCCGAGCGCGCGCGACAGTTCGCCCAGCCGGTAGCTCGGCAGGCCCGGGAACACGCGCCGCGACAGCTTGAGCGAGCACACCAGCCCGCCGTGGCGGCAGGCCGCGCCCAGCAGCGCGCCCTCGGCCTTGAGGAATTTCTCGTCGAAGCTGGCGTTGTGCGCGGCCAGCACGTCGCCACCGATGAAGTCCAGCAGGGCCGGCACGACTTCCGCCGCCGGCGGCGCGCCGTCGACCATCGCCTGCGTGATGCCCGTGAGCTGGGTGATGAACGACGGCACGCGCACGCCGCAGTTCACCAGCGAGACATAGCGCTCGACGACCTGGCCGCCGGCGATGCGCAGCGCCGCCACTTCCGTGATGCGGTCGCCGCCTTCGGGCGACAGGCCGGTGGTCTCGAAGTCGAGCATGACGATGGGTCGTTCGAACACGGTGCTTCCTTTGCGATAGTGATGGGCTCAGCAGCCTCAGCCGAACTTACGGGCGGCGTCGATGGCGAGACCGGCGCCGATGCTGCCGAACAGGTCGCCCTCGACGCGGCGCGCGTCCGGGACGATGGCGGCGATCCGCTCGCGCAGGCTCGCCACGCCGCTGGAGCCGCCCGTGAAGAACACGGTGTCGACGCGCTCCGGTGCAATGCCAGCCTCGTCCAGCAGGCGTTGCACGGTCGCGCCGACGCTGTCGACCATTCCTGCGATCGCATCCGTGAACAGGCCGCGGCCCACGCGCACGAGCACGGGAGGATCGAGGCGGTCGAGGTCGAGATCCACCTCCGGTGCGCCGGACAGGCCGATCTTCGCCTCTTCCACGCGCATTGCCAGCCAGTGGCCGGCGCGCTCGTCGATCAGGCGCTGCAGGCGCTTGAGCTTGTCGGGCTCGGCCGCGTCGCGCACGAGGTCCGCCAGCTGGGCGATATTCTTGCGCGTATAGGCCTGGTTGATCGTATGCCACGTAGCCAGGTTGAAGTAATAACTCGACGGCACCGCCGCGCCCGACAGCAGCGCGCTGCCATGGCCCAGCAGCGGCATGACGGCGGCGAGGCTCAGGTATTTGTCGAAATCCGTGCCGCCGATGTGCACGCCGCCCGTCGCCAGGATGTCGGCGCGCCGGTCGATGCGCTGCGCCCGCTCCGGCCCCAGGCGCACGAGCGAGAAGTCGGACGTGCCGCCGCCGATGTCGGCGATCAGGACGAGTTCCTCGCGCTCGATGCGCGACTCGTAGTCGAATGCGGCCGCGATCGGCTCGTACTGGAAGCCGATCTCGCGAAAGCCCACGGAACGGGCGATGTCGGCCAGGGTGTCCTCGGCGAGGCGGTCGGCGTCCGGGTCGTCGTCGACGAAGTATACGGGGCGGCCGAATACGGCGCTGTCGAAGGTCTTGCCCGCCTCGCGTTCGGCGCGGCGCTTGACTTCGCCGATGAAGTGCGCCAGCAGTTGACGGAACGGCAACGCGCGCCCGGCGACTTCCGTCTGTCCGTCCATCAGGCTCGTGCCCAGCAGGCTTTTCAGGGAGCGCATCAACCGGCCTTCGTACCCCTCCAGATAGTCCGCGAGCGCGGCGCGGCCATAGCGCACCTGCTCGTCGTCCGCGTTGAAGAAGACGACGGACGGCAGCGTGGCCTTGCCGTCCTCGAGGGGCAGCAGCACGGGCTGGGCGGGCCGTACCCAGCCGACGGTGGAATTGGACGTGCCGAAATCGACGCCACAAGCGTTCGCCATGGAAGCCTTTCGATGAAAAGGGGCGAAATGGTACCAGATTCCGGCCGGCGCGGCAGCCTCCCCGTGCTCATCTTCTGCGTGGCGCCCATCGGCACCGGGCTGGGGGATACTTGGCATATGGTCACGACCGGGGGCCGACATGGACAGGATACGGGTGCAGGCATGACGCGCGAATGGACATTGCAGCGCAACTGCTCGCTGTCCCCGCGCCAGGTCGCACGCGCCTATGCCGTGCTGTGTCTCGGCTCGCTTGCCGTCGCCGCCGGCTTCCTGGCCAACGGCATCTGGCTCGTGCTCGCGTTCTCGCTGCTGGAACTGGCGCTCGTCGGGCTCGCCCTCCTCGTCTATGCGCGCCACGCGACCGACCACGAGCGCATCGCCCTGTCCGAATCCGGCCTGCTCGTCACCTGCGTGCAGGCCAACCGGCGCGAACTGGTCCGCCTGGACCCCTTATGGACCCGCGTCGTCGTGCCGGACGAGCGGCGGCGCGCACTGGTCCGGCTGGAATCGCGCGGCGTCAAGGTCGAGGTCGGCCGTTTCGTCGACGACGCCCGGCGCCGGCAGGTCGCGCGGGAGCTACGCCTTGCACTGCGCAGCGTGTCCGCCATACCTCACCTCCCTGACTGATCCGTGTAAGCCGCGTCCGACATCCGCACGGCTACGCTACCGATGTTTCATTTTTTTTACGTTTTGCATAATGCGGTATCGGCCGTGTCATGGGCTATTCCGGCGCGTCGCACGGTCCAGGGTTTGCAAGGAGAAAACAAGAATATGAGCAATACGAGCAACACGCAAGACTATGCCATCGTCGTGCACGGCGGCGCGGGAAGCCCGCGCGACTATGACGATGGTTGCCGCCACGCCGCCCAACGCGCAGTCGAAGAACTCGGCATCAGCGCCGATGCGCTGGAAGCCGCCATCGCCGCCGTCGTCGCGATGGAAGACGACGGCCGTTTCAATGCCGGCAGCGGTGCCGTGCTGTGCCTGGACGGCGCGACCGTCGAGATGGACGCATCCATCATGGATACGCGCGGCCGCCTCGGCGCCGTCGCCTGCGTGCAGGGCGTCAAGAACCCCGTGCTGCTGGCGCGGGCCGTCGCCGAGACGCCGCACTGGCTGCTGGCCGGCGACGGCGCCGCCCGCTTCGCCGCCGCCATCGGCCATCCGGCTCACACCGGAATTTCATCACACCAGCGCGCGGCCCACGAGAAAGTCGTGCGCGAACTGGCCGGGCGCGTGCCCGCGATGCCGGGCATCTCACCCGAGGCGAAAGCGTTCATGCGTTTCTGGAATTACCAGACGCCGCTCGACCTGCCCGCGCATGCGGCCTGCGACACGGTCGGCGCCGTCGTGCGCGGACCGGACGGCCACTTCGCCGTGGCGCTGTCCACCGGCGGCTCGGCGCCGTCGCTGCTGGGCCGCGTGGGCGACACGCCGATCATCGGCAGCGGCTTCTATGCCGGGCCGGCGGGGGCCGTCGCGGCGACCGGCATCGGCGAGCAGATCGTGCGCCACCTGCTGGCGCGCACCGTCTACGGCTGGATCGAAGACGGCATGCCGCTGGCCCAGGCCCTGAAACGCGGCGTCGACCTGTTCGACACGAAAGTGCCCGTCGGCCTGATCGCCGTCAGCCGCGCGGAAGCCGATTCGTACAGCAACCAGGACATGCCCCACGCAAGGATCGTCGCATCATGACCGCACAGGAAAAGAACGCCATCGTGCAGGCCGAGCAGGCGGAACAGGTTGCCCGGAGCCACGGCCACCTCGTCATCATCGGCGGCGGCGAGGACAAGCAGCGCGACATGGCGATCCTCAAGCGCTTCGTCGAACTCGCGGGCGGGCCGTCGGCCAAGATCGTCGTCATCACCGCCGCCAGCTCGGTGGCCGCGAACATGTGGGAGACGTACGACCGCGCGTTCGCGGACCTCGGTGTCACCCGGCACGTGCACCTGCACCTGTCGAGCCGTTATGAGGCCAACGACGAGGCGCACATCCGCGACGTCGCCGACGCCGACGGCATCTTCATGACGGGCGGCGACCAGAAACGCCTGCTCGCCATCATCGGCGGCACGGCGCTGGACGCCGAGATGCACGCCGCCCTCAAGCTGCGCGGCGCCTGCATCGGCGGCACCAGCGCGGGCGCGTCGGCGATGTCCGGCCACATGCTGGCCCAGGGCCGCGCCGAGCTGCATCCGGAAAAGGGCTCGGTGAGCCTGGGCGCGGGCCTCGGCTTCCTGCACAAGGTCGTCATCGACCAGCATTTCTCGGAACGCCAGCGCCTGTCGCGCCTGCTGTCCGTCGTCGCGCAGAACCCGTATTTGCAGGGCATCGGCATCGACGAGGACACCGCGCTGGTCGTCGAACGCGGCATCGGCATCGAGGTGCTGGGCGAAGGCGCGGTGACCATCGTGGACGGCCGCTCGATGTCGACCAACGTGGCGGAGATCGACAACCACGAGACGCCCGAACTGATCGACGTACGCCTGCACCTGCTCCCGGCCGGCAGCCGCTACGCGCTGCCGGGCAGCGGCGGTGACGACCGCCGCGGTGACGACCGCCCCTGCATCCCCCCGCCGCTCCTCGGATTTCTGGAAAATGTAACGAAACGGAACCCGCTCTCATGAATATCGCCGAACAACGTTTTCTGCGTGGCCCCAGCCTGTACGCCGCGTCGCCCTGCCTGCTGGCCGTCCTCGACCTCGCGGGCGCACGGCCCGCCGCGGGTCTCGGCGCGCGCCTGCTGGCCCTGCTGCCCGCCATGTCCGCCGAAGCGGCCGCGCGCCTGTCCGATTGCCAGGCCGAACACGAAGCCCTCGAATCGGTCGTCATGGAACTGCAGCGCCTGGCCGGCGCGCCCGGCGCCTTCAGCCAGACGCTGCCCGATGCCACCCGGCCCCAACGGGCGCGCGTCGTCTGCAGCTATGCGGTCGAACAGGTGGCCGGCCAGGCGTTGCGTACGGCAGCGGCGCTGATCCGGGCGTGCGCCCGCCACGAGACGTTCGACCTGGACGCGGCGCTCGCCGACCTGCGCGACACGGCCGAGCGCCACGCCATCGGCACCAGCACCGGTGCCGTGGTCGCGGCGGCGCAACGGCGCGGCATCCCGACCCTGCGGCTGACCGAGGAGGCGAACCTGTTCCAGCTGGGCTGGGGCAGCCGCCAGAAGCGCCTGCAGGCGACGATCACCGGCGCCACGAACCACGTGGCCGTCGGCATCGCGAGCGACAAGCACCTGACCAAGACCCTGCTCGACCAGGCCGGCGTACCCGTCCCGGCCGGCGCCACCGTCACCACGCTGGAACAGGCGCTGCGCGAGGCGCGCCGCCTGAAAGGTCCGGTCACAGTCAAGCCGCTCGACGCCAACCAGGGCAAGGGCGTGACCGTCAATTGCATCACGCCGGACGACGTCGAGCGGGCATTCGCGTTCGCGCGCGAGTACGGCGCCCGCGTGATCGTCGAGGAATACCTGCAGGGCCGCGACTACCGCGTGCTCGTCACGGGCCGCAAGGTGGCCGCCGCGTCATGGCGCCGGCCGCCGCACGTCACGGGCGACGGCGTGTCGACGGTCCACGCGCTCGTCGACGTCGAGAACAGCAACCCGGCGCGCGGCGACGGCCACACGAACATCCTGACCAGGATCCCTCTGGACGACCTCGCCCTGCAGGTGCTGGCGAGCCAGGGCTACGACCTCGACTCGGTGCCGCCGGCCGGCACGCAGGTCGACCTGCGCGGCAATGCCAACCTGTCGACCGGCGGCACGGCGGAAGACGTGACCGACCTGCTGCCGGAGGAAACGCGCGACATCTGCATCCGCGCCGCGCGCACGATCGGCCTCGACGTGGCCGGAATCGACATCGTCTGCCAGGACATCGCGCAGCCGCTGCGCGGCCAGAAAGGCGGCATCATCGAAGTCAACGCGGCACCCGGCATCCGCATGCACCAGTACCCGAGCCGCGGCACGCCGCGCGACGCCGGCGCCGCCATCGTCGACGCGCTGTTCGGCGAGGACGACGGCCGTATTCCCGTCGTTGCGGTGACCGGCACGAACGGCAAGACGACGACGAGCCTCATGATCGCGCATGCCACGCGGCTCGCGGGCCTGCGTACGGGCGTGACGACGACGGAAGGCGTGTACATCGACGGCGAGCGCATCGTCAAGGGCGACTGCACGGGCTACCGCTCGGCGCGGACCGTGCTGGCGTCGCCCGACGTCGACTTCGCCGTGCTGGAAACGGCGCGCGGCGGCATCCTCAAGCGCGGCCTCGCGTTCGACCGCTGCGACGTCGCGGTCGTGCTCAACGTATCGGCCGACCACCTGGGCCTGGACGGCATCGACACCGTGGAGGAGCTGGCGCGGGTCAAATTCGTCATCGCGGAACGGGCCCGGCGCGCCGTCGTGCTGAATGCGGAGGACGACCATTGCGTGGCCATGTCGGCCGAGCTGGCGCACGGCGTGGAAGTCCTGTACTTTGCGCTCGATCCCGACAATCCGGTCCTGTTGCGCCACCTGGAAAACGGCGGCCGCGGCGTCTACCTCGAGGACAACACGATCGTGCTGGCGAACGGCACACGGCACGATGCGTTGCTGGACGTGCGCACGATGCCGTGCACGATGAAGGGCGCCGCGCGCTACAACATCGCCAACGCCCTCGCCGCCGCCGCAGTGCTGTCGGCCACGGGCTTCGGCAACCTGGAGATCGCGGCGGGCCTGCGCACGTTCGTCTCCGACTGGAAGCACAACCCGTTGCGCTCGAACGTGTTCGACGTCGACGGCGTGACCGTGATCTTCGACTACGCCCACAACACGGCGGCGTACGCTGCGCTGGCCGAGACGGCGCGTGCGCTGACGCCAGGACGTCTGGTGGGCGTCGTCGCCGCGCCGGGCGACCGCCGCGACGAAGACCTCGTCGCCATCGGCGCGACGTGCGCAGCCGGTTTCGACGAGCTGGTCGTGTACGAGACGGAAAACCGCGGCCGCGCCAGTGGCGAGGTGGCTGCCCTGCTCGTGCAGGGCGCGCGCCTGGGCAAGTTCGAGCTCGACCATCTGCAGGTCGAACTGAACGTGCACGAGGCGATCCGCGCGGGGCTAAAACGCTGCGTGCCGGGCGATGTGCTCGTCTTCGGATGCGGCTCGGCGCTTACCGAGCTGACGGAAGCCATCCGGCCGACGTCGCCGGCGACGGCGAGCAGAATCGAGGCGGAGGCGGTGTAGCGTCGGGATGCGTCATTCGCGTGACGCGTCACACGGCTCAGATACGGGCCTGCGGGCCCGTATCGTTTCAGCCGCAAGGATCACACCAGCGCGCAAACGCGACCGCTGTTGCGGCGCGGCGTATATCGCGACTTCGACCTATCATCCGGCCCGACTTCACGTCCGCTTCTCTGCAGCGCATGCTTCGATTTCGTGAAACCCGTCGACATGACGGCGTTACAGCGCGTGTTGGCTGAGGTGGCGCCAACTGTACACGCTTCGTAATCCGTTGACGCGGCATTCGGGCTCGCGACAGGCAACTTGCCTTATCAAAGCGCCGAACGAACAGGTTTTGCTCAAAACCGGAAATCGGATTTCTTCTGGCGACCGTAAGGCTCATGCGCTTTGGAACAGTACAAAAGTACTGGGTCGCAAAAAAGGTGTAGGACTAATCTCCTACAAGAAGAGTACACCCGTAGTGTTGCCTCAATATCGTTCAAAAATTAAGATCGGTCTGGATGTAGGAATACAGGAAGTGCCGCATAGGTGACGTCCTACATTGCTATTTACGAGATAACGACCGCATTTTAATTACCCGTCCAGTTCAATCAGATAACAATCGATATCCGGCGCTATCCGGATCAAGGGAGAACGTTTTGGCTGATACTACGCCCACGTCCGGTGGAACGGCGACATCCTTTTCCAATACGCCTCAGGCGAAGGACGATATATTTACTTTTTCCATTACCGGTCTAACCGAAGATACAGGAACGATCTATCTGAGCGTTCTGGCCAACGACCTCGGCGGTGCTGCGAAAACGCTATATTCCGTGGATGATGGCATCGGTGCGGGTTCGGCGTCGTACAGCGACCTTCTTCAAAAAGACGTGGCCGCGATTTCCTCGGACACGAGCGCAATGGGCGCAAGGATCTGGGTAAACGCGGATGGGACGGTCGGGTATAGCACGACAGGTGTCGATCGCTTCCAACAACTTTCGGCAGGCGAAATCGCCGAAGATTGCTTTGTCTACGCGATTCGCCTCGGCAATGGCACGCTGAGCTGGGCCAGGGTGGTTGTCCAGGTAATGGGCACCAATGATCAACCCCAGTTCGTTGCGGCGAATACCAGGGCAACCGGATCGCTGATTGAAACGGGAAATCAGATCGCCTTGACGGCGAACAACATCGTATCAGGATCACTTGCCTTCAAGGATGTTGACCTGAACGATACCCATACGGCACACCAGGGCAATCCGATTTTCGGATGGTCGGGTGGCGCGCTATCCGATAGCCAAACCGCCGCACTGAAGGACGCAAGTACTTTGGCGCTAACCCTGTCCGACAGCACGAAAAGCGGGGCCGGTTCTCTAGGGTGGAACTACAGCGCCAGGGACATGGCGCTCGACTTCCTCGGCAAGGATCAAACGCTGACAGTAACATATCAGGTCAGTGTCGCCGACAACCACGGCGGCACCGCAACTCAAAACGTTGTTATCACCATCACCGGCACCAATGACGCGGTCAGCATTACCAGCGGCAGCCAGGCTGGCTCGGTCATCGAAGACAGCACGACTGCGCACACACAGACCGGCACGATCGCCTTCACCGATGCCGACCTGTCGGACGGCCATACCGCTTCGGTAACCGCCAGCCCGGGCTCGGCGCTCGGCACGTTCGCTCTGGCTGCGGTGGACGAAGCCGCCAACGCCGCCAACGGATCGGTCGGCTGGACGTACACACTGGACGACAGCAAGGCCCAGTACCTGGCTGCCGGCCAGCAGGTAACGGAAACGTACACGGTCACGGTCGACGACCAGAACGGGTCGACGACCACCCAGGACGTCGTCATCACCATCACCGGCACCAATGACGCAGTCACCATTGCCAGTGACAGCCAGGCTGGCTCGGTCGTCGAGGACAGCACGACCGCACATACGCAGAGCGGCACCATTGCCTTCACCGATGCCGATC
>Ga0207657_10005795_pt1 | contig 12876 bp, 11 predicted proteins | sample KBSC33metaG_FD_184316 | JGI IMG/M metagenome (GOLD analysis project Ga0207657, IMG submission 184316) | Corn rhizosphere microbial communities from Kellogg Biological Station, Michigan, USA - KBS C3-3 metaG (SPAdes) (version 2) | ecosystem: Host-associated > Plants > Roots > Rhizosphere > Soil ...
ATGGCCGCCCGCCACTTCTGGAGGAAGGCGATGATGACGAGGACGACGAGGAAGATCGCCTCCAGCAAGGTGTGCACGACCGCGTCGATCGACTGGGCGATGAACTCGGTGGGGTTGTAGATGACGCGATATTCGAGCCCTTTGGGGAAGCTCTTCGAGAGGCGCTGCATCTCCGCCTCCACCGCCTTGGCGGCGGCGAGGGCGTTGGAGCCGGGGCGCTGGAAGACGCCGAGGATCACGGTCGGCTGGTTCGAGAGATAGGTGTTTGACGTGTAATCGGCGGCGCCCAACTCGACCCGCCCGACGTCGGACACCCGCACCTGCCGCCCGTCCGCGTCGGTGCGGATGATGACGTTGGCAAATTGGGCCGGGTCGGTGAGCCGCCCCTGCGTCTCGACATTGACCTGGAAGGCAGCGCCGCTCGCATAAGGCGGCTGGCCGAGCGTGCCGGCGGAGACCTGGACGTTCTGCGCCCGCAGCGCCGAGACGATGTCGCCGGCGGTGAGGCCCAAGGCGGCGGCGCGGCCCGGGTCGATCCACACCCGCATCGCATAGTCGCGCGAGCCGAACTGCCTGACGTCGCCGACGCCGTCGATGCGGCTCAGCCGGTCGCGCACCTGGGTCAGCGCGTAATTGGAGATGTAGCCGCGATCGAGGCTGTTGTCGGGCGAGATAAGGTTGACGACCATCAGGAAGTCGGGCGCCGTCTTGCGGGTGACGACGCCGAGGCGCTGCACGTCCGTGGGCAGGCGCGGGACGGCGATGGCGACCCGGTTCTGGACCAGCACCTGGGCGGCGTTGAGGTCGGTGCCCTGCTTGAAGGTGACGGTGATGGTCACCGCCCCGTCGCCGGTCGATTGCGACGACAGATACAGCATGTTGTCGACGCCGTTCACTTCCTGCTCGATCGGCGCCGCCACGGTCTCGGCCACGGTCTCGGCGGACGCGCCGGGATAGGCGGCGGTGATCGTCACCGTCGGCGGGACGATGTCGGGATATTGCGACACCGGCAGGCCGAAATAGGCGAGGCCGCCGACCACCGTGATGAGGATCGCGATGACGGCCGCGAAGATCGGCCGGACGATGAAGAATTGCGAGAGGCGGCGCATGGCGGCTCCTGAAGGCGAAAAGGGCGTGGCGGCGTCAGCGGAAAGTGACTTCGCCGCTGACCGGCGCCGGGGAGGAGGCGCCCGCGCTCGGCGGCGCGACCGGCGCAATGCGCGTAAGGCGCGCCTGGACCTTGGTTCCCGGCATGGCGGCCTGCGTCCCGGTGACGATCACCCGGTCGGTGGGAGCGATGCCGGAGCGAATGACGCGCAGGCCGTCCGCGACCGGCCCAAGCTCCACGGGCTTGGGCGTAACGGTGCCGTCCGGCCCGACCACGAGAAGGAGCTTGCGGGCTTGGTCTGTCTGTACGGCGGCGTCGGGGACGAGCAGCGCATTTGTCGGCCGGCCGGTGCTCAGCCGCATGTTGCCGAACATGCCCGGCGTCAGGAAGGCCCCGGCATTGCGCACGACGGCGCGCCCGCGGATCGTGCCCGACTTGGGATCGAGGCCGTTGTCGGTGAAGTCGAGCCGGCCGGTCCAGCGGTAGCCGATCTCGTCCTGCAGGCGGATTTGGACGGTGCCCGCATCGGCGCCGCTCTCCCGCGCCCGCTTCATCTTGAGGAACAGGGCCTCCGAGCCCTGGAAGGTGAAGTAGATCGGGTCGACCGCGTTGATGGTGGTCAGCAAGGTCGCCGCGCTGCCCTCGCCGCCCGCGACGAGATTGCCGGCGTCGGCGCGCCGGTCCGACACGCGGCCGCTGATCGGCGCGCGCACCTGGGTGAATTCGACGTCGAGGGCGCGCGAGCGGACCCGCGCCTGCGCCGCCTGGAGCGCGGCCTGGGTGGCGCGGACCTTGGCGCGCAGGCGGTCGACATCGCTCCTCGAGACGGCATCGGCGCTGAGCAGGCGCGTCGCCCGGTCGAGGTCGGCGCGCGCGAGGGCGAGATCGCTCCTGGCCGTGGCGAGCCCCGCCTGCGCTTCCGCGAGCGCGGCGAGATAGGGGCGCGGGTCGATGGTGAAGAGGAGCTGGCCCTGCCGGACGAAGGCGCCGTCTTTGAAATGCACGGCCACGATCGCGCCCGCGACGCGGGGGCGGACCTCGACGGTCTTGCTGGCGTCGAACCGGCCGACATAATCGTCCCACTCGTCGACCTGCCGGACGAGCGGCGTCGCGACGGCGACGGTCGGCGGCGGCGGCACTGCCGCGGCGGCGTGCGGCCGGGCTGAAAAGGCCCAGAGCGCTCCGGCGGCCAGCACCGGGACGAGGATGTAGCCCCCGGTCCGCCACGTGCGGACGCCGCGCGGGCGGGTTCCGGCCTCTGCCTGGTCTTCCGAGGCGATGGGCGCGTGCATGTTCATTCGATCGTTCCTGTCGTGTGGGGTGCGCCGTGCGCGCTTACCGGGTGCGTGTGGGGTGGCCGGCGAGGATGATGGGCGACACCAGCCCGAGGAGCAGGATGATGCTCAGCACCATCGCGCCGAGGCGGTCGTCGAGCTGACGGGCGAGCCAGCCATAGAGCAAGGCCCCGGCGGCGATGGGTATGGCTGAGAGCAGGAGGAGACCGGAGAACCGCGCCGTGCGCGCCGCGAAGGTCTGCCCCGTGCCGGCCTCCCCGGCGCGGTTGCGATCCTCGTCGACGAGCGCGCGGATCTCGTAGGCTTCGAGCTCCGTCACCCCCGCATCGTGCAGCAGCTGATGCGACGACGCCGGTAGGCGCGCACCGCGGCGGCGGTAGCGGGCGGCGTAGAGTCGGATGGCCTCGAGCCGTTCGGAGGCAAGGGTCGTCGGCGGCGCGAAGGCGTTGCGCATCCGGGCCTCCTCCAGCGCCAGCCGGACGACCCTACGTTCAGTCGTGCCGAGAGCCTGCGGCGCGGGCGCCGGGCTCGCCGTCCCCGTGGCGGCCGCTTCGGCGAGGCCTAGATCAAGATAGGCCATGGCTGGCCTCGAGCTCGACCCAGTCCCGCACGGCGAAGCGGCCCCTCGCGCGCCCGGCGGCGGCGCGGGCGCTGCGGTGGCGCGCCTTCGACGAGGCGATGCTCGCCTGGAGCAGCTCGTAATGGTCGAGGCTGAAGCCCGCCTCGAGAAAGGCGCGGATCTCCCATTTCGGGATCACGTAGCTCTTGTGCCAGGCGAGAACCGCCATCCGGCGCAGCGCCTCGAGCCGCGGGTCCGCCTGACGCCCGTTGTCGTTGGAGGAGAAGAGCGAGCCGAGCAGCCGCGCGACGGGGCCCGGTTCCTCGATCGAGGCGAGGCGGTCGCGCTGGGCGGCGGCGATCACCCACCATTCGAGCGGCGAGAAGCGGACCGCCGCGTGCGGGTCCTGGGGCCCAGTGCCGGCGGACGGCCCTCCGCACTCCGCGAATTCGAGATAAGCCATGTTCTTCTCCCCGTTTTTCTCGACGCCCTGCGGGCGCACGCCCTTCCTCCGTCCGGCTTGGCGCCGGCGGGGCGGTCGCTGATGGTGTTGTTGATGTCGGCGGCGGCGGCCCACGAGACCGTTCGCCGGACCCGCCGGACGATCGGTCTAAGTCTGAAGCTTGTCCGCCGCCGGGCGCTACGGAGCGTCCTTGCCGCCCCGGCTGTTCCTGGTCATCGCAGCCTTTCTCCCGTCGAACCGGGAAGGGTTATTCCATACCAACCGGTATAGAAAGGCTGAAGCAGCAGGTCAACCGCTTTTTGTATCGACCGGTATTTTTATTTCGCGGTCGGCCACAACGCAAGGCTGGTTTCGATCAGCTGCTCGAGCTGCGCCTTCGTCGCGCCGTCGCCATGCTGGATCGAGAGCCCCTGGAGCATGGCACTGAGCAGGCGCGAGAGACCTTCCGGGTCGACATGGGGGGGAAGGTCGCCCTCCTCCTTGGCGCGCTGGAATCGCTCGACGACGGCGGCGTTCCACACCGCGCGGCGCGCGACGACCTCGCTGCGAACCGATTCGGCCTCGGCGCCGCAGGCCATGGAGCTGATGACCGAAAGGCAGCCGCGCGCGGGGCCGTCCTCGGTCAGCATCGCCAGGTTGCCGCGCAGCAGCCGCTCGGCGACGGCCCGCGCGGTCGGGGCGGCGAGGGCCTCCTGAATATAGGCGAGCTTCTCCCGCTCGTAGAGGTCGAAGGCCTTCTTGAAGAGCGCTTCCTTGTTGCCGAAGGCGGCGTAGAGGCTTGGGCGGGTGATCCCCATCGCCTCGGTGAGGTCGGTCAGCGAGGCGCCTTCATAGCCCTTGCTCCAGAACACGCGGAGCGCCGCGGTCAGCGCCTTGTCGACGCAGAATTCGCGGGGCCGACCTTTCTGGACGGGGCAGGGGATATTCATAACGAGCGGTATATAATGTATCCGCCGGGAAAGAAAAGCAGAATTCCTCCTTTGATTGCCGGAGGGCGAGGGCGATCGGCGATCAGGCGGCGGGACTGGTGCCGTCCGGGCCGCGGAGCGCGAAGCGCTGCAGCTTGCCCGTCGTGGTCCGGGGAAGAGCCGCGACGAACTCGATCTCGCGCGGATATTTGTAAGGCGCGATGGTCGCCTTGACATGGGCCTGCAGCATTTCGACGGCGGCATGGCCGGGTGCGTGGCCGTCCGCGAGCACGACGAACGCCTTCACTTTCTGGCCGCGCTCGGCGCAGGGAATGCCGACGACCGCGCATTCGGCCACGGCTGCGTGCAGGTAGAGGGCGTTCTCGACCTCGGGCGCGGCGATGTTGTAGCCCGCCGAGACGATCATGTCGTCGGAGCGGGCGACGTACCAGAAATAGCCCTCCTCGTCCTGCCGGTACGTATCGCCGGTGACGTTCCAGCCGCCCTGGACATATTCCGCCTGACGCGGGTCGTCGAAATAGCGGCAGCCGGTCGGCCCCTTGACCGCCAGCCGCCCGGTGCCGTGCGGGAGGGCGCGGCCCGCCTCGTCGAGGACGCAGGTGCGGTAGCCCGGCACCGCCTTGCCGGTCGCGCCGGGGCGGATGTCGTCGCCGGCGGCGGAGATGAAGATGTGCATCATCTCGGTCGCGCCGATGCCGTCGACGATGGCGAGGCCCGTCGCGTCGCGCCAGGCATGCCAGGTGGCGGCGGGGAGATGCTCGCCGGCGGATACGCAGGTGACGAGGGCGGAGAGGTCGTGCTCCGCCAGCATCGGCAGCAGCGCCTTGTAGGCGGTCGGCGCGGTGGCGAGGTGGGTGACGCGGTGCCGCGCCGCCGCCTCCAGCAGCGGCTTCGGGCCGGGCCGCTCCACCGTCACCGCCGCCCCGCCGAAACGCCAGGGGAAGAGGAGCTGCATGCCGAGCCCGAAGGTGAAGGCGATCGGGGCCGAGCACAGCCAGCGCGTGTCCGGCCCCGGCTTGAGCACGTGACGGGCGAAGCTGTCGGCGGAGGCGAGGACGTCGCGGTGATAGTGGACGCAGCCCTTGGGCCGCCCGGTCGTGCCGGAGGTGAAGGCAATCATCGCCACGTCGTCCCGGTGGGTGGCGGCGGCCTCGAAGCCCGGCGCCACCCGCGCAAGCCGCGCCTCGAGCGCGCCGCCGCCGGCGTCGCCTTCATAAATGAGGAGCGAGCGGACCAGGCCGGTCGAGTCCGCCGCCGCCATGAAGTCGTCGAGGCAGCGCGCATCGACGATGGCGTGGTGCACCTGGGCCCGATCGAGGATCGTCGCCACCTCGCCCGCCCGCAGGATCGGCATGGTCGTGACCAGCACGCCACCCGCCTTGAGGACGCCGAGCCAGGCGGCGAACAGCATCGCGCCGTTCGGCCCGCGCAGCAGCACCCGGTTGCCGGGCACCAGGTCCTCCTCCTCGATCAGCAGCCGCGCGATGCGGTCGGAGATGTCCCGGATCTGGCCGAAGGTCCAGGTGCCGGCGTCGTTCATCACGGCGGGCGCATCGGCGGGGGCCGCGTCGATCAGCTCGACGGCGGCATTCATCCGCTCGGGGTAGTGGAGCTCGGGAAGCTCGAAGAGGAAGTCGGGCTGGGCCTCGGGAGGCGGCAGCCGGTCGCGCACGAACGTGTCGACATGCGCCGAGCGCATCAGTCCGGCACCACCGCGATCGCCTCGATCTCGACCTTCGCCGCCGGCTCGACCAGCGCCGAGACCTCGACCACCGCGATCGCCGGATAGTGCCGCCCCATCGTCTCCCGCCACGCCGCGCCGATCTCGGCGACCCGAGCGACATAATCGTCGCGGCTGGTGACGTAGCAGGTCATCCGGACGACATGCTCCGGCCCCGCGCCGTCCTCGGCGAGGATGGCGAGGATGTTCTTCAGCACCTGGCGGAACTGGCCGGCAAGGTCATCGGCGACGAACCGCTCCGCCTCGTCCCAGCCGACCACGCCGGCTGTGAAGACCATCCGGCCGCGTGCCGAGACGCCGTTCGCATAGCCTTTCGGCCGCGGCCAACCCGGCGGCTGGAGCGTCTTCACGGCCGGTACCCTGCGAGATGGTGCCGCGCGATCACCACTTTCTGCACTTCCGACGCTCCCTCGTAGATGCGCAGCGCCCGGATCTCGCGGTAGAGCCGCTCGACCGTCACGCCGCGCGTCACGCCGAGGCCGCCGAACATCTGCACCGCCTTGTCGATCACCTCCTGCGCGCTGTCCGTGGCGTGGAGCTTGGCGAGCGCGGCCTCGCGGCTGTTGCGGCGGCCGAGGACATCCCGCAGCCATGCGGCACGGTAGACGAGCAGCGCCGAGGTCTCGACGTCGAGCACCATCTCGGCGAGCTTCGACTGGGTGATGGCATTGTCGGCCAGCGCGCCCTCGCCGAGCCGGCGCGAGAGGGCGCGGCGGGTGGCCTCGTCGAGCGCCCGCTTCGCCAGCCCGAGCGCGGCGGCGCCGACGGTGGTGCGGAACACATCCAGGGTCGCCATCGCCTGCTGGAAGCCGCGCCCGCGCTCGCCGAGCAGCGCGTCGCGCGGCAGGCGCATGTCGGTGAAGCGCAGGGTGGCCAGCGGGTGCGGTGCGATGACCTCGATCCGCTCCGACGCGTCCAGCCCTGGGGTGCCGCTTTCCACGATGAAGGCGGAGAGGCCTTTGGAGCCGGCAGCCTCGCTGGTGCGCGCGAACACGACGTAGAAATCGGCAATCCCGCCGTTCGAAATGAAGGTCTTGGCGCCGTTCAGGACGAAGCCGCCGTCCCGCTCCTCCGCCGTCGTCGCGATCGCCGCGACGTCGGAGCCGCTTTCCGGCTCGGTAAGGGCGAAGGCGGCGATCTTCTCCCCCCGCGCCACCGCCGGCAGGTAGCCGGACTTCTGCGCATCGCTCCCGAACAGCGAGATGGCGCCGGAGCCGAGCCCCTGCATCGCGAAGGCGAAGTCGGCGAGCCCCGAATGCCGCGCCAGCGTCTCGCGGATCAGCGCGAGCGAGCGCACGTCCATCCGCCCCGCCTCGTCGGGGACGCAGTGCCGAAGCCAACCCGCTTCCCCGAGCCGCCGCACCAGCGCGCGGCAGGCGGCGTCGACGTCATCCGGCTCGTCGTCGTCGAGCTCGGCGGCGCACCAATGCTCCAGCTCGAGCGCCATGCTCCGGTGGCTGTCGTCGAAGAATGGCCAGTCGAGGAAGTCTTTCACGCCCTCACCCTCCCACCCGGCTGTCCCGGGCGGGCCCCTCCCTCTCCCCTGGAGGGAGAGGGGTTTTGCGGTGCTTCAATCACCCTCGAACTCCGGCGTGCGCCTGGAGGCGAAGGCTTCGAAGGCGCGGCTAAAATCCTTGGTGGACATGCAAATCGCCTGGGATTGCGCTTCCATCTCGATCGCCGTCTCCAGGCTCACGTTCCATTCCTGGTTGAGCTGCATCTTGGTCATCGCATGGGCGAAGCCGGGGCCGGCGGCGATCTCGGCCGCGAGCACTTGTGCTTCGTCGGCGAGCCGGTCGGGCTCGGCGAGCCGGCTGAAAAAACCCCAGCGCTCGCCTTCCTCGGCACTCATGAAGCGGCCGGTGAAGAGCAATTCGGCGGCGCGGCCCTGTCCGATCAGGCGCGGCAGGATCGCGCAGGCCCCCATGTCGCAGCCGGCGAGGCCGACGCGGGCGAAGAGGAAGGCGGTGCGTGCCCGCGGTGTTGCGAGGCGGAGGTCCGAGGCCATGGCGAGGATCGCGCCCGCCCCGGCGCAGATGCCGTCCACCGCGGCGACGATCGGCTGCGGACAGGCGCGCATCGCCTTGACGAGGTCGCCGGTCATCCGCGTGAAGCGCAGCAGTCCGGGCATGTCGCGCTTCGTCAGCGGGCCGATGATCTCGTGCACGTCGCCGCCCGAGCTGAAATTGCCGCCGGCCCCGGCGATCACCACCGCCTTCACCGTCGGCGTGTCGGCGAGCGCCCGGAAGGCGTCGCGCAGCTCGGCATAGCTTTCGAAGGTGAGGGGGTTCTTCCGCTCCGGCCGGTTCAGCGTCACGGTCGCGACGCCGCCCGCAAAGTGCCACAGGAAGTGCTCGGGCGCGAAGGTCTCGGGGGTCATGCGATCTCCATCGCCTCACCGTTCCGCTCCGAGCGGATGAGGTCAAGCACCGCCCGCGCCACTTCCTCGGGCGCGATCAGGCGGCGCGAGGGGTTGAGGCGGGCGAGCTCGGCCCGCGCCTCCTCCTCCGCGCGCCCGGTCTTCGCGACGATCGTCTCGACCGAGCGGACGGTCATGTCGGTGTCGACAAAGCCGGGGCAGACGGCGTTGACGCGCAGGTTGGTGCCGGCGAACTCGGCGGCGAGGGCTCGGGTCAGCCCGACCGCGCCGTGTTTGGCGGCGATATAGGGCGAGGCGTAGGCGAAGCCGTGCAGCCCCGCCATCGAGGCGATGGTGACGATCCGCCCCGCCTCCGCCGCGAGCAGGTCCGGCAGCGCGGCCTGGCAGCAATGGAACATGCCGTCGAGGTTCACCGCCAGCATCTGCCGCCACAGCGTCTCGCTGACCTTCGCGAACGGCACGCCCGCCGCCGCGCCGGCATTGTTGACGAGGATTTCGATCGGCCCGTTTGCTTCGCGAGCCGATGTGAAGGCGCGGTCCACCTGGGCGCGGTCGGTAACGTCCGCGATGGCCACGGTTGCACCCAAGGTGCTCGCGACCTGTTCGAGCGGCTCCCGCCGGCGTCCGACGAGGGTCAGCTTCGCCCCCTCCGCCGCCAGCGCCCGCGCCACGGCCGCGCCGATACCGGTGCCGCCGCCGGTGACGAAGGCGTGGCGGCCGGCGAGGCTCATGCCTTGAGCTCCGCGTCGCGGGCGAGGTTGCGGGCGAGCTGCTCCATGCCGTTCAGATATTGCGGCGGAACGCGCACGCTGCGATAGCCGTGCGCCGCGGCGGCGCGCAGCGTCCACATCGGGTCGATGAGGTGCGGGCGCGCCAGCGCGACGAGGTCGGCGCGGCCGGCGGCGAGGATCGAATTGGCGTGATCCGGCTCGTAGATGTTGCCGACCGCCATCGTCGCCACACGCGCTTCGTTGCGGATCCTGTCGGCGAACGGCGTCTGGAACATGCGGCCGTAGACGGGCCGCGCCACCGCCCAGGTCTGGCCCGCCGAGACGTCGATCAGGTCGGCGCCCGCTTCGGCGAAGGCCTCGCCGATCCGCACCGCATCGTCAGGCGTGACGCCGGCCTCGCCCATCCAGTCGGTGGCGGAGATGCGCACCGACATTGGCCTCTCCACGGGCCACGCCGCGCGCATCGCCGCGAAAACTTCGAGAGGGAAGCGCAGGCGGTTGGCCAGGCTGCCGCCATATTCGTCGGTGCGGCGGTTGCTGAGCGGGCTGATGAAGGAGGAGAGGAGATAGCCGTGCGCGGCGTGGAGCTCGACCATGTCGAACCCCGCCTCCTCGCCCATGCTCACGGCGGCGACGAACTGCGCGAGGATCGCGTCCATGTCGGCGCGCGTCATCGCCCGCGGCATCTGGTTTGCCGCCGACCAGGGCACCTCGGACGCGCCTATGACGGGCCAGTTACCCGCCTCCAGTGGCACGTCGTTTCCTTCCCAGCCGACCCTGGTGCTGCCCTTCGGCCCCGAATGGCCGAGCTGGAGGCAGATGCGGGCGTCGGTGTTGGCATGGACGAAATCGACGATCCGCGTCCACGCGGCGACGTGCTCGGGCGCGTACATGCCGGTGCAGCCGGGGCTGATCCGCCCCTCCGCCGAGACGCAGGTCATCTCGGTGTAGACCAAGCCCGCGCCGCCCTGGGCACGCGTGCCGTAATGGACGAGGTGGAAGTCGTTCGGCGTCCCGTCCTGCGCCGAGTACATCGCCATGGGCGAGACGACGATACGGTTGGCGAGCCGCATGTCGCGGAGACGATAGGGCGCGAACATGGGCGCCGCCGGGTCGTTTACCGGCGTGCCCAGCGCCTTGGACTGGAACCAGCGCTCCACGCCCTCGAGCCAGGGCTTGTCGCGCAGGCGCAGATTCTCGTGGCTGACCCGCTGCGAGCGGGTGAGGAGCGAGTAGGCGAACTGGATCGGCTCGAAATGGAGGTAGCGCTCCATCGTCTCGAACCATTCGGTCGAGTTGCGCGCCGAATTCTGCAGCTTGAGCACCTCCAGATTCCGCTCCGCCTGATATTCGGCGAGCGCCTCCTCGCGCCCCAGCCCCGGCCGGTTCAGCACCTCGGCAAGCTTGATCGCGTCCTCGAGGGCGAGCTTGGTGCCCGAGCCGATCGAGAAATGGGCGGTGTGCGCCGCGTCGCCGAGCAGAATCAGGTTGCGATAGTGCCAGGTGGCGCAGACGATGCGGCGGAAGGTGAGCCACGCTTGCGCGCCGGGGAGGTGCGCGGCGTTGGAGAGGAGCGGGCGCCCGTCGAGGTAGCGCGCGAAGATCCTCTCGCACAGCGCGATCGCTTCTCCCTGGTCCATTCGGTCGAGGCCGAGCTTCGCCCAGGTCTCCGGCGAGGTCTCGACGATGAAGGTCGAGAACTCCTCGTCGAAGCGGTAGGCGTGCGCCCACACCCAGCCCGCCTCGGTCTCCTCGAAGGCGAAAGTGAAGGCCTCGAAGACCTTCTCGGTGCCGAACCAGAAAAATTTGTTGCGACGGACCTGGATGTCGACGCCGAAATGCTCGGCATAGGCGGTACGGATGCGGCTGTTGGCGCCGTCGGCGGCGATGACGAGGTCGTAGCCCGTCCAATCCTCCAGCCGCGCGCTTGCCTCATGCTCGAAGTGCAGGTTGACGCCGAGATGGCGGGCGCGGTCCTGGAGAATCCTCAGCAGCCGCTTGCGGCCGATTCCGATGAAGCCGTGGCCGGACGAGCGGATCGTCTCGCCATGGATGTGGACCTCGATGTCGTCCCAGTGCGCGAACTCGTCGCGGATCGTCGCGCCGGAGACGGGATCGTTGGCGAGCAGGTTCTCGACGGTCTGGTCCGAGAAGACGACTCCCCAGCCGAACGTGTCGTTGGCGCGGTTGCGCTCGAACAGGTCGACCTCGTGCGCCGGGTCGCGCAGCTTCATCGAGATTGCGAAATAGAGCCCCGCGGGTCCGCCGCCGAGACAGGCGATCCTCATCCGCTCCTCCCTCGCGCCGGGCGTAGAGGGCGGGGAAGGGGTAGGCAAGCGCGGGCTGCGGCGCGCCTCAGTCGTCCTGCAGGCGCCGCGCGACTTCGTTCATGAAGCGGGCGTGGTCGCCTTTGGCGAGCCACTCCGCCTCGGCGGCGACGGCGCCCAGCATGTCGGAGAGGGGGTCGGTTTCGGCTTTGGCGTAATTGCCGAGGACGTAACCGGTCACGCGGTCCTTGTGGCCGGGATGGCCGATGCCGAGCCGGACGCGGCGGAAGGCGTTGCCGATATGCGCTTCGGTCGAGCGCAGGCCGTTATGGCCGGCGGTGCCGCCGCCGACCTTCACCTTGACCTTGAACGGGGCGAGATCGAGCTCGTCGTGGAAGACCGTGACGTCGCCCGCGTCCTTCTTGAAGAAGTCCATCGCGGCGCGGACCGAGCGGCCGCTGTCGTTCATGAAGGTGGCGGGCTTCAGGAGCAGGATACGCTCGGAGCCGATCCGGCCCTGCTGCGCCCAGCCCTGGAACGCCTTCTTCGGCGGCTCGAAGCCGTGGGTGGCGGCGATGGCGTCGACCGCCATGAAGCCGACATTATGCCGGTGCATCGCATATTGCGCGCCCGGATTGCCGAGGCCGACCCAGATCTGCACGGGTTCGAAGTCCCAGTGAGTGGCATCCTCTCCCGTCTGGCCGAGGACCTTGACCGGCGGCACGCCGAGCAGGTCCGCGATCCAGCGGAAGAGGGCCATGTTCTAAAGGACCTTAGGCTTCGTCGTCCTTGCCGACCACCGGCACGTCCGCGGCCGGGGCTTCGCCGCCCTCGTCCTCGGTCTGCGCGGCGGCGCCGACGATCGTCGCGATGGTGAAGTCACGGTCGGTGATCGCCGATTCGACGCCCTTCGGCAGGGTGACGGCGCTGATGTGCAGCGAATCGCCGATGTCGAGGCCGGCGAGGCTGATCTCGATGTCGTCGGGGATCTCGGCGGCGTCGCAGACGAGCTCGAGCTCGTGGCGGACCGCGTTGAGGATGCCGCCGCGCTTCAAGCCACGCGACTGCTCCTCGCCGGTGAAGCGGATCGGCACCGCGACGTGCACCTTCGAATGCTCGGAGATGCGCAGGAAGTCGACATGCAGCGGCCGGTCGGTGACCGGGTGGAACTGGACGTCCTTGGGAAGGGTGCGGGCCTGGCCGCCGGGATGGTCAATGAGGACCACGGAATTCATGAAGTGGCCGGTGTTCAGCATCTTCACGAGGGCCTTTTCCTCGACGTGGATGGCGAGGGGCTCTTCCTTGTTGCCGTAGACGACGGCGGGGACGCGGCCTTCGCGACGCATGGCACGGGAGGCTCCCTTGCCCGCCCGCTCGCGCGTCTCGGCCGACAGCGTAAGCTG
>Ga0207657_10005799_pt1 | contig 12867 bp, 15 predicted proteins | sample KBSC33metaG_FD_184316 | JGI IMG/M metagenome (GOLD analysis project Ga0207657, IMG submission 184316) | Corn rhizosphere microbial communities from Kellogg Biological Station, Michigan, USA - KBS C3-3 metaG (SPAdes) (version 2) | ecosystem: Host-associated > Plants > Roots > Rhizosphere > Soil ...
CGCGTCGGGGCGGTCGATCTTGTTGACGACGACGATCGGCTTGAGGCCGAGCGCGAGCGCCTTGCCGGTGACGAACTTGGTCTGCGGCATCGGGCCTTCCGCAGCGTCGACGAGCAGGATTACGCCGTCGACCATGGAGAGGATTCGCTCGACCTCGGCGCCGAAGTCGGCGTGACCGGGGGTGTCGACGATGTTGATGTGGGTGCCGTGCCACTCGACCGACGTGCACTTGGCGAGGATGGTGATCCCCCGCTCCTTCTCGAGGTCGTTCGAATCCATCGCCCGCTCCTCGACGCGCTGGTTGTCGCGGAAGGTGCCCGACTGGCGGAAGAGCTGGTCGACGAGCGTGGTCTTGCCGTGGTCGACGTGCGCGATAATCGCGACGTTACGCAAATTCATGTCGATTTTTCCGGAAAAAAGTTGTGGCGGCCACATAGTGAAAAAGAGCCGATGTTGCAATGCAGCATGGCACGGTGGCGCGGCTGGAGCGTTTGCATCACGAGCTAACGAACGAAGGAGGCGAGCGATGCCCCGCGGTGCATATACGGCCAAGCAGGAGCGCAAGGCCGACCATATCGAGAAGAGCTACGAGAAGCGCGGCGTTTCGAAGAAGGAAGCCGAGGAGCGCGCGTGGCGGACGGTCAACAAGCAGGACAAGGGCGGCAAGAACGAAGGATCGGGCCGCTCGTCGAGCCGCAGCGCCGCCGCGAAAAAAGGCTGGGAGACCCGCCGCCGCCACGGCAAGGGCTAGCTCCGGCTAGTAGCCGCGCTCCAGGATTTCGATCGCGCGCTCGACGGCGCGAAGCTCGCTCTGCGCGAGCCGCTCGAGCTTTTGCTGAAGGCTTGAGTTGGCTGACGCGCGACTCGACAGCGCCTCGCGGCCGGTTTCGGTGAGGCGAAGCGCGAGGCGGCGGCGGTTGTTCGGGTCCTGGGTGCGCTCGACGAGGCCGGCGCGGACCAGCGAATCGACCGAGCGGCTGACCGCCGGAGCGCCGCGTGCGACCGCCCTGGCGACGTCGTTGAGCGTCGCCGGCTCGCGTGAGGCGATGGCCGAAAGCAGCTGGCGCCGGCCGCGGTCGGCCCGCTCCCCCGGCCCTTCCACGACCCACATTTGTGCCACGCCCGTGAACCGCGATGCGAGCGCGGCCGGTGTCGATCCTCCCAACATCATTGCAGCCTAGCAAAGGTTTGGCGGCTTGCAACTTTGCGTCTAGCAGGCGTCGGTGAGCAGCCGCCCGCCCCTTCCCCGCAACGTCTGGGTGCTCGGCTTCGTCAGCCTGTTCATGGACCTGTCGAGCGAGATTTATCACGCGCTCCTCCCCGCGTTCATCACGATCGTGCTGGGGCTTCCGGCGACGGCGCTCGGGGCGATCGACGGGGTCGCCGAGGCGACCGCCAACTTCGCCAAGCTTTTGTCCGGGCGGCTGTCGGACCGCACCCAGAGGCGCAAACCGTGGATCATGGGCGGCTACGGGCTCGCTGCGCTGTCGAAGCCCCTTTTCCCGCTCGCGAGCAGCGCGCCGCTGGTGATGCTCGCCCGATTCGCCGACCGCGTCGGCAAGGGCATCCGCGGCTCTCCGCGCGATGCCATGATCGCCGACGAGACTCCGCCCGAGATGCGCGGCCGCGCGTTCGGGCTGCGCCAGGCGCTCGACACTGCCGGTGCGCTGCTCGCGCCGCTCGCCGCGATCGGGCTGATGGCGCTGCTGGCGAGCAATATCCGGGCCGTCTTCTGGATCGCGATCATCCCGGCCGCGATCTCCTTCCTTCTCGCCTGGCTGGCGCTTCGCGAGCCCGAGCGGCGGGTTGCGCCGCAAAAGAAACCGGCCCTGTTCGCGGGCTTCCGCGAGCTGAACAAGGACACCAAGCGCCTGCTTCAGGTCGGCTTCCTGTTCACGCTCGCGCGGTTCTCGGAAGCCTTCCTGATCCTCAAGGGCATCGACATCGGGCTCAGCGAAGCCCTGTCGCCGCTGACGCTCGCTATCTTCAACCTCGTCTATGTCGCGCTCGCCTATCCCGCCGGAGCACTCAGCGACCGGATGAGCCCGCGCTCGATCCTGATGGCCGGAATGCTTGTGCTGATTGCCGGGAATGCCGTGCTGGCCGAGACATCGAGCTTCCTGGGGCTCGTGCTCGGCACGGCGCTGTGGGGCGCGCACATGGCACTGACGCAGGGCATCTTCGCGCGGATGATCGCCGACAGCGCCCCCCAGGAGCTGCGCGCGACGAGCTTCGGCGCATTCTACTTCGTCAGCGGGATCGCCGGGCTGCTCGCGAGCCTCGGCGCCGGCTGGCTGTGGGACGAGCGAGGCTCCTCCGCGACGTTCCTGACAAGCGCCGGGATCGCCGCCGTCGCGCTGGCCATGCTCAGCCTGCTCTCGGACGAGGACCGGTCGCGAGCGGCTTAAAGGCCCTCAACGTCACCGCGAGATGCGGATCGAAACCGAGCCCGTGCTGGCGATCCGGCAGGCGCATGATGACCAATTGCCATGATCGCTCGCCGAACGAGACGAGCATCTGATGGAGCGGAGTCGAAGCCGGCTCCCCGCACTTCAGCAAAAGGGCCAGTGCTCGCTGAAAGCTTCGGTCCTGACCGTGGTCGCGAACGCGCACAGCCAGCCCGGTGAGCGCGAGCGGCCCATCCTCTTCGAACGCCGCCTCCGCCGCCGGGGTCATCGCCGTGAGTGAGCCCAGCTTGTCGAGGAGGATGGTCGCGCCGCGCAACGCCGCCATGTCGCCGAGCATCAATTCGGCTGCCTCGCCGTCGAGCGCGAGCTGCATCCGCACAGAGCGCTGGAGGCGTGGAAGAAGCGCGGCAAATTTCGCCAACGTTTCGGTAGTGCATGGACCTTCGCGTCGCCCTCGCATCATCGCAATGCCGAGGAACATGCTCTCATCTCCAAGCACGATGGCCTGGCATCCGTACGGCATGTCGAGGTCGCTGACGGCGTCGTCATAGTCAGCCGTTTCGTTGGCGGCGCGGTAGGCCGCGTAATGCAGGTCGTGCTGGATCGCCATCGGAACGGTCGTCGATCCGACGCGCCAGTTCACGCGCCCATGCAGGTGTTCGTCGCCGAGGTAGTTGCCGATCTTCTCGTCGAGACCGAAAACGATGTTGAGCGGCAGGACGAGCGGGCCGCCCATGCCGAGCAAATGTGCGCCGTGGCAGCCCGTCGCTTCGCAAATCGCACCGACGGCCCGCTCCCAGCCCCGTTGCTCGAACGGAGCGTTGAGAATGGCAAGGGCAGCGTGGTCGTCCGGGGCAACAGTACGCATCGCCAGCCCATCTAACGCGTGAACGATTCTCCCTTAGCCGCTTTCTCCAGCAGCAGCGTCGAAAAACTGAACTCGGGCTTCATCCGCTCTTCCTGCCGCTTCAACCCATCGACGATTTTCTGCAGTCCCACGCTGTCGGCCCAGAACATCGGGCCGCCGCGATAGACGGGCCAGCCGTAGCCATAGACCCACACGACATCGATGTCCGACGCGCGCTGGGCGATGCCTTCCTCGAGAATTTTCGCGCCCTCGTTGACCATCGTGTAGAGCGTGCGCTCGACGATTTCCTCGTCGCTGATCTCGCGGCGCTCGACCCCCTGCTTCCTCGCGAAATCCTCGATGATCTGCTGGACCACCGGGGACGGTGTCGGGCGGCGCTTCTCGTCATAATCGTAGAAGCCCGCGCCCTTCTTCTGGCCCCAGCGGTCGATCGCGCACAGCGCGTCGCGGACGTTCTCGATCCGGTTCGGGTCGCGGTGCCAGCCGATGTCGACCCCGGCGAGATCGGCCATCTGGAACGGGCCCATCGGCATGCCGAACTCGACATGGACTCGGTCGATCTGCTCAGGGCTCGCGCCTTCGAGCAGCAGCTTGGTCGCCTCGATCTGGCGCGGCATCAGCATGCGGTTGCCGATGAAACCGTGGCAGACGCCGGCGACCACGGGCACCTTCCTGATCTTCTTGCCGAGCTGCATCGCGGTCAGCAGCACGTCGGGCGCCGTCTTCGCGCCGCGCACCACCTCGAGCAGCTTCATGACGTTGGCCGGCGAGAAGAAGTGCATGCCCACGACGTCGCCAGGCCTCGAGATGCTCGCCGCGATCTCGTCGATGTTGAGGTAGGAGGTGTTGGACGCGAGGATCGCGCCGGGCCTGGCGATCTTGTCGAGCCGGCCGAACACCTCTTTCTTGACGTCCATATTCTCGTAGACGGCTTCGATGATGAGGTCGCAGTCGGCGAGCTCGGCGAAGTCGAGCGTCGGCTGGAGATAGCCCATCGCCTTCTCGACCTGGTCGGTCGTGAAGCGGCCCTTGGCGGCGCTCGCTTCGTAATTCTTGCGCATCAGGCCGGTGCCGCGGTCGAGCGCTTCCTGGCCCATCTCGACGATCGTCACCGGGATTCCCGCAGACAGGAAATTCATCGAGATCCCGCCGCCCATCGTGCCCGCGCCGATCACCCCGACCTTGGCGATGGGGCGCGGCTCGGTGCCCTCGGGCAGGCCTTCGATCTTGTTTGCCTTGCGCTCGGCGAAGAAGAAGTAGCGCTGTGCCGCGGACTGCTCGCCGGTCATCAGCTCCATGAACAGCTTGCGCTCTTCGATGACGCCCTCGCTGTAGGGCTTTTCGCAGGCGACGCGCACCGCCTCGATATTCTTGAGCGGCGCCTCGAAACCGCGGAAACGCTTCGCGTTCTCCTTGCGGAACTCGTCGAAGATGGCGGGATCAGCCTCCACGATCCGCTCCTGCCGCTCGGACGATTTCGGAAGCGGGCGTACGTCGCGCACCTCTTCGGCATAGCCGACGGCGTGGGGGATGAGGTCGCCCTCGACGATGCGGTCGACGAGACCGCAGTCGAATGCCTGTTTCGCACCGATCGGGTTGCCGGTCGCGGTCATCTCGAGCGCCTTGCGGACGCCGGCGACGCGCGGAAGCCGCTGCGTCCCGCCTGCACCGGGAAGAAGGCCGAGCTTCACCTCGGGCGTTCCGAGTTTCGCCGACTTGTCGGCAACGCGGTAGTGGCAGCCGAGCGCGACCTCGAGCCCGCCGCCTAGCGCCGTGCCGTGAATCGCCGCCACTACCGGCTTCGAGCAATTCTCGATCGTGTCGACGACCATCGGCAGCCACGGCTGCTGCGGCGGCTTTCCGAACTCGGTGATGTCGGCGCCGGCGAAGAAGGTCTGCCCTTCGCACGCGATGACCACCGCTTTCACGCTGTCGTCGCCTTCGGCCTCGGCGATCGCATCGACCAGCCCCTGCCGGACCGGCGTCGACAGCGCGTTCACGGGTGGGTTGTTCGACAGGATGATCAGCACGTCGCCGTGCTTGCGGGTGGAAATCGGTCCCGTCGTCGCCTTGTCCATCACGTCTTCCATGTCGCGCCTCCGGCTGAGGCCGCTACGGCGCTACTGACATGGTTGCAAGCCGGTGATCGGTCGAGCGGGCTCAGCCCCGGGCGCGATAGCCGCCGATGATGCCGAGGATGAAGCAGGTGACGAGCGCGAGCTGGACCTTTCCGTCCGGGTCGTCCCAGCCGAAATAGCGGCCTCCCCAGCCGACCAACGCGATGAACATGGTGATTGCGATCGCGCCGACCATGCTTGTCCTCCCGAGCGCCGGTGAAGAACTGACCGGCTCGTCGCATATTGTCCGCAGGCAAGGTAAACAGACGGTAAAGCTTGCCCCTGTTTCGCACCGCAGCCATAGGGTCGGCACCGCTCAAAACATCGCAGGCGATCACATGAAGGCGCGCGTTTTCATCACCCTCAAGAACGGGGTCCTCGACCCGCAGGGCAAGGCCATCCACCATGCATTGGAGGGACTGGGGTTTAAGGGCGTCAACGATGTGCGCGCCGGCAAGCTGATCGAGCTCGATCTGGCCGACGGGACCAGCGACGCGGATATCGAGGAAATGTGCCGGAAATTGCTCGCCAACACGGTCATCGAGAATTTCCGTATCGAGCGGTTGGAGACGGCATGAACAGCGCGGTCATCGTCTTCCCCGGCTCCAACTGCGACCGCGACCTTGCCGTCGCGCTGGAGCGGGTGACCGGCCGCAAGCCGGCGATGGTCTGGCACCGCGAGGGCGAGCTTCCCGACGGCGTGGATTTCATCGGAATTCCGGGCGGCTTCTCCTACGGCGATTACCTTCGTTCTGGCGCGATGGCGGCGCGTTCGCCCGTGATGCAGGCGGTGAAGGACGCGGCCCGCCGCGGCGTCCCGGTGATCGGAATCTGCAACGGGTTCCAGGTGCTGACCGAGGCGGGGCTGCTGCCCGGCGCACTGATGCGCAACGCAGGGCTGAGCTTCGTCTGCCGCAACGTGCCGCTGCGGGTCGAGAACAGCCAGAGCCTCTTCACGAGCGGCTACGATTCCGGCGAGGAGATCGTCTTCCCGGTCGCGCACCACGACGGCAACTACCAGGCCGACGAAGCGACTTTGGACAGGCTCGAGGGCGAAGGTCGAGTCGCCTTCCGCTATCTCGACGAATGCAACGGGTCGGCGCGATCGATCGCCGGAATCCTCAACGATGCCGGCAACGTGCTCGGCCTGATGCCGCACCCCGAGCGCGTGGTCGAGCCGGCGCACGGGGGAACCGACGGCCGGCGCCTGTTCGAAGGATTGCTGGAGACGGTCGCCTAGCGGCGCTTCTTGATCGGAAGCTCGGTGCAGCCGGCGGTGCCCGGCGGCTCGACGCACATCAGGAAGCGGTCGGGGCCCGGCGTGTCGAACACGCGCGTGTGCTTGTCGAAGGTCATCGGATCGACATAGACGACGACGGTCAGCGCCTGCGCGGCGCTCGAACAGGCTATCGCGGCTCCAGCAACGGCAACGAGAAGCTTGCGCACGTCTATTCCCCCTGTTGCCGCAATCATCGGCAACCGGATTGAACGATAGGTGAACGGCGTCAGTCGTCAAGCGTGAACGGGGTGAACTCCGTGCCCACATCGTACACGTCGATGCCCTCTTTGCTCTTGAGCCAGCCGACCACCGCATAGGTGAAGGGCGTCAGCAGCACTTCCCAGCTGACCTTGAGGATGAACTGGCTGAGCATCACCTCGAGCATGATGTACGCCGGCCAGTCCGCCATTCCGTAAAAGGCGAGCGGGTAGAAGATCAGGCTGTCAGCGCCTTCGCCCACCACGGTGCTGCCGATGGTCCGGGTCCAGAGATGCTTGCCCTTGGTCCAGATTTTCATCCGGGCGAGCACGACCGAGTTCAGGAAGTCACCGACGAAGAAGGCCGCCATCGACGCGACGATGATCCGCCAGCCCGACCCGAACACGCGCTCGTACGCCGCCTGCCCCGTCCAGCCTTCCGCCACGGGCAAGTGGACCACGGTCCATTCCATCAGCGCCATGAAGAGCAGCGCGCCGAACCCCGCCCAGATCGCTCGGCGCGCTCGCGCGTAGCCGTATACCTCGGTCAGCACGTCATCGATGACGTAGGAAACGGGAAAGAACAGGATGCCCGCCCCGAACGGCCAGGCGCCAATGCCCGGCAGGTCAACGAAGGAGCGCTTCTCCGCGCCGATCACGTTCGAGAGCAAGAGCACGACCACGAACGCGACCATGACGAAGTCGAAATAACGGAATCGCGCGCCGTGCAGCGCCCGCGCCTCGACGTGCCTCAGCCCCTCGCCTTCCGCCTTCATCGGCCAAGGCGTAGCGCGGTTGGTTCGCACGTCAATTGCGGTTACTTCTGCCGCCCACGCGCCCGTAGCTCAGCTGGATAGAGCAGGAGCCTTCTAAGCTTCAGGCCGCAGGTTCGAGTCCTGCCGGGCGCGCCATTTCACGGGATGAGCTTCCCCGGATTCATGATCCCGAGCGGGTCGAGCGCCTGCTTGATCGCCCGGAGCGCATGCACGCGCGCCGGAGACGCCAGCCGCGCGAACTCGCCGCGCTTGAGCTGGCCGATACCGTGCTCCGCCGAGATGGAGCCCCCAGCGGCGGTGACGAGGTCGTCCACGAAGCGGGTAATTTCCCCGCCTTCGCGTTCGTACCAGTCCGGCGCGGCGTGGCTTCCGGCGCGGACGTGGAAATGGATGTTGCCGTCGCCGAGGTGACCGAAGCCGGTCGCCGTGACGCCGGGAAAAGCCCGCTCGACCTGCTCCGAAGCCTCGACGAGGAATTTGGGCATGTCGGCGACGGCGACGGAGACGTCGTGGGCGAGCGTCTGGCCTTCGGCGCGCTCGGCCTCCGAAATACTGTCGCGGAGCTTCCAGAAGGCATCGGCCTGCGCTTCGTTGGCGGCGAGCGCGGCATCGGCGATGATCCCGGCCTTGAGCGCCTCGGCGAGAAGCCGCTCGAGCTGCCCGCCGACGTCGAGCGCGGCCTTGGCGGTCGTCGTTTCGACCAGCACGTGCCAGGGATGGCTGCCGCGAAGGGGCGAGCGGCTGCCCGGCACGTGCTTGACGACAAGCTGGAGGCAATCCTCGCGAACGAGCTCGAAGCCTTCGAGGCTGTCGGTCTGCGACTGGATGAAGCGCAGCAGGTCGAGGGCGTGCGTCGGGCTGGCAACGCCGGCCCAGGCGACGGCGCGAGCCGCAACCGCCGGCACCAGGCGCAGCGCGACCGCGGTGATCACGCCGATGGTCCCTTCGGCCCCGATCAGCAGCTGGTCGAGGCTATAGCCGCGATTGTCCTTCTTCAGCCCCGACAGGCCGTTGTGGATCGACCCGTCGGGAAGCACCGCTTCGACGCCCGCGACGAGCGAGCGCATCGTTCCGAACTTCAGCACCTGCGTGCCGCCAGCGTTGGTCGAGGCGAGTCCGCCGATTGTGCAGCTTCCCCGCGAACCGAGCGTGAGGGGAAAGCGCATCCCGACCGTCTCCGCCGCGTGATGCAGGGCCTCGAGCACGACTCCCGCCTCGGCGACGGCAAGCCGGTTCTCGGCGCTGACCGAGCGGATCCGGTTCATCCGGCGCATCGACAGCAGCAGCGCGGACCCGTCAGTGGGCGGCGTCGCGCCTCCAGACATGCCGGTGTTGCCGCCCTGCGGCACGAGCGGCACGCGATGCTCGGCGGCGAGCCGGACGACTTCGGCGACCTCTTCGGTCGACGCCGGCGCGATGATGGCGGGCGATGCGCCATGAAGGCGGCCGCGCCAGTCCGTCAGCCACGGCTCGATGTCCGCCATGCCCGTGACAACCGCCTTGGGCCCGAGCCGTCGCTCGGCTTCGGCGATGAGGCGCTCTTGCCCGTCGGTCATGGTGCAAGGCTTGGCATGGGCGGTTGGGCAGGTCAAAGCTAACGAATGGAAAGCCCGCCGGTCACCATCGTCGTCGCGCGCGCGCAAAACGGCGTCATCGGACGCGGCGGCAAGCTTCCCTGGCACATTCCTGCTGATCTCAGACGCTTCAAGGCGCTGACCATGGGCAGCGTCATGGTGATGGGCCGCAGGACCTTCGAGAGCCTGCCTGGATTGCTGCCCGGCCGGCGCCACATCGTCCTGACGCGCGACGGAGGCTGGCGGGCCGAGGGCGCAGAAGTCGCGCATAGCGTGGACGAGGCGCTGCAGCTTGCCGGCGGCGAGCGGATTTCCGTGATCGGCGGCGCGGACATCTTCGAGCTGTTCATGCCGCTCGCGAGCCGCGTCGAGCTCACCGAAGTCCTCGCCGACGTCGAGGGCGACACCTTCATGGCCGATCCGCGCCAGTCAGCGAGCTGGCGCGAAACTTCCGGCGACGAACATGCGGAAGCGAACCCGCCCTTCCGCTTCATCACCCTCGAGCGTTAAGTGCGCGGCCTCGCCGTCGCGTAGGTCCGGAATCGCTTCAACTGTTCATCGAGGACTCCGTCGACCGCGGGCGCGAGCTTGTCGGCACCGCCCTTCGCGAAGCCTGCGACCTTGTAGTCGAGCGTCACTTGCGAACCGCCGGCGATGGTCGTGAACCGCACGTCCATGACGCCGGTCGTGGCCTCATAGAGCAAAGGCCCGAGTGATCCGGTCATCACGATCTGCTTGCCCGGATCGACAAAGGCGACGCGCATGTGCTCGACTCCGCCGCCCGTCTTCGGGATGCGCTCGCAGAAGCAGCCGCCGGGGACGAGCTCGAGGCGCAGGTTCGCGGAGCTCCCGCTGTAGGTATGCTCGGGATCCCACCACGCCGGGAGATCGCCGAACGCCTTGAAGGCGACTTCCGGCGGGACGACGAGTGGCACCGTCTCGCGAACCTCAAACCCGTTCGCCGAAGCGCTGACGACTTCGGCCGACGCCGGCGCCGTGACGAGGATCAGCAATAGCGCGAGAAGTTTCATCCGCCCCTCCGATGGAGGCGAAGATGCCTTAGCTAGCCAGCGCCGTCCAGAATCGCGTCGATCTGGCGCGCCACCTCCTCGACCGACGCCATCCCGTCGACCCGCCGGACGAGACCCCTCTCCTCGTAATAAGGGAGGATCGGCGCGGTCTTGGCGCGATATTCGGCCATGCGCGTGCGCACCGTCTGCTCATTGTCGTCGGGGCGGCGCTTGAACTCGGTCGAGCCGCAGACATCGCAGACGCCGGGCGTGACCGGCTGCCTGAACTGGTCGTGATAGGGCGCGCCGCAGTTGGCGCAGGTGAAGCGCCCGACGATCCGGCGCACCAACTCGTCCTCGTCGACCTCGAGCTCGATCACGTAATCGAGATTGCGGCCGCGCTCGGCGAGCAGGATTTCGAGCGCCGCGGCCTGGTGCTTGGTGCGCGGAAACCCGTCGAAGATCGCGCCTTGCTCGGCCGACGCGTCGAGCCGCTCGCCGATGAGCGCGCTGACGATCGCGTCGCTGACGAGCTCGCCGCGAGCCATCACGGCCTTGGCCTTGAGCCCGACCGGAGTGCCCGCGGCGACCGCCTGGCGAAGCATGTCGCCGGTCGACAGCTGGACCATGCCCCTTGTCGCCTGCAGCCGCGCTGCCTGCGTGCCCTTGCCCGCGCCCGGCGGGCCAAGGAGGATGATGTTCAGCATCCCGGCGCTCTCCCCTGTTTGCTGAACCGGCTAGCGCCGCCGCGGCGTGGTCTTGAGCTTCGCCTTCTTGATGAGGTCGCCATACTGGTGGGCGATCAAATGGCTCTGGATCTGGCTGACCGTGTCCATCGTCACGTTGACGACGATCAGGAGGCTGGTGCCGCCGAGCGCGAGATGCATCCCGGACTGCCCGGAGAGCACCTCCGGAATGATGCAGATGAGGACCAGATAGGCAGCGCCGACCACCGTGATCCGGTTGAGCAGATAGTCGAAATATTCCTCGGTCGCCTTGCCCGGCCGGATGCCGGGGATGAAGCCGCCGTGGCGCTTCAGGTTCTCGGCGGTCTCCTCGCTGTTGAACTGCACCGCGGTGTAGAAGAAGGTGAAGAACGCGATGCCGAGGCCGTAGAAGGCCGTGTATGCGGCCGAGCCCGGCTGAAGGAAGGTGCTCGCGGTGATCAGCCAGTCGCTCGTGCCGCTCTCGGCGGTCGCCCGATTGCCGGCCCACTGCAGGACCGTCAGCGGCATCAGCAGCAGCGACGAGGCGAAGATCGGCGGGATCACGCCGGCGGTGTTCAGCTTGATCGGCAGGTGCGAGCGCTCCTGCTGCATCCCGCGGACGGTCTGGCGCTTCGGATACTGGATCAGCACGCGGCGCTGCGCCCGCTCCACGAAACAGATGAACAGGACGAGCACGATGCTCAAGACGATGATCCCGACGACGAGCAGACCGCTGACCGATCCCGTGCGGCTGCCCTCGAGGAGCTGCCCGACGCCCTGCGGCAGGCGCGCGATGATGCCGGCCATGATGATCAGCGAGACGCCGTTGCCAATGCCGCGGCTGGTGATCTGCTCGCCGATCCACATCAGGAAAAGCGTTCCGCCGACGAGGCTGACCGTGCCGGCGACCTCGAACAATATGCCGGGCATGACGACCGCCTGGATGCCCTGCGTCACGCCCTGCGATTCCAGGCCCCTGACGGCGAGATAGCCCTGCACCAGCGTGATCGCGACCGTGAGGTAGCGCGTGTACTGGTTGAGCTTCTTTCGCCCCGACTCGCCCTCTTTCTTGAGCGCCTTCCACGGTTCGTAGAGGGTGCCGCCGAGCTGAACGACGATCGAGGCGGTGATGTACGGCATCACGCCCAATGCGACGATCGAGAAGCGCTCGAGCGCGCCGCCCGAGAAGGTGTTGAAAACGTCGAGGATGCCGCCGCTCTGAGTCTGATAGAGCGCGGCCATCGCCGCGGGGTCGATGCCCGGCACGGGAACGAACGACAGCAGGCGGAACAGGACCAGGCCACCGAAGGTAAACCACAGCCTCTTCTTGAGCTCGGTGGCCTTCTGGAAGTTGGCGAGCGTGAGACTGGAAGCCAGATGTTCGGCTGCGGATGCCATCGACTAAAATTCCCCGGAAAAACAAACGGCGACGGTAAGGCCTAGCGCCTCCCCGCCGCCGATATAGTGGCGCGAGGCCGCTTGTCTAAGGACCTTACGCCTCGGCCTTCGCGGCGGCCCTGCCGGCCAGCCTCGCCTCGCGCACCTTGCCCTTCTTGGCGGCAGCCAGCTCGGCCGGATTCTTGGGCTCGATCAGCTCGATCGAACCGCCGGCCTTCTCGACCGCCTCGCGAGCACCCTTCGACACGCCGGCGACCTTGAACGCCAGCTTGGCCTTGAGCTCGCCCTTGCCGAGCAGGCGAACGCCGTCCTTGCCGCCGCGCGCCAGGCCCGCGCCCTTCAGCGCGTCATGGTCGAGCGTGCCCTTGATATCGAGCTTGCCGGCATCGATCGCCTTCTGGACCGCGCCGATGTTCACTTCGGCATAGTCGCGCGCGAAGATGTTGTTGAAGCCGCGCTTCGGCAGCCGCATGTGGAGCGGCATCTGGCCGCCCTCGAAGCCGGCGATGCTGACGCCCGAGCGCGACTTGGCG
>Ga0207657_10005801_pt1 | contig 12866 bp, 17 predicted proteins | sample KBSC33metaG_FD_184316 | JGI IMG/M metagenome (GOLD analysis project Ga0207657, IMG submission 184316) | Corn rhizosphere microbial communities from Kellogg Biological Station, Michigan, USA - KBS C3-3 metaG (SPAdes) (version 2) | ecosystem: Host-associated > Plants > Roots > Rhizosphere > Soil ...
GACGACGCCATCGCCATCGGGCACAATTTCGAGGCGGTGCTGGGCGATCTCGAAACCCGGATGCGCGAAGCGGCTGCCGATTTGAACTTCGAGGAAGCCGCACGGCTGCGCGACGAAGTGAAACGCCTGCGCGCGACAGAACTGGCGGTGGTCGACGATCCAACCATCAAGCAACGCGGCGTCGCGGCCAAGGGCGGCGCTTACAAGGGCGCCAAGCAATACGGCGACGCGGCGAACCTGCCGGCGAAATCCAAAGTGAAGAAGCCCGATCTCGACGACATGGGTATTGCCTCATGGCACGAGGTCAAGCCCGATCGCAAAAGTGTGGCGCGGCCGCGCAAGCCGACACTCGATGAAATGGGCCCCGGCACCGAAAGCCGCATCTACAAGCCGAAATCGATGCGCGAGGGCGGACAGGAATTCGGCGGCGTCATCAAGGACGGCCCCTCCCCGCGCTCAAGCGGCGGCTCGCCGGGGCACAGGGGTGGCTGGAAGAAGCGGTAGGTAAAGTTCAAAGAAGGCCGGATTGATCCGGCCTTCTTTGTTACTCCCTGAAAGTAATACTTGCGGTTAGCACCGTCGTGCTTACCAGACTTCATACAGCAAATTTTGAAATCTGCGCCCTGAACCACACGGACACAGGTCGTTGCGGCCAAGCTTTTCGCTCAACTCGACAGCGCCGTGAACGACGCGCTCGCCACGCTTGACGTGGGTTTCGGATGGGAAGGACTTCCGCCGCTTACGCGTGATTTCGAAAGCAGGGGAGGTTTTCGATATCGCGATACTTGCGCATGGCTACCTCCATCAATAAAAACGCGGCCCATTGCCGCGCGTTGGTGATATCACCAATTCGAGTTTGCGCAACCGCTGACCAACCCTGCTATTTAGGTGATCGACGTCATTACCGGGCTTGTCCCGGCCATGACGGGTGATAACCACGTGGCGAGAAGAGCCGTCATCCTGAGGTGCGAGCGTCAGCGAGCCTCGAAGGACGACGGCGCGCAACGATCATCCTTCGAGGCTCGCCGCCAACGCGGCTCGTGCCTCAGGATGACGCCCCTCCCATGCACCTGACAAACCATCACGCGCCCCCTCATTGCAAAGCCCCCTCGCCGCCTGCTACGTCATCGCATCAATTCTTTCGACGGGCACTCAAGGACACCACCCCATGGCGGACGCCGATCTGGATGTCATCATCCGGCAGCTTGCGAAGCAGCAGAACAAGACCCTGATGGCCGCCGTGAAGGGTCGCCGGGACCGTTACATCGCGCTCGCCGCCAAGGCGAAGGATGGCGACGCCCGGCAGCGCAGCAAGCAGATGGCGAAACACGCGATGGAGGAAGGCACGGCCGCCGCGAAGCGGTTGCAGATGTCAGCCGACAACGCCGCCGACAGCTACGCGCGCGCCATGCGCAAAGCGGCGGAGGTGCTCGCCTCGCAAAAAGCGCCTGCTGCCAAAAAGGCGCCTGCCAAGAAAGTTGGCAACGCGAAGCCCGCCAAAAAGACAAAAACCTGACCTGATCCTTATTAGCCAGATATTGAGACTGCCGCGAACCAGGCCGCTTCGCGACCAGCGATCAATTCCCGGCATGATGCCGCAGCACCCATCGCGGCAGCATACAAGCTGCGCGCGATTTGCTATCGTGGCGGCGCGCCACATCACCAACCGGCGCAGGGAGATCGTCATGGCCAAGGGTCAGATGCGCAGCAACAAGGAAAAGAAGAAACCGAAGGCCGACAAGAACCTGAAGAAGGGCGGCGCCGCGCCGTCGCCGTTCGTTACAGGAAAAACGCCGGCCGGCCAAAGCCCCAACAGCAAGAAGACCTGACCTCAGATCGCAAGCCCGCGGACACGAGCCTGCGCTGAAGATAGCCCGTCGAACAGGAAGCTGGAGCCTCGGCTCCAATTCAATGAGAGCTGAAAAGGCTCTCGTCGGATCGCCCGCGGCGAAGAGCTTGCATTTTGACGGCGTTTTTGTTTCGCCGTGCTAACACAACGGCAACCTTTCACGCCACTAAGGCTTGTCCGGCAAGCCATTCTGTTCACATTGGAGACAGCGAGAAACAACAAGAAACGCACCAGGAGACAGCGATGAGCGACGACGACAACCGGCAATGCGTTCTCGCTTTCATCGGCGCGTATTATTCAGGCGACGCCGCCACGGCGCTGGCCTGCTGCACCGAGGATTTCGACACCATCACCTACGCGCCGGTCGATCTGTTTCCGCATCTCGGCCACAAGCACGGCAAGGCCTGGGTCTCCGAAGCCATCGCCATTCAGCAGCAGCGCTACTCGTCGCGCAAGCACGACATCCTCTTCATCGCGGCGGATGGCCCCAAGGTGGCGACCATGACCCGCGCGGCACTGACCAAACACAATGACGGCCGCGTCGTGCAAATGGACGTCGCGGAGTTCTTCACGCTGCATGGCGGGCGCATCGCCGAGCACCGCTCGTTTTTCGATTCATTCGACTTCGTGCAGCAGGTGCTGGGCCACGACCTCAGCGAAAGTTTCGCTGCCAGCGTCCGTGGCGCGATGCGGCCGTAAGCAGGCTGGCGGCGCAGGCGCAAAACCTCACGTCACGGCGGCGCCACGGCGCGGAATGAAATATTTTTTCGAGATCCGCCAATGGCTTACCTATCTTCGAAAGTTTTGCCTTGCGGTTTTAGTTTCATTTGACACCAAGCGAAATCAAACCCGCATTTGTGCAATGCAAAAACAAGTCTTGCTTTTGGGCCGTTCGAAGCTATGTGACGCTGCAACGATAGGACGAACAGCTCCTTGGCACGGTGTCGCGAATGACGCCCTTGGGCCGCGTGCTGTTCTGCAGCTCAAATTTCAGGACGTACAATTTCATGACAGAGCATAGCCTCTGGCGTTTTTCACGCGCGTTGCATCGCGCCATCAACGATCGCCAGCCTGAAGACCTCGAAGCGCTGATCGACGAGGATGTCGATTGGGCAATCTATGGGCCGGTCGACATGTTCACCTTCCTCGGTGCGCGGCGCGGCAAGGCCGCGGTGCTCGACGTGTGCCGGCAGATCGCCGAGACCGTGCGGGTGCATCGCTTCGAACGGGAATCGATCATGCTCGGCGAGAACAGCGCTGCATCGATGATGCGCTACTCGCTCACCGCGCTCGATTCCAATCGGCCGATCAGCCTGCGCATCGCCCACTTCGCGCAGTTCAAGGCGGAGCGGCTGTACAGCATGCGGGTGCTGGTCGATACGTTCGACCTGGTCGAGCAGGCCCTCGGAAGCCCGATCCATCTGCCCAAGATCGCGTGAGCGCGTCAGCCTCAACGGTTTATTCAAACACAATTGGTAATTGAATCGAGTTGCCTGTGGCCGGGTTTCCAGCGAAAGAACCGGAGCTTGCCGCAGATTGGCCCCGATCTTGTCAAAATCCGCTGAACTTATGATCCATCAAGTCGTCGTGCGGGGGACATCCGCGCTTGTTCCATGCAGAGAGGAAACAGCCGATGAGTTCTAATTTGTCTGAAAAAGTTGAATCAATTGAATCCGATAGCAACCTCGCTGCGGTTTCCGAAGTCGAGGCCGGCATTCGCGACTTCGTTCGCAACGACGTTGCCTATCTGCGCCGCCCGGCAGCCGGCGCGGTCGGTGCCGACGTTCCGGTGGACACCAATGCGGATGCGACCGTCAGCAACGTCAACTCGCTGATCCAGCGCGTGGCCGGCACATCGCTCGCCGAAATCGAAAACCTCGTCACCGAACTCGAGAGCCTGCGCGACCTGCTGCACAACGAGGGTCAGCGCGTGCAGCGTGAAATCGCCGGTTATGCGCAGTTGAGCCAAGCCGCGATGAAATCGACCCGCATGATCGCGGACAACGTCGCGCAGTGGAAGAAAGCTGCCGAGAACCTTCGCGGCGACTAAGTCCCGCTTCGCGTTGATGATCCGAGCGATTTGTATTGAAGGCCTCTGCCCGAGCAAACTACAAACCCGCCGCCGCTTTCCAAGCGCGGCGGGTTTCTTTTGTGCGATTGGTGTGAGCTGTTTGGCGTGACGCTGCATCCCGATATAATGAGCCGCGACACTGGGATAGCATCTATCGGTCGGTCGCGCTGATGCTGGCGACGGTATCGAACGAATAGCTGCCGTCGGCGTACGCTTTGACCATGACACCGGCGATCATCATCACCGCGACTGTCATGGAGCCGAACACGAAGCCCACGAGTTTCAATCCGGTGCGGTCTGCCATGATGTCCCTGCCCTGTGCCGATGTGTCGAACGCCACCCGCGCAAGGTTCAAAATGCGCGAGCGGAAAAATGGTTCCGTGTTGGTTAGGCCGGCCGTTTAGTTGCCGCGGCGTGGCACGAAGGCCGTCGCCAGCAACGAGAACACCAGCTCGCCCCGCTGATTGGCGCCGCTGTTGCGGGCCTGCAGGATGCCCCATTCCGGGCGCTTCTCCGATGTCCGCTTGGTTTCCACCACGCTGCGAAAGGTGATGGTATCACCGGCCAGCACCGGCTTGATCCAGCGCAGCTCGCGAAACCCCGGCGACGGCCCACCCACCGCAGGCGTCCCGCCGGCGGCGATGATCGCAGCGGTTTCTTCCTTGCCCTTCGCAACCAGCATTTTCATGCAAACCGAGCCGACATGCCAGCCCGACGCCGCAAGGCCGCCGAACAGCGAGTTGCGGCCCGCTTCCTCATCGAGATGGAATCGCTGCGGATCGAACTGCGCGGCGAATTTCTTGATGGCTTCGGCGGTGAATGTGTACGACCCAAGTTCGCGGCATTGACCGATTTCAATGTCTTCGAAAAAACGCATCGTCGGTTGCCCTCAAGCCTTCTCGTTCGAAGCACGACGCTTGACGATAACCGGCGACGTCGCCTCGACCAGCGTTTGTCCGGAGGCGTTGCGCACGCTCATCTTGAAGGTCACGATTCCAGTCTCGGGCCGGCTGCGCGAAACACGCGCCTGGGTCACATCGACATCCAGTGTCAGATCGTCACCGGGACGCAACGGCGACAGCCAGCGCAACTCATCGACGCCGGGCGAACCGAGCGAGGCCGTGCGATGAATGAATCCGTCGAACAGCATCCGCATCATCAGCGAGCCGAGATGCCAGCCAGATCCGGACAGGCCGCGCAGCATCGAGTGCTTCGCGGCCTCTTCGTCGAGATGCATCGGCTGCGGATCGAACTCGGTGGCAAACGCGATGATCTCCTCGCGCGTGACATGGCGTGGACCAAATGAACCGAAATGGCCGGGCGGAAAATCTTCGAATGTCAGCGTCATGTTGGGGATTGCTCAAGGAAGGCCCGATTGTGGCCGTTATTTGCCGCAATCTCAAGTCACGCGTCTGCATGACATGGCCGCGATCTTGCTGCGTGCCGGGTTCGGGGCTAGAGCATGAATCGAAAAGGCGCGTGCGGGCTGGTGCTGCGCAGTCCTTCGGGTCCCGACAGCATGTCGTTGGGCGCGAGTCGGGGCCATACTTAATTCAAAGACTGCGTAGCGCGGTTTGACACAATGTTGCGGCATCCAACTTCGGCCGCCCACGCTGCAATTGCCAGGAGAACGATCGATGTTTGAATTTCGGGATTTATTTCAGTGGGACCGTTTCATCACGCCCGGGATCATCAAGACGTTCTACTGGCTGGTGATCGCGCTGATCATCCTGTTCGGCATCTCCGGCGTTTTTTCCGGACTGGCGGCAATGGCCATCAGTCCGTTCGCCGGATTCCTTGTCGTGCTGTCGAGCATCGCCGGCGTCGTCGTCGGCATCATCTTCTCGCGCATCGCAGCGGAATTCATCCTGATCGTGTTCCGCATCAACGAACATCTCGGCGCGATCCGCGATCAGGGCGCGCCGCGCTGAGCCTCAGGTGTTGAACCTGAAATGCATGACGTCGCCGTCGGCGACGACGTATTCCTTGCCTTCCAGCCGTAGTCTGCCGGCGTCGCGTGCACCAGCTTCGCCGTTGAGCGCGACGTAGTCGTCATACGCAATAGTTTCGGCGCGGATGAAGCCCTTCTCGAAATCGGTGTGGATCACCCCGGCCGCGCCCGGCGCCTTGGTGCCGCGGTCAATGGTCCAGGCGCGGGCTTCCTTCGGCCCGACGGTGAAGTAGGTGATGAGATGCAGCAGCTCGTAACCGGCGCGGATCAGCCGATCGAGTCCCGCTTCTTCAAGGCCAAGCGTCTCGAGGAAATCCACCCGCTCCGCGCGCGACAGCGTCGCGATCTCGGATTCGATCTTGGCCGAAATCACCACTGCGACCGCGCCTTCTTTCTTGGCGTGATCGAACACCTGCTTTGAAAAATCGTTACCTTCGGCGGCAGCGCCCTCGTCGACGTTACAGACGTACAGCACCGGCTTCGACGTCAGCAACCCAAGCATCCGGAACGCACGCTCCTCGTCGGGCTTGCGCTCGAGGAATCGCGCGGGCTTGCCTTCGCGCAACAGCACCAGCGCGCGGTTGACCAGTTCGAGTTGCTCCTTGGCGTCCTTGTCGTTGCCCTTGGCCTTCTTGGTCAGGTTGTCGACGCGCTTCTCGAGGCTGTCGAGATCGGCCAGCATCAATTCGGTTTCGATGGTCTCGATATCGGCGAGCGGCGCGATCTTGCCTTCGACATGGGTGATGTCGGAGTCTTCAAAACAGCGCACCACATGCGCCACCGCATCGACTTCGCGGATGGTGGCGAGGAACTGGTTGCCGAGGCCTTCGCCTTTTGAGGCGCCTTTCACCAGCCCTGCGATATCGACGAAGGTCAGTTGCGTCGGGATGATCTGCGCCGACTTGGCGATCTCCGACAGCTTGTCGAGGCGCGGATCCGGCACCGCCACCGCGCCGACATTCGGCTCGATGGTGCAGAACGGATAGTTCGCCGCCTGCGCGGCCGCCGTTTCCGTCAGCGCATTGAACAGTGTCGATTTGCCGACGTTGGGCAAGCCGACGATCCCGCATTTGAATCCCATAACATCCTCAACATCAGAGTTCGTCATGCCCGCGCTTGTCGGGGGCATCCACGTCTTGCCTCAGCAAGAAGACGTGGACGGCCGGGACGAGCCCGGCCATGACGGTGAATTATCCACGGTCACGGCTATTTGCCGCCGTTATCTTCGTCAACGCCAAAGCCCTTGGCCTGCATCGCCAGATGCACTTTATTCTGGAACGTCGAATCCTTGTTCGCCGCAAGCAGCGCCGCGTTATCGGCAACGACGTCGCACAATGTTTCGAAGCGCGGGCGCTCCGCCTTGGCGAAATCGTTCAGCACATAACCGTGCACCAGTTCCTTCACGCCCGGATGGCCGATGCCGATCCGCACCCGACGATAATCGTTACCGGCGTGTGACGAGATCGATCGCAGGCCATTGTGCCCGGCGATGCCGCCGCCGACCTTGACGCGAATCTTGGCGGGCGGCAGTTCGAGTTCGTCGTGAAAAACGCTGATGTCACCGAGCGCCAGCTTGAAGAAATGCATCGCCTCGCCGACCGCGCGGCCGGAGTCGTTCATGTAGGTCATCGGCTTGAGCAGCACGACGCGCTCGCCGTCGAGCGTGCCTTCCGAGGTCTCGCCCTGAAAGCGACGGCGCCACGGTGCGAAACCGTGACGCCGTGCCATCACATCCAGTGCGATGAACCCGATGTTGTGTCGGTTGCCCTGATACTTCGCGCCAGGATTGCCGAGTCCAACAAAGAGCCGCATGACGCGGGATCCCCGCGATTTGCGTTACTTCTTCTTGTCGCCACCAGCCGGCGCCTTCGCGCCAGCGGCAGGAGCGGCACCGGCGGCCGGGGCAGCGGCACCAGCGGCGGGAGCCGCAGCAGCGGCAGGCGCGCCACCGGCAGCAGCCGTCGCGGCGGCCTTCAGCTCTTCAGCGTAACCCGACGGCGGAACGATGGTGACCATCGTCGCATCGTCGCGCGTCAGCAGCTTCACGTTCGCCGGCAGCTTGATGTCGGAAATGTGCAGCGAGCCGTTCATGTCGAGCTTGCCGACGTCGGCTTCGAGGTACTGCGGGATGTTGTCCGCGGGCACTTCGAGATCGATCGAGTGGGTCACGATGTTGACCGTGCCGCCGCGCTTCACGCCGGGCGCGGTTTCCGCATTGAGCACGTGCAGCGGGACGCTGACGCGGATCTTGGAGCCTTCGCCGAGCCGCATGAAATCGACATGCAGCGGGAAGTCGCGCACCGGATCGAGGCTGAAGTCGCGCGGAATCACGCGGTGCTTCTTGCCATCGAGTTCGATGTCATGAATCGTGGTGAGGAACCGACCGGCCTGGATGCGCAAGCGCAGTTCGGCGTCATCGAGCGAGATGGTCAGCGGGGGTTGGTTGTTGCCATAGATCACTGCCGGAACACGGCCAGCGCGACGTTCAGCCCGGGCGGCCCCCTTGCCGGCCTTCGGACGAGCGGTCGCCTTCAATTCCTTGACGGTCGCCATCGTATAAATCCTTGTTTTCTAAAAGTTAAAGGCCGCTGAGCGGCCCGTTTGCATGCCGTAGCAAGCCTCCAGGGGTGCGGGGGCCACGGACATGCCGGGGCTTTTAGCGCCAAAGCCCTCGAAAGACAAGGAAATGCGAGGATTTTTATGACCCCGGCCGGAGGTTGTCCCGGCTGGAGCTCCTCGGGCCGCCTATTCCGCCGCAGTCGGCGATCCGCCCAGTTTCGCCTCCAGCGCCGCGATCCGCGCCTTCAGCGCCTCGTTTTCCTCACGCGCCAGCCGCGCCATGTCCTTGACGGCCTCGAACTCCTCGCGCTTGACGATGTCGAGATCGCGCAGGATGCGTTCGGCCTGGTTGCGGACCACCGTATCGACCTCGCGCTTGACGCCCTGCGCCGCGCCGGCAGCGTCATTCATCAGGCGGCCGATCTCGTCGAAAAAACGATTGTTGGTCTGGGTCATCTCAATCTCTCCGGCCGATCGCACGTGGGTCGCTCTTGCACCAGACAATGGCAATCCGGCACGCCCACTGCAAGGGTATCGCATTCCCCGGCGGTCGGGGTGCGCCTTGTCATGGTCCGGTTTCCTTGTAATCGTAACACCAGCGCCTTTCCGGTTCTGATCGAATCAGAACCGGGGCACTACAGTTTTGACTTGACGCGTTTTCTTCACGCGAACCGGTACCCACTTCGCTCGAAAACGCTGTAACAATGCGACCGAATCCGTCGGACCGCCATGAAAAGAAACGCCCCATGATCGACCAGCAAATCGAGATTCCGACCAAGGACGGTCACGTCACCACCTTCATCACCCATCCCGAGCGCGACGGACCCCACCCCGTCATCATCTTCTACATGGATGCACCCGGCATCCGCGAGGAGCTGCGCGACATGGCGCGCCGGCTGGCGAGCGCGGGTTATTATGTGGTGCTGCCCAACATGTACTACCGCTCAGGCGTCATGGAGATCGGCCCGATCCCGCCGGATGAAAATGCGCCAGAGCGCAAGCGGATGTTCGAGCTGATGTTCTCACTCAACATTCCGCTGGTGATGCAGGACACCCAGGCACTGCTGGATTTCATCGCCACGCAACCGGCAGCCAGCAAAGGCCCGGTCGGCTGCATGGGCTATTGCATGAGCGGACAATATTCGATCAACGCCGCCGCGAATTTTCCGGACCGCGTCGTTGCTGCCGCTTCGCTCTACGGCACGCATCTGATGACCGACAAACCGGACAGTCCGCATGTCGTCGCGCGCAAGGCCAAGGCCGAACTTTATGTCGCCTGCGCCGAATTCGATCACTGGGCGCCGATGGAAATGATCGAGCCGCTGCGTCAGGCGCTGAAAGGCGACGGCGTCAACGCCGAAGTCGAACTCTATCCCGGCGCGCACCACGGTTTCGCGTTCCCGAAACGGCCGGTCTACAACAAGGATGCGGCCGAGCGGCATTGGGAGCGGCTGCACGCGCTGTTCCGCCGCAGCTTGCAGTCGTAATCGACCGCGATGCCATTTCTCACCATCGCCTTCCCTGTGTTCGATCCGGTGGCCATCGCCATCGGGCCGTTTGCGATCCGTTGGTACGCGCTGGCCTATATCGGCGGCATCGTGCTCGGCTGGATGTACGCCCGCGCGCTGATCCGCAGCACGCGATTATGGAGCGGCCCAGCGCCGATCACGCTGCTGGAAATGGATGACTTCATCCTATGGGTGACAATCGGCATCATCCTCGGCGGCCGCACCGGCTACGTGCTGTTCTACAATTTCGATTTCTTCATCAGCCATCCGGTGGAGATTTTCGAGCTGTGGAAAGGCGGCATGTCGTTTCACGGCGGTTTCCTGGGCTGTGTCGCCGCAGTGATGCTATTCTGCTGGAAGCGCAACATCCCGGTGCTGTCGCTCGGCGACATCACCTGCGCGGTGGGACCGATCGGGCTGTTTCTTGGCCGCATCGCCAATTTCATCAACAGTGAGTTGTGGGGCCGGCCCGCGGAGCCGAGCCTGCCGTGGGGCATGGTGTTTCCCAACGGCGGGCCGCTGCCGCGCCATCCCAGCCAGCTTTATGAAGCGTCGCTCGAGGGCGTCGCGCTGTTCATCGTGCTGGCGCTGATGATCCGCGCCGGCGCGTTGAAGCGGCCGGGATTGATCCTCGGCAGCTTCATCGCGCTATACGGACTGGCGCGGATCACCGGCGAATTCTTCCGCGAGCCGGACCCGCAACTCGGATTTCTGTGGGGCGGCCTGACCATGGGCATGTTGCTGTCGGTGCCGATGGTGCTTGCCGGTATCGCCATCATTGTGGTGGTGTTGCGCCGCAAGCCGTTGTCGCAAGACGAGGCCTCAACTCCCAGCTCGACGCGGGGCGCGCCGTGACCGACTACTCGCCACTGCAGCGTGAAATCGCCCGGCTGATCCGCTCGGCCGGGCCGATGCCGGTGTGGCGCTACATGCATCTCTGCCTGTCGCATCCGCAGTACGGCTATTACGTCTCGCGCGATCCGCTCGGCCGCGAAGGCGACTTCACCACCTCGCCCGAAGTCAGCCAGATGTTCGGCGAACTGCTCGGGCTGTGGGCGGCGTCGGTGTGGCGCGACATGGGCTCGCCGCCTGCCCTGCAACTGATCGAACTCGGCCCCGGCCGCGGCACCATGATGGCCGACGCGATGCGCGCGTTGCGCGTGCTGCCGCCGCTGTATCAGGCGCTCAGCGTCCATCTCGTCGAGATCAATCCCGTACTGCGCGACAAACAGCGCGAAACGCTATCCGGCATCGACAATGTCCGGTGGCACACCAGCATTGACGCCATCCCGCGTGGCCCGTCGATCATCCTCGCCAATGAATACATCGACGTGCTGCCGATCCATCAGATGGTCAAGCGCGAGACCGGCTGGCACGAACGCACCGTCGAACTCGATAACGACGGCAACCTGGTGTTCGGCGTTGCCGCCGAGCCGACACCGCATTTCGATGTCTTGGTTCCGCCGCTGGTGCGCGCCGCACCGGTCGGCGCCATCTTCGAGTGGCGTCCCGACGCCGACATCATGCAGCTTGCGACCCGCCTTCGCGACACCGGCGGCGCGGCGCTGATCATCGACTATGGCCACGTGCGCAGCGATGCCGGCGATACGTTTCAGGCCATTGCCCGGCACAGCTTCGCCGATCCGCTGAAGAATCCCGGTCAGGCCGATGTCACCGCCCACGTCGACTTCCAGGCGCTGATGCGCGCCGCCGATAATGTCGGCGCACGGGTCCACGGCCCGGTGACGCAAGGCGAATTCCTGCAACGGCTCGGCATCGAAGCCCGCGCTAATTCGCTGATGGCCAAGGCCAGCGAGCAGGTCGCCCAAGGCATCGCCGGCGCCAAGAACCGGCTGATCGGCGGCGGTCGCGGCGGCATGGGCTCGATGTTCAAGGTGCTGGCAATTTCCGATCCGTCGCTCCCCGCGCTGGTCGGATTCGGCGAGGCCAACGACGGCGAGGAAACCGATCCATCATGATGCTTGCGTCCTCTTTGCTCGCGGCGATCCCCGGATTGCGCCATGCTTTCTTCACGCGCGACGGCGGCGTCTCGCAAGGCATCTATGACAGCCTCAACGGCGGGATCGGCTCAAAGGACGACGCCGCGCATGTCGTTGAAAACCGCACGCGGATGGCAACGGCGCTTGGCGTCGCACCGACGCACTTCCTCACCGCGTTCCAGATTCATTCGCCGGATGCGGCGACGGCAACCGGCCCATGGGACAACGCCTCGCGCCCGCACGCCGACGCCATCGTGACACGAACGCCCAACATCGCCATCGGCATTACCACGGCCGACTGCGGACCGGTGCTGTTCGCCGATCCCCACGCGCGAGTGATCGGCGCGGCCCATGCCGGCTGGAAAGGCGCACTCACCGGCGTGCTGGAATCGACCATCGCCGCGATGGAAAATCTCGGAGCGGAGCGCCAGCGCATCGTCGCCGCGATCGGCCCGCTGATCCGCCAGCGTAGCTACGAGGTCGGCGCGGAATTCGTCGAGCGATTCACCACCGCCGATCCCGGCCATGCGGCGTTCTTCATCGCCTCGCAACGCGACGGCCATGCGATGTTCGATCTCGCAGGCTTCATCCGCGCCCGGCTCGAAGCGGCCGGCCTGCTGATGATCGACGATCTTGGCGACGACACCTATTCGGACCCGCGTTTCTTCAGCTACCGGCGCTCGGTTCATCGCAAGGAGCCGGATTACGGCCGGCATATCCACGCCATCGCGCTCGCCGACGATTAACCCCCGCGATGCTCCGATTTGAATGAAATTGCGCACGCAATGTCACCGTTTTGCTCATCCTGCCGGGTGGGGCACGCCGCCCTGCCCTAGACGTTAATGGATTTTAACGATATCGATTGGCCGCAGGCCGGGACGGGCCAAGATCCGTCCGGCGACGCGAGGCGATCAGGATATCGATGCGA
>Ga0207657_10005806_pt1 | contig 12858 bp, 10 predicted proteins | sample KBSC33metaG_FD_184316 | JGI IMG/M metagenome (GOLD analysis project Ga0207657, IMG submission 184316) | Corn rhizosphere microbial communities from Kellogg Biological Station, Michigan, USA - KBS C3-3 metaG (SPAdes) (version 2) | ecosystem: Host-associated > Plants > Roots > Rhizosphere > Soil ...
GTCGAGGCGCACGTAGCGCGCGGCGCCGTACAGGTTGTCCGCGCCGATGTCCGCGGCGATCACGTTCGCCGCGCCGTGCTGCTGCGCGAGGGCGGTCACCAGTTCACTGCCGATCTGGCCGTTGGCGCCGATGATGAGGATGCGTTCCATGCGTTCTTACCTTCTTTCCGGCTTCGTGAGCCTGTTCCGGCGCTCGCTTCGTGGGCGGCAGTCCGGTCGATCTTGTAAAGCGCCGGGATCAGGCGGCCTTGATGATGCCCAGCTCGCGCCCGGCCTGCTCAAAAGCGCCCAGCACCTTCTCCAGTTGTTCGCGCGTGTGCGCGGCCGACAGCTGCACGCGCACGCGCGCCTGGCCCATCGGCACCACCGGGTAGAAGAAGCCCGACAGCAGCACGCCCAGCTCGAACATGCGCGCCGCGAATTTCTGCGCCACGGGCGCGTCGAACAGCATCACCGGCACCACCGGGTGCGTGCCCGGCTTGATGGTGAAACCGATGCGCTCGATCTCGCGCCGGAAGTATGCCGTGTTCTCGTGCAGCCGGTCGCGCAGTTCGGTCGACTTGCTGATACGGTCGAGCACCGCGAGCGACGCCCCGGCGATCATCGGCGCCAGCGTGTTCGAGAACAGGTACGGCCGCGACTTCTGGCGCAGCGTTTCGATCACTTCCTTGCGGCCGGACGTGAAGCCGCCCATCGCGCCGCCCAGCGCCTTGCCGAGCGTTCCGGTGATGATGTCGATCTTGCCGATGACGCCGCAGTGCTCGTGGGTGCCGCGGCCCGTCTTGCCCATGAAGCCGGAGGCGTGCGATTCGTCGATCATGGTCAGCGCGCCGTATTTCTCGGCCAGGGCGACGATCTTGTCCAGCTGGGCGATCGTGCCGTCCATCGAGAACACGCCATCCGTGACGATGATCTTGTGGCGCTTGCCGGCGCTCGTCGCGGCCTGCAGCTGCGCTTCCAGGTCGGCCATGTCGTTGTTCGCGTAGCGGTAGCGCGCGGCCTTGCACAGGCGGACGCCGTCGATGATCGACGCGTGGTTCAGCGCGTCGGAGATGATGGCGTCGTTTTCGTCGAACAGCGGCTCGAATACGCCGCCGTTGGCGTCGAACGCGGCCGCGTACAGGATCGTGTCTTCCGTGCCGAGGAATTCGGACAGCTTGCGCTCCAGCTCCTTGTGCACGGTCTGCGTGCCGCAGATGAAACGCACCGACGACAGGCCATAGCCGTATTTCTGCAGCGCGGCCTCGGCGGCCTTCTGCGTCTCCAGGTCGCCCGACAGGCCCAGGTAGTTGTTGGCGCACATATTGATGAGCGTGCGGCCATCGTCCGCCACCACTTCGGCGCCCTGGCGCGAAGCGAGCACGCGCTCGGGCTTGAACAGGCCTTCGGTCTTCAGCGTGTCGAGTTTCTGCTGCAGGTCGCTATAGAATGCTGGGTCGCTCATCGTTCTCGTCCTTGTGGTTGGCGAATGGTATAGTGGCGGTGCGTTCGATGTATGGAACGTGTTCTCTATTTCGAACAGAAATTCAATATATTGAATCTTACCCCCAGCCATTGAACTTGGCAAGCAAGCTCCATGAACAAAGCAGTCACCACCAGCGCCCCGCCCGAAGTCGGGGCCACCCTGCAGCGGCTGCGCCTCGCGCGCGGCCTCACCCTGGAAGACCTGTCGCGCATCGCGGGCGTGTCGAAATCGATGCTGTCGCAGATCGAACGGGAAAAGGCCAACCCCACGATCGCCATCACGTGGCGCCTGGCCAATGCGCTCGGCGTGCAGATCGGCGAACTGCTGTCGTCCGAAGTGCGCCCGGTCGACCTCATCCGCGTCGTCGACGCCCACGAAATCCCCACCTTGCCCGGCAGCCACGCGGGCTACTCGTTGCGCATCCTCGGACCGATGGACCTTGCCGGCAAGTATGAATGGTATGAGCTGACCTTGCAGCCGGGTGGCGAACTGGCGTCGCAGGCCCATGATCCGGGTACCACCGAGCACTTGACCGTGGTCACCGGGACGGTTGAACTGGAGGTCGGGGCCGAGAAGCGAAAAATCAAGCACGGCGCGACGGCCCGCTATCCTGCCGACCAGAACCATGCCATCCGGAATGCCGGCAAGACGGAAGCGAAGGCGCTGCTGGTGGTCGTGCACCGCTGACGGGGCGGCGCCCGTCGGACGTTGACAAAACAAAAACCCCTGCGCGCGGCAGGGGTTGTCGTGAGGTTCCGCCGACGCGGAACCGGGTGCTGGCTGGCGCTTAGCGCGGCGTCAGCGGGCCGCTGCGGTACGAGGCACCGACCAGTTCCAGCGCGCGGCGTGCTTCCTCGCGGAAAGCGCGGAACAGGCGGCCGAGCGCGCTGTCGGCAGTACGGCGGGCGGAGATCGTGGTGGTGGCGTTCATATCGGCTCCATTGCGTGTCGTTCAGTGATGAAGACAGTGTACGCCGGCCCTAGATATCAATCCAATTTCCATTTTCGATCGCCACCATACACATCAGTGATGTCCCTGCAGCGCGATATCACGCATGGCTGCCTGCCCCATCACGACGGCTTATCGCCAACCATAACCCCGCGTCACGCGGCGCGGCGCTCCGGCCCCGCGTACAGCCGAGCCTGCTGCCATTGCCGGCGCCGGTCCGTGCCGGCGTCGGCCCGCTCGCGCGCCAGGCATCGCCCGACACCGGCCTTCCCCGCAGCCGCGGCCGGGTCGCCGGCATCGGCCGCCAGCAGCATCCACAGATACGACTGCACGGCATCGCGCGCGACGCCGCGCCCGCTGCCGACCATCGTTCCCAGGTTGTACTGGGCCAGCGCATGCCCCTGTTCGGCGGCGAGGCGGTACCAGTGCACGGCCAGCGCATCGTCCTGGGGGACGCCGGTACCGTTCGCATACATGGCGCCGAGATTGTTCTGGGCGCTCGCGTCGCCCTGCTCCGCCGCACGGCGATACCAGGCGGCGGCCAGCGCGTCGTCGCGGGGCACGCCCTGCCCGTTCGCATACATCACGCCGAGCGTGAACTGCGCCTTCGCCGCGCCCTGTTCCGCCGCACGCCGGTACCAGTACAGCGCCCCTCCGGTGCCGCCGTCGCCGAACGAGCGGGCGAGGCTGAGCTGGGCTTCCGCGTCGCCCTGTTCCGCTGCGCATTCGAGCCACGCGCGCGCGCCCAGCGCATCGGCCGGCGTCCCGAGCCCGGCCAGGTAGGCCAGGCCCAGCAGTCGCTGCGCGGGCGCATGGCCGCGCGCGGCCGCCCGCCGGAACCAGTACAACGCCTCTTCCTCGCTCGGCGCGACGCCCCGGCCGCAGCGGACCATCAGCCCCAGGCCGACTTCGGCTTCGGCGTCGCCCAGCAAGGCGGCCTTGCGGAACCACGCCAGCGCGAGCGGGTAACTGCATGCGACGCCTGCGCCGTCCCGGTAGCACGTCCCCAGCATGCGCTGCGCGCTCGCCAGGCCCTGCTCGGCCGCCTTGTAATACCACGCGACGGCCTCGCCCGCATCGCGCTCGACGCCCCGGCCGGCAAGGTACAGGTCGCCGAGGTTCTGCTGCGCCGACGCGTCGCCCTGCGCGGCGGCGCGGCCGAACCAGTACGCGGCCGTCTTGTCGCACTGCGCGACACCCCGGCCCTGGAAATACATGGTGCCCAGGTGGTTCTGCGCGAACGCGAGGTGCTGGCGCGCGGCCCGCTCCAGCCAGCGGCAGGCCGCGGCCTCGTCCTGCGCGGTGCCGTCGCCGTCCTTGTACATCATGCCGAGGTTGAACTGCGCGTACGGATTGTCGCGGGCGGCCGCGCGCGCGAACCAGGCGAACGCGCCCGCGCGCGGGACCGACTTGTCGATTTGCATGCGTTGCTCCCGGACGGGGTCAAAGAATTGGCAAAAGTGTAATGATGCGATGCATCACGGGTTTGAGGTGCACCAACGTCGAGGGGATGGACGAGCGCGAAAAGGACGCGGACGCGACGCCTCGGCCGAAGCGGCCGCGCGCACGCGACGACACAAGCTGCGCAGGGGAAACAGGTGGACGGCGGACGCCGTCAGGCCGGCACGCGCCGGCCGGCCGCGTAGGCGCCCATGAACGCCTCGACCTTGGCTGCCGCCACGCGGTTGAGCGACACCAGCAGGCCCGGATCGACACCGCCCAGGCCATACGCGTCGTCCAGGTGCCGGCCGATGTGCAGCAGCAAATGGGCCGCCACTTCGGCGTCGGCCTCGGCACGGTGGGCGCGGCCGCTGAACGCAATGCCGAGCGTGCGCGCCAGTTGCCCCAGCTTGTAGCTCGCCTGGCCGGGAAACACGCGGCGCGACAGTTTCAGCGAGCACACGAGCCCGCCATGGCGGCAGCCATGCCCCAGCAGCGCACCCTCCGCCTTGAGGAATTTCTCGTCGAAGCTGGCGTTGTGCGCGGCGAGCACGTCGTCGCCGATGAAGTCGATCAGCGCGGGCACGACATCAATGGCCGGCGGTGCGCCGTCGACCATCGCCTGCGTGATGCCCGTCAGTTGCGTGATGAACGACGGCACGCGCACGCCGCAATTCACGAGCGACACGTAGCGCTCGACGATGCGTCCGTCCGCGATGCGCAGCGCCGCCACTTCCGTGATGCGGTCGCCGGCGTCGGGCGACAGGCCGGTGGTCTCGAAGTCGAGCATGACGATGGGGCGTTCGAACACGGTGCTGCCTTTCTAGGGTAAAGACGGGTTTCAGCCGAATTTGCGGGCCGCGTCGAGCGCGAGCCCGGCGCCGATGCTGCCGAACAGGTCGCCTTCGACCTTGCGCGCGTCCGGCACGATGGCGGCGATGCGCTCGCGCAGGCTCGCAACGCCGCTGGAGCCGCCCGTGAAGAACACGGTATCCACGCGGTCCGGCGCGATGCCCGCCTCGTCGAGCAGCCGGCGCACGGTGGCACCGACGCTGTCGACGAGGCCACCGATCGACGCCGTGAACACGTCGCGGCCCACGCGCAGCCGCTCCGGTGGCGCGAGGCGGTCGAGGTCGAGCGCGACTTCCGGCGCGTCGGACAGCCCGATCTTCGCCTCTTCCACGCGCATGGCGAGCCAGTGTCCCGCGCGCTCGTCGATCAGGTTTTGCAGGCGCTTGAGCTTGTCCGGCTCGGCCGCGTCGCGCACGAGGTCGGCAAGCTGGGCGATGTTCTTGCGCGTGTACGCCTGGTTGATCGTATGCCAGGTCGCCAGGTTGAAGTAATAACTCGACGGCACGGCGGCACCGGACAGCAGCGCGCTGCCATGGCCCAGCAGCGGCATCACCGACGCGAGGCTCAGGTATTTGTCGAAGTCCGTGCCGCCGATGTGCACGCCGCCCGTGGCGAGGATGTCGTCGCGCCGGTCCGCGCGGCCCGCGCGCGCGGGGCCCAGGCGCACGAGCGAGAAGTCGGACGTGCCGCCGCCGATGTCGGCGATCAGCACGAGCTCTTCGCGGTCGATGCGCGATTCGTAGTCGAACGCGGCGGCGATCGGCTCGTACTGGAAGCCGATCTCGGTAAAGCCGACGGCGCGGGCGACGTCGGCCAGCGTATCCTCGGCGAGGCGGTCCGCGTCGGGATCGTCGTCGACGAAATACACGGGGCGCCCGAACACGGCGCGCTCGAACGGGCGGCCCGCCTCGCGCTCGGCACGGCGCTTGACCTCGCCGATGAAGTGGCCAAGCAGTTGACGGAACGGCAACGCGCGGCCCGCGACTTCCGTCTGGCCTTCCATCAGCGGCGTGCCCAGCAGGCTCTTCAGCGAACGCATCAGGCGGCCGTCGTAACCTTCCAGGTAATCCGCCAGCGCGGCACGGCCATAGCGGACCTGGTCGTCGTCCGCGTTGAAGAACACGACGGACGGCAACGTCGGCTTGCCGTCCTCGAGGGTCAGCAGCACGGGTTGGCCGGGCCGCACCCAGCCGACGGTGGAATTCGACGTGCCGAAATCGACGCCGCAAGCGTTCGCCATGGAAGTCTTTCGATGAAAAGGGGCGGAATGTTACCAGATTCCTGGCGCCGCGTCCCCTGCGGCTGGGCCACGCGACGGGCGCCGCGCCGGCCTGTCTCATGCATACCACGCGTCACCGTGGCGCCCGACGGCGCCCAGCTGCGCGATACTCGGCCAGTGGTCGCGCATTTGCGCCGACTCCCGGGCGCCGGCATGGACAGGACACGACAGCGAGGAACGGTAGCCAAGATGCCCAGCTGGGCAGCCGCGCGTGCACGCCCGTCCGACGCGAAGGAGCGGCCATGACGCGCGAATGGACGCTGCGGCGCAACTGCTCGCTGTCGCCGCGCCAGGTCGCGCGCGCCTATGCCGTCCTGTGCGTGGGTTCGCTTGCCGTCGCCGTCGGCTTCCTGCTGCACGGCATTTGGCTCGTCCTCGCGTTTTCCTTGTTCGAGCTGGCCCTGGTCGGCCTCGCACTGCTCATCTACGCCCGCCACGCGGCGGACCACGAACGCATCGCGCTGTCCGAATCGGGCCTGCTCGTCACCCGCGTGCAGGCCGACCGCCGCGAACTGACGCGCCTCGACCCGCTGTGGACGCGCGTCGTCGCGCCGGACGGGCGGCGCCCGTCCCTCATCCAGCTGGAATCGCGTGGCGTAAAAATCGAGATCGGGCGCTACGTGGACGACACCCGCCGCCGCGAGGTCGCGCGCGAGCTGCGCCAGGCATTGCGCGGCGTATCCGTGATGCGCTAGCGACCGTTTCCTACCCTCAAAAATCGTGGCCGAATTCCCCTCTTTCACGCCCCTGGCAGACGGCCCGCGGCCAAGCTGTGCCGTGTAAGCGGCGTCCGACAACCACACGGCCAGGGTACCGATGTTTCTATTTTTTTACGTTTTGCATAATGCGGTATCGGCCGGCGCGGACCGGATGGGCGCGCGCGGCACAGGCATCGCAAGGAGAAAATAACAAGATGAGTCACACCCCAGGATATGCCATCGTCGTGCACGGCGGGGCCGGCAGCCCGCGCGCCTACGACGACGGTTGCGTGCGTGCGGCCCGGCGTGCCGTCGACGAACTGGCCATCAGCGCCGACGCGCTGGAGGCCGCCATCGCGGCCGTCGCGTCGATGGAAGACGACGGCCGCTTCAACGCGGGCAGCGGCGCCGTACTGTGCCTCGACGGCGCGACCGTCGAGCTGGACGCCTCCATCATGGACACGCGCGGCCGCCTCGGTGCCGTCGCCTGCGTGCAGGGCGTCAAGAATCCCGTGCTGCTGGCGCGGGCCGTCGCCGAGACGCCCCATTGGCTGCTCGCGGGCGAAGGCGCGAGCCGCTTCGCCGCCGCCATCGGCCATCCCGTCCACACGACGATCTCGGAACACCAGCGCGCCGCGCACGCCAAGGTCGTGCGTGAGCTGGCCGGCAGCGTGCCCGCCATGCCCGGCATCGCGCCGGAAGCGAAGGCGTTCCTGCGCTTCTGGAATTACCAGACGCCGCTCGACCTGCCCGCGCACGCCGCGTGCGACACGGTCGGCGCCGTCGTGCGCGGTCCCGACGGCCACTTCGCCGTCGCGCTGTCGACAGGCGGCTCCGCCCCGTCGCTGCTGGGGCGCGTGGGCGACACGCCGATCATCGGCAGCGGCTTCTACGCCGGCCCGGCGGGCGCCGTCGCGGCGACGGGCATCGGCGAGCAGATCGTGCGCCACCTGCTGGCCCGCACGGTCTATGGCTGGATCGAGGACGGCATGCCGCTCGCGCAGGCGCTGGCGCGCGGCGTCGGCCTGTTCGACGCGAAGGTGCCCGTCGGCCTGATCGCCGTCAGCCGCACGGAAGCCGGTTCCTTCAGCAACCAGGACATGCCGCATGCGCGGATCGTGACGTCATGACCGCGCGCGAAAACATCGCCAACGCCGAACAGGCTGACCGCCTGGCCGGCAGCCATGGCCACCTCGTCATCATCGGCGGCGGCGAGGACAAGCAGAACGACATGGCCATCCTGAAACGCTTCGTCGAGTTGTGCGGCGGGCCGTCCGCGAAGATCGTCGTCATCACGGCGGCCAGCTCGGTGGCCGCCAAGATGTGGGACGCGTACGACTGCGCGTTCCGCGACCTCGGCGTCACGCGCCACGTGCACCTGCACCTCATGACCCGCCACGACGCCAACGACGAGGACCTGATCCGCGACGTCGTCGACGCCGACGGCATCTTCATGACGGGCGGCGACCAGAAGCGCCTGCTGGCGATCCTCGGCGGCACCGCGCTGGACGCGGAGATGCACGCGGCGCTGAAGCTGCGCGGCGCGTGCATCGGCGGCACGAGCGCGGGCGCGTCCGCGATGTCCGGCCACATGCTCGCGCAGGGCCGCGCCGAACTGCATCCCGAAAAGGGGTCCGTGAGCCTGGGCGCGGGCCTCGGTTTCCTGCACAAGGTCGTCATCGACCAGCATTTTTCCGAGCGCCAGCGCTTGTCGCGACTGCTGTCCGTCGTCGCCCAGAACCCGTATTTGCAAGGCATCGGCATCGACGAGGACACGGCGCTCGTCGTCGAGCGGGGCGTCGGGATCGAAGTCGTGGGCGAAGGCGCCGTCACGATCGTGGATGGACGCACGATGTCGACGAACGTGGCGGAGATCGCCGACCACGCCACGCCGGAACTGATCGACGTGCGCCTGCACCTGCTTCCGGCCGGCAGCCGCTACGCCCTGCCAGGCGCGGACGGCGAGGACGCACGGCGTATCGACGCCCGCCGCATCCCGCCTCCGCTGCTCGAGTTCTTGGAAAACATCACGAAACGGAATCCGATCTCATGAACATCGCCGAACAACGCTTCCTGCACGGCCCGAACCTGTACGCCGCGGGGCCCTGCCTGCTCGCCGTCGTCGACGCCGCCGGCCAGCGGCATGCGGCCGGCCTCGGCGCCCGGTTGCTCGCGCTGCTGCCCGCGATGCCGGCCGAGGCGGCGGCCCGCCTGTCGGACTGCCAGGCCGGGCACGAGGCCCTCGAAGCCGTCGTGATGGAATTGCAGCGCCTCGCCGGCGCGCCCGGGCCGTTCAGCCTTACGCGGGTCGACCCGGCGCGCCCGCAGCGCGTCCGCATCGTGTGCGGCTACACGGTCGAACAGGTGGCCGCGCAGGCGCTGTCCACGGCGGCGGCGCTGATCGCCGCGTGCGCGCACCACGAAGCGTTCGACCTGGACGCCGCCGTCGCCGATCTGCGCGACACGGCCCGGCGCCACGCCATCGGCACGAGTACCGCGGCCGTGCTGGCGGCCGCGCACCGGCGCGGCATTCCGAGCCTGCGCCTGACGGATGAAGCGAACCTGTTCCAGCTGGGCTGGGGGCGCCGCCAGAAGCGCCTGCAAGCGACGATCACGGGCGCCACGAACCACGTCGCCGTCGGCATCGCCAGCGACAAGCAACTGACGAAGACGCTGCTCGACCAGGCCGGCGTCCCCGTGCCGGCCGGCGCCACCGTCACCACGCTGGACGCCGCGCTGCGCACGGCACGCCGGCTCGGCGGCCCCGTCACCGTGAAGCCGCTGGATGCGAACCAGGGCAAGGGCGTGACGGTCGCGTGCGCGACACCGGAAGACATCGAGCGCGCATTCGACTTCGCCCGCAAATACGGCGACCGCGTCATCGTCGAAGAGCACCTGCAAGGCCGCGACTACCGCGTGCTCGTCACGGGCCGCAAGATCGCCGCCGCGTCGTGGCGCCGGCCGCCGCACGTGACGGGCGACGGCGTGTCGACCGTGCGCGCGCTCGTCGACGTCGAGAACAGCAACCCCGCGCGCGGCGACGGCCACGCGAACATCCTGACGAAGATTCCGCTGGACGACCTCGCGCTGCAAGTGCTGGCGCAACAGGGCCTGGACCTCGACACGGTACCGGCGGCGGGCCGCCAGGTCGACCTGCGCGGCAACGCCAACCTGTCGACGGGCGGCACGGCGGAAGACGTGACGGACCTGCTGCCGGCGGACACGCGCGAGATCTGCATCCGCGCCGCGCGCACGATCGGCCTGGACGTGGCCGGCATCGACATCGTCTGCGCAGACATCGCCCGGCCGCTGCGCGACCAGCATGGCGGCATCATCGAAGTCAACGCGGCGCCCGGCATCCGCATGCACCAGTACCCGAGCCGCGGCACGCCGCGCGACGCGGGCGCCGCCATCGTCGACGCGCTGTTCGGCGACGACGACGGCCGCATCCCCGTCGTCGCCGTGACGGGCACGAACGGCAAGACGACGACGAGCCTCCTCGTCGCGCACGCGGCGCGGCTCGCCGGCTTCTCTTCGGGCGTGACGACGACGGAAGGCGGGTACATCGGCGGCGAACGCGTCGTCAAGGGCGATTGCACGGCCTACCACGGCGCGCGCGCGGTGCTCGCGGCACCGGACGTGGACTTCGCCGTGCTGGAGACGGCGCGCGGCAGCGTCCTCGAACACGGCCTGCCGTTCGACTGGTGCGACGTCGCCGTCGTGCTGAACGTGACGGCCGACCACCTGGGTCGCGACGGCATCGACACGGTCGAGGACCTTGCGCGCCTCAAGTTCGTCATTGCCGAACGCGCGCGCCGCGCCGTCGTGCTGAATGCCGAGGACGACCATTGCGTCGCCATGTCCGCCGAGCTGGCGCACAGCGTGGAAATCCTGTACTTCGCGCTGGACCCCGACAATCCCGTGCTGCTGCGCCACCTGGAACGGGGCGGCCGCGGCGCCTACCTGGAAGACAACACGATCGTGCTCGCGAACGGCACGCGCCACGACGCGCTGCTCGACGTGCGCACGATGCCGTGCACATTGACGGGCGCGGCGCGCTACAACATCGCCAACGGCCTGGCCGCCGCCGCGGCGCTGGCCGCGTGCGGGTTCGGCAACCAGGAGATCGCCACTGGCCTGCGCACGTTCGTCTCCGACTGGAAGCACAACCCGCTGCGCTCGAACGTGTTCGACGTCGACGGCGTGACCGTCATCTTCGACCATGGCCACAACACGGCCGCCTACGCGGCGCTGGCCGAAGCGGCGCGCGCGCTGACGCCGGGCCGCCTCGTCGGCGTCGTCGCGGCGCCGGGCGACCGCCGCGACGAAGACCTCGTCGCCATCGGCGAGACGTGCGCGGCCGGCTTCGACGACCTCGTCGTGTACGAGACGGAAAATCGCGGCCGCGCCGGCGGCGAAGTGGCCGCGCTGCTCGTGCTGGGCGCGAGCATCGGCAAGTTCGAGGCCGACCGGCTGCAGGTCGAGCTGGACGTGCACGAAGCCATCCGCGCGGGCCTCGCGCGCTGCGCACCGGGCGACGTCCTCGTGTTCGGGTGCGGCTCGTCGATCACGGAGTTGACGGAGGCGATCCGGCCCACGTCGCCGGCGACGGCCAGCAGGATCGAGGCGGAGGCGGTGTAGGCGCTGTCGCGTGACGCATCACGGATAAGCGCGCGGCCGGGTCGCGCTCGTCCGGCCGCGCATTCCGGCGCGACACTTTCCCAGGCTTCGACTTATCATCCGTGCATTGAAACACCCGGGACAGTGATATGGCCGAGCCTGCCGAATCGCCCGAGGCTCCGGGCCTCGATTTCCGCCTCTTGTTTGAAGCGACACCGGTTCCCTACCTCGTCCTGGCGCCCGACTTCACGATGGTCGCCGCCAACGAAGCGCGCCTGCGCGCCACCATGACGACGCGCGAACACATCGTGGGACGGAATCTGTTCGACGTCTTTCCCGATAATCCCGCGGACCCCGGCGCGACCGGCGTGACGAACCTGCGTGCGTCGCTGACGCGCGTACTGCAGACCCGGCAGCCCGACGTCATGCCGATCCAAAAATACGATATCCCGAAGGACGGCGCCGCCGGCGGCGAATTCGAAGTCCACTATTGGAAACCCCTGAATTCGCCCGTGCTGGATGCCGCGGGCAACGTCACCTACATCATCCACGCGGTCGAGGATGTGACCGAGCAGGTGATGAAGCAGCAGGCGGCCGAGGCAGGCGAGGCCCGCTTCCGGCAGATTGCCGACGCGATGCCGCAAATGGTCTGGTCGGCATTGCCGGATGGTTATCACGATTATTACAACCGCCGCCACTATGAATTCGCCGGCGTGTCGCCGGACGAGACCATCGGCCAGGACTGGGGCGCGATCATCCACCCGGACGACCTGCCGCGCACGCAGCAAGTCTGGGCGCACTGTCTTGCCACGGGCGAGCCCTACAAGATCGAATACCGGCTGCGGCATCACTCCGGCGACTACCACTGGATGCTGGCGCGCGCGCTCCCCATCCGGAATGCGGCCGGCGCCATCGAGCGGTGGATGGGCACGTGCACCGACATCCACGACCAGAAGATCATGGAGGCGGAACTGCTGAACGCGCGACTGCGCCTGGAAGGCACGCTGACCGCCGCGGAAATCGGCACGTGGACGTGGGATATCCAGGCCGACCGCATCCATGCCGATCGCAATTTCGCTAACATGTTCCAGATGTCCGAGGAACTCGCCGACGGCGCCCCCCTCAGCGCGTACCTGGGTGCGATCCATTCCGACGACCGGCCGGGGGTCGAAGCCGACATCGCCGCGTCGCTCGCCAGCGGCAAACCCTATCAGTACTATTTCCGCGTGCGCCAGCGGGACGGCGGCATCCGCCATATCCATGCGCGCGGCAAGATCGATCCCGGCCCGGACGGCAAACCTGCCTGGATGCCCGGTGTCGTACTCGACATCACGCAGCAGAGACTGGCGGAAGAAGCCCGGCTGCGGACCGAATTCCAGTTCAGGACCATCGCCGAATCCAACGTCATCGGCATCATGCAATACCGCTACGACGGCACGCTGGTCAACGCGAACGATGCGCTGCTGCGGATGCTGGGTTACACGCGCGAGGAATTCGAGCTGAACGGCTTGTCGTGGCGCCAGCTGACGCCGCCCGAATGGGCCGAAGCGGACCG
>Ga0207657_10005808_pt1 | contig 12856 bp, 14 predicted proteins | sample KBSC33metaG_FD_184316 | JGI IMG/M metagenome (GOLD analysis project Ga0207657, IMG submission 184316) | Corn rhizosphere microbial communities from Kellogg Biological Station, Michigan, USA - KBS C3-3 metaG (SPAdes) (version 2) | ecosystem: Host-associated > Plants > Roots > Rhizosphere > Soil ...
CTGGAGGGCGCCTACAGCGAGGTCTACCCCAAGGTCAGCCCGGACCTCGCCGGCCTGCTTCATCTCGTCCGCCAGTTCTCGACCCCGGGCGGCATTCCCAGTCACGTGAGCGTGCAGACCCCCGGGAGCATCCACGAAGGCGGGGAGCTCGGGTACGCCTTGGCTCACGCCGCGGGCGCCGCCTTCGATCACCCGAACCTGTTTGTCGCCTGCGTCATCGGCGACGGCGAAGCGGAGACCGGCCCTCTCGCAGCGTCCTGGAAGTTGCCCGACTTCCTGCGGGCCAAGCGTGACGGCGCGGTGTTACCGATCCTGCACCTCAACGGCTACAAGATCTCCGGCCCGACGACACTCGGGCGGGCCGACGACGAGCGCGTGAGCCAGCTGCTTCGCAGCCAAGGGTGGGATCCGATCGTCGTCGCGGGGGACAAGCCCGACCGCGTCTTCCCCGACCTCTACGACGCACTGTCCCGGTCGCTGGACCGCATGACCGAGGTGCAGACGGAGGCTCGCTCCACGGGCAGCGGCGCGCTGCGCCCGGGCTGGCCTGCCATCGTGCTGCGCACCCCGAAGGGGTGGACCGGGCCGCACGAGGTGGATGGCGTGCTGGTCGAGGGTACGTTCCGCGCGCACCAGGTCCCGCTCGCGAACGTTCGGGAGAATCCAGAACACCTGGCGATTCTCGACCGCTGGATGCGCTCGTACCGGCCCGAAGAGTTGTTCGACGAGTCCGGCCGGCTGATACCTGAGCTCGCCGCACTGGCGCCCGCCGGCGACAAGCGAATGTCGGCGTGTCCCTACGGCAACGGCGGCCGCCTTACTCGCGCGTTGCCGATCCCCTCGCTTGAGTCGTACGCGCTGCGGCTGCCCAGCCCGGGCTCGGTCTCCCACGAGACGACTCGGCCGTTCGGCGAGCTGATGCGAGACATCTACAAAGCGACGACGACCGAGGAAGGCGGCGGCACCTTCCGATTGTTCTGCCCCGACGAAACCGCGAGCAACCGCCTGCAGGCGGTGTTCGAGGCCACCGACCGGTGCCTGCAGGCACCGGTGCTTCCCTCGGACGATCACCTCTCTCCGGACGGCCGGGTCATGGAGGTGCTGTCGGAGCATCTTTGCGAAGGGTGGCTCGAAGGTTACGTACTGACCGGGCGGCACGGCGTCTTCGCAACCTACGAGGCGTTCGCGATGGTAGCCACCTCGATGCTCGTCCAGCACACGAAATGGCTGCAACACGCGCTCGAGCTGCCGTGGCGCGCGCCGGTGGCCTCCCTGAATGTGCTGCTGACCAGCACGTGCTGGCGCAACGACCACAACGGGTTCTCGCACCAGGGGCCTGGCCTCATCGATTCGATGATCCCGTTGGCGCCAGACGTGGTTCGGGTGTGGCTACCGCCAGACGCGAACTGCACGTTGTCGATTGCGGACCACTGCTTGCGCAGTCACGACCATGTCAACCTCATCGTGGTCGACAAGCAGGAGCACCTGCAGTACCTGAACCTCGAGGAGGCCAACGCACATTGCGCCGCCGGCGCCTCGGTCTGGGATTGGGCCGGCACCGAGCTGGCGTCGCCGGGTGCTCCGGATGAACCCGACATCGTGCTGGCGGCGGCGGGCGATGTGCCCACAATGGAGATTCTCGCTGCGGCCGAGCTGTTGCGCCAGCACACCCCGTACCTGCGCGTCCGGGTCGTGAACATCGTCGACCTGATGGCGTTGCTGCCTCGTGACGAACACCCGCACGGATTCTCCGATGACCGGTTCGCGGAGTTGTTCACCCATGACACTGATGTCGTGTTCGCATTCCACGGCTACCCCCGCGCGGTTCACCAACTCTTGCATGGCCGAGAGAATCCAACGCGGTTCCACGTGCGCGGCTTCTCCGAACAAGGCACGACGACGACACCGTTCGACATGGTCGTCCTGAATCGGATGAGTCGATATCACCTGGTGCTGGAAGCGTTGCGGAGGTCCCGCCGGGCCGCGGAGACCGGGCCGGAGCTCGCCCGGCTGTGCCAAAGCATGCTCGAGCGCCATTACACCTATGTCCGAGAGCATTTCGAGGACATGCCTGAGGTTCGGAACTGGACCTGGTCGGGCGAATGACCTCAGAGGCAAGAGCCGTCCTTGCGCTGAATCCCGGATCGTCATCACTGAAAGCAGCGGTGCGCGACCCAACCTTGCGCCTAACCGTGCACGTCGAGCGGTTGGGAACAAACCAGGCCCAGGCCACCATCTCGGTACCTGAGCGGACGCCGACGTCGATACCGGTGTCGGGTGACCTCGGCCAGGCCGTCACCTGGGTCCGGTCGATTGTCGAGCGGAACGCCATCGAGCCGCAGGCCGTCGCGCACCGGGTGGTCCACGGCGGTCCGGTTCACGATCGACCCACGGTCATCGACAACAAGTTGGTGAGCTACCTACAAGAGATCGTTCCGCTCGCCCCGCTCCATCTGCCTGGGGCGATCGAGACCATCGAACTGGCCCAGGGCACCTGGCCACAAGTACCGCAGGTTGCCTGCTTTGACACCGCCTTCCATCACGGCCTGCCGGACGAGGCGCGTTGCCTTCCGGTGGCCGACGAAGTGGCAGCCATGGGCGTGCGGCGCTACGGCTTCCATGGGATTGCCGTGCAGTCGGTCGTGGACACCGTCCCCGATCTGGGCTCGGCGGTCATTGCCCACCTCGGCAGCGGCTGCAGCGTTACGGCCGTGGCCGACGGCCAGTCACGTCACACGACAATGTCGCTGACACCGACGGGCGGGACCATGTCAGCGACTCGCAGCGGCGATCTCGACCCGGAGATCGTGCTGTTCGTGCTGGCGCATCCCGAGTGGGATGCCGAGGCCGTCCGGAACATGCTCAACCACCGCAGCGGGATCGCCGCGTTCTCGCGAGGCATCGTCGACATGCGCGACCTGCTGTCGGCTCGGGCCGACCCTCGGATGGATCTTGCTATTCGCGCGTTCACGCGGTCGGTGGCGATGGCGATTGCGTCGTGCGCCACCGCACTCGAACAGTGGGATGCACTGGTGTTCACGGGAGGAATCGGCGAGCATTCGGGTCAAATCCGCGAGGAAATCTGCGCGCGGTTGTTGAGCCTTCCCGGAGCCACGGCGGATGCCAGATCGCCCTCGACATTGGCGTCCGACCAGTTGGCCGCCCGTGGCATCCGGGTTTTGACGGTGCCGGCTGACGAGGAAGCAGTCATGGATCGCCTGACCCGCCAGCTGTTGTGGCCATAACGATCCGCTTGCTCGCTCCGGTACGCGTTCCTGAGCGCTGGTGCTGGTCAGCGGGCAGCATTCTCCAGCCGAGCGCTCTCGTCCCGGACCCATAGGTCGATGAGCCCATGAAAATGCCCCAGGAACTGGTCGTGCTCATGGGGCGGGTAACCCATCCGGACGGTATCGAACAGCAGACGCTCGAAGTGTGCGCTCTTGATCCATTCGAGAACTCGCTCGTCGAGCTCGGCCAAGTGCTCCGCGCAGAACTCCTCGTAATGGTCGGTGTCGAAGTAGACGTCCGCCAGCTCGCGGTAAGCCGCCAGTTTCTCGCCGTAGGAGAGCTCGTCCCGGTCTCCGATGTCGAAATAGGAGCGCGTGTCCAGATCGATGCGCGGGCGCCGTCCGGTAACGCAGCAGAAGACGGTCCACCGCACGAGAGCCTTGATCGCCCACGGGAAGTAGTAATGCAACGACGTCACCGCGACATCCGGGCACGCGTTGGCATAGTCGATCGGGTAGACCACACCGTCCTTGACGAGCACCTCGCAGGAGTTGAACTCCCAGCGGAAGAACGCGTTGATCAAACGCGATATCGTCACGACTTCATTTCCCACGGGTGGTGACAGAAAGTCGTGTTGGACTCGATAGCGCTCGTGCATAGGCGCATTCGGTTCGAAGCGCATGACCAGCGTCTCGGCCCCGATGGACAGCGCACGGGCGAACACGTCGTAGCCGTCGACCGCTGCCTGCAGGTGCATGAGCATCTCGCCCGACTGGTCATAGGCGTCGTGCAGCTCGGTGGCGTCACGGATCCGCGAGACACCGCGCCACGCTCCCCCGTCGTACGGCTTCATGTAGAGCGGATAGCCGATCTCGTCCGCAACCGCGTCGAGATCGAACGGCCGGTTGTACCGCGCAGCTGTGTAGGCGTACCTCGCGTTGTCGGGCGGATTCTTGTACGGAACGAGCACGGTTTCGGGTATCCGCAGGCCGAGCCGGATCATCGCGCAGTAGGCGGCGTGCTTCTCCATGGCCTGGAAGGTGAACGGCGAGTTGAGCAAGTACACGTCGTTCATCAAGGCGATCTTCTTCAACCACTCTCTGGGGTGGTAGTACCAGTAGGCGAGCCGATCGATAACGAGGTCCGTCCGTGGCTTTGCCCGTAACGAGAACGGTTCGATCGTCAGGCGCTCCGTGTCGAACACATGACGACGGCCGCGCGCATCGTCGACCGGCCCGACCAGACCGAGAAACGACTGAAAGGCTCGGGGCCAGTCCTCTTCCGTACCGAGCAACAAGCCAACCAGGTGGCGAACCTCTGAGTTCACGCGCAGGCTCCTCTCAGCAGAATCTCGGCAGATGATGCGCCAGTTGGCGTTGCCACCAAGGCCAGTCGTGAGCGACGTCGAAACCCCAGAGATCTAGTTCGCACCGAATGCCTTTTAGCCACAGCTGCTCGGCCAGATAGCGGGTGGATGGCAGCGCGCCGGTAGGGTGCGTCTCCCAGGCCCCCTGCCCGACCACGAGGACGAGGGATACTCGGGACCGCAGCCAGTCGAGGTGGTCACCACCGAGGTTGGGCACGTAGTCGCACGGATTCTGGAAGTAGACCGCGTCACCGCGTGCTCCCCAAGCGTTCCATGTTGCCGGGTCATAGTTTCCGGACTGGCCGATAGCGAGTGGAAAAAGGTCGGCTCGGCGTAGTGCGAGGTTGACCGCCTGATATGCGCCGAGGCTGCATCCGGTAGTCATGATCTCGAGCGGGCCGCCGCAGTCGTCATACACGAAGGGCACGACCTGATCGAGGATCCACGACTCGTAGGCGCCGTGACGAGCCGCGCGTTCCTCGACCGGCAGGTCCTCGCGCGACCAGGTTTCTCTGTCGAATGAGTCGACGCAGTACAGCTTTACCCGGCCGGCGTCGATCAGCCAGGAGACTGCGCCGACCATGCCGTTGTTCTCGTAGTCGACGGCCCGGCCCTGCTCGGACGGGAAGACGAGGAGTGGTCGGCCCCAGTGGCCGTAAGCGATGACGCTGCCGCTCGCCCCGATTGCCGGCGAGTAGAGGTCGTACACGTCACGACGCACCGCGATGCTCCCTCCACGTACGGGCCAACAGGTTGGTCAAGTGAGGGTCGAACGCGTCGCGCCAGCCGACGAACGTATGTGCGTCGGGCACCTCGACGAGCGTCACTCGGTGTCCGAGGCGCGTCAACGTCGCGGCCATCACGCGATTGTTGGTCAGATTCTCCTCAGCCAGACCAACCGTCATGCCGATGTCCAAGCGTTGTGTGGGCGGAGGGGCATCGTCCAGCGATTGCACGTACCGCGTGATGGCGTCGAATCCCGCAAAACTGCTCTCATGCTCATCGGACTCGCGGCGGAAGAAGCTGCCGGACTGCAGGAAAAGGGCGGCCCACGTCCCCGGAAACGTCGTGGTGGCGTGCAGCGCCGCCAGCGCGCCGAGGCTCACTCCGGCGAGAACCGGAGCCGGCCCGACTCCGACAACATTGCGCACCGCCGGTAGTACGGACCGGTGCAAAGCGTGGGCATAGGCAAGCGAGGCGGAATACCAGCTGTCACGATGTCCTGGTGAAAGCAGCGCGAGCCGATGCGCCGGTAGCCGCCCGAGCGCGATCATGGCGGCGCTGAACCGAGTGATGGCGGCGAGCTGGGCGAGCTCCGGCCCGTCGTGCAACGCGAGCATCGGCAGCGGATCCTCGCGAGTCGTACCCGGCGGGGACCACATGGTGACCGCAATCGTCCGGCGCAGGCCGGCGGCGCGCACCGCGAAGCCGACCGTTTCGCCCGGCCCGGCGGCCACCGCGAGCCAAGGGGGTACCTCATATCCGGGGAACTCGAGAACCGAATGATCGCCGAAGGCGGTGGCCACCCGTCGTGGATTGGCCGGATCGCAGATCATGGCCTCGGAGCCGTCGTGGTGGCGGACGAGGAACAGGTACTCGACCCGCAGCACCGGGGGGCGCCGTAGCGTCGTCTCCCACCCCTGATCCACTCGAACGAGCCGTGGCGGCTCGACGTGGTGTTCCAGATCCAGCCAGAGCCGAACTTCGGCATACGTCCGCGACGGATCCGCAAGGCGAAACCGCACTCCGGTCGGAACGACCTCGGTGGCGAAGTCCTCAGCGACCGGAGATGAGTCGCGTTCGAGGACCATAGGCGCACGCTACCCAGTGGCGCACCCGAAGCCTTAAATAGGTCACATAACGCGGTCCGGCGGAGTTTCATGGAGCTGGTCCGCGCTTGCTAGTGGAGGTAGGCATGCCCGCATCTTGTCGGAGGCCGGCGTAGCCCATGAGCAGCACAGCCCTGACCGCACTGTTCGACGGCCTGCTCGACGATGCCGCGATGTTCCCTCCCGAGGACGCGCCCTTGGCCGATGCCGTCGTCGGACACGCAGCGCATCGTCTGGCCTGGTACAGCGACCTCGTCGCAGCGTTCGTCTGCGCGGCCGGACGCCTGCCATCGCTGTCGGCCCAGCTCGCCCTGCGCGCTATTCCCCGGCTGGAGGCCTCGCTCGTCGTGCCGGGTGGCATCGACGCAGTTCCGGAGGCGTTGGCCGCCGCGGCCAGGGCCCCCCAGGTTGAGGTCGTCGCGCTGGAGGTTCCTTGCGGCACGACCGCACTGCCACATGCCCTTCGGGCCTTGGCTCCGCTAGTGGCCTCGCACCGGGCCGTCTACCTCGAAATTCCGGTCGTCGCCCTGCGCGAGGAATCGGTGCACGCCGTCGCTGCCACCGGCGTCCGGATCAAGCTTCGGACTGGCGGTACGACGCTCGATGCGTTCCAGACCGAGGACCAACTCGCGCATGCCATCCTGCTGTGTGCCGCGGAACGTCAACCGTTCAAATGCACGGCCGGGCTGCACCACGCGGTTCGGCACCGCGACGACAGCACGCTGTTCCAGCATCACGGCTTTCTCAACATCGCGCTCGCGGCGCGGGTGGCCGCCAGCACCGGCAATCATGCGGCGACGCGCGACGTGCTCGCGGAGCGCGACGCCAGCGACGTAGCGGCCCAAGTGCGGGAACTGGCCGCCTCCGATGTCCGCGCTATTCGAGCACTGTTTCGCACCTTCGGAACGTGCAGCGTCACCGAGCCCGTCGACGATCTGCTTGCTCTTGGCCTACTGCCTTGACCCGGTTAAGGCAAATTATCCGAATAGCGCAGTGCCACACCGCCTAAAACCTGCGCCCGCTACGTCGCGCCTCGTGGAACCAGCGCCTTCCGTGAGTACGAATGTCTCACTGTGGACGCCGCGTACGCCGACATCGGGGAAAGGCTAGAAGCGGGCGAACCTGAGGCACTCGAGGATTGCTATCGGACCCTCGGCCCGCTCGTCATGTCCTACCTGACCCGTTATGTCCAGCAAGCCGATATCCAAGACGTCATGCAGCGGGTGTTCTACGAGGTGTGGCGTTCGCACGACCGGTACGACCCGTCGCTGAGTCTGCGGGCATGGGTCCTCGGTATCGCGCGCAAACGTGCGATCGATCATCTCCGCAAACGCCGCGACACGGTCGTTTCTCTCGACTCGGTCCGGGAGATCACCGGCGAGGACGGCCGCGACATCGCGGACCGGCTGGCCTGGGCCGACGAGGTGCGCGAAGCGCTCCGAGGGCTGCCCGACATGCAGCGCGAGGTCATCCAGATGGCGTACTTCGACGGCTACTCGCAAAGCGAGATAGCCGTGGCCTTGGACATACCTCTTGGCACGGTCAAGACACGCACCTCACGAGGGTTGCAACGCCTGGCCGGTCTACTCCAGAAGAGCCGGGAGCAATCATGAGCACCCACATTTTCGACGAGCTTCCCCTCTTACTCACCGGGGAAGCCGACCGGGCGACAGTCGCCTTAGCGGCTGATCATCTTCGGGAGTGCGAGGACTGCCAGCAGGAACTCGTCTCCGCGCTCATCGCCCATGCGTCGCTGTCCTCCGCCGCCCGATTCGCTCCCGAACTCCGCTCGCTGCTGTCCACGGACGACGCCGAAGACCGCCCGGTTGAACCGGCGGACCTCCCGGACCTGACCCCGATCTTCGAGCTGGCCAAGCAGGAGGCGCGGGCGCCGCGTCATTCGGTCGTGCCGCCGCGTGCTCGCTCGCGCCGGGCTCGTTGGATCGCGGTCGCGGCCGTCGCCGGGGTGCTGGTTGGTGGCGGCGCGGTGCTCGCTGCCCAGAACCTCGGTGGTACCCCGGCCGCGCGAACGGTACAGCTCGGCGCATTCGATCAGGGTCGAGTCGCGGCATCGGCGAAGCTGGTCGGGAGCAACGAGGTCCAGGTGGACGCGAGCTCCCTTCCGGCACCCGAAAGCGGCAAGAACTACGAGGTGTGGCTCACCGACACCGCTCGCAAGAGCCTGCAGCCGGTGGGATGGATCGGCTCGGACGGCAGGACCAGGCTGCAGATTCCGTCGTCGCTTCTCGACAAGTTCACAAACATCGAGGTGAGTGTGCAGGACGTAGGTCAGGCGTATGAGTTCTCCGGAGAGAGTGTGCTGCGGGGCAGCTATCGCTAACGAGTTCGACTCGCCGGCGCGCGCGCGGGAGGTCTCCAGCATGCACTCAGGAAGACGTCCTATGCTCGGTGTTAGCACCTGCTGACGGAGGCCCTATGACCGTGTACCAATGCCCGAAGTGTGAACTCAAGTTCTCGTGGCGGACGGAGCGCGACCATCATTGTCGCGAAGAGCATCCCGACTTCCAGCACGGCTATCACGAGTCGCACTCGGAGCAGCCTCCGCCTCCCGAGAACCACGAGGTGCACCCGCATCCCGCTGTCAGCTACTGATCCGCTCCCGTAGCTTGCGAGGTAGCGGGAAGAAGCCGCTCGTCCGGGCAGCGTATTCAGCCCACCCCTCACGCGTGCTCAATTGTCGTTCGAGGATGCGCGCTCCCGATCCCCGGGTCAGCAACAAGGTCATGACGACCGGGGCGAACACGGTCAGGACGCCCGGCCATCGCTCCGCTGCCACCAGGAAGATCCCCCACCAGACGCATGCGTCGCCGAAGTAGTTGGGGTGCCGGGTGTATCGCCACAGCCCGCTGTCGATGACCTTTCCTTTGTGCGCGGGGTCTCGGCGAAACGATTCCATCTGGTGGTCGCCGACGGCTTCGAAGACGACACCCACCAGCCATACGGCCACACCGGTCCAACCGATCACCCCGACCGTGCCGGACTCGAACACGCCGACCTGGATCGGTGCCGAGATGATGAACACGAGGACGGCCTGTAGCAGATAGATCATTCGCAACGCGTACAGGTCAGGGTTGCCCTTCGCTTTGCGAAGCAAGGCTTCGTACCGCGGGTCCTCTCCCTTTCCGAGGCTGCGCCGTCCGATGTACTGGGTTAGGCGGAGTCCCCATAGCACTGGCATGAGCAGCAACAGCCAGCGACGCTTGTCATCCCCGTATCCGGCTGAAGCTATGAAAGCGACGAGAGCTACGGCGACGAACATCAAGCCCCACGCGGTGTCGATCACGTTGTGCCGGTCGACGATGCGGGAGATCACAAAGGTGGTCAGCGAGACAAACGCGATCGCCGCCGCAGTCAGGGGCAGCGTCAGCCAGAACTGGTCGCTCGCGAAGGCGCTCATCGGGCGGCGGGCCGAGCCGGCAGGTGCATCCTTCGACGGTAACCGCGCCCGGTCTGCGCAATTGGATTGGGGAACGAATGAGGAAGGAGCGCCGGCACGGGAGGGATGTGCCGCACGCCCCTTCGTAAGAACTCTATTGCATGATGGGGTCGCGCACGCAATAGCGCTCTGCGTATCCAGCCTGCGTCGTATCCAGCCCCGCGTCATAGCCAGCGCTGCGTTATCTCCTAGTCTTCCGGTCACGTGTCGCGACGTCGGGCCGCTGACCAAGCGGCCGCTATAGGAAGCGCACGGCGCTAGCAGGCACACTGGCCCGGTGACCTCGCCCGCACCCGCTGAGCGATCGGCTGATGCGCCGACGACCGGTGATGGTCGGGCTCCGGGACCAAGCCGGCCGAGCCGACCGGCGTCGGACGTCGGTCAGTCGAGGTACCGCGGGCTCGAGGTGCTGGGCGTCCTGGGCGTCTCACTCGGCCTGTCCGGAATCTACGCATTGCTGTACTACGTGCGGGCTGAGATCACGGTCAAGGGCGGCATCTCCAGCACCACGGCGACCGTCGTCTCCGGACCCAACACGAGCTACGTCTGGCTTGACGTCCTCGACAACCTGGCGGATGTTCTGCACGGGTTGGCCCCGGCGTTTCTGGCCATCGTCCTGTTGTCCCGGGATCCGGGTGGCGTCGGCTTCGGAATCGGCCTCGATACGCGGCGCCTTCGCTCCGACCTGATCGCCGGGATCGGGTTCGCGGCTCTGATCGGCATACCCGGCATCGGATTGGTGTGGGCGGCCCACGAGCTGGGTATCAACGCCAGCCTGGCCGTCGTCGACCTGCCCGACATCTGGTACCGAGTGCCCTTGCTGCTTCTCGAGGCGGCCCAGAACGGAATTCTCGAGGAGATTGTCGTCATCGGCTATCTGCTGACCCGACTCCGCCAGCTGGGCTGGAGTGACTCTCGTGCACTTGCCGCGAGTGCGGTGCTGCGCGGCAGCTATCACCTGTACCAGGGCCTCGGCGGATTCCTCGGGAACATGGTGATGGGCATCATCTTCGGCTGGTGGTTCCAACGGACTCGTCGAGTGCTGCCACTCGCGGTCGCGCATACCGTCATCGACGCGGTCAGCTTCATCGGCTACGTGTACCTGCACGATTCCATCAAGTGGCTGTAACCGGGATCTTCGTCAGGATGCGCGCTCCAGCACGACGACCGGGATCTCGCGGCCCGTGCTCTTCTGATAGCGGTCATAGTCCGGCCAGACCTGGGCCATGACCTGCCACATGCCCGGTTTCTCTTCCGGCGACGCGGTCCGAGCGTGAGCCACGAACCTGTCCCCCTTGATCTGGACGTGCACCGTCGGATTCGACTGCAGATTGAGATACCAGGCGGGTGGCTGGTCGGACCCCCCGTTGGACGCGACGACCAGATAGGCCGCGCCGTAGGGCCGGAAGATCACGGGTGAGGTGCGGGCTTCGCCGCTTCGGCGTCCACCACCGATCTGCGGACGATTGCTCCCCTGCTGCAGACCAAGGAAACACTGTGGTCACGGCATCGTCAAGTTGTTGACCTTGTTTGGTGGCTGTGAGGATTGGTCGTTGTGGCGATTGCGGCCAGGTACAAGGGCTACCGGTATCCGATCGAGGTCATCGGGCACGCGGTGCGGCTGTATCACCGTTTCGCGCTGAGCCTTAGTGGTCTGGCACGGAATTTCGGTGACGTATTCGTAGGGGCCCGTTATGCGGCGGGCGTGAGGGCGGCGTCTTCGTGGGCGGCGATGCGCTGAAGTAGGGCATTCAGATCGTCTTTGGTGAACTTCCATTCGAACGGTGTGGCGATCTGTTCGTAGTACTGCTGGAAGTCGAGCAGTCGGGCCTCGACCTCGTTGAGGGTGTGGAAGTCGTTGGGTGAGATGACTTTACGTTGCACGACGGAGAAGTAGATCTCCACTTGATTGAGCCAAGACGCGTGCACGGGCAGGTGGATCAGGCGCAGTTTCGGCCAGCGATCCTGCAGCCGGTCGATGCTGGCCTGTCCGCGGTGGGAGGAGCCGTTGTCGACCACCCAGAACACTCGACGCGCGGTGGCGTAGGGCTCGGTGGTCATGACCTGGCCGACCAGCCGGTCGAAGGGGTCGATGCCGGTGGTCTGCTCGCAGCGGCCGAACACCTTGGCGCGGTGCACGTCCCAGGCTGCCAGGTAGGCCAGGGAGCCGCCGCGGAAGTATTCTGCCTCGACGCGCGTCGGCTGGCTCGGTGCCGAGGGTGTGGTGGCGTGCTTGCGGATGCGGGCCTGGATGGAAGTTTTCTCGTCGGCGGAGATCACGTACTCGTCGGGCCGCAGCGGGGCGTCGTTGAACCGGCGTGCGTACAGGTCGAGCACGCGGGCGGCCTTGGTGGCGAAGTCGGGGTCACGAGGGAAGATCCAGGACCGGTGCTGCCAGGGTTTGATCGCATCGGCGCACAGCCAGCGCCAGATTGTGGTGCCCGAGATCGCCGCGACGATGCCGTGCTCGACGGCGGCTCGGGCCAAATCCGGGCAGTGCCAGCGGGCCAGCGGTGCGTCGGCTGTGGTGGGCAGTTCGCAGGCCAGCGCTTTGACCGCGACGACGACGTCAGGGGGAAAAACTGGGGGGTCGTCCTCCCCGGGGCTGATCGGCAAGTCCGGGCAAGCGCTGCTCGTGGAAGCGTTTGCGCCACTTGGATACCACCTGTCGCGGGGTGTCCAGGCGTGCGGCGATCTCGTCGTTGCCCAGCCCCTCGGCCGCATAGAGCACGATCTTGGCCCGCACGACCTCTGAATACGGTGACGTATATCGGCGTGCACGCCCTTCCAACTCAGTGCGCTCAGCATCGGTCAGAATGAGGCGATATGGACTGGTTCGTGGCATGTTATTCCCTCCTCGAGGGAACCATGACACGAAACCGTACGAAAGTGTGGGATCTGAATTACGTCACTGTAATTATGTCAGCGACCACTTAGCTGCCGGGCAGGACCGGGTCGTCGCGACAATCACGGCTG
>Ga0207657_10005809_pt1 | contig 12855 bp, 20 predicted proteins | sample KBSC33metaG_FD_184316 | JGI IMG/M metagenome (GOLD analysis project Ga0207657, IMG submission 184316) | Corn rhizosphere microbial communities from Kellogg Biological Station, Michigan, USA - KBS C3-3 metaG (SPAdes) (version 2) | ecosystem: Host-associated > Plants > Roots > Rhizosphere > Soil ...
ACGTAGACCGGGTCGACGGCGGCGCTCTGGAACTGCTGTCCGGTCAGCGCGGCCCGATGGACGCGCGAGAACTCGTCGAACTCGTCACCGACGACGACGCCGAGGTGCTCGAGGCCCATCCGGTAGACACGCTGGTGCACGAGCGGCTCGGCGAGCCTCGATAGTCGCCGATGATCTCCGTGATCGGATCAGACGTCGCACGAGGCATCTCCGCGGCGAGCATACGAGATGCCCAGCCATGACTCGGGGGACATTCCCGCACACTCGGGCGGACGACTGCCCTAGGAGCGCGCAGGACGGGGACGTCGTCACGCACCACGCGCTAGTGCCGCCAACCGCTCGTGATCGATCGCGTGTACGAGGGCGTCCGCGTGACGATGAACGAGCTCCCACTCGGATTCCGGACTACGCCGGAAGACCCAGGTGACCCGCAGGGACCAATCCTGCTCGGGGAGATCCCCGATCGTGCCGCGTTGTCGCTCGATGACGACGAGCACCGCCAGGTCGCCCGACGCATGGGTCTCCACGACCTCGACGCTCGCCTCGCCGCCGCGAAAGAACCGGCCCAGGCGATCCAATGCCTCGTCCGAGTCGTCGAATCCGCGCACCGGATCGCCGCCGTACGGCGACATGAGCGTGTAGTCGTGCGCGTGCTTGATCCGGGCCGTATAGCCCTTGATGTCGCCAGAGATCAGGGCCTCGGCCGCCTCGGTGACCTGTTGAACGAGTGCGGCTAGATCATCGTCGTTCGCTGTGCCGGACACGCCCAACACCTTCCTTGCCTGCGATGGTTCGTATCCTACGGACGTCGCGCCGCATTCCGGCTGCTACGGTTGTGCCTAGCTAGAGCGGGTCCGGTTTGCGCGCGGTGCGCCTTCCTTGCACGTTCGTGAGTTGCGTAAGGGAGGTGTATTTCAATGGCAGAAGGAACCGTTAAGTGGTTCGACGATGCGAAGGGCTACGGGTTCATCACCCCTGCCGAGGGGTCGAAGGACCTCTTCGTGCATCACAGCGGTATCGCCGGTGACGGCTTCAAGTCGCTCCCCGAGGGAGCGAAGGTCGCATATGAGCCCCGTGAGGGTCAGAAGGGCCCGGAGGCGATCAACGTCTCCGTCGTTGCGTAGTTGAACCTCGGCAGCCCGTGGTCGTCACACGGCCACGGGCGCCGAACTCGCCCCGCCGTCGCGACGAAAGGAGAACGACATCGCTGTCAAGGAAGAGAAGCTCGAGATGGAGGGGGAGATCACCGAGTCTCTCCGTAACCGGATGTTCCGGATCACGCTCGACAACGGTCACGAGATGATCGGATACACCGCCGGGAAGATGAAGCGCTACCGGATCCGGATGGGTCCCGGTGACCGTGTCAAGGTCGAGGTCTCGCTGTACGATTTGGACCGTGGCCGGATCGTCTATCGGCTCCGGTAGTCAGATGGCATCCGACGAATCCCCCAACCGGCCCACGCGGCCGCACCTGTAGGCTCGCTTCATGGCCGCGAAGAAAGCGAGACCGAGAAGCAGCGAAGCCGGGTCACGCCCTGGTCGCGTCGGCGGCCCGGGGAAGCCGTTCAGGCGCAAGTCGTGCGCCTTCTGCAAGGACAAGGTGCGCGAGGTCGACTACAAGAACGTGAACCAGCTGCGGCGCTACATCTCCGAGCGGGGCAAGATCCGCGCGCCTCGCATGACCGGAGCGTGTCGTCGACACCAGCGACAACTCGCGGTGGCGATCAAGCGCGCCCGGGAGATGGCGCTGTTGCCGTACGTCGCCGAAGCCGGCCCCCCTTCGCGGTCTCGCTCGAGCGAGCGCTCCTGATCGCGGAGGCCCTCCACCGGGGAGCCGGCCTGTCGCGAGCTGGGCTCGTGGGCGATGCTTGAGTTCGGCGTCGAAGTCACCACGGCCGAGCTCATCGCGCTCGAGCGAGCGCTACGCGGTCTCGACACAGACGACGCCAGGGCCGCCGTAACCAAGGCGCACCGCTCTCCCGCCGTTCTCACGGCCAACGAGCGCGAGGCCGTGCTGTCGGCGCTTCGGGCCCTCCTCGGAGATCCCGGTGCAGCCGACAACAAATGGGAGGGTCTTGCACGCCTTGCCGCCAAGCTGGAGCACGAGCAGGAAACCGCGGTTGCGGAGCCACCGCCGGCGCGGCGGACACGCTCGACCAAGAGCTAGAAGAGACAGACGAGAGGAGACGAATGGCGCGATCGAAGGCACAGCTGACACACGCGAAGCGCGCCCGCGAGATTGCCCGGCAGGAGAAGCGCGTGCGGAAACAGGAGAAGAAGGACGCGCGCAAGCTGGCCGCCGCCGATCCCGGCGCCGAGACGGGGCCTGTGACGGATGCCGAGGCCGAGGGCGAGCCTACGGCGGATGCCGAGGCCGAGCCGGCTGCGGATACCGAGAATCAGACGAGCTAGCCGCCTCCCCGCGTTCCGAGGCGCTGGGTCGTCCAGGTAGACCGCCGGGCTCCCAGCGTGTAGAACGGCTTCATGCCGATGGTCCCAGCCGGGCACAAGACGCTCGTCCACTACCCGGACGGCACGTCCAAGGTGATCACCCTGTACGTCCGTCCAGTCGAGGGTCAGGTCATCGCCCACGGTTGGGAGGTCAGGAGCGTTGAAGCAGGCGAGCCGAGCGACACCGGAGACCTGACCGAATACCGGATCTCGGTCGCGCGCCCCGCGAGCGAGGGCTCTCAGTAGCGGCCGCTCCACCGTCGTCGTGGACGCGCAGACCCACCGTCGTCGAGCGGTCAGTCGCCGAGCGACGCCGCGGGCGCCGAGCCGCCCAGCGGCGAACGACGCGCGGGACGCTCGTGCAGCCTGAGCTCGTCGCTTTCGAACGCGGGCTCGCGTGACGCGTCGCCGATGATTCTGAGCTCGTCGGCCTCCTGCTGGGCCTGCGACTCGAGCTCGATGCGCCGGGTGAGCACGGTGGCGCGCTCCTGGAGGCGGTGCACGTCGACGAGCTCGTCCGCCCGCAGCGCGGCCGCGGCTCGCTCATACGCGCCGCCGGTGCTGAAGAGGTGCGTGAGCTTGAGCATGAGCGCGACGAGGTCGATTGCGATCAGAAAGGCGAGGAAGAACTCGACGTACTTCTTCACGGCCGGGCTCGCCTGCTGGACGCGCTCGAGCGCCGCCTGGCGCGCGAGGAAGTCGCGGTTCGCCTTGATCGTGGCGACCCGGTTGGCGATCTGGCTGCTCTCCGCCGCCCGCCAAATCGCAATCTTGCGCTGGTTCGCGGCGATCGTCGCCGCGATCTGGGGACGCGCTCGCTCCAGCTCCGCGGCGGCCGCAGCGGCCTGACGCTGGTTGCGCTTGTAGTACGGCCCACGGCCGAGCTTGTGGGTCTGCGAGCAGCTCTGGAGACCGGCCTCGCAGTCGGCGAGGAAGCGGCTCTTCGTGACCTGTTGCCGAAGGCGCGTCTCCCTGGCCTGCGCCGCCGCGATCTCCTTCTGCGCCGCAGCGATCTTCGCGTCGTACGTGCGCGTGATCTGGGCGGTCGCCTCCTGGGTCCGCGCCGTCGTGGTCTTGCTCAGCTCGTCGTTGATCGAGCCGCTGTAGATCACCTGCGCCATAGGCAGCCCGATGACGAGTGCGATCGCGAGCGAGAGCAGAAGACGCGGGATCGTGAGCACGAGGTTCCAAGCCCAGCTCGTGCCGAAGCTCTTCAGGACGAGGCGCTCGATCAGGCAGTAGAGGACCGCCCAGAGCGGAAGCACCCAGAGGACGCTCACGATCGAGGTGCTCCACCACTGGCTCGCGGCGACGGTCATTCCGAAGCCGCTGACGACCGCCATCCCCGCGACCCACATGCCGAGCCCGTTGAAGAAGCTCGTCTCGCTGGGCACGTGTCGGAGGACGAAGCCGTCACCCCCGGCGAGCCACGCCCAGAGGGCGCGGCGATGGCGCAGCGTGCCGGACGTCCCGACCGTCTCCCCTCCGTCCGGGATCGAGGCAGCAGTCACGCGAGAACAGAAGCACGCGCCATCGGCTCGTGCGCGCGATCCGGCGCTCGGCTTCTTGGAGTCTTAATCCACGAACGCGCCTGTCGAGCTCGTCAGCCGCCGGGTGGTCCGGTGAGCACGGTCGGCGCGTACTCGAGCAGTTGCAGCCGGCCGTCGAACAGGCGGCTGTCCACCAGCTCGAGGGCGACGTCCGGGTAGCCGTCGTAGACACGGTCGTGGCCGGTGCTGCCGGTGATCACCGGGAACACCACGAGCCGGAAGCGGTCGACGAGGCCGGCCGCGAGCAGAGAGCGGCACAGCGTCAGGCTGCCGAGCGTGCGCATCGATTCCGCGCCCTCGTCCTTCAGCGTGCGCACCGCATCGACGGCCTCCCCGGAGATCAGCCGGCTGTTCGGCCAGGCAAGAGGCTCTGTCAGCGTGCTCGAGAAGACGATCTTGGACATCCCTGCCAGCTCCTCCGTCCCGGGCTCACCCTCGGCAGCCAACTGCGACATGAGCCGGTACGTGTTCGCGCCCATCAGGACCGTGTAGTCGGCCTCCGGCTGGTCTTCGAGCCAGGCCAGGTACTCGGGCCCTCCGAGCCCCCACAAACCGGGCCAGCCCTCCGCCGCGCCGTATCCGTCGAGCGAAGTGACGAAGTCGATCATCAGTTTCGGCATCAGCAGGCTCCTTTCGCGGTGTCGTCCGTCGGACTGCGTTGGAGAGGAGGACTCATCGGAAGCCTCCTACCCCTTGGCGATACGCTTGCACCGTGGCCGATCAGATCGACGAGCTGCGAAGGCTCGCCTCGAACGCAGCGTTGCCGCCGCAGGTGATGCAGCCGTACCTCGAGAAGGTGCGAACGGGAGCGTTCGCCGTCACGGACGAGGACGTGGACGAGCTGAAGCGAGCGGGCGCCGCCGAGGACGAGATCTTCGAGGCGACCGTCGCCGTCGCGATCGGCGAGGGCCTGCGCCGCCTGGACGCCGCGCTCGAGGTGATCGGGTGAGGCTCCAGGTCGTCGACCAGGGGCACCGGCCGGAGGAGGCCGCCGTGCTCGACATGATCCGCGAGCGCAGCGGTAGAGAGCCGTTGGGCGTCGTCAAGACCCTCCTCTACCGCCCTGAGCTCTTCGGTACCCCGTTCTCCGAGGCGCTCGACGACGTGATGCGCGGCGAGTCGGAATGGAGCCCCGGCGAGCGGGAGCTGTTCGCAGGGTTCACCTCGTTACTCAACCAGTGTCCGTTCTGAACTGGCTCCCACGGCGCGGTCGCGTCGTACGCACTCGGTGAGGAGGTCTGGGAAGCGGTGGTCGCCGACTGGCGCACCGCTCCGCTCCGGCCCGAGCTCCGCGCAACGCTGACCTTCCTCGAGAAGCTCACGCTGCGGCCCGACGAGCTTGGCCCCGACGACGCCGCCGCCGTGCGGTCGGTTGGTGTCTCCGACCAGGCGCTCCGGGACGCCTCGACCGTCTGCGCGCTCTTCAACATGATCGTCCGCCTCGCGGACTCGTTCGGCTGGGACGTCCCGACCTGGGACAGCCTGACCGCGCGCGCGCCCGCGATGCTCGAGGGCGGGTACGTCATCACCGCCATCGGATCACGCTGACTCCAGGCGCCGACGCGCAATCAGTTCGACCGGGTGATCTTCACGGCGAACCAGTTGTCGACGTCGTTGCAGAGCACCTGCCCCGGCTTCTCGTGGGCGTAGGTGTAGAGCGCGCGGCGGTCGAGGGTGAGCTGCCGTGAGCCGTCGGGACGGCGGATCGTGCCGAAGTCGCCCTTGATGCCCGCGTAGTGCATGGGAACGATGACGCCCTTCTTGACGACGACGGGCGGCCAGGCCTTCGCGCACGATCCGGTGCAGCGGATCTTCCCCTTGGGCTCGCTCCTCCAGACGTAGATCGCCTGTCTGTTCGAGGTGGTGAGCACCGCGCCCAGCTGCTTGTCCATGATCGTGCGGACGAGCTTCGGGTGCGTCGGCTCGCTGGCCGCCTGCGCGGCACCCGAGGTGAGCGCGAGAGCGGCGAGCGACGCGATCGCAAGTGTCGTGAGCTTTGGCATGGTTCCCTCCCGAGTCATCGGACGAACGTGCCGAATGCATACCGCGGCCCGCCGGGCGGGCGGCCAGAGTTCATCGCCCCGACCGGGACGTTCAGACTCTGTTCATCGTTCGCGTCGCCGGCGACCGCGATGATCGGAGGGTGCGGGACGAGCAACGTCTGGGTCGGGCGGCCTTTCTCGGAGTGACGGCGGTGGGTCTGTCGTCGCTTCTGTGGGGCCGGTCCGCGTGGGAATCGACGTCGCGGCTCATCCCGAACGGCGTGGGCGCGGTGCTGCCGCAGCCGACGAGCGGCTGGCGCATCTACACCGTCGCGTCCACCATGCCGCGGATCGACCCGGCGTCGTACCGGCTGCGCGTCGACGGGCTCGTCCAGCAGCCGGTCTCGCTGACGCTGGCCGACCTCCGCGCGCTCCCGGTAGCCGAGCAGGTCAGCGACTTCCACTGCGTGACGGGATGGAGCGTCGACGACGTGCGGTGGACCGGCGTGCGAATCCGGGACGTCCTCGCGCGCGCAGGCCCCCTTCCATCGGCCGGCGCGCTGGCGTTCGTGTCGGCCGAGCGACCCTACGTCGACTCGCTCACCCTCGACCAGGCCCTGCTCCCCGACGTCATGCTCGCCTGGGAGATGGACGCTCGGCCACTGCCTCGGCCCCACGGTGGGCCTCTCCGGCTCGTGATGCCGGCGATGTACGGATACAAGAGCGTCAAGTGGGTCGAGCGCGTGGTCGTCACCCGGGAGCCGGTCGTCGGGTACTGGGAGGAGCGCGGCTACGACCGGGATGCGTGGGTCGGCCGGTCGAACGCCGCGTGAGCGAGCCCCGCTACGTCCGGCGCTTCTCGCGCACGGAGCGATCTCTGCACTGGGTGCACGCATCGGCGTTCTTCGTGCTCCTCGGCTCCGGGCTCGTGCTCTACCTTCCCTCGCTCGCAACGGAGGTCGGCCGGCGGCCGCTCGTGAAGGACGTCCACCTCCTCACGGCGGTCGCGTGGATTCTCGCCCTCGCGGCGGTCCTCGTCCTCGGCGACCGCCGGGGCCTCCGCGCCACCGCGCGTGAGCTGGACGTCTTCGACGCCGACGACCGTCGCTGGCTCCTCGGCGCAGACGCGCCGCAGGGACGGTTCAACGCCGGGCAGAAGCTGAACGCCGCGCTCACCGCCGCCTTCGCGCTCCTCTTTGCCGTCTCGGGAACGCTGCTCTGGCTCGGCGAGCGCGACACCCGCTTTCGCCTCGACGGCACCATCGTCCTCCACGACGTCCTCACATACGCGTCGGTCGCCCTCGTCGCAGGTCATCTCTACCTGGCCGTGATCCATCCGACGACCCGTCATGCGCTCCGCGGGATCACGCGCGGCTCCGTCCGGGAGGACTGGGCTCGAGAGCATCACGCGAAATGGCCCACGGACGCACAATGAGCGACATGGCGACGATCCTCGTCGTGGACGACGACCCCATCGTGCGTGACGTCGTCGTCCGCTACCTGGAGCGCGACGGCCACCGCACGCTCGTGGCCGGGGACGGAAACCACGCGGACGAGCTGCTCCGGCGGGAGGCGCTCGACCTCGTGGTGCTCGACGTGATGCTCCCCGGGCGGGACGGGCTCGCGCTCAGCCGCTCGATCCGCTCGCGCTCGTCCCTGCCGATCATCCTGCTGACCGCGCGCGGCGAGGAGGCCGACCGGATCGTCGGGCTCGAGCTCGGAGCGGACGACTACGTCACGAAACCGTTCTCGCCGCGGGAGCTTGCGGCGCGGGTCCGGGCGCTCCTCCGGCGAGCGTCGACGCAACCCGACCAGCGCGGCGCCCTCTCCTTCGGCGACGTCGTGCTCGACGGGGATGCGCGCGAGGTGACGAGGGCCGGCGGCGAGGTCGCGCTGACGGCGAGGGAGTTCGATCTCCTCTGGTTCCTCGCCTCCCACCCGCGACGGGTCTTCTCGCGGGACCAGCTCATGACGAGCGTCTGGGGCTACGAGCCCGCGCTCGAGACCGGCACCGTGACCGTCCACGTCAGGCGTCTGCGGAAGAAGATCGAGGCGGACCCCGCGCGGCCGCGGCACCTCCAGACGGTCTGGGGTGTCGGCTACAGGCTCGTGCCGTGATCCAGTCCGGGCTCGTCGTCGCGCTCGCGACGCTCGCCGTCGGCCTCGCGATCGCGTTCGCGTTGCGTGCGCTTCCGACCCTCCGCCTGAGGCTCGTCGGGCTCGCGGTCCTCGCCGTCTGCCTCCCGCTCATCGTGGTGCTCGCCTCCGGCTGGGTGATGTTCGAGATGGGCGACGACGTGAAGATCCTCGCCGTCAGCGCCGCATCGGCCTCCGTCGCGCTCGTCGCCGCGCTCGTGATCGCGGGGTCGATCGAGAGGCCGATCGAGCGGCTCGCGAGGGCAGCAGCCGAGCTCGCGGGCGGCGACCTCGCCGCCCGCGCTCCGGAGGACGGCCCCGCGGAGGTCGCGTCGCTCGCGCGCGATTTCAACGAGATGGGCAACGCCCTGGCGCGGATCTTCGACGCCCGCCGGGAGCTCGTCGCCTGGGCCAGTCACGACCTCCGCACGCCACTCGCGAACATGCAGGCGATGCTCGAGGCGCTGGAGGACGGTCTCGCGGAGCCCGCGGACTACCTCCCCGCGCTCCGAGACCAGGTACGCGTGCTCTCCCAGCTCGTCGACGACCTCTTCGAGCTCGGCCGGATCGAGGCCGGCGCGCTGGCCCTCGAGCTGCGCGAGCTGCCGATCACCCCGGTCGTGGAGCGCTGTCTCGTCGGGCTCGGCGCCGAGGCGGCGATGCGGGGAGTCCGCCTGGAAACCGTGGGACCGGCCGATGCCACCGCGCGCTTCGCTCCCGACAAGATCGAGAGGGTCCTCCTGAACCTGCTCACCAACGCGCTCCGTCACACGCCGACCGACGGCTGCGTGGCGGTCGTCGTGAAGCCGGGCCACGACGAGGTGCACGTCCGGGTGGAGGACACCGGCGACGGCATCGACGCCGAGAGCGTCGAGCGGATGTTCGAGCGCTTCTGGCGCGGCGACCAGGCGCGCTCCACGCCTGGCGCGGGTCTCGGCCTCGCCATCGCGCGGGGCCTCGTCGAAGCGCACGGCGGACGGATCTGGGCCGAGCGGCGTACCGGCGGCGGCACGAGCGTCTCCTTCACGCTTCCCGCCTGATTGCCGGGAGGCACCGCAGTACAGTCGCCCGCAACGTGGCGAGCGCTTCCTCGACCGGCATCCGACGTTGGCGACGCCTCCCGGGTGAGCTTCTGAGGCGCGCCGCCTGGGCCGCGGTGCTGGCGGCCGTACGTGCGTCGCTCTGGTTCTCCCCGAGGCCTGCGGCGCTGATGATCCGCGCGGTCTTCCGGCGCACCGGAGCGGCGATCGACCGTGGCCTCGCCGGGCACGCGCCCGGGGGCATCGAGCGGCTCGCGGACGAGCCCTACGGCGACGGCCCGGACGACGTCCTCGACGTCTACCACCGGACCGGCGCTCGAGGCCCGGCACCGACGATCGTGTGGGTGCACGGTGGCGCGTTCGTCGGAGGAAGCAAGGAGGAGCTCCGACACTGGTTCGAGCTGCTCGCCGACGAGGGGTACACCGTCGTCGCGCCCCGCTACTCGCTGGCGCCCGACTCGACATACCCGACACCCGTACGCCAGGTGATGGCCGTCCTCGGCCACGTGTGCACGCACGCGGGACGCCTGCGCGTCGACCCCGAGCGCCTGGTCCTCGCGGGCGACTCGGCCGGCGCGCAGCTTGCCGCCCAGGTCGCGACGCTCGTCACGAGCCCCGTCTACGCGGAGCGGATCGGCATCGAGCCCCGCATCCGGCCGGATCAGCTCCGTGGGGTCGTTCTCTGCTGCGGTGCGTACGACCCGTCGCTCGACGACACGCCGAGCCTGTTCGTCCGCGCCGTGCTCTGGGCCTACTCGGGGGCGCGCGACCTCGCAGGCGACGCGGCATTCGGTCTGATGGCGGTTCCGGCCCACGTCACCGCGGACTTCCCTTCGGTCTTCGTCACAGCAGGCAACGCGGATCCGCTGCTGCCGCAGACGACCGCGTTGGTCGAGCGCCTCGACGGGCTGGGCGTCGAGACGGACACGCTGCTGTTCCCGCCCGACACGAGTCCGCCGCTCGGGCACGAGTACCAGTTCCTCCTGGACACGCCCGCCGGACGGGAGGCGCTGTCGCGGATCCTGGCCTTCCTGGCCCGGCGCGTCTGACCGGCCGCGAGCCGGCTCAGGCGAGGATCACGGAGCTGCCGAGCTCACGCTCGACCTCGGCCGCGACGTCCTTGCCGAGGAGCCCGGCGAGGAAGCCGTGGTGGTGCTCGCCGAGGACGATGACGTCCGCGCGGGCGTCGCGAGCCGCATCGATGATGGCCCGCCCCGGCTCGCCTGCCGCCCACATGAAGTCCGCCTGAAGGCCGGCGCCCTCGACCCGCTCGCGTGCCTGCGCGAGCAGCCCGACCAGCTCCGGCGGAGGCGCGATCGGCTGCCCCTCCCAGTCGGCGATGTCGTCGAGCGTGCCGAAGTACCGGTCGACCTGGGGATCGAGCGGCACCTCGAAGACCGAGAGGACGACGAGGCGGCCGTGCCGCGCCCGCGCCTCCTCGATGCCGCGGTCGAGCGCTCGGCCCGCCGCCGCCGAGTCGTCGAAGCCGACCAGAACCCCGCTCACGCCTCGAGTCTACGCGGCGAGCTGTGCTGCGACCTCGCCGAGGAGCGTGACCATCTCGACGTCCTCGTGCACGAGGTGCTGGAGCATCGCCCGCTCGACGCCGACGGCCTCGTAGTCGCGCAGCTGCGAGGCGACCTCGTCCACCGTCCCGCGGATCGGCGGTTCGTCGCCGCCGCGCGTGACCTTCCGCCACACCGCAAGCCGTTCGCGGACCTCCGCGTCGTCGCGGCCGACGACGCACCCGGTCATCATCGAGAACCTGAGCGGCACCCGGCCGGCGGCGTGCGCGGCCTCCGCCACGACGGTCGCCCGCTCGCGCGCCTCCTCGACCGACGGAAAGGTCGTGTTGTACTCGTCGGCGTGGCGGATCGCCGCTGCGACCGTCCGCGGCTTCGCCTTCCCGCCGACGATGATCGGCGGGCGCGGCTGCTGCAACGGGGCCGGACGGACGTCGTCGGCTTCGGTCCACTGACGGACGATCTCCGCCAGCTGCCGGTCGAGCTCGTCGAGCCGGGCTCGCTGTGTCCCGAACGGAAAGCCGTAGCTGTCGTGCTCGGCCTCGTACCAGCCGGCGCCGATCCCGAGCTCGACCCGGCCGCCCGAGACGTGGTCGACGGTCACCGCGTTCTTCGCGAGCACCGACGCATGGCGGAACGTGACGGGCGAGACCATCGTCCCGAGACGGATCCGATCGGTTCGGGCCGCGAGCGCGGCCAGCGTCGCCCACGCGTCGAGCGACCCGGCGGGCTCGCCGCGGACGATGGAGCGGTAGTGGTCCGAGCGGAAGAGCCCTCCGAGGCCGGCGTCCTCGGTGGCGAGCGCGAGCGCGAGCCACTGCTCCCACGTCACGCCCTCCTGGCCCTCGATCATCAGGCAGAGGTCCACGCGGGGACTGTACGCGCCGGGGCGTCGCGGCTCAGGCCGTCTGGTTCTTGCGCCAGCTCGTGAGGTCGAAGACCTTGTTGAGCTCCTTGAGGACGATGCGGGCGATCATGTCGCCGCCGGCGCGCTCGAAGTGGACCCCGTCCCCAGCGCGCACCTTCTCGAGCTGGCCCGAGCCGTTCGGCAGGTACTGCGTGTAGCCGCCGTCGTCGCCGGCGAACATCGTGTAGGTGTCGACGTAGGCGGCGCGTCCGGGACGCTTGCGCGCCTGCTTCTCCGCGACAGCATTGACGACGTCGAACCGTGCCGTCTGGTCCGGCGAGCTCGTCTGCGGCAGGCCGATCCAGATCGCGAAGGCCCCGGCGCGGTTGATCGTGTCCATGACGCCGCCGACACGGCGGCCGTACTCCTTGCGCCACGCCCAGCTGCCGAAGTCGCCGATCGACGTGCCGTCGGGAAGCCCGGTCATGTACGCCTTGTCGTCGTTGCCCCCGAACGCGAGCACGACGACCTTCGGGCGGAGCTCCTTCACCTGGCGGCGGATCTCGTCGAACCAGTTGAAGACGTCCGGCCGGGTCAGGCCGGTCGCGACGCGCCCGTCCACCGTCCCGACCGGCTCCATCGCTGGGCTCGAGCCGGCGGCGCGCACGATCGCGTAGCCGGGGGTGATCACGAGCGAGTCGCCCGCGATCCAGATCCTGAGCTTCTTCTTCGGCGAGAACGCGGGCTTCCGCGACGGCGCGGGCGTGGTCGGCCCCGGCTGCTTCGTCGTGGCGCGCGGGGTCGTCGTCGCCGGGGTCGTGGTGACCACCGTGGTCGGAGGGAGCCCAAGATCCGTGCTGATGTCGTCGTTGCCCGATCTACCTACGGCCGACTGGACTCCCTTGCGCGGCCGATCGAGCAGGAGCGCGTGGCTCACGCCGGCGAGCGGTCCCGTCAGGGCGAGGGCGACGTCGCGCTCCCATCCGGCCGGCTTGTTGTAGGCGTTCTTGTGGGCTCCGGGCGCGTTCAGGACAAGCCCGATCGCGAGTGCGAGCACACAGACGACGAGCGCGTGCCCGGCGCTCGCGAGCTTCCGCGGCGGGCCGTCGTCGCCGTCCGGCCGTGCGCGGCGGCGCGGCGGCGCCGCGCGGGGCGGATCGGGAGGCGGCACCGCCTGCTCGAGCGTGCGGGTCTCCTCGTCGGGGAGCGGCGGCAGCTGGGGGAGCGGACGATCGGCCATCAGAACTGGAAGTAGATGAAGGGTGCCACGCCCTCCGGGCCGAGGACGCTCGTCACCATCAGGGCCACCGCGAGCACCGTCGCCTG